>Ga0315279_10002808_pt1 | contig 25377 bp, 17 predicted proteins | sample YL17G06_20_MG_FD_203694 | JGI IMG/M metagenome (GOLD analysis project Ga0315279, IMG submission 203694) | Sediment microbial communities from Yellowstone Lake, YNP, Wyoming, USA - YL17G06_20 | ecosystem: Environmental > Aquatic > Freshwater > Lake > Sediment | place: USA: Wyoming | collected...
CCCGCCGACAAGCAGTTCACCTTCCGCGCGAACCCGCGGCTGCTGCCCGGCCTGCGCGCAAGCGGCGTTGACGCGGTTTCACTGGCCAACAACCACAGCTTGGATTATGGCCGCGCCGCGCTGCGCGAGACCCTCGCGCACCTGCGCCGCGTCGGCCTGGCGGCCGCCGGCGCGGGCGAAGATGCCAGCCGAGCCAGCCGGCCGATTCTCTTGAGGGCAGGCGGCCAAACCGTGGCGCTGCTTGCCGCCAGCCGCGTGCTGCCGAGCGGCGATTGGTATGCAGGCAGCGGCCGCCCGGGCATAGCGAGCGCCTACGACCCCTCGCGCCTGCTGCGCGAGATACGCGCAGCCCGGCCCACGGCGGACGTGGTGGTCGTGTACCTGCACTGGGGCAAAGAGCGCGCTCTGCGCCCGGAGTGGTATCAACGAGCGCTCGCGCGCCAATGCATCGATGCCGGGGCCGATCTGGTGATCGGCACTCACCCACACGTGCTGCAGGGGTTCGAGTACTATCGCGGGAAGCTGGTGGCTTACAGCCTCGGTAACTTCGTCTTCACCGACCGCGACAAGACGACCGCCTTGCTGCAAACCACCTTCCGGGGCGGCGCGCTGCGGGAGGCTGAGGTCATCCCGTGTCGCATCGTTGACCGGCGGCCTCACATACTGCGCGAGGGCGGCGAGCGCGAGCGCGTGCTGCGGGACCTGCAGGCGCGGTCCTTCGGCGTGCGCATTCTGGAGGACGGCATCCTGTCGGAACGCCCGTGACGGCGGCCGGCTCGGCGTAGGTTAGGGCGCCCGGCCCGCGCTGTCGAGGACGCGCATCCAGCCCGCGACTATCCCCCCGAACGCGGCCTTGCCGTCCGCCAGGGCCGCCGCGTACCACCTTCGCGCGTCCGCTCCGGCGCTGGCCTGCGCCAGCGCGCCCAGGTATCCCCGACTGAGCTCGCTCGCCACGTTGACCTTGACGATGCCGATCCCGATCGCCTGGTGGAGCTGGTCCGGCGGCGTGCCGGAGCCGCCGTGCAGAACCAATGCCACGTCGGTCGCTTCCCTGATCGCGCGCAGGCGGTCGAAGTCGAGCGCCGGGCGCTGGGCATACACGCCGTGCGCATTGCCGATGGCGACGGCCAGGGCGTCCACCCCGGTGCGGCGCACGAATTCCGCCGCCAGGTCGGGGTCGGTGAGCGAGGTGGCGCCGCCCCCCTCGACCGCGATATCGTCCACCCGCCCCAGGGCGCCGAGCTCGGCTTCCACATCAACCCCGCGCGCGTGCGCCGTCTCGACCACCGATGCCGTCACGCGCACGTTCTCCTCGAAGTCGCGCCGCGAGGCGTCGATCATGACCGAGCAGAAGCCGGCCTCGACGCACTCCTCGATGAGGGCCACGTCGGTCGAGTGATCGAGGTGCAGGCACACCGGCACGTCGGCGCGCGCGGCCAGCGCGTCCGCGATAGCCGCGAGCATTTCCGCCCCCAACAGCGGTATCTCCCACGGACCTGTGGACAGCAGCGCCGGCGAGCGCAAAGCCACGCCCTGCTCGACGATCGCCTGCGCCGTTTCCGCGTTGCAGAAATCGAATCCCCCGACGGCATAGCCACCCTTGCGGGCGTCGTCGAGCAGCGCGGCCAGGCGCGCCAGGTGTCGCCGGCGCCCGGTGTGGTCGCGGCTCGGTTGCGGGACGTTGTCAGTTCTCTCTGGCATAGCTCTCGGGATCCCGGTCAAGGCGCAACGGACGCGCAGATCGCGCCCGCCGTCCGGGCTCGACCCGTGCATCCCTCACAAAGGTACATCTTGCGGCGCGGGGGTTGCTATTCCTGCTGCTCTCCCACCCCGCGATTTTCACCCGCGTGCCTGGGAGCGCATAAGATGCTATAATGACGTTATTGACGAGCGGAGGCAAGCGTGCGCGACGAATATGCCCATGGGCGGCGCCTGGCGAAGCTCGACCTCACGGCGGCGATCATAATGCTGTTGGCTGCCGGCACAGGCGTGCTCGGCGACACGGGCCGTTTGCTGCGCGAGCGTTACCTGGGGCCCGACGGGCTGCCGAGCGAAGCAGCCTACCGGCTGGCCGAAGGCATCGCCCCCGCGGCCGGCAGCGAGACCTACACCTGGCAGGTGATCTTCAAGCTGACCTACCTCTCGCGCGACCTTGGGCGGCTCGATCACGCCGATCCGGTTGCCGCTGACTGCTATCTTGTGCGCACACACCGCTACCGCGCTCCATACCGGGCCGTTCCGGTGTGGGACGGCCGCGTGTACCAGGAAAACGGCCGCCTCCTGGTCGCCGCGTATACCCGGCGCCGCGAGCAGGTGGTCGGCCATATCGGCGACCCTTCGACAGGCTTAGGGTCGCCCCGAGCAAAGTCGAGGGACGACGGCGAGATCGTGATCGAGCCGGGCGCGCTGGCTGCGCCCATGCCCGCGCTGGGCTCCGATGACGTCCGTTACAACCCGTTCACCGGTCAACTGTGGCGCCGCGAGCCCGGCGGCGACGTAGTGGAGCAGCAGCATTTCTACCTGCCCTTGCCCCTGGTTAGCGCGCGAGGCGAGGCGATCCGCTGCGCCTTCGAGATCGGGCGCGGGCCGGATGGGCGCTTCACGCTCGCCGCCCGGTCGGGGGACAAGGGGGTGGTTCTCGCAACATGCGCCGTCGGCGAAGATACGATCGTGGACAGGCGCGAGGGGTTCGCGCCACAGCTGGGGCCCGGTTGTGTCATGGCGGTGAGCGAGCCCGCGACCGTAGTGGAGGTAAGAGGGGAACTCGTCGCGGACGCACTGGAAGCGCGGGGTGCGTCATTGGTGATGCAGGAAGAGCTGCCGGCCTACGACGCGCCCAGGCCGCCGCTGCGCGTGGACGGCGACTTCAGCGAGTGGCGCAGCATCCCCGGCATCGCCGACCCGCGCGGCGATGTGCCCGGCTACCTCGATTACAACCCGGACACCGATCTGCTTGAGTTCAAGATCGCCAACGACGCGCAGCATCTCTACTTCTACACGCGGGTCGCCGGGCGCCACGGCAACACCGCCCCGGGCGAGGGCCGCTATTACTACTACGTGTACATAGACGCCGACCGCGATCCGACGACGGGCTACCTGCCCACCCGAGACGACGACTGCTACTACGGCGTGACCATCGGCGACGACTGCGAGGCCCAGTTCGAGTTCGTGGGCGGGCGCTTCATCAAGACCTTTTTCGGCTTCACCGGCGTGGGCACCGAGCGGGAGGTGCTGGCGGGCCGGGTGCAACTTGGCCCGTCGTGGTACAGCAAGTACGACGAGCGCGGAAACCCGCGCGATAGGTACAAGGTCGAGTACGTCCAACGTGCCGGAAAGATCCAGATCACCGAGGACTACACCGAGGGCGCCAGCGACGACATCGTCATCGCGCTGTCCCCCGACGGCAGCGAGTGCGAGATGAGCGTCGAGCTTGCCGGCTTTCTGCGGGACCCATCGGGCCGGCAGGTAATCGCCCCCGGCCAGCGCATAGATGCGGCGGTGGGCGCCGAGGCGCCGGGTGAGGCCTGGGGCAACGACCGGTGGGGCGCCGACAGCACGGCGCCGATCTACGGCTACTACATATCGCCGCACTGAAATGGGCCGCGCAAGGGAGTATGCCGCACCATGACCACACTCAGGGACAAATTCAGGGGCTGCATCGCCGCCTCGTGGGTGGGCTCGGCCATGGGCGCGGCGGTCGAGGGCTGGTCGCCGCAGCGCATCGCCGAGACTTACGGCGTGCTCGACCGCCTCTTGCCGTACGCCCACTACACCTCATACACCGACTGGCAACGCCCGCCCGGCACCACCGAGGACGGCATCGAGCGCCAGAAGCTGATCGCCACCGCCATCATCGGAAAGCAGGACCGCATCGCGGCGCACGACCTGGTCGCGGTGTGGCTGCGCGACCTCGACCCCGGCAAGATGGTGTACAAGCAGGAGGCGTTCGACAAGTCCCTGCTGGAGATGGCGCGCGCCGGGGTGCCGCCGTCGGAGCTGGGGCGCCTGTGGCCGTTCTTCAACCAGATATCCATGGGGCGCGCGTCCCACCCGCTGGGGCTTGTCAATGCCGGCGATCCACAGGGCGCCGCCGGCGACACCTTCGAGGTGGGCAAGGTCTATGCGCGCGAGACGGCATTCGCCCTGCGCTGGGCGGCCCTCTACAACGCCGCCATCGCCGAAGCGTGCAAGCCGCGGGCGACGGTGGAATCGGTTCTGCAGACCGCGCGCGATTTCGTTCATTATCGCGCCGAGGCGGGCAGCCTCTACGCGCGCTATGACACCACCGAGCGCGACCTGACGCGCGCGCTGGAGTTGGCCCAGAAACACCGCGACCCCGCGGCCATGCGCGAGGAGTTCTACGGATTCTACGAGGGCGGACGCCACTTCCCCTACAGCATGTCCGAGGCCAACGAGGTCATACCCAAGGGCCTGGCGGTCTTCGCTATCACCCGCGGCGATCCCAAGGCGGCGATCATCACCGCCGTCAACTTCGGACGCGACACGGACTGCCTGGCCGCGGTCGCCGGCGGGCTGGCGGGGGCGCTGTCCGGGGCGGCGGGGATTCCGCCGGAGTGGATCGCCCAGGTCAACGAGGCCGCGCGCCAGGATCCATTCACCAACAACCGCCGCACCATCGAGGAGACCGCCGACGGCCTCTTCGCCGCTTTCCTGGCCCAGCGGCAGCGGCGCCACGAGCACCTCGCGCTGATGGGGGACGCGGAATACGTCGCCTGACGCGCGCAGCCGCGCGTGTCGGAAAGGAACAGGGGAGATGCGAGTGGAGAGCGCCCAATGCGGCCGGCTGCTTATCGTCCGCCTGGATTCGGGCGAGGATATACTGCAGTCCCTTCGCGCGGCGGTCGCGGAAAAGGGCGTTCGCCACGGCGTGATCCTCGCCGGCGTCGGCTCCATCAGCAGCTACCACGTCCACGTCGTGGAAACCACCAACCTGCCGCCGGGCGACATCTTCTTCCGCGGCGAGGGGGCGTTCGATGTGCTGTCCGTGACCGGCCTCGTCATGGACGGCCGCGTGCACGCCCACATCACCTTCTCCGACACCGAAAAGGCAATGGGCGGCCACCTGGAGGAGGGCTGCCGCATCCTCACCTTCGGCGTGATGGTCATGGCGGAGACTCACGGCCTCGACCTGGCGGGTTGGGACCGCCTGGGCCAGCTCTGACCGGCGCAGGCATCTAGCCATGACGATAAACGAACAGCCTAACCGCCGGTTCCTGCGCGATCTATTCGCCGGCCCGTTCCGCGGCCATGCCATCATCATGGACCACGAGGCCGCTCCCCGCGACTGGAGCCAGGGTGATGTCGTCATTTCCGAGCGCCCGGTGAAGGAGTGGCTGCCCGCGGTCGTGCAGGATTTCGAGACCCGGCTCAAATGGCACAACGCGCTGGGTGATGACGCCGTGCCGTATGTGAACATCCAGACCGGCACCGAGATCTTTGCTGCCGCGTTCGGCTGCCCCGTGCACATGTATGACGACGCGCCGCCGTGCGCGCTGCCGCTGGTCACCACCGCCGACGACGCCGGCCGCCTGCCTGTGCCCGGCCTGGACGCGCGCCCGCTGGCCCGCGTGTTCGAGCTCGCCGAGCTGGTGCGCGGGGAGGTGGGCGCCGACGTTCCGATCAGCGTGCCGGACATCCAGAGCCCGTTCGATATCGCGGCGCTGGTGTGGCGCAAAGAGGACCTGTTCGCCGCGATGTACGAGCGCCCTGGCGCGGTGAAGCGCCTGGTGGACAAGTGCCATCGCCTGCTGGTGGACTTCCTGTTCGAGTTCAGGCGGCGGTTCCCCAACTGCAACCTCTGCCACTGCCCGAACGCTTGGGCGCCGCCGGAGCTGGGGGCGTGGCTGTCGGAGGACGAGGCGGGCAGCCTCTCCACCGCGATGTTCGAGGAGTTCTGCCTGCCCAGCCTGGTCGAGCTGAGCGAGCGCTTCGGCGGGCTGTTCGTGCACTGCTGCGCGGCGGCGGATCACCAGTACGACAGCTTCCGCAAGATCCCGAACCTGCGCGGCCTCAACCGCGTCTTCCAGGCGCCAGGGCCGCGGCCCGCGATCGAGGCGTTCTCCGGGCGCACCGTGCTGATGGTGGCGTGGACGGGCGAGCAGGGCGTTTGCGAAATGCTCGATATGGCCCTGCCCGACACGCGCTTTCTCTTCAACATGGGCGCCCAGCCCGTGGATGAAGCGCGCTCGACCTTCGAGCGCCTGCGCGCGCGCTCCCCGCGGCGCTGAACGGGGACCACGGGCCCGGCGGCGGCTGTCTGCGGTCTCTCCTCTTATGCGCGGCGCGTTGACGCGCCTCAGGCGCTGCGCTACAATCACGCGCGGGTTATGGAGGGCGCGACGTGGTTGAACGAAGGCCCGGCAGGCGCGGCGAGCGCTGGGTGTGGTGGCTGGTCACGGGCCTGGCGGGTGCGGCCTATGTGACGGCCCTCGCCGGTGCGACCACGGTGGCGCTAGTGCTTGCGCCGCACGTGCGGCGGGTGATAGACTCCGAACAATTTCGGGCGGCCCTGGAAGCGGCGAGGCATCCCGTGACCGAGGCCGACCTTCCGCGCCTGCTGCCCGGCATCCCCATCTACCCCGGCGCGAAGCTGGATCCGCTTTTCCGAAAACAGACCACGAGGTCGGCCGGGGAGGGCGGGACGCGGGTCTATCTGGTTTCACGCGCTTCGCCGTCGCAGATACGCGATTTCTATCGCACGCACATGCCGGGCTGGGAGTTGCAGCCCGGCGACAGCGAGCGCGACCCGCTCGCGTTCCGACGCGGTGACGAATGGTGCTGGGTCTCGATCCCGCCGGCCGCGCCGGTTGTACCCGGCCTCGGGCGGGGGCGCAGGTTCGTCATTCAGTACTACGCGGCATCCGCAAGCGGCCCGAGCGCGGCGCCAGCGGCTGGGCGCAAGCTGTCGCCCGCGACACGGCCGTCGCCGCGGCCGCCGCATCAACAACGGGTGGGCCAATGACGGCAGCCGGCGAGGCGGTCGTCGCCGAAGGCCTGACCAAGGTCTTCGGCTCGAAGGCAGCGGTGAACGCGCTCGACCTGCGGGTGGAGCGCGGCGAGTTCTTCGGCTTCCTGGGCCCCAACGGCGCCGGCAAGACCACCAGCATCAGGATGATGGTCGGCCTGCTGCGCCCCACGCGCGGCACGATACGCGTGTGCGGCTACGATGTGCGCAAGCAGCCGATAGAGGTCAAACGGCGCATCGGCCTGCTGCCCGAGGAACTCAACCTCTATGACCGCCTCACCGGCCGCGAGTACCTCTCCTTCAGCGCGCGCATGTACGGCATCTCCGCCGCCGAGGCCGACCGCCGCACCGATGAGCTGCTCGACCTCACGGGGCTGTGGGACGACCAGGACAAGCTCATCGTCGAGTACTCCCACGGCATGCAGAAGAAGACGGCGCTCGCCGCCGCGATCCTGCACGACCCCGAGGTGCTGTTCCTCGACGAGCCCTTCTCCGGCATCGACGCGATCTCCGGGCGGGCGATCCGCGATGTCCTGCGCACCATGACCGAGCGCGGCCGCACCATCGTGTTCTCCTCCCACGTCCTGGAGGTCGTCGAGCACCTGTGCACGCGCGTCGCCATCCTGCACCGGGGAAACCTCGTCGGCCTGGGCGACCTCGCCGCCCTGCGCGCCAAGGCGCACACCGAGGGGTCGCTCGAGGATGTCTTCCTGGCGCTGGTCGGCGCCGACACCGACAAGGAAGGCCTGAGTTGGCTCAAGTAGGGGCGCTCATCTGGCTGCGCTTCCGGCTGCTGCTCGCGCGCGCGGGCGCGGGGGTTGGCAGCGTCGTCTTCCGGGGCGTGTCTTTCCTGTTCATCATGGGCGGCGCCCTGAGCCTGTATTTCGTGCTGATGGTGCTGTTTCGCGGCCTGCCCGCCCCGACGGCAGTCGAGGTGCTGTACGCGGCGCTGGCCGCCGTGTGGGGGATGTGGATTGTCGCGCCGCTGGCGGGCATGTCGTTCGACGATTCCACCGACCTCTCCAAGTTGCTGCTGTACCCCATGACGCCGGGCCGGATGACGGCAGGCGTGCTGCTGAGCGACCTGGTTTCTTCGCCGGCCGGGTTCACCATACTGCTGGCGGTGCCGGCGGGCTGGGTGCGCCACCTCGCCGACGCGCCGCTGATCGTGGGCGCGATCGTGCTGCTGGCCGTGCACATGGCCGCGCTGGTCGAGAGCATGCGCATCGTGCTGTGGGACCTGCTGCGCTCGCGCCGCACGCGCGACCTGCTCATCCTGCTGACGCCGCTGCTGTTTATCGTCTTTTACGCAGTCTACGGCTTGGTGCTGCGCGGAGCGGCCTTCGAGCATTGGGCGCGATGGCTGAACCTCCACCCGTCGGCCTACCTGCGGTTCCTGCCCAGCGGTCTGGCTGCGGGCGCCGCCGTCGGGGCCGCCGCCGCCAGCTACGGCGCCAGCCTGGCGTATCTGGGCGGACTGCTTGCGCTCGCTGCCGCCACGGTATGGCTGATGGCGGTATTGGTGCGGCGCGTCCAGGCCGGCGAAGCCGAGAGCGGGCACGCGACCCCTTCGTCCACCGAAGCGGGACTTCGTGGCCCGCGAAGGCGGAAGCGCGCGCGGCGCGACCATGCCCGGCAGCGCAGCAGGGAGCGCCAGGATGGGCGCGCGGTCTGGGGACCGCGCGAAGTCCGCGCGACTTCAGGCGAAGTCGCGCGCAGATGGCCGGTCTCCTCCGCGGTCACCACGGTCGCGCGCAAGGAGCTGGTGCTGTTCTGGCGCAACCCGCACTTGAAGACGCAGATCATCCAGGCGGTCGCCTTTCCCATCGCGTGGCTGGTGTTCATGGGCTTCTGGTCGCTGGGGGACCTCGGCGGCGGCCGGATGACGCCGGGCCTGCTCGTGGCGGTGATCGGCTTGATGCTTTTCGGCTCTTTCGCGCTGAGCGCCAATTCGTTCGGCTTCGAGGGGGCTGCCGCAGAGACGCTCTTCCTTTTCCCTAGCTCGCGGCGAGCGCTGCTGGCGGGCAAGAACCTGGCGCTGTGGGCCGCGCTGATGGCGCTTTACGCGCCGGCCTTGGTTCTGCTGGCGGCCCTGGCCCGCCAATGGGCCACGCTCCCGCTCGCGCTTATCGGCACCGGGGCGGCGCTGGCACTCGAACTCGGGGTCGGCAACTTCCTCGCCATCTACGTCCCTTACCGCCTCCCATCCAAGCGCAAGAATCCGCTGGCGATGGGGTCCCGGGGGCCGGGCTGCGTGGGGATGGTATTGATCACCGCCGCTTTCGCGGGCGCCATGGTGGTTGCGCTTCCGGCGGCCGCAGCGCTGATACTGCCGATGGCGCTCCACGGATCGGCGTGGTACTGGCTAACGGTGCCCGCAAGTGCCGCCTACGTGTGGTGGCTCTACCGCCTACTGCTGGACGCGGCGGCTGGGCGCCTGCTGCAACGGGAGCCCGAGATAATCCAGGCCGTGGGCAAGGGCGAAACCTAGCTATTTCCCTGCCGGCGACCCGTTCCGCCTTCGCGGGCCACGAAGTCCCGAAGTCCCGCTTCGGTGGACGAAGGGGTCGACAGGCTCAGGGTCGCCCGGACCCTTCGACAGGCTCAGGGTCGCCCCGAGCGGGGTCGAGGGGCGAGATGCGCAGCACCACCGCCGAGCGAGGCGGCAGCGGTTCGTCGTGCGTGAGACTCGACCCGGCCGCAGGCGGCGCACCGCCCGCAGGCGGCGCACCGCTCGCCACGCCGATCGGCTGCTCGCCCACGGCGGTCATGCGGGTCAAGTGATAGCGCCGATCCGGTGACAAGCCCAGCCGCTCGCCGCCCAGATTCAGCCTCGCGACCTGCGCCTCATCCGTCATGTTGGTGAGGACGATGCCGACGTCGCCGCTCGTGGCTAGGCGGCGCGCCGCGGGCGGGTCGCCCCCGACCGCCGTAGGCGGCGCACCGCCCGCGGCGGCCGAGGGCCTAGCCGCCGCGCGCCAGGCCGAGCAGATCACCGCCGGCAACTCGATGCGGTAGGCGCCGCCGAAGGCGGCCTGGCCCTCGACCGTCACCCGCGGTATCCCGGCGACGTCGGGCGGGGCGAGCATCTCGCCGAAGACGAGGAACTCATGCGCCCGGCGCCGGCATTGGGCGAGTTCCCTCAGGTACTCCGCCTCCCGCGCGTACCTGGCGTCCAGTATCGCCGGCCCCACCCACCCCAACTGCGCGCCCCACGCAAACGCCCGCGCCATCTTCGCGCGGAACGCCAGCCCGCGGTCGAGGTCGTCGCCCGCGATGTACTGGAAGCCGAAGGTGATGGTGCGGCCGCCATAGACCGCGGGAAACAGCGGGATCACCTGTGCCGGGGCCGGCGGCGTGTTCACCAGCAGAAACGCGTCGAGCAGGTCGATCCACGGGTCGGCCGACTCCTCGGTGGTCAGCATCGCCTCCGGCGGGAGCTTCTCCCGCGCCCGCCGCAGCAGCCGGCGGTAGCCCTCGACCCAGAACCCGCCGCCGCCAACATCGTGCCCGTGGCCGGGATCAAAGCACGGCACGGCGGCGGCCGCTGAAATCTGATCCACGTACACCCCATCCACCCCGCATTCGTGAACCAGCCGCTGCACCAGGCCGGCGACTTTCGCCTGCCACTGCTCGGTGTAGGGGCACATCACGACCAGCGGCACGCCTGAGCCGTAGGTCTCCTCGTAGCGGCCCAGGCGCTCGTCCTTGGCGCAGGCGGCCTGGGCGTTCTCGGCGGTCCAGGACGCGGTCCGGGGATCCCACAGGCGGCCGTTGATGTAGGGCATGACCCTTATCCCCGCGGCATGCAGATCGGCGACGCCCTGGGCGAAGCCCTCCTTGGCCGGGAAATACTCGGGGTAATGGTCGTCGAACGGAATCTGGTGCCAGTTGTACCAGTGAACCGCGGTAGGGACGCCGAAATACGCCGCGAAGCGCTTGGTCGGCTCGACCGCCTCGGGCGGTGCGCCGCCTGCGGCAGGGCCGCCGCCGGCCAGGCACCACAAGTCGATATCCTTCAGCCACTCCGGCGTGCTCTGTCGCGAGCGCAGCTCGCCCCGCGCCATCCACGGCGCGTTTGCCAGCGCCCACTCGCAGGCGGCGCACCGCTCCCGGTACATGCGCGCCGCCTCATACCAGTCGCCGGCGAAGGCTCCCACCGCGGCCTCATACGGCAGGTCGTACTGCGCCGCCGGACGCCCCATGCCCGCGGGGCAGTTGATTATGGCGAGCCGCAGCCGCCCATTGTCGGCATCGGGGCTGCAGACGAGCTGCTTGTGGGTGGCCGCCAGGTCGTGCGCGCCGAAGTATATCCCGCCCTGCGCTCGCCAGCACGCCATGAACTGCATGGCCGGCGTCATGGAAGGATAGGTGCCGCGAATCTCGCCGCCGTGGAGGGGATCCTCGTACAGCAGCCCCCACCCGGTTGGGAACGCTAGCTTGGCGTCGGGCAGGGCCTGGACGTTGGGGATGATGGGAAAGGTCGCGCGCCACAGGCCCAATGCCGGCCCTGCGTTGGCCACCGCCAGGCTCCAATGGGTGATGGGATCGCCCTGGCCGATGCGCACCCGGACTTCGACATCGATACCGCTTGCTCCGACGGGCACGCCCGTCCACCGCAGCCGGATCTCGGCTCGCCCGCAGGCGGCGCACCGCCCGCCTGCGGCGGGCAAGCCGGCGGCCTGCTCGCCAGACATCGCGGCCGGGGCCTGGGCGCTGGTGATCGTCAGGGGCTCGCCGCTGGCGGTGCGGAATTCCAGCTCCCACAGCGGATCGGACTCTTGAGCATCGGCCAGAAGCTCGACGCCGCGCGGTTCTTGCGCGAAGCTCTCGAGCACGACCGCGTTCCCCCGGTGCGCGAAAGCGACGCTCACCAGGCCATTGCCCGCGCGCACCCCGTGCGCCGAAGTCTTGACCCACGGCTGGAGCATTGCACCCTCCTCCCGAGCGGCTGCCGCAGGCGGCGCACCGCCCGCCGTGCGATGATTTCGCTCAGCGGTCGCCGCGCACCTGCGAAGGCTCCGTCGCCCCTTCGAAGCGGGGCTATGGAGCCCGTAGGGCAGAAGCTCGTCTTCTGCCCAGTCTCGCACGCTCCGAGGCAGGAGGCAAGGCTGCAGAGGTTTACCCGCCTCTGGCGGGCGCCTAAAGCTCCTGCCCTACGGCTCCGGCTGCGTCCCAGCCCGGCGCGCAGGGGAGCGCGACCTAACCGGCGAAACCACAACCTTTGCTACTCTGCGACCCCTTCGTCCACCGAAGCGGGACTTCGTGGCCCGCGAAGGCGGAAGGCGGAAGCACGAGCACAACGCCCCCGGCGCAGCCGGAACAGCGGAGACAGCGATATGAGCAAGCGCAGGCCGGTCGTCCACCTCGTATGCAACGCCCACATCGACCCCATCTGGATGTGGCCGTGGGAGGAGGGAGCGCGCGAGGCGATCTCGACCTTTCGCACCGCCGCCGACATCCTCGACGAGTACCCCGATTTCGTATTCAATCACAACGAGAGCGTGCTCTACGAGTGGGTGGAGCAGTACGACCCGGCGCTGTTCGCGCGCATCCGGCGGCTGGTGAAGGAGGGGCGCTGGCACATCGCCGGCGGGTGGTACCTGCAGCCGGACTGCAACATGCCCGGCGGCGAGACCTTCGTGCGCCTCATCTCCACCGCCCGGCGCTACTTCGCTGACAAGTTCGGCGTGCGGCCGACCGTGGCTTACAACTTCGACCCCTTCGGCCACAACGGCAGCCTGCCGCAGCTTCTGCGCCAGAGCGGCTACGAGATGTACATTCACTGCCGGCCCGGCGAGGGTCTGCTCTACCTGCCCGCCCCGCAGTACCGCTGGCAGGGCCTGGACGGGTCGCAGATTCTGGCTCTGCGTCCTTCGACCGGCTGGTATGGCACCTTCGAGGCCGACGCGAACGCCAGCGTGCGCCGAGGAGTGGAGCTGGCGCGCGAGACCGGCGAGGACGCGCTCGTGCTGTGGGGGCTGGGCGATCACGGCGGGGGCCCCACGCGCGTTGCCCTCGATGCCATCGAGGCGCTGCGGGCGGTGCGCCGCCTGCGGGCGCAGACCACGGATGTCGAGATTCGTCACAGCACGCCCGAGGCCTACCTGGCGAGCCTCAAACCGGCGTCGGCGTATCCCGTCCACCGCGGCGACCTGCAGCGCAGCTTCGCGGGGTGCTACACTTCGATGTCGCCCATCAAGCGCGCCATGCGCCGCGGCGAAGCGCTGCTGGCATCGGCCGAGCGCTGGTCAACCGTAGCCTGGGCGGTGCGCCGCCTGCGGGCGGAGCGCCGCCTGCGGGCGGAGCGCGGCTACGAGTACCCGCAGCAAGAGCTCGAACAAGCCTGGAAGGGCGTGCTCTTCAACACCTTCCACGACATCCTGGCCGGCTCGTCGTCGGAGGAGGCGCTGCTGCGCGACGCGGCGGAGATCTTCGGCCGCTCGGCGGATGTCTGCCGGCGCCTGCGCATGGCGGCGCACATGGCCCTGCTGCCCAACATCACGCCCAAGCCCGGCACCATCCCGGTGTATGTGTTCAATCCGCACGCCTGCGCGATGACCGCGCCGGTGAGCCTCGATTTTCTGATGGCCTACATGCCCCCCCGCCAGCGCGAGCCGTTCGCGCTCTACGACGACCGCGGCCGCAAGGTCGCGTCGCAGGATACGGGCGGCGTGTTCGAGCGCACCGCGGGGACGTGGCATCGCAACGCCTCGTTCGTCGCCGAGGTGCCGGCCCTGGCGGTGCGCCGCTACGAGATCAGGCGCAACGAACGGCTCGCCGGCGGCCGCAGGCGGCGCACCGCCCGCAAGGGGCGCACCGCTGGCGAGCTGCTGACCGTGAAGCACACCAAGGCAGGCATCGTGGTCGAGAACCGCTGGCTGCGCGCGAAGTTCTCCCGCGCCACCGGCGGGCTGGCCTCGCTGGTGGACAAGCGCACCGCGCGCAGGCGGCGCACCGCTCGCAGGCGGCGCACCGCTCGCGAGCTGCTGCGCGACAGCGCGCGACCGCTGGCGATGAAGGATACCCTCGACGCATGGGGCGGCGAGCACAACGTCAACTTCTCCACCCTGCTCGGCGACTTCACGCCCCTATCGTCGCGGGAGGTCGCGCGCTGGGCCGGCGAGGAAGAAACCGCCGTGCCCGCGCTGCACGTGCTGTTCGAGGGCCCGGTGAGCGTCACCATCCAGTCGCTGGTGGGGTGGCGGCGGTCGCGGGTGTGCCAGCAGTTCACCGTGTACGCCGACCTGCCTTACGTGGATGTCAGCCTGCGCGTGCACTGGCAGGAGCGGCGCCAGTGCCTGAAGTGGGTGCTGCCGCTGCGGCTGAAAGATTGCCGGGCGGTGTGCGAGGTGCCGTTCGCGGCGATCGAGCGCCCGGCGGACGGAACCGAGAACGTCGGGGGCCGCTGGGTGCGGCTAGAGGAAAAGGCGGGCGACCGGCTGGCTGTCGGCGTCGCCAACGACGGGCAGTACGCATTTCACGCTCGGGCCAACGGGGAGTTGGGGCTGAGCCTGGTGCGCGGGGCGGTGCACTGTCGCTTCGGCGACGCCCCCGCGCGGGCGGACGAGCATCATACCTACATCGACCAGGGGCTCCATGATTTCCGCTTCCGGCTGCTGTGGGGCAAGGCGTCGGCGCTGGCGAAGGCGCTGATTCCCGCCGCCCTGGAGCTGAACCTGCCCCTGGAGGCGCTGTTCATGTATCATCAGCCTACGCCGTCGCCGGACTTGCCCGCGCAGAGCGTAGGGGCACGGCATGCTGTGCCCCTACTACAGGTGAAGCCCGACACGGTGGTGCTGGCGGCCCTGAAGAAGGCGGACGAGGGCGACGACATCATCGTGCGGCTCAACGAAACGCTCGGCCGCCGCACGCGCGCGACTCTGGAAATCGCGGGCATGAGCGTGCCGGCGGAGCTGGACTTCCGCCCGTTCGAGATCAAGACTTTGCGCATCGGCCGCAGGCGGCGCCCCGCCCGCCGTGCGGGCAGTGCGCCGCCTGCGGGCGGGATTACGATTACGCCGTGCAACCTGCTGGAGGAGTGAGGCGGTCCGCGGATCACCTCACTCGCGCAGCCGCCAGGCGACGGCGGCGCACAACAGCTCCACGCCGGTGAGCCATACGCGCGACGCGAGGGCCACCACCACCGCCATTCCCCCCGGCAGGACGCCCGACAACAGCGCTGCCAGCACGCCCTCGCGCACCCCCAATCCGCCGGGGGCGGCGACCGCGACCAGCCCCACGATCCACGCCACGGGGAACGAGGCCGCGACGGCGAGGGCGCTGCGCCCTGCGAGCGGTGCGCCGCCTGCGAGCGGTCCGCCGCCTGCGGCCGGGGCAATGGCGTAGGCGAATGCCGCGAACCCGAGGCACAGGCACAGCCACATCGCCGCGCACAGCGCGAGCATGCCGAACAGCTCGCGATAGCGCAACCGCGCCTGGATGGCCGGCTGCGACAGGCGGCGCAGCCCCGCGTTGACCAGCGGCACCACCACCTGCGGATGGGCGAACACCAGCAGTACCAGCGCCGCCGCGAGCACCCATATCCCCACGCCCTCAAGCAGGTGGCCGTAGCCGATGGCGCGCAGGGGGAACAATGCCACCGCGACCAGTGCCACGAGCGCGAGTTCGAGCATGATCCCCGTGAGGGCGACCGGCGCCGGCACCCCCTGGCGGCCGGCAAGGTGCGAGCGGCTGAGCACATGCCACACCGTGCCCGGCAAATACCGGCTTAACTCCGACAGCAGCCACGTGCGGTACGCCCGGCGGTAGGCAAGGGGGTAGCCGAAGCACGCCAGTATGCGCTGCCACAGCCGCACACGCAGTAGGAACCAGCCGGCGGCCAGCATCAACGACAGCAGCGCCGGCAGCGGCCGCAGGATCCACGTGTGGCGGCGCAGCTCCGCCCACCGGCCGGCCAGGCCCCATGCGATATAGGCGACCGCCGCCGCCAGGATGATGGTCTGCACGACAGCGGCGATCTGGCGCAGGCGGTGCGCCGCCTGCGGGCGGTGCGCCGCCTGCGGGCGGCCGGCGCGCGGCGCTTCGGGTGGGGCGCCCACTTAGTCGAGCCGCTCTGCCACGGAGTATGAGGCGGCCTCGGGTTCGCGGGCGATGGCGCGCGCGGTGAGGAAGGCCATTACCAGGATGTCAATGCCGACCAGGCCCACCAGCACCCAGATGGCAGCCCACGGCCACCGCACCGCGCGGCTGGTAACCACGGCAGACCCCGCCCATACCGCGCTCGACGCGACGAGCACTAGGCCTGCGGGGCCGAATACGAGCAAGGGCCGCTCGATCCCATGCGCGACCAGCCACGCGAGGTGGACATCCACCAGCGCCTGGGGGATGCGCTCCCAGCCGTACTTCGAGCGCCCGTGCACGCGGGCGCGGTGGGCGACGACGATCTCGCCGACGCGAAAACCCCTGGCCTTGGCCAGAAAGGGGATGAAGCGATGCAGCCCGTGCCGCAGGCGCAGGCCGCGCGTGATGTCAGCGCGATAGGCCTTGAATCCGCAGTTGATGTCGTGCAACCGCAGGCCCGTCAGGCGGGCCGTGGTCCAGTTGAAGATGCGCGAGGCGACGCGCTTGCCGATGGGATCGCGCCGCGTGCGCTTCCAGCCGGAGACGAGGTCGAGGCCCTCGTCGAGCGCGGCAAGGAAGCGGGGGATCTCGCGCGGGTCGTCTTGCAGGTCGCCGTCGAGGGTAACGACGATGTCGCCGCGGGCGGCCTCGAAGCCGGCCGTCAGCGCCGCGGACTTGCCGAAGTTGTGCGTGAAGCGGATGACCCGCACCTGCGGGTGTCGGGCGTGCACCTCGCGCACCCGCTCGAAGGTGGCGTCAGTGCTCCCGTCGTCAACGAAGATCAGCTCCCACGCGCCGCCCACCTCGCGCATGGCCGCCTCGATTTCCCCGTGCAGCGCGACGACGCTATCGGCTTCATCGCGCACCGCCACGACCAACGAGATGTCGGGCCCATTCATGGTGCCGGCCTCATTCAGGCGCGACTTCCATGAAGTCGCGGTTTCTCGCGCGCTCATGGAGCGTGCGCCCATTCACGCGAAACACGCGGAATACCTCCAACCTCCGGTCGCCCGTGAAGACGTAGGGCATGGTGGCGCCGACGACCGCGTAGAAGCTCGCGCGCACCGAACCATCCATGGTATGGATGGGTATTCGACCGCGATAGGCTTTCTCCTCGATTTGCGTCAGCTCCAGGCCCTCGGGCAGCGGGCCCTTGTGCACGCGCTCTGGGATGATGAGCACGTCGCCGGAGCGGGGGAGCCGGCCGTGCTCGGCGAGGAGGGTGAAGCCGGCTGACAAAGCGTAGCGCTGCCACCCCCAATTCCCGGAGAACCATACCTCGCGGCCTGGCCGGGGCAGGCGCTGCCGCGCCTCGCGGGCGAAGTCGCGATAGGTCCGGGCGTACTCGTAATCAGCCGCAGCTACGCCGAAAGCCAATATCGCCTGAACCCCCACTAGCACCCCCAGCGTCGCCGGCAGCCATCGCTCGCGCGCGTGCGGCAGCCGCAGCAGCCGCACGCCCAGCAGCGCCAGCGGCGCCAGCGCCGGGATGATGTGGCGCACCGCCTGGAACATGACGAAAAGCACGCTCAACGCCAGCACGGCGCCCACCCACAGGGCAAGAAAAAGGGTGTCGGAGGCATCCGCGTAGTCGCGCGAGACCGCGCCTCGCGCCGCCGCCAGGCCGGGGACGACCAGCAGGAACGCGAGCGCGGCGCCGGTGGTCAGCCACAGGCCGTACTGCCAGCCGACGGCGCCGTCGTTATGCATGCGCGCGCCCACAAGCGCCAACCCGGCCGCGATGCCCGCGCCCGCCAGGAGCCACCATTGCGCACGGCGCGCGGCGCCGGCAAGCATCGCCGGCGCCAGGAGCAGCGAAGCGCCTACCACCACCAGCGCGGCATAGAAACGATCCGACCACGGCAGATCCCCGCGGCGCTCGGCCATGAGATAGGCGAGATGGACGCGCCCTTGGACCAGCTCGTTCTGCAGGCTCCACACGCCGACCAGGCCCAGCGGCGCCGCAAGCCACCAGGCATACCTTCCGCGCCGCTGCAAGATCGCGTACGCCGCAAGCACCGGCAACATCACCGCCCCGGAATACTTCGTGAGCACCGCCATGCCCGCGACCAAGGACCCGGCCAGCACGAGCGGCCAGTGCCGCCGGTCAACGCCGGTAATGAAGAGCGCGGCCGCGGCCGCCGACAACGCGGCGAGGGGCACGTCGCGCATGACGTTGGTCGAGACCACCACCGCCGGCGACAGCATCACGAACAGCACCGGCCACACCGACCCGCCCGCGAAGCGCCGGCTGAGCGTCACCATCGCCACCGCCAGCACCACCAGGAACACCAGCATCGCCGCGTGCAGCGGCACCTCGGCGAAGCCGAACCGCGCCACCACCGGCGCCAGGTAGTACGACACCAGCGGCGGGTTGGTCGTCTCCTCGAAGAGAGGCTTGGGATCGCCGAACCAGTTGATGGAGGCGTCGAACGGCCGCAAAGGCGCGCGGGTGATCTGCTCCGCGACCGCCAGCACCACCGTGTCGTCAATGTGGAACGGCTTGGTCACAAACGGCAGGCCGACGACGACGGCGAGGATGACGCCGAGCCACAGCAGGCGTCCGGCAGGGGCGGCTGACATGGATTCACGCGTCGTGGTCATCGTCATTCGCCAGTATCACGGATTGCCGGCATTGGCCTCGCTCTTACGGGCGCCCTACGCCATAATAGCGAAAGCCCAGCGCCCGCGCCTTGTCGGGCGCCAGGAGGTTGCGCCCGTCGAAGATGACCGGCTCCGCCATCAGGTCTTTGACGCGCGCGAGGTTGATGAGCTTGAACTCGTTCCAGTCGGTGGCCACCACCAGCGCGTGGCATCCCCGGGCCGCCTCGTACACGCTTTCGGCGTAGTGCACCTGGGGCAGCAGCGCCGCGCATTTGTCCATCGCTGCCGGGTCGAAGGCCCTGACCGCGGCCCCGCGCTCCAGCAGCGCGCGCACCAACCCCACTGCCTTCGATTCCCGCAGGTCATCCGTGTTGGGCTTGAACGCCAGGCCCAGCACGCCCACGGTCTTGCCCTCGAGGTCGCCCATGGCCTCGACCATGCGCTCGACCAGGCGGCCGACGCGCGCGTCGTTCACCTGCTGCACGGCCCGCAGCAGCGCGAAGTCGTAGCCGCGTGCGCCGGCGGTGGAGATGAGCGAGTCCGCATCCTTGGGAAAGCACGATCCGCCGTAGCCGAGGCCGGGCCGCAGGAACTCGTGCCCGATGCGGCGGTCGGCGCCCATGCCGTGCGCGACGGTGGAGACATCGGCGCCGACCAGCTCGCAGATGTCGGCAATGGCATTGATGAACGAAACCTTGGCCGCCAGAAAGGAGTTGCTGGCGTGCTTGATCATCTCGGCGGTGGCGACGTCGGTGACGATAATCGGGCGCTCCAGGGGGGAATACAGCTCGAGCAGTCTTTGGGCCACCTCGTGGCTGGACACCCCGATCACGATCCGGTCGGGGGCCAACGTGTCCTCGATGGCTGAGCCCTCGCGCAGGAACTCGGGATTGGAGCAGACATCGAACTGGGCGCCGGGCGGGGCGTGCTGCCGCAGGATGTCAGCCACCAGGTTGCCGGTGCCGACGGGAACCGTGCTCTTGTTGACGAGGATCTTGTAGCCGTTGATGCCGCGGGCGATGTCGCGCGCCGCCGCCCGCACCTGGCTGAGATCGGTGCCGCCGTCCGCGCCCAGCGGGGTGCCCACGGCGATGAAGATGATCTCGCACGCGCCGACCGCGGCCGCGGTATCGGTGGTGAAGGAGATGCGCCCCTCGGCCCGGCTGCGGCTCAGCATTTCCCGCAGGCCGGGCTCGAAAATGGGGCACTCCCCGGCGCGCAGCGATTCGACCTTGGCGGCGTCGCTGTCCACCCCCACCGCGTCGTTGCCGAGGTCGGCGAAGACGGCGGCGGTTGCCAGGCCAACGTAGCCCATGCCGATGACGGAGATCTTCAATCGGGGCCTCCGGGGGAGTGACGACTGGTTGGCGGGCGAGACGCCCGCCCCACCAGGAAGGTGGCGCAGCCGTCTCGGCTGCGAGATATGGCGGACCTCGAGGGCACCAGCGGCATTATAGGTTCGGCCTTACGGGCGTGTCAAGGAACGGCGAACGCTCGCTACCTAGCACGAGCGCGCGGCAAGGCGGCCCGCAGGGCCTTAGTGCTGTGTCAACTCTGATCTGAGTCACAAATGAAGCCGCCGATACACGCCGATTTGTACGGGCAAGGCATGCCTTGCCCCTACGGAACCCGTTCTCGTCGGTTGGGGAGTTCATCGGCGGTTTCCCAGAGAGCGACAAACACGGTTTGGGCGATGAATCAAGACATGATTGACGGAGCCTTAGGGGCGCAGGATTTGTGACAGATGACGCACGCTCACCGCCATGCCGTGGCGGCGGGCGCCATAGGCGAGCTGGGCGAGACAGGCAGGGCACGACGTGACCACGGTGGGCGCTCCGGCCGCGCGCACGTTGGTCATCTTGCGCTCCAGCACGCTCATGCTCATCTCGTACTGGCTGACAACGTAGGTGCCCGCGGCTCCGCAGCACCAGTCCGCCTCGGGCAGCGAGCGAAACTCAAGATCCCTCACACTCTGCAGCAGCTCTTGCGGCCGGGCCGCCAGCCCCTGATACCGGGCCAGGTGGCAGGGCTGATGATAGGTCACCGCGCCCGGCCAGCGCGCACCGCCCGCAGGCGGCGCACCGCCCAACATCTCCGGCGCGATGACTTCGCACAGGTCGCGCGCGCGCGCGGCGAACGCAGCGGCCCCCTCGGCGGCGGGATCGCCGGACAGCAGCTCGGCGTAATGCTTGAGGAAAGACGAGCAGCTCGCGCAGTCGGTGACGACGATGTCCGCCTCCGCCAGCCGGCTGACGTTGGCGCGGGCGAGCGCGCGAGCGAGGTCGAGGTGGCCGTGAGTGTAGGCGGGCAGCCCGCAGCAGATGTTGTCGGCGACGCGCACGCCGTAGCCGCAGCCTGCAAGCAGCTGCAGTGAATCCTGCGCCGCGTCGGGAAAACCGAAGTTCATGCCGCAGCCAACGAAATAGGTGACGGTTCCGCGCGGCCCCTGCGCCGGCAAGTTAAGGGGCTCGACACGCTCGCGCAGAAAGGAGCACGGCGGCGCGGGCATGATGGCATCCGCGTGGGCGAGGCCCTTGGGCAGCCAGGGCAGCCACCGCAGCAGGCGCAGGGCGCGCAGCGCGCCGGAGCGCTTGCCGAAGTATGCCAGCCGCACCAGCCGCGTCATGCGCCCGGGGTCGGCCAGCACCGCGCGCATGACGCGCTCTTCGACCGCGGCGCCGGGCCGCCGCCGGTTGAACGCGCTGCGCGCGGCGGTCACGACTTTGTCCGTGGGCAAGGCCGGAAAGCAGTGGGCGGTGCAGGCGCGGCACAGCAGGCATTCGGCGAAAGCGGGCTGCATGTCGCCGCTCAGCGCGAGGTCGCCCTCCAGGATACGGCGGACGAGCTCGTTGTGGCCGCGGGCGGTCGCGGCCTCACGTCCGGTGATGCTGTAGATCGGGCACGCGGCTTGGCAGAAGCCGCAGCGGTTGCAGCGGGCGATCTGCTCTTGCACGGCATCGAGCGCCGCGTGCCGCACCTATACACCTCCCGCGAACCGACCCGGGCTGAGAACGCCATCGGGATCGAATTCGGCCTTGAGCGCGCGCATGACGCGCGCGCCCGGGTGCTCGGTGCCCCACACGCCGGCCGCGATCTTGAGCCCCAGCGGGGCGCGCTCTATCACGACGCTGCCGCCGCCGGCGCCATACTCGTCGCGCAATTCCAAGACCGCCGCGCCCGCCCCGTCGGCCTCGAAAGCCACGCGCGCGACCCCGATCGCCGGGCTAGCGGCCAATACGCACGGCCCGCAGGCGGCGCACGGCCCGCAGGCGGCGCACCGCCCGCCCTCGCCCAGCAGGCGCTGCGCGGCCGTCAGGGCGTCGAACAGCCGCGCCGGCGGCACGGCGATGCGGCATATCGCCGCCGAGTCGTAGGGCAGAAGCTTATCTTCTGCCCGCCCTTCCACGCTCTCGGGCAGGAGGCAAGCTCCTGCCCTACGGGGCTCCACCGCGGCGCGCGGCCAGTCGGTCGTCGCGGCATCGATAGGCACGCCGCCGCTTCGCGCGCACAGGTCGCCCGCGGCAGCGACTTGCCGTTCCACCACGGCGGGCGGACCCTGGGCGCGGCACAACACAACCCATTCCCCCGCCCCCGCGAGGTCGCCTGAGAAGACTTCGGCCGCCGAGAGCTCCAGCCGACTGGCGGCGAGCTGCCGGGCGCATTCGACCGCCGCGGCCAGCCCGGCGAATGCCCAGGCGCGCCATTCGGTCTGCGGCGGCGCCGGCAGCAGCTTGAAGGTCGCCGCGGTGATGACGCCGAGCGTGCCCAGCGACCCGATGAAGAGCTTCGGCAGGTCGTAGCCGGAGACGTTCTTGACGGTCTTGCCGCCGACGGATATCGCCGCGCCGGACGGCAGCGCGATGCGCAGGCCGAGGACGAGGTCGCGGCAGGCGCCGTAGCGCATGCGCCCGGGGCCATAGGAGTTGGCGGCGATGATCCCGCCGATGGTGGCTTCCTGGTGGGGGGGATCGAGGGCAAGCCATTGCCCGCGGCGGGCGAGCTCGGCCTGCAGATCGGCCAGGCGCGTTCCCGCCCGCACCGTCACCGTGAGGTTCTCGACGTCGTGCTCGACCACGCCAGCCACGCGCGCCAGCGACAGGGCGTAATCGTACCTCTGCGGCGGCATGCCCAGGCCGAGCTTGGTGCCCGCACCGAGGGGCACGAGCGCGGCGCGCTCGTCGGCGGCGCCGGCGAGCAGGGCCGCGACCTCCTGCTCGGACTCGGGGACGAGGCAGGCGGTCGGCGCCATCTCGTCCACCTCGAGCGGGCCGGGCGCCGCGACCGCGCGGCTGCGCGGCGGAATCGGCGCCTGATCCACCTGCACCGGGGAGAGCGTGTCGGGCAGGATCTTGCCCGGGTTGCACAGGCCGCGCGGATCGAAGGCGCGCTTGACGGCGGCGTGAGCCGCGATGTCGGCGGGCGAGTAGAGCAGTGGCATCGCGTCGCGCTTCTCCGAGCCGATGCCGTGCTCGCCGCTGATGGCGCCGCCGGCCGCGATGCACGCCTCAAGCATCTCCATGCTCGCGCGCTTGGCCAGCGCGCGCTGGCGGGGGTCGCTATCGTCGAGCAGGATGAGCGGGTGCAGGTTGCCGTCGCCCGCGTGAAAGTTGTTGCCCACCCGCAGGCCGTAGCGCGCGGCGATTTCCTGCGTCTGCCGCAGCACCTCGGGCAGCTTCGACCGCGGCACCGTCCCGTCGTTGACCAGGAATGCGGATGCCAGCCGCGCCGCCGCGCCGAACGCGCCCCGGCGCCCCGCCCACAACTGCTCGCGCTCGCGCTCATCCGAGGCGCTGCGCACCTCGCGCGCGCCGACCCGCCGGCATATCTCCGCGCACCGCCGCGCCTCCTGCTCCAGCGCCTCGCGCAGGCCGTCAACCTCGATCACCAGCACCGCCTCCGCGTCCTCCGGGTAACCCGCGTCCATCGACGCCTGCACGGCGCCGATCATGACGCGATCCATCATCTCCAGGCAGGCGGGGATGATGCCGGCGGCGATGATGGCCGACACCGCCTCGCTCGCCGCGTCCATGGAGTCGAAGGCGCCGAGCAGGGTGCGCACCGCCTCCGGCTGGGGGGAGATGCGCGCCGTAATCTCGGTGACGATGCCCAGCGTTCCCTCGGAGCCGTTCACCAGGCCGAGCAGGTCGTAGCCGGGGGCGTCCAGCGCCATCCCACCAAGATCCGCCACTTCGCCGTCGGGCAGGACCACGCGCGCGCCCAGGATGTGGTTGGTCGTGACGCCGTACTTCAGGCAGTGCGGCCCGCCGGCGTTTTCGGCGACGTTGCCGCCGAGGGTCGAGACCTTCTGACTCGCGGGATCGGGATGGAAAACCCAGCCCAGCGGGGCCAGCGCCTCCTGCAGAGCGAGATTGGTCACGCCCGGCTGCACCACGGCGCAGCGGTTGGCGATGTCTATCTCAAGCACGCGATTCAGGCGACTGAGGGCGATGACGATTCCGCCGGCGACGGGGATCGAGCCCCCGCTCAGGTTGGTGCCCGCGCCGCGCGGGACGAAGGGGACGCCGAAGCGGGCGGCCGCGCGCACGATGCGCGCCACTTCATCAGTCGAGGCGGGGAAGACGACGACTTCGGGGGCGTGGCGCTCGAGCGAGGAATCGTAGGCGTAAAGCGCGAGGTCGGCGGGTGATGTGAGCACGTTGCGCCCGCCCGCGATGCCGCGCAGCTCGCGCACCAGCGGGCGCGGCAACCCGGCAGCGACTCGCGTGCGCGGCGCGCCCACTGCTCACTCCCGCTCCGGGCTCAGAAAGGCATCGGGCACCGCGTAGCCCGCGGCGTCCAGGAGCTGCAGCAGCACGTGGCGCTTGTCCTGGTAGGATCCGTCAAACAGCGGGGAGCAGTGCAGCACTCCCACGCGGCCGGCGGCCAGCTCGACCGCGAACGCCAGGCACGTCAGCCGTCCGCACGCCTTGCAGTTGGTGCCGGGCAGCAGCTTGTAGATCTCCAGCTCCGTCAGGCGCTGGCGGCGCTCGTGCACCGGCTGGATCTCGGCGCGCCGTGCGTGGACGTCGTTGAGGGCGACGCGAACCCAGTCGAGCTGCGCGCGGGCGTCGGCCTCATCGCGCACCTTGGCCATGAACACCATGTGCGGATAGATGGTGATGATGCGCCCGTCGCGGTTGACGGTGAGGGCGGGCGCCGCGGGGTTGTAGATCGGCCGCCCGAGCACGGCGTTGAGATACGGCAGCAGGGCGCTCACATCGCGTGAGGGCTCGGCGTTGACGCGAATCTTGCCGGGCTCGCTGGGGCAGGGCAGGATCCTGGTGATGGCGATGGCTTCGACGAATTCTGGCATGCTGTAATCATTATATACCCTCGGCGAAGTTTGGCAACTGCAGCGCGCGGCGTGGGGTGTGTTCGCGGAGAGTGTTCGCGGAGAGGGGATCGGTCGCCAAATCGGTAGGGGCGCACGCTTGCCCCTTCGCTGCGCTCCCGCACTTCGCGGGGGCACCGAAGCCCCGCTACGGCGGGCGAAGGCGGCAGGGCAGGCTCTGAGCCTGCCGAACGGGGTGTGCGCCCTCTTTCGGCTGGCCGCGATCCCGCCGGTCGCGCACCAGGACCAGCAGACGGCGAGCGTAGAGATCCGCGGGCTCATCGCGCAGCCGGCGAACCAGGTAGCGCTCGGCGACGTCGTAGCTGTGAGCGGCCACGCAGCACGCGACGAGGTCATAGCAGGCCTGTGCGTC
>Ga0315279_10002810_pt1 | contig 25367 bp, 21 predicted proteins | sample YL17G06_20_MG_FD_203694 | JGI IMG/M metagenome (GOLD analysis project Ga0315279, IMG submission 203694) | Sediment microbial communities from Yellowstone Lake, YNP, Wyoming, USA - YL17G06_20 | ecosystem: Environmental > Aquatic > Freshwater > Lake > Sediment | place: USA: Wyoming | collected...
ATGTAGCCGCCGCCCTATGCGCCGGAGTTGAACGCGATCGAGCACCTCTGGGACTGGATGCGCTGCAGCCACCTGGCGAACCGGGCGTATCTCGATTACGACGCCGTGCTCGATGCCGGATGTGACGCGTGGGAAAGCCTGACCCCCGATCGCATCAAATCGCTCTGCGCTACCTCATGGATCGTATAGCATTACTAAAGCAGAAGCGTATTATACACACTCTGAGAGGACAGGGCTAGTGCCTACTTGCAGAAGAAAGCATACCAATACTGTGGAAGAGAAAGCCCATCTGCTGGGACTTCGACAGCCAATTCCGCATGCATGAACTTGCGAAAGTAGGCACTAGCTGGAACACAGCCTCAGGATATGGCACGGCCACGTCGGGGTGTCCTGCCGCGGCACATGCGCTTGGCCTTCACGGTGACATGCGCGCCGGCGCAGCGTCGCGCCGGAGCATGCAACGCCGCATCACCGCATGGGCAACGACGTCAGCGCAGAAGTGCTGCGCTGGTGGCGATGGCCCCGCCCATGAGGGTTACCTCCGGAGTGATACGTAGCTCATCGAAGGCCACTGTTGCCCCGGGGTTCACGTAGAGACCCACCCAGCCGGAGCTGAACGAGTCATCCAGGTTGACGTCGATGACGGTGCCGTTCAGCGACAGGATGAGGGTATTTCTGGCGCACGTGATGCGTATGACGTTTTCCCGTGGAACGAGGTAGTTCGACGGGAACGGAAGAGGCGCCCAGTTCTGTAGGGTGTACAGCTTGCCGTCCGACCAGAGTTGGAATGCGTACGCGCCATTGCCGGAGAGGGCGAAGCCGTACATCGACGGCTTCCCATCGGTGGTCCTGCCGCGGAATAGCACGCCGTAGCCCATGCGGTCCGAGCCGCTGAGCCAGCGCGTCCTCACCTCGATCGTGCCGTCGTACATGGTGATGTCCGGCAAGAGAGCCATGGCAATGGCGCCGTTTCCCGTCCCGGTGATGACTAGCTTACCATCGTGGATCTCGTACGTGCCACTAGCACTGGCGATGGCGAAGGAGTAGATATCGGACGATTGGCTGAAGTCGATGCCCCTCGTCACACGCCTGACAGTGCTGTTGGGGCCTGTCAGGCGTGTTCGGTACGTGCCGATTCGTTCCGCTGCAACCACACGTTCAGCCTGTTGGCGGAGCACCGCAAGCCGCGCCACTGCGAGCGAATCCTGCCTGTGCACGGTCGCGATGTCGTCGGCACCGAGGGAGTAGATCGGCTCCTCACCGATGCCCGTGCTCTTGCCAAGCCCCCGCAATACGAGCCCGCCAGCCAGGATAACAAAAGCTGCCGACGCCATCACGGCCAGCAAAACAGCTTCGCTCTTCGATTTGAGCTTCAGCCCGAACATGGTCTCTGTCCCTACCCCGGATGCCGTCGTCGCGCTGTAGAGAGGTATCCGCCCGTGACTAGATATATGCATATATGCAGAGCGACTGCTCAGTCACCATTGCGCCACATCCCAGCGTACCCTTGATCCTCACCCAGCACTATGGTCCCTATATAGGTAACGGTGGGACCGAAGGAATCGTCCCCTCCTGCGGGCCTCATCTCATCTGATCCGCGGTCACATAACTCAAGTTGCGTCCTATGTGACCTCGAAGGTGTAGGCGACGATGAACAGCAGGAGCTTGAGTTCGAAGCCCTCTGCGGTGACGGCATGGATTCGTTTGGGGAACATGACGTTGATCATGCTGCCAACGGTCTCGATGTATCTGCGGTAGTATTGTTGGAGGTACACGATCCAGCCGAGCCAGGGCCTGCGGGAGTTCTTGGCCCTCGCCGGTCGGAAGGAGATGTCAGAGTTCTCCTGCAGGCCCCTTCGATGGGGTAGTAGGTGTATCTGGCGTCGGCGTAGATGGGACTGCCAGGCGGCAGGTCGAAGTTGAACTGTTGAATCGCGGAGTTGTCAGGGATGTCCGAACGAGGGATATCGTCGCGGAAAATAGCGTCCTTGTGCACGTGATCCAAGCGACCGACGCGGACAGGGCTGTCGCAACGAACGCAGAGGAACTGCCATACTTCACGGCCACAGCACCGCGATGCGTCGCGTTTCTACGGATGGCGTTACCTCGTGACCGCAAGCGTCGCCTTCTTCATGAGCATGCAGTACTCGTCGCCGCCGTCCTTGTACATGCCGGAGGTGAGGAGCCACATCGTCCGGCCGTCTTTGCTCATCCACTTCGTTGGGAACTTGTGATGGATCATCGGCGCGTGTGCCCAAGCGTCATGGTAGTAAGCGGTCGTCCACGGCCCCCACGGCTCGGGCGCGTCGAAGACGCCGAGGGCAGGCGTGTGCGGGATGCCGCTCGGCACCGCGTGCGCCGTCACGAGGAAGTAGCGTCTAAGGCCCGAGTTGTACGTGATGGCGATGCGCTGCGTGCCCTTTGGATCGGAGAAGATCGGTCGGCGTCGCGCGAGGTCGGGCGTCCAGAACGGGGTCCCATTGCCGCGCCAGCCGCCGAAGAACTCGTACGCCTCACGTCGGTTGACGCGTCCCTTCGGCACGCGGGCCATGACGATCTCCGGGTCGAGGTCGTACGCGCTGTTGCCACCCTGGGAGACGACGTAGACGTACTCGTCCGGCGCGCCGGCGTAGTTCCGATCGAACTGCACGAACTCGGGGCAGCCAAACGTATCGGAGAAGTGCCAGTCGGCCCAGGTCCACGTGCGGCCGTGATCCTCTGACCACGCCAGGTGCGAGTGCCGCCAATCTGGCTTGCCATCCGCCGTTGTGCCGACGATGTAGTTCCGCACCCAGAGGTAGAGGATGCCGTCCACCATGAGCAGGCCGCTCGCCTTGATGCCGTCGTGCCCCCAACCGACGGGCGCGTCGATGTTGGACGGGATGTCGTGCGCGTTCAATCTGGGCGGCATGCCATCGACCGCGGCGAAGGCAAGCGTATAGACAATCGGCCGCGCACTGAAGCCGTACCCGTCGCCGAGGGACGTATAGAGCAGATCGTCGTCGCCCCACGTGATCGGCCAGTTGTCGCCGCACCGTTCACCGCCGAAGTGGACCATCTCGTCATCCCAGACGAGGTCGGTGACGACCGAACTCGGCGGATAGGGAAGCGGTTCCTGAAGGCGAGTCATGATGTCCTCCGGCGATAGAGTGCAGCGTAGCGGTATTCCAGGCCACGAACACAGGAATATGCCGCGTCATCCCGGCATGATGCGTAGGGGCGAACCCGCGAACGCGAAGCGTTCGACCGTGTTCGCCCTCGCGCCACGCGATCGGTCATTCCGTCAGCGCAAGCTTGAGCGCCCAATCACCCTCCGATGGGAACGGCGGCAACGCGATCTCGCAAAGCGGCGATGACATCAACACGCCTGCGTTGATCCATGCGCCCGTCCTCGGGTCGAACCACGTCGCCCGGTACGCCCGCTCGTACCGCGCACCTCGGACCGTGCCACGGGGGCAATCCGCCTCGAAGTAGAGGAAGAATAGGCCCTTCTCCGGCGTGCGTGTGCAGTACGCCCAGCCGCGGTTGCCAGTCACTTCGTGCGACTTGTTCGGCGAGACGAGGTCCGCATCCGGCACGAGGTCCTGGTAACGAGTACCCTCGGAGAGGATGAACGTTGCGAGGTGCCGCATCTGGTCGCCGGAGCGCCACGGGAGGGCGTCCCACATGCGGTAATCCGCCGCCGGCTCGACGTCGCCACCCCAGAGGCCGACGGCGCCGTAGATGTGCCCCGCGAGGCCACCGGAAAGGACGCTGCCGTACATCCCCGATCGCGCGTAGAGGTCCGCCTCCTCGGTCTCCGGGCGGATCGGCGTCTTCGGCGGGTAGCCGACGTAGTACGGCTCGCCGTTCATCGCCGGCTTCGGCGGATGGGACTCGCGATGGATCTCCTCCAGGAGCCAGTGGCTGTTGTGGTGACGCATGTTGCCGATCTGGTGGAGCGTGAGCCACTTCGCCTCGTCGGAATCGCCGAAGTTGACGAGGCTCGACCCATGTGAGTTGCACGAGACGAGGGTGCCGAACGGCGGCAGTCCCTTCTCGACGAGCAGGTTGGCGACCGCGTTGAACCCGCGGGAGGACACGCTCCCGTACCCGCAGTCGAAGTGGATCGGGCTCAGGATGCAGTTGTTCGCCTGGTAGCGGCTCCAGACGTACTGCACGTAGCGCGCGTACGATGCCGGCCAGTCATGGAACTTCCGCCACGCCATACTGGCGTCCCTTCGGGACGCTTCGATGAACGGGATGAACCCCTGCGCGTTCAGGTAGTCGACCTTCCGGTCCATGAAGCGGAAGTAGTCCGGGTTGATCCGATCCATGTCCGGGTAGACGTGCTCGTAGCCGGGCACGCGGCCGGGGAAGAGAAACGGTCGGCCGCCCTCGTTGTGCATGTCCTTCGCGCTCGCCGTCCCTGGCAGCGGCCACGCGTCGCGCAAGCAGGTCCGCCCCTCATCGTCGAGGCGGACCTCCGGCGGTAGGCCATCGTTCGCCCAGTTCGGGAACGCCGCCATCATGGCGATGCAGTTGTAGCCCTGTCGCTTCCGGTAGCGGACCATGTCCTTGAAGCCCATCTGGGGGCCGAGCGGCCGTTCGATCTCATCGTCATCCCATCGGTAGCGCCACGTCGGCACGGACCACCACGTATCGCCGACGAGGAAGCACGGCGTCCCATCGGCATACTCGAGCCCATGGCCGTTCGCCGTCGGCCGGAGCAACCCACGGCGACAGGAGTTCTGCTGCCGTTCAGCCTCGGTCCACCCGACCGCATGGAACGTGCCGCGCCGGCTGGAGAGACCCGGATCAGCCGGGATCGATCCGCTCGTCCACGACCATTGCCCCGGCGCGGTCGCGAGGAGGCGGACGCGGAACATGCCCCCACCATCCCAGAACCCGTAGATACGACGTGCGAACCCGGGTCCGGCGAGGTCCACCCACATCTCGACGTCGGTGTACGGGTTCTCGTACGTCCGCTCCGCAGTGAACGAGAGCTCGACCTTCTCCCAGACGTGGACTGTGTCCGTCGATGCGCGTTGCATGGGTATGTCTCTCCTTGCACAAGCAGTCGCGCCGGGGCCCGTTGAGGTGCTCCCCTTGCGACGCCTACCACAATGACCGGACCTGATGGGTGTACGACGCCTCGGTTCACGTACAACGCGCCGTCATTCCGTGTGAGGCGCCTGCGGCGACGCGGCTTCGTGCTCGAAGAGCACGCCGGATGACGGCGGTTATAATGGGGCCAGCACAACCCCTATGGAGTTATCCTGAAAAGGCGTTCTAGGGACCCAGATGTTCTTCTCCGGCTGTGCGCAGGCGCGAGATCATTCGCGCAGGCGCGAGATCATTCGCGCAGGCGCGGCATCACGTACGGTCCCTCGGGGATGACCGCGATGCGGGCGGCTCGGCTGTGTCGTGCAAGTGCCCGATCGAGCGCGTCCTCGATGGAGCGGACTGGCGTCACGAGGAGCGAATGTAGCACGTCCTCACCGATGCCGTCGCTGTAGTAGAGGATTTCGGCGCGGTCGAGTGCCTTGCACATCTCCTGAAGCTGCCACTGGTCGATGATGAAGAAATCGGGGTCTCTGAGCCGCTCGCGGAATTGCGCTGGCGACGTTGTCTCCGCCATGAGCCGGCGGAACTCGGCCGAGCCGATGCCCTCCGCGCAGGCCGCGGCGACGATGATCGTGCCACCGTCTTTCAACGCAGGAAGGGCCGCCGTCATCGCCTTCACGGACTGGTAGAACGTCAGGTCGAGCGGGTAGCCGGCCGAGGTGGTCAGCACGACATCCGCCGGCGCGTCGAGCCAGGCAGTACACTGGTCGGCGACGAAGCGGCAGCCAGCGAGATGGGCCTCCACGAGGCCGCCAGCGAAGATGCCCGTGACCTGTCGTGCCTCGTCGAGGGCGACGTTGACGATGAAGTCCACCCGCGCGCGGCGGGCGATTTCCGTCGACTCCTCGTGGAACGGGTTGCCATCGAGGACGCCCTCGCGCGCCGCCTCGTGGCCGAGGAGCGCCGGGCCGTGCATGACGCGCATCGTTCGCGCTCCGGCGAGGCCAGGGCAGATCGCCTTCCGCCCGCCGGAGAAGCCCGCCATGAGGTGTGGCTCGATGAGGGAGATGGCGATGTGGAGGTCGGCTTCCACGAACCGGCGGTTCACCCAGATCGGCGTCCCGCGCGGCGTCTCGCCGAGATGAACAAGCGTGCTCTCGTCCCGGGCGATGTGATTGACGACGCGGCATCGCGCGAGCACCACGGGACCGAGCATACCTCGAAGCTCGGCCTCTGTGTTCGGCCGATGAAGCCCCGTGCCGATGATGACGACGATGCGTTCGTCGGGGATACCGGCAGCGTTCAAGGCATCGAGCAGCGGCGGCAGGATGGCGGCGTTCGGCACGGGCCGCGTGATATCGCTCGTCGTGATCGCCGCATCGCGCCGGCCGCGGGCAAGCTCGGCGAGCGGAGGAGCGCCGATCGGCTCCGTAAGGGCGCGACGCACGGCCTCCGCCGGATCGGTGACAACTGGCATCCGACGCATCCGAAGCACCGACGCGGTAACTCCATCCGGCACCTCGGCGGCGAGGCCGTCGCAACCATATCGAAGATTAACGCGCATGATTCCGTCTCATGTCCCATTCCTGCGGTAGGGGCGACCCGCCGCGAACGCAGGGCGTTCGTGGGTCGCCGCCGTTTTACCCCCGGTGAACGGTCGTGCCGCGGAGGGCCGTTGCGATGGCGCGGATATGTTCCGGCGTTGTGCCACAGCAGCCACCGATGACCGACGCGCCGTTCTCGCGGAGGGGACCAGCGATCCGAGCGAATGCCTCCAGGGTTTCACGGTACACCGTCGCGCCGTCGGGCCCGATCTGAGGCAGCCCAGCGTTCGGCTCCGCGAGAAGCGGCACCTTCCCTACGACATGCATCGTCCGAAGGAGGTCGACGTAGTCCTTCGGCGCGATGCCGCCGCAGTTGGCGCCCACGACGTCGGCCCCGGCGCTCGCGAGGCGGTTGATGGCATCTTCCGGCGTCGCACCCATCACAGTGTGGAAGCCCCGCGGGTTGCGCTCGAACGTCATCGACGCGAGCACGGGCAGGTGCGGCGCGACACTTTTCGCCGCAACCACGGCACACTCTGCCTCGGCAGGGTCCATCATGGTCTCGATGATGATCCCATCAACGCCGGCTTCGGCAAGCACGGCGATCTGCTCGCGAAAGACATCGGTCATCTGGGCCCTGCTGAAGTCGCCATACGGCTCGACGAACTGCCCCGTCGGGCCAACATCGCCGAGCACCCAGACCGAGTCCGACCCATTGCGAGCGACCTCGCGGGCGATCTCGACCGGGCGACGGTTGAGCTCGACGAGCCGTGCGGCAAGGCCCATGCGGTCGAGCTTCGGCCGGCTGCCGCCGAAGGTATCCGCGATGATAGCGCTCGCGCCCGCCTCGACGTAGCCACGATGGATAGCGCGAAGATCATCCGGGTGCTCGATGCCCCAGAGCTCGTTGCTGCCCCGGGCGCCGCGTGCCATGAGCTGCGTGCCCATCGCTCCATCGAGAAGGAGGACCTTGCCGCTCCGGAGCGCGTCCTGAAGCGTCATGTGGTCAGCTTCCTTTCGCCGCGTCGGCGACTGGCGTCGTCCGCGCTGGCACCCCATAGGCATCGAGGAGATCGCGGGTGTACGCTCGAACCTTGTCTCCGATATCGGGATCGGCGAAGGCGAAGGCGATGAAGGCCTTGGCGTACGTCTCCGGGTTCCCGATGTCGTACCGGCACTCGCTCGGCGAGAGCGGCACGCACCAGACCGGCTTGCCCGCGCGAACGAGGGCGCGGATGGCATCAGTGAGCTGGATCTCGCCACCATGGCCGGGCAGGGTCTGATCGAGGGCGTCGAAGATCTCCGGCCCGAAGATGTACCGCGCCGCCACCGCGTACAGGCTCGGTGCCTCGGCTGGAAGCGGTTTCTCAATGATATCGGCAATGCGGAATGGCTGGGTGAGGTCCGAGCCCTCCGTCGGCTTCACGACGCCATACCGCCGCGTATCCTCCCGCTCGACTTGCCACACCGCGATCGTCGCCGCGGCATGGTTCTCCAGGTGCGTTGCGATGAGGCGCTCGAAAAGTGTCGGCTTGCCGTCGGAGCGGATGATCGTGTCGCCGAGCGCCACGGCGAATGGCTCGTTCCCGACGAACGCACGCCCGTGCTTGACAGCGTCACCCAGGCCCGCGGGCTTCTTCATCCCCGGAGGGATGACCTGCCGCGTGTAGAAGATCTGCGCACCCTCGAATTGGACCTCGCGCAGCATCTCGTCGTCCTCGGCCGCCAGGAGCCGCTCGATCAGCATCGGGTCGTTGTCGAAGTGGTTCTCGATGGAGTGCTTCGTGCTCCCGGTGACGAAGAGCATCTCTCGCAACCCCTGGGCGATCATCTCCTCGACGACGTACTGTACGACGGGCTTACGCCCCACAGGCAGCATCTCCTTCGGCTGCGACTTCGTCGCCGGCAGGAGCCGTGTGCCCAGGCCCGCCACAGGGACAATCACCTTGGTCACGTTCTGCATCTGACCCATGTGCCGATCCCTCGCTCTCGATGATGACACCGCATTCCCCGGGGATGTTCGCGTACTCTGTACGATGCAGGAGAACAGCCGCACATGCAACAGCCGTGGCTGCGCCATGGCCTGGGCGATGGCTGCTTCGCTGCCATCGCATGCAGGAGGCTTCTGACGCGCACCATGTAGAAGCAACAACTCGCGGAGAATTTCGTTTCGCGGAGACCGTAGCACGGACATCCGGATGCACGGATGACCCAGCGACGTACCCGACGCCTACATATGCTCGACCGTTCGCAATCTGCTCCTACGTGGAGGAGTGCGAGCACGTGCGATTACTTGGTCAACAGTGAAATGCCGCTCGCCACCGGTCCAGTTGCAGGGAAGGGAATCTTTTCCCATATTTGACCTACGCGGCATTCGGAGAGGACTCGTCGCCTACTGTAGAAGCATTCCGAGCATCGATGACCCAGGACCCATCGACAGCACGTACTGCACCTTCTACGACGGCGTGCATGCGATCGACATGGCCAGCGGACGGACCACTCAGGCGACAGGCACACGCTATCCGCAGCGGCATGCTCGAACAGGCGGTCTCGTGGCGGTGAGATCGCGGTCACAGGTATTCTGGTTCAGCCCCGACCGCTGGACGCTTGTCATGCAGGTGTCATACGAATGTGAAGTAGTCCTGCTATGCTGCGTCTGGCCTGCAACCGCCGTCATCCTGCGTTGTACGGGCGATGATGGGTAGCAGGATCAAGTTGGATTCGTATTACTTGGCTCTTGCCATCGCCTACCCGGTTCCGGCGTTCTCAGAGCCTCGGCGATTGCCGGACACAGCCCAGGCCAGGTTCTCCCACAGGGACTCCCATTCCTTCATCCGGAGCAGTACCATGGTGAAGCGGAGTCTCCGACGCCCGCAGAGCCAGGAGGCTTCACATGGGTAGTTCATGCGTTCATTCGCGCGGCTAGGCTACTGGCAGTGGTCCACTCGCTCCATCACGGAGATGGCGGCACGATCGGCAAGGCAGCTCGGTGTGACCACGCGTGAGGATCCATCCTGCCTGCTGCGGAAGAGGGAGGCACCCATTGCGGCAGAGCCTCGAGTGGCTTGCGACGCGGGTCCTCGTAGCTGCGGCACGGGCTACGTCACCTGCTGGAGCCACCGTGCTCGGCCGTGTGCTCGGTGACCTTGCCTGGCTTGTCCTGCCTGACCGCCGGCGGACGGCGCTTGCCAATGTGCAGGCTTGCCTTCACGGCGCCGCAGGTACTGTCGCGCGGGAGTCGTTCCGGAGTTTCGGACAGACGCTTGTCGAGGGGCTACGACTTCCCAAGGCTCGGTCCTCGGAAGACATGCCGCGCGTCCGCTGGAGCGAGCCGGACGTGCTGGGGCCGCTCATCGCCGCCGGAATGCCCGCGCTTGTCCTGAGTGGCCATCTCGGCAACTGGGAGGTCGCTGCGTGGGCAATGGCTCGGCGCGCGATACGGGCCGAGCAGATTCATCTCGTCGTCGCACCGCCGAAGAATCCCCGCCTTGCGGCATTCCTCGATGCGCACCGGCGAAGCTGGGGCGTCGTGCCGCACGGGCGGGATGAGTCGCCACGGGCAATTCTTCGCGCCATCGAGACGGGTGGAATCATCGCCACAGCAGCGGACCAGTGGCCCGGCATGTCCTCTGCAGCCATCGCACCATTCTTCGGCCAGCCGACGCCATTCGTCCTCGGGCCGTTCCACATTGCGGTCCGCACAGGCATTCCCATGGTCGCGATCGCCGCAATTCGGGCCGACGGCGGCGGGTTCGACATCGAGACGGAACTTGTGAACCATGGAGCCGTCAATGCTGCGCCGGAGATGCTGCTCTGCCGCTGGGCGAGTATCTTGGAACGGCAGATCGCCGCGCACCCACAGCAGTACCTCTGGCTGCATCACCGGGGGAGAGGGCAGAAGCTGCCATGGGCAATGACCACAGCGCAGAGGCGCCGCGTTCCCTTCGGGAACGACGCCGTCCGCCCCTATGGATTCCCCGGCCGACGGTCGGCATCACCGGCGGGATAGGCGTTGGGAAGAGCACCGTCGCGCAGGCATTTGCTCGCCACGGCGCGCGGATCATCGAGGCCGACGCCATCGGGCACGAGGTGCTGCGGACGGACGCGGCCGTGCAGCGGGAGCTCGCCAAAGCCCTCGGCGTCGGCGTTTTCGACGCCAAGGGCAAGCCGGATCGCAAAGCTATCGGCGGGATCGTCTTCGGCAACCCCGATGCGTTGGCAACGCTGAACCGCATCGTCCATCCGCCACTGTTGCGCCGCCTGCGGGAGCGGCTCGACGCAGCGCGGCGCGACCCATCAGTCCCGCTTGTCGCCGTGGACGCGGCGCTCATTGCGGAGTGGGGCATCGCGTCGTGGTTCGACCTCGTGGTCGCGGTCACGGCGCCGCGGGAGCAGGTCGAGGCACGGCTACGAGCGAAGGGGCTGTCGGATGACGAGGTCGCTCGTCGGATCGCGTCGCAACTGCCGGAGGAGGCGCGGGTCTGCAAGGCCGGCGTCATCATCCGCAACGACGGCGACGCGGCGAAGCTGGCGGCGGCAGTGGAGAAGGTGTGGAGGAAGATGGTGGGATGAAGGACGGAACTTTGACCGATGCGGCCCGACAGGAACTGCTGCGCCAGACGAACGAGGCGTACGCCCGGCTCCGAGATGATCCGGATGCGTGGCGGGAAGAGGAAGAGGAGCGCGCGGCGTGGGATACGACGCTCGCCGATGGGATGGAAAAGGAATGATGTCTTCTGCCAACCGTGGCGAGATTTGGCTCGCTGACCTGGAGCCAATCGAGGGGCACGAGCAAGGCGGCACAAGGCCGTGTCTCGTCCTATCGGACGACCTGTTCAACCACGGACTGGCCGGACTGGTTGTCGTCCTGCCATTGACAAGCCGGGACAGGGGCATCCAGATCCGCGTTCTGCTCGACCCGCCCGAACGAGGCGTCAAGATCAGAGGCTACATCATACCGGAGATGATCCGGTCCATTTCAACCCGCCGCCTTCGCACGCGCTGGGGCATGGTAGGACCAACCACGCTTGTGACCGTGGAGCGGAACGTGAAGGTGCTGTTAGGGATATGAAGCTGGCACCGTCGTCATCCGCAACACGGCGATGAGGCGACGGGACGAGGTGAAGGAAGATGGGATGAAGGAGGTATCAGGAGATGTGGTAGGTGGTACGGCATGGTGGCAGCGGCGTCAAGAGAATGGTGGTGTTTATTTTCACGGTAGCTCTTGACAAGCGCACCGGGTATGGGTATATATCTGGTTGCATTTGCTCCCCGCTCGACATGCCGAAAGGCCTCGGGCGGGGTTATTTTTTGCACAGAGGGAATACGAGGAAAGGTCATCGACGTAGGGATCGCTCTTCACAGTATTCGGGTGGCGTGCAAACGAGAACCCAGAAGCGTGTTACCCGAAAGATGACGCATGTCATCGAGGGAGTGGCAGGAAAAGACCACAAGCAAACGGTCGTCGCAGTCTCTAACGGAAGAACAGCTCTATCGTCTCCTTGATCGTCTCGGCATCATAGGCTATACCAAGACCCTGCGTTCTCAAAGTACCGGATATAATCCCCAGCAGGAATGGCGTTGCGGTCTCCGTTTTGGGTTTGAGCACGACTGGACTTCCGCTTGAGCCTGGTATGATCGCTGAGTCCACCTCGAACCCCGGTATCCTTACCACGCCGCTGTCGGTAGGAACCTTAATCTGCTCCCCAATTACCGAAGCGATGGTACCTTGACGGACGATGGGGAAGCTACTTCGTACATGAGGATTCCGACCGTCCGGATAACCGATGATCAGTACCTCATCGCCCTGGGTGATTTCCTGAGCTCGGAGAGTGTCGTGGGTTGCGAAGAAGGAATACGGCACATCTCGATGGTGAATCTCAGGATGCTGAACGATCAGCGCTGTAATATCTACTGCCAGCACATCTACACGTGGATCCGGATGCCCACGCCAGAGCCTTTGGCCGAGGTCGTCAACAAGTGGAATCGGGTACTTCGTCTCTGTAACCATGTTGTCACTGCCACCAGCGTTTATGAATAGAAGAAGTGAGCGAGCATGGCTCAGCGACCCCGTATCTGGCGCGACAACATGCTTGTTCGTTACCAAGAACAGGTCGCCGCTATCTTGGCTTGTATGCCTGAAGACAAGAAAGCCGGTACCGAGTTCTTGGCTGCTCTGAACCCTAACGGTGGTGTAGATCCACTCGCGTGCTATTGGTGAGGTCCAAGCTGTACCTCCGATGGTCAGCAATGCAACCAAGACCAGCGGCCAGGAATTGTGTTGCAGGCGCTTGCTGTACATCTCTCACTCCCATGAGTCTGTGATGTTCTCACCCAGACTCTATGAAATATCAGTGCACTCCGCAAAACATAATGATATCTGTGGTCCAACGCAAAATGCTCCGGCCAAGTCGATTCCCTCTTCCCCCGTTTCCCATCCGCCGGTACACTTGGAAAATTCCGAGCGTCCGCATTGCTTCGCCGCCGAGCGGAGTACCGCCACCACATATCGCAGGGGCCGCCGATGAACCGCGACGAATTCATGCATCCCGACGCCATCTACCGGCCGGCGCCGTTCTGGTCGTGGAACGACGCGCTGGAGAACGACGAGCTCACCGAGCAGGCGCGCGCCATGAAGGCGGCCGGCTGGGGCGGGTACTTCATGCACAGCCGCGTCGGCCTCGTCACGCCGTACTTCTCGGACGAGTGGATGGACTGCATCCGCCGCGCGGTGGAGCTCTCCGCGAAGGAGGGCCTCTGCGCGTACCTCTACGACGAGGACAGGTGGCCCTCCGGCTATGCGAGTGGCGTCGTGCCGCGGCAGAACCCGGAGTTCCGCAACACAGGGCTCCAGTGCACGCGCTCGCGGCCACCCGACGAGACGAACCGGCTGCTCGCCCTCTTCTCCCGCCGCGGTGATGGCTGGACGCGCATCGCGGATGCCTCCGAGGCCACCGGAAGCGAAATCGCCTACGTCAGCTGCTGGATCGAGCCGATGGGCAATCCCTGGTTCAACGGCACGGCGTACACCGACCTCATGAACCCGGATGCCGTCCGCGCCTTCATCGACTCGACCCTCGAACCCTACGCGAAGCTCGTCGGCGAGCACTTCGGCGCGACGATACCCGGCTGCTTCACCGACGAGCCGTCGTACATCTTCTGGCATACGACGGATCACGTCGACCGACGCGTCACCGTGCCGTGGACCGGGCGTTTCCCCGAGCGCTTCCGCGAGAAGTGGGGCTACGACATCCTCGACTGCACCATGTGCCTCTTCGAGCGCACGGGCGACTGGCGGCGTGTGCGGTACCACTTCTGGCGCACCGCGACGGAGCTGTTCCTCGAGGCGTTCAGCGAACCCTACGGCCGCTGGTGCCGCGAGCACAACCTCGAAATGACCGGCCACTACATGTGCGAGGATACGTTCCCCGATCAAATCCGCTGGATCGGCGCAGCGATGCCGCACTACGAGCACATGGGTTGGCCCGGCCTCGACCATCTCGACCGCAACATCGACAACGTCATGACAGCGCGGCAGGTGACGTCGGTGGCCCATCAGCTCGGGAAGGAGCGGACGCTTTCCGAACTCTTCGGCTGCTCGGGGCAGCACCTGAGCTTCGAGGGGCGCAAGTGGATCGCGGACTGGCACTTCGTCCACGGCATCAACCTCATCAACCCACACCTCGTGCTCTACAGCATGCGCGGCGAGCGGAAGCGCGACTACCCGCCGACGCTCTCGTGGCAGCAGCCGTGGTGGCGCTTCAACCACCTTGTCGCCGACTACCATGCGCGCCTGTCCTATGCGCTCACCGAAGGGACCCGCGCGGCGCAGGTGCTCGTCATCCACACCATCGAGAGCGCCTGGTGCCTATTCGACCCGGCCGATGATCGCGCCGCGCGGAGCTTGAGCGAGGCGTTCGACCGGGTGAGCCGGTGGCTCCTGGAGGCGCACTACGACTTCGACTACGCCGACGAATCGATCCTCGCGCGCCACGGTGAGGTGAAGGGAAAGAAGCTGCATGTTGGCGAGGCGGAGTACGACATCGTCATCGTGCCGCCGGCCGTTACGCTGCGCAGCTCGACGATGGAGCTGCTGCGGAAGTGGATGGCGCGCGAGGGCCCGATCATCGCAGTGAAGCCCGTTCCGCGCCTCGTCGATGCCGGGAACAACGAGGACGCGTGGGACCTCCTCAAGGACGCGATCGTGGTCGAGCAGGAGCAGTTGGACCTCACTGGCGCGCTTTCGGGCCTCGTTGAGCCGTTGGTGCAGGTACTCTCGCCTGAGGGTTTTCCCATCGCTCCAGTATGGATTCACCAGCGGACCGCAGACGACCGGAGCATCTACTTCCTCGCGAACACCGACCGCACCCGCGGCTACGACTGCGAGATCGTCCTGGCCGGCGACGGTGCAGTCGAGGAGTGGAACCCGCTCACCGGCGAGGTCACGGCAATGCCGGTGGAGCGCGCGGGCAGCCACGTCGTGGTGGAGACCTACCTCGACCCGACCGGATCGCTCCTCCTCGTGCAGGACCACGCGATGGAGCCGATCCAGTTGGAGGAGCACGACGACGAAGGCATGGAGACAGTGGACGAAATCGCCCTCGAGGAGCCATGGAGGATCCGCCGAAAGGACCCGAATGCGCTTGTCCTCGACATGGCGCGCTGGCGGCTCCACGGCGCTCCACGCCGCAATGGCGCGCCGAACGACGACAGTTGGTACGGGCCGGACCCGCTCTGGAAGGTCCTCGGCCCCGTGCACGGTCACGTCGGCCAGTTCACGCTGGAGTTCGCCATCGAGATCGACGAGGTGCCGGACGAGGGTGACGTCTTCCTCGTGCTGGAGACACCGCAAGCATTCAGGATCGCCGTCAATGGTGAGCCGGTGCCCGATGAGGACGCCGGCTGGTGGGTGGACAAGAGCTTCCGCAAGCGCGACATTACCGGCATGTTGCGCCGCGAGGCGACGAACACCATCACGCTGATGGGCAACGCTTCCCCGGCCATCGAGCTTGAATCAGTATACCTCATCGGCGAGTTCGGCGTCTGGACGGATGACTCCCACACCTTCTCCCTCGCGCGGGAGATGGCCGAGACGCCAGGCGGCGACCTCGTCGAGCAAGGATACCCCTTCTTCGCCGGGACGATGAGCCTGGAGCAGGAGATCGACCTCTCGATGAAGTCGCCGGCATCGGCGCGCTTGGTGATCGATGGGCTGGAGGCGATCGTCGCCGACGTGTGGGTGAACGGGAAGAGCGCCGGGCAGATCATCTGGTCGCCGTTCGAGGTCGAGATCGGTCGCTACCTGAAGGATGGCACGAACACGATCCGCGTCGATCTCGTCCACTCGCTGCGGAACTTGCTCGGCCCACACCACCATCGGCAAGGAGAGCTTCTCGGCGTCAATCCCGGCAGCTTCTCCGACGAGGCGAACTGGACAGACATCTACCAGTTCGTGCCGTTCGGCCTTTCCGACGCTCGCATCGTGGTCATCGGGGAGGAGTAAGCGTATGGCACCGGAAGCGATCGGCCAGCGCGCGAGCGAGTTTCGCATCATCGAAGACGCGGACATCTGCGTGCTCGGTGGTAGCTGCACGAGCGCCTTCGCTGCGGTGCGAGCCATCGGGGAAGCGGTAACAACATGAAGTTTGAGATTTACTGCGACGAGAGCCACCCTGATGCATTCACGTCGAAGTCGAGCGATCGGGCGCGATTCCTCCTCATCGGAAGCCTATGGCTCCCCGCCGATCACCGCAACGAGTTGAAGGACCGGATCAATGGGATCAAGGAAGCTCACCAGTTTCCGCACGAGTTGAAGTGGCATAAGGTCCATAAGGACACGGAGCCACTCTTCCGGGAGTTAGTGGAACTGTTCATCGGCTATGAAGATCGGCTGCGCTTCCGGTGCATCGCGGTGGAGGCAGCGAAGGTCGATCTGGTACGCTTCCATGAGAGCGATCAGGAACTTGGCTTCTACAAGTTCTATTATCAGCTCATCAGGCACTGGATCGATGACTTCAACGAGTACCGGATCTTCTGCGACATCAAGACGAACCGCGTTGGCAACCGGCTGAAAACGTTGCAGCGTGTACTGAATTGCGGGAACATTACCTCTGAAGTCGCATCCGTTCAAGCACTACCCTCGCACGAGGTACCGCTGATCCAGCTCGCTGATCTCCTGCTCGGGATGGCGTCCTCACGGATGAACGAGAGTATTGCAGAGGGATCGACCAAGTACCGGCTGGTACGCTATCTGGAGAAGCGACTCAGGGTGAGGAGGATCGGGCATACATCGAAGCGCGAGCGAAAGTACAACGTATTCCAGATCAACCTTCAGGGGGGCTGGTGACAATGCCACTGCCTCCCTTGGTCCACTATCTCACTCCAGATGACTACCGAGCACATTTCGAGCGAAAGTACTGCCGACATCCAGTCGTTACGTTCGACAGGATCCCAGTATTCTTCGAGGAATATCAGTTCGAGCATTGCATGTTCGAGAGCTCGAAGAGAGACGGCAAGAAGGACTGCTTCTCGTGGGCTCGCGCAGAAAGGGTCGACTGGATCAGGGCTACCCTTGAGAACCCGAACGCCGACTTGTACCAGGGGTGGGATAACATGTCGAAGGAGTTCATGTCGAATCGTCGTGTGGCGGTTGTATATGAAGACTTCGTCGTCATCATTGAGCTTCGAAAGAGGAGGGACGACAGGTACAAGGGACGATTCGTGACCGCATTTCAGGCGGAAAACAGTATCGCGATAATACGAAGGTCGCCTCGATGGGTCCGTACATGAGAATGCCGCTGGTTCGCTACGCTGGCCCAGCGGCAGAGGCCTCGATAGATTCCCTACGCTGGGTAGAGAACTCAGTGTACTAGTATGATTGTTCCAGGTCCTCATGTCAAGCTTCCGCTGCGGACGATTGTGGTGGGATGAGCATGCTATCGCAACAAGCAACGGCACTGGCGCAGCACACCAAGCCTCGCTTCACGTAGAATGGTGATCATTTGATCACTAGGAGGGCACGTCCGGTGCAGTCTCCTGTCGATACTCTCGTCTTCTACGAGCCCGACGACCTGGCCGAGCTTGATGGCGTCCGCTTCGCGCCGTGTCTCCCGACGAAGCGGCCCGAGCCGGTCATCCGCGGCGATGCTCCCGATGAGCAGGACGGCATCGGCTTCTACGGCACCGTCATCCGCGATCCGTGGAGCGGTCGGTTCCGCATGTGGTACACCGGCCATCGGCCGCGCACCTACGCCCGCTACGCCGAGTCGAACGATGGCATCGTCTGGACGAAGCCGGACGTGCGCGACCCGCGGTGGGTCGACGAAGACTGCCCGAACGCAGTCATGCCGGGGCAGTTCCCCGTCGTCATCGTCCAGCCGGATGCCCAGGAGCCCATCGACCGGTACTGGATGTTCCTCTGGCACGGCATGATGAACCTCTACCGCTCGGCGGACGGCATTCGGTGGGAACGGCACCCGGCGCGCTGGAACCCGGTCTGGCCCCTGGAAGCCGGCGAGGGCCTCGGCGAGGTGCCGATCCCCTTCTGGGACCCGGCGCGGCGGGAGTTCATTGCGATGACGCGCATCTGGGCCGGGCCGCACCCGCGGGCGAAGGACCAATCGTGGGACCCCGAGCGCGGCGAGTACATCCGCATCGGCGGGATGAGCCTCCGCATGATCGGCCGCGGCAGTTCGCCGGACGGCATTTTCTGGACCGGGCCGGATATCGTCCACAACTGCGACGACCTCGACCCGCTCGGCTCGCAGCCATACGAGATGGCGGCGTGGCCATACGCCGGACGGCACCTCGCGCTGCTTGGCATTCTCCATAGCCGACGCAACCCCGATCCAGCACTCGCGAACACGCTGCGGCTGTACCTCGCGTGGAGCACCGACGGGTGCTACACGTGGTCGCGTCTGCCGGACCGACTCCGCGAGTTCGTGCCGCTCACTCCTGGCGGCTGGGACGGCGGCATGATCACCCAGCCGACGCGGCTCGTGGAAGTTGGCGACGAGTGGTGGTGCTACTACGGCGGACACCGGCAGCGGCACGTCCTCGGCGAGCGGGAGGAGAACGGCATCGGCCTCGCAACGATGCCGAAGGGCCGGCTCATCGGGATGGCGACCGATGCGACCGGCATGGCTACCACACGGCCAGTGGTACCTGCTCGCGGAGCGTTCTGGGTGAACGCTGACGGGCGGAACGGACGCCTCCAAGTCTCCGTCGAAGGCGAGGGCGACGTGCCAACGGGTTGGTCGGACCCGGTCGAGGGTGACGACGTGCGCCGCGTCGTGACGTGGAACGGCCGCCCGTGGCGCGTCGATGGAACGGCACCTTCGACGCGTCTTCGCTTTCGTCTCGAACGCGGCGCCCGACTTTGGGAATGCGGCTGGCACGTATGATCATATGCACAGTGCACCCGCTGCAGAGCTTGTCTCCCAGGTGCACCCCCTATGGAGGTGACGGGCATGGCAGAACCGCTCCTTGGCCTGATCCTTGCCGGCGGCCGGGGCACGCGCTTCGGCGAACTCACAAAGCGAACCCCAAAACCGCTCTTGCCGGTGGCCGGTAAGCCGCTCATCATGCACAACATCGATGCACTCCGCCACGCCGGGATCACTGACATAACCATCGTGGTCTCGCCGGATTCAGAGCAGGTGCAGAGCATCCTCGGCAACGGGCACGCCATCGGCATATCGCTCCGCTACGTCGTGCAGGAGCAGCACCTCGGCACGGCGCATGCCATCGGCCTCGCGCGGCATCTTATGGATGAACGGCGCTTCCTTGTCTCCTGGTCCGACAACCTCAGCACGTACGATCTCTCCGACCTCATCGAGCACGATCGGTTCTTCCCCGCCGACGGCACGCTCGCGGTGCACTTCACGGATAACCCTCGCAAGGGCGGCATCGTCATCACGAAAGGGCGGACGATCATCGAGTTCGAAGAGAAGCCCGAGAAGCCGCGGAGTAACCTGAACCTCGCTGGCATGTACATCCTTGGCCCTTGGGTCTTTCCCGCCATCGACAAGACGCGGCTCAACGCGAAGGAGGGCGAGTACTACCTGCCCGACGCGTTCCAGATCGCCGTGGACGGAGGGCGGAGACTCCACTGGACGCTCGTCGCCGATTGGCGGATGAACGTCAACACGCCGGGCGACCTCCTCATCGGCAACGCGCGCATGCTGGAGCACGACGGTCGCCAACTCGTCGCGGAGGACAGCTACGTGATCATGCCGCCGGTGTACGTCCCATCGAGCGTGCGAATCGGCCGTGGCGCAGTCATCGGACCATACGTGAGCATGGGTGAGCGTTGCATCGTTGGCGAAGATGTGCGGATTGCCGACTCGGTCGTCCTCGGCGGCGCAGTCATCCCCGACGGCGCCGAGATCGACCGCGCCATCGTCGATAGCGACGGCACCGTCTACCCCGCGGATGGCGAGTGATGCGTCGAGCATGGCAAGCCAGGCCCCCTGTAGCTGCTCCTGGACAATCCCGGAAGGGCGAGGGAAACCGAGGGCGAACAGGAACATCCTTGTCCTCGGAGAGGATGCTGCCCGACCATCGAGTTGTACCGGTGCATATGGTGGGACAGACATTCTTGTCTGTCCATGCATTGCCATGGTTTGGATACGCATATAGGTCCGCTCCGTGGCCATCTCATGATCATTGGCGATGACATGTCAGGAACTACCCGCGATCTCATCACACGCGAAGGCGACGTCCATGCCTGATACGATCCTCGCGCCCGCAGGAGCCTGGCAGGCCGCATTCACCCGGCGAGACGGCGCTCTCCTCGAGACGATCGCCCGGATACGCTCCGAGGAACCTGCGGATGCATCGAAGGCGATCCGGTGGTATGCTCAGCTCGTCGCGCAGGCGTCGGCGGCGTTCCAATCCAACGCGGAACGGCCCATGATGGTCGTCCGCGCTCCGGGACGAGTGAACCTGCTCGGCACGCACATCGACCACCGCGGTGGGCGAGTAAACCCCATCGCGGTGCGGGAGCTCGTGCTGGTCGTCCTCCCACGCGACGATGGTCGCGTACGCCTCGTGAACGCCGATCCGGCGCATACCTCGGTGGAGTTTTCCCTTGACGACCTTCTTCCCGACGGGCTGGTGACGGACTGGGCTGACTGGACCCTTACAACGCCGATGTGCTTGCGTGCGCTGGGTCTGCTCGGCCATTGGAGCAGCTACGTCCGCGCCGCGCTCGCCTACTTCACGAACGCCTGGGGCGGTCCGGGAGATATCCATGGGTTCGACCTCTATGCCGCGAGCGAGCTCCCCCAGGCGGCGGGTTTGAGTTCGTCGTCGGCCCTCGTTGTCGCCGCAGCGATTGCGTTTCATCTCACGAACGGGCGCGACGTGCAGCCACTCGAGCTTGCCGAGGCGTGCGGCCAGGCGGAGTGGTACGTCGGCACGCGCGGCGGCTCGGGCGACCAGGCGGCGATCCTCCTCGGCAAGGCGGGCCATGTCTCCCACGTGGACTTCTTCCCGATGCAGGTGGACTGGAGCCCGTGGCCAACGGGGTACTCCGTCGTCGTCTGCCATTCACGGGCACACGCGCAGAAGACGGCAAACGCGCGGAGCACCTTCAACGAGCGAGTTGCGACGTACGCCATCGCGCTGTTCTGGATCAAACGGCTCCATCCGGACTGGACGCCGGAGTTGGTGCACCTGCGGGACCTGTTGCGCCTCAGCCTTGGCACGGCCAAGATCTACTGGATGCTGTGGGAGCTTCCTCGACGGGTGATGCGCGACGAGATTCGCTGCGCCTTGCCTGAGCGACGCGAGGAGCTCGAGCGGCTGTTCGGCACCCATGACGAACCAGCTGAAGGGTACCGCGTGCGCGACGTGTGCCTGTACGGCCTCGCCGAGTGCATGCGAAGCATCCAGCTCGCCGAGTGCCTCCAGGCGGGTGATATCATCGGCACAGGCCGACTCATCAACCTTTCCCACGAGGGCGACCGGGTGACGCGGCTCGACGAATCGGGCGAACGCGTGCCGGTGGATACCGGCGTCATGGACGAAGACTTGCGCCGGCTCATCACCGCGCTGGAGTCGGGCAGCGCCGAGGAATGCGCCGCGGCGGCCCTCGCGCTTCAGCCGGGCGGCTACGCGTGCAGCAGCCCCGCACTCGACGAGCTTGTCGATCTGGCGCGGAGCGTCGAGGGCGTCCTCGGCGCAGGGCTCATTGGCGCAGGCATCGGCGGCTGCGTCGAGGTGATCGTGAAGGACGAGGCGATCGACGACCTCCGCCGGGCGCTCCTGGCGGGCTACTACGAGAAGCACGGCTATGAGCCGTTCATCGAGACGATGCGGCCCGTGGAAGGCGCGGGAGCGCTCGTGCTGCCCAGGTAAGCGCAGATGGTGGGAGCTGCACGTTGCAGGCGGCGTGGACTTCCCTTATTCTACTTTCAGCGGCAACCGTGGAATAACGCGACACGCTACCCAACGAAAGTAGAATAACGATGGAGCCAGCCGACTTCAGCCGCGACATTCACGGCAGACTCGTACATTCGCCCCGTGGGTACCTGGCCTTCGTTCCGAGTCCGCTGCCACCGCTCCTTGCGAGTTCGTGGGAGCTGACGAATGCGCTCTCGGCGGCGGATCGAGCGCTGAGCGAGCTTGCCGGCATGGGGCGGATACTTCCGAATCCCCATCTACTGATCCGACCATATCTTCGACGCGAGGCAGTCCTTTCGAGCCGCATCGAGGGCACACTGGCGTCGCTCTCCGATCTGTTCTTCTTCGAAGCCTCCGAGAAAACCGAGCGCCAGGCTCCCGACGTCCGAGAAGTGGCCAACTATGTCCGCGCGCTCGAGTATGGGCTGAAACGGCTCGGAGAACTGCCTCTGAGCCTGCGACTCATACGCGAGATACACGAGCAGCTCATGGGAGACGTCCGCGGCGGCGGCATGGATCGAACGCCGGGGGAGTTCCGTCGGTCGCAGAATTGGATCGGCCCGCCCGGCTGCGTGCTCGCGAATGCCATCTTCGTGCCGCCACCCATCGAGGAGATGGACCAAGCGCTTGGCGACCTGGAGAAGTATCTCCATGCTCCGTCGGACTTGCCTCCGCTCGTACGCCTCGCGCTCATCCATTACCAGTTCGAGGCGATTCACCCACTTCTCGACGGGAACGGGCGTATCGGACGGCTCCTCATCTCACTGCTCCTCCAGACGGAGGCTCTCCTCCCGCATCCGTTGCTCTACCTGAGCGCGTACTTTGAGCACCACCGTAGCGAATACTACCGGCGGCTCCTAAGGGTGAGTCAGGCCAATGAATGGAGCGAATGGATCGTGTTCTTCCTGCGGGGTATCGCGGAGCAGGCGCAGGACGCGGAGAAGAGGTCTGGTCTTCTGCTCGGCCAGTGGCATGCATACCGGCGCGAGCTCCAATCGCCCCGGTCGTCTGCGCTCCTCCTGCGACTGGTGGACGAGCTATTCTCCTATCCGGTGATCACGGTTGCCAGTGCGGCTGAACTGCTCCACATCACACCCACGGCCGCGCAGAGCAATATCAACCACCTTGTCGCACAGGGGATTCTCCGTGAGGTGACAGGGTGGCGCCGCAACCGCATCTACGTGGCGTCGGAGATCATGCACATCATCACCATCGACAGGATCGAGCCGCCAACGTCTTCATGATCCGCTGCGTACGATGGAGCATAAGCTTGCCAACGAGCGCAAGAGTTCGTACCGTCCAGCACGACACTTGTAGCGTACTCACGCACACGTCTCCGTAGAGGGGAACAACCCATGCCGGACGTCAAGGGAACGCGCACCGAGAAGAACCTTCTCACCGCTTTCGCCGGCGAATCGCAGGCGCGGAACCGCTACAGCTTCTTCGCCAGCCAAGCGCGCAAGGACGGCTTCATGCAGATCGCCGACATCTTCGAGGAGACGTCGAACCAAGAGCGCGAGCACGCCAAACGCTTCTTCAGCTTCCTCAAGGGCGGCGAGACGGAGATCACCGCGACCTTTCCTGCCGGCGTCATTGGGACCACGCTCGAGAACCTCAACGCAGCAGCCGGAGGCGAGCGCGAAGAGTGGACAACCATCTACCCGATGTTCGCCCGGATCGCGCGGGAGGAAGGGTTTCCCGGGATCGCCAACCTGTTCGAGGCAGTCTCCGTGGCCGAGAAGCAGCACGGGAAGCGCTATGCCGAAGTGGCGGCCAACATCGAGCAGGGGAAGGTGTTTCGGAAGGACACTGCGGTCGTCTGGCGGTGCCGGAACTGCGGGTACCTTCACGAGGGCCCAGAAGCGCCGAAGGCGTGCCCGGCGTGCGCCCACCCGCAGGCCTACTTCGAGGTGCTCGGCGAGAACTGGTGAGTGTCCTTCTTCAGAGGGCAGCCACAGGCGGCTGCCCTCTACATGCGACCATCTTCTCGGGGGCGCCGTGTCCTGATTGAGGACACGACGCCCCCGTTCCCATCATCCTATGTTCCCTGCGCGGGAAGTCATATGCATTCGCCTTGAAAGCGCTACATGGGCGAACACGGGGCCCGCCCTTATCGTGGGTTGTATGATACGTTTTCACAAGTAGTTGTAGGGGCGAGGCGTGCCTCGCCCCTCCGGCCATGATGTAGCGTCCTCAACACGAAATCGTATCACTCGTTCGAGCCATTGCCGGCGTGGCAGACGATCGTCGCGGCGATGGAATCGGCAAGCTCCCGTGCACCCTTGCCTTCGGCGCGGACGACGAACAGACGGTTCGCCGCCGGGCAGTGCCAGAGCCTGCCGCCAATGTGGTCCTTCTTGCTCCAGCGGAGAAAGATCCGTCCAATGCCCGGCAGAAGGTACCGCAGGCGGAGTCGCTCCCCCTCGATACGGAAGCCGGCGTGCCCGCGCCATGGCTCCTCCACAAAGCGCAGGCGACGGCGGCGGAGTTTCTTGTAGTGGATGTTCGCGACGTAGTGGTCCATGGGCGTGTGCTTGAGCACCGCGTGCGCCATGCCGATGCGGTCCACGACGAGGCGCTCGTTCCGGCCGATGAACGAGAGCGAGATGAGGCCCGCCTGGAGCCGGTACAAGTCCAGCAGGAACCGCTTGGGCACCTCGACGGCGAACTCGAAGGCGGCCCATACCTGTGCGTCACCGTCCGCATGGCATCGTACGGAGGTGAGCACGTCGGCCATCTCGCGGTAGTTCACCCGGTTCGGCACTGCGAGGGCCTGTGCAATGACCACGCGGCGGCAGACGGGGCATTTCCAGATGATGCCGCGGGCGACGAAGTCGCTCGTCCAGCCATACGTGCGGTACTCGTACGACGAGGGAATCCGCTCTGCACCGATGAGCTTGACGTCGTACTCGACGTCGAACGCCATACCCTTCTTCAGCTTCTTCTGAACCGTGTGGAAGTAGTACTCCAGCGTCTTCTCGAGTGCAGGCTGCCGCCACCGTCGCGCGCGGGCGTACTTGATCTCCAGCCGTCGGGCGCGCTCGTCATCGAAGGAGAAATATCCCTCGCGATCGGTGCCGGTGACGCTCGTAGGGTCCCAGCCTTCCGGGATGCGGCACGAGAGACCATGCCAGGCGAAGAGCTTGGTCCCGGCAAGATCCACTGCGGGCGATCGCGGAGTTCCTCGTACGTCCATGTGCCTCCAGGGCGGAGTGTAGAGCGCAAGCAGTGTCCATTGCGGCCGAGCTAGTGCATACTTGTCTTGTTGAGCATAATAATGTATATTGGGGTGTATGGCACGACATGCGACAGCGATCACGATGACGGGTGAAGAGCGCGCGACGCTTGAGGCGTGGGTGCACTCTCCCCGGA
>Ga0315279_10002811_pt1 | contig 25366 bp, 26 predicted proteins | sample YL17G06_20_MG_FD_203694 | JGI IMG/M metagenome (GOLD analysis project Ga0315279, IMG submission 203694) | Sediment microbial communities from Yellowstone Lake, YNP, Wyoming, USA - YL17G06_20 | ecosystem: Environmental > Aquatic > Freshwater > Lake > Sediment | place: USA: Wyoming | collected...
AGGTGATCAAAAACTTCTTTGACACCATCACCGGGACAGACAGGAACTTAACCCGGATCTACATGTGTGTCATGAGCCTTGCCAAGCTCCGGATGGAAAGCCCGGAGAAGATGGCGCACCTGCTCGAACAGATCAGAAAGAGCAAGATCAAAAAGGAGCTCTCGGTCGATATCCTCGACTATGTCTGCGATGTGGCGGTCCAGCTGGAGATGAACGCCATACAGACCGCGTTCGGGATTAAAGACATCAGGGAACTCGCACAGGACTTCTCGGGCATCAGCGTCGATTCGCTGTGATGGGGTGGAAGAACTCCTGCCCTCTCGATTTTTTCCAATTTTTTTTAGTGAATCACAATTTCTTTGATGGTCTTACAGACCTCCAAACGGCAATTGAATTTTTTCTTTTTGATCTTGTAACAAAAATTGGAGATACCCCTCACTCTCAAGATAACGTGGCGGCAAATATAACAAAATTACAGCAACTAGGGTATCTTGATGGATAAATGCTGGGATTATTAACACAGACCTTAGTTAATGGGGTGTGGGTAAAATTATCAGATGACGCTGTTCATGGACGTAAGTCTTTTAGTTTATTTGACTCTCGTCTCTTTTTTAATCTCTCAGAAGATACATTTGATTTTCTCATTGAGAAAGTTCTGAGAGATAATATAAAGTCATCATAACCCGAAAAAAAATATTTTGGTACTTAGACAACTGTTCTGATTCCTAACACAATTGAAGAACCCTGAAGGATTCTTCTCCAATCTGTCACTATCCTTCGGAAAGTACCTGCCAAATCGGAGATGCCGTCGGCATCTTCTCCAGTCGGGTGCGACTTGATAGTCATACCCTCCTCCCCAAAACAGCTCTACTTTCTGTTAAGTGAGGGCTCGTCAATAATGACGGCTCCCGAATTTTGAGGGAAAAACAGGGGTTCTTTCCGTTTCCACTATCCACAATACGATCCGTCCTTCGATCGTGCCTCCAATTAGTGCTATTTGATGATTTTTTGGAGGCCATTTCATACCGAATCCAGCCAAACGGGATTCATATTAGGCATATCGCAAAACAATAGTGCCGCTTTTTCGCGAATTAGTGCCAAAAACCTGCTCCAGATCCCCCCAGCAAAGGTGAACTTCTCGTAGTGTCTCCGTCGGGGAGATCTGTTTTTCAGTGTTGTGTGAAAGTTTAGGTACCCGGCTGACTCGGCTTTTCGATGAAATACCCCTCCTAGCGGGTTCGGGATCGTACATGGCTGAAAAACCGGCGTGGTAAAAACAGGGGTTCTTTCCGTTTTTACGTACTATAGCCCGTTTTTGAAAAGATCGCCCCTCCAAAAGGGCCTATTTAGACTTTTTTTTGAGGCCAATTTATACCGAATCCAGCCAAACGGGGCGCGATACGCAAAGATCGTAAAACAATAGACTTGGTTTTTCGCGAATAAGACTTAAAAAATCCAATCTGATCCCCCGGAAAGGGGGAACTGATCATGGTGTTACCGTCGGAGAGACCTGATATTCAGGAAGATGTGATCTCCTAAGTGCCCGGGCTGACATCAGTTCATTATTGGGTTACCGGATCCCCCCGTCCTGCATCACCCTGCTGCACCACACAATCTCCCGCTCATAATCCAGCTACCGGAAACTTTCCGGGCTTCAACGTCCTGAATGGTAAAAATTTCCGGAAAAAATTTTCACGCGCGAAAATTTGTAAGAAAATTTTTTCTGAGCGTGAAAATTTTCCGGCTTCATTATTTTGAAAAACGATGTAAAAATCAGTAGTTCCCGTCATGAGTGCGTCTCGTGAACCGGGAAATTTTTCCGCAACAAAATTTTTTTTACGTAAAATCATCCGGGCGTAAGAAATTTTGAAGCCAGAAAAATCCAATTCTGAAATTTTTCAAGCACAAAAATTATCCGGTAAAATTTTTAAGCGCAAAAAAAAGTCCGGGAAAAAGGGCTCCATGAGTCAGGATGGTTCGATTCTGACCCTTATTGTATATCCAGCGCTTTTTTATACGATGTGAGGATTTTGAGGACGAATTTCTGGTGCTCGTCAAGCGCCTGCTCGTCATCCGGCGACGTGTTTTTTGCCACTGCATAGAGCAGAATCAGCGCATTGTCCAGTTCCAGCGAGGCAGAGTCTTCGATTTTTTCCTGCGGGAGTCTGATGGCGACAAACGGCAGTTCGCTTTCAGTAAATGCAGCCCTCGTGTCTGCATTTACCTGGGCGTTTTCAAGGTCCTCCGCGTTGAGCTGTACAATCTGGAGGGCTTTTTTCAGTGCACTGCTGCCCCCCTCATCAGGGATCTGAGTGAGTGCGAGCCTGCATTCCTCGATTGCGTTCTGGTAGAGCCCGAACTTGAAGGCAAAGAATGCGGACGCAATCTCGTGGGCAGTCTTTTTCTGGACGTTCTTGAATTCCGGTTTAATTCTCTCGATGTAATCGCGCAGAAAATGTTCCATGGCTTTTGATCCTCCTCTGTCGTCCGCCGATGAACTGAATTTTCTGTTCAGCCTGACAAGAAGAATGGTGATGCTTACGGCAAAGAGAAATTGTAACAATAACACGGGACGGGTATCCTCAACCGGCACCAGAAAGAAAAGGACTCCGTAGATTGGGGCGCAGAGTGCAACGATATCTTTGCGCGGCTTGATATAGGCAAGGTAACCAAGCATGAAAGATCCGGCCACACACCCCCAGGCAAAATTACCAGCATCAGCGATGACACCAGTCTGCTGGAGCAGGACTGCGGCAAGGATTCCACCAAATGACACGACGGGGATGCCATAGGTGAGCCAGCGTTCCAGATGGCGTGAATTCTTCCGGTTTTTTTCCTTGTTCATCGGGCGTTCCCGGGAAATATTGGCATCCTGATGCAATGAACATATCCGTATTTACCCCGTCAGGAAGCGGTTGTAATAGGAACGCATTTGTCTGTTGAACCGATCCCGTGAATATATGAGGGTTCACTTCCAATGAGCTATCAACCGCTATGGGCACCGTGATATTTTCTGACGTGCACGCTGATGCCTCTGCGATTTCTGCGTTTTCCACCTGCATTAAAAAACCGGCTTTTACGGCTCATTTCGGCGCCATCGATAGTATCGTGAACCTCGGTGATATACTCCACCGTGGTGACCATCCGAAAGAGGCGCTCGAGTACGTCCATATGCTCGCAAAGGAATTCCGCCTCATCTCTGTCATGGGCAATCACGATCATGCATTTCTCAACGGGATTCCGGTGAGCGGGAGCGATGCAGTAAGCACCTTCCGGCACGAACAGGTTCGGGGATCCCCCCTTCTCTCCCTATTTACCGGAATTCCAATGGAATGGGTTGACGAAGACATGCTCTTTGTGCATGGCGGACCGCTGGAGCTGGGCAGCTCCACGCTCCGGCTCAAATGCTGGCAGCGGCTGGGACGGGTGGCTGGTGATTCCTATACGGGATACCATTACAGCCCGGAGATGGCGTTTTCCGTCCTCCGCTCCCGTGGGCTCACCCATATGTGCTGCGGGCACCAGCATTCCACGATCTGTTGCCGGAACACATCGGACGGCATAAAAAATCATGATCTGGTTTTTTGCGAGATTCAGCGGCCAGAGAGAGATCTTGATAACCTTCGTGTAGCCGACATACCGCTTGATGTGCCAACCATCTTCCGCATCGGGGCATGTTATGGAGAAAATCCTGAATTTGCCTATACCGATTTTAAAACCTTCAGCTTTATCAGGATCATCTGAACCTGCATTTCTGCGGCGAGGTTACAGGAAATAATGTGATTTACCCTCCTGACTGGTTTATGGGGGGATCTCACACAATGTATATATATCATAACCACCCAGTGGTAATCATGCCTCGTGCAGGAGAGGGGCGATCGATCAAGATCGAACCCGACGTGTATGAGGCGTTGCTCACGCTGAAACATGGGCGGATGACCATAAGCGATGTAATCGCGGGGATGCTGCAGGACTGCTATGGCTGGCCCTTAACATTTCCGGATGATCAACGAGAGCTGGAAGATTTCACGCATCAATGACGGGAACATGCCCCGTGCTTTGCAGTGATGTGCATCGCATCACTGCAATGCAGAAGAAGACCAAAAAAGGTGGTATATCATAAGCAGTATGGTCTTTGAAGAGGATCTGACTCGGGATGCCCTGAACCGGCTGATCCAGCGCATCGATGAAGAACTCTCAATCACGGATGAGACCGAATATGAAGAGTAGCGGCGCCCCCTGCCGGAACAACCCTCACGGTGAAGGGGCCAGGATATCGGGATATTGAAGCTGCACGTCGCCCCCTGATATCTCACTCATCACTTTTGTAAGTTGCTGTTGTAGTCCCGGGATGCTCCGGTACCGATCATCACGCCATGTGATGAGATCAGAGCGGGACTGAATCTCTTTTTGGAGGATTATCTCAAGCTGTTTTTTTTCCCGCTTCAGGTTTTCGCAGCGGGCAACAACAGGGTGCGAGCGAAGCGAATGTGACGCTGCCTCACATTGCATTACCTGTTTGGTATATGTTTCGGACAGTTGCCCGATCTCACGGATAAATCCGGCAGGATCAGCAAACAGTGCCCGCTCCTCCTTGTTTTTGAGTAAAACCTCGCCACTATCGATCATTCTTACCGCGATAGGGCATGCAGCAGCAGTTGTTTGCGTCAGATCTGTTGTGTTGTGAATCGCATTGTCAGACAGAATGTCCATCGCACGCCTGAGCACCACCTCTTCGGACCTATTGTGTTGCTTGTGGGCGAGCTTTTCAGCCTTGCGCAGCACATGAGATGCGGTCATCGACAGGGCGGCATACCTTCTTAAAGTCCTGTCACGTTCTTCTGTCATCATTTCGAGCGCGTGATGTTGTTCTGCGAGAATGCCCTGTGATTCATCGTGTTCCAGCATCGCCAATTCCTGGTCACATGACCCGATGCGGTTCCTGGTGTCGTCGATGCGATGCCCGATTCTCTTCTCTTTCTCAAATGATTTTTCGATATCTGTTTTTATATCAGCAAGCGCACCATGTTTCCGTTTGGCTTCTGTTATCAGGTCCATCTCCCTGCGGAAATGAGCGAGGGCATCGGTCATGGCATTGATCTCACGCCCGATTGCATCGATACCGGTCCGCACCGTTTTCATCTCCTGGGGAAAGAGTGTCTGGAGGTATTTCCCCTGGCCACGGCTGCTGTTGAGGCACCCCTTGAGTATCTCGGTTGCTGTCTGGTAAAACCCGTCGACATCCCCCGGCAGGGGTTTTGACAGCAACGTATCCATCGCTTTTGAATACTGGGGCAGCGTGTTCTTCGCGATGCTTTTTAATTTCGGGTGGATCTCCTCATTATACTCCGCAGCGCGCAGGAGCTGGATGATCTGCTGAAGGCTGGTGACTGACTCCCGGATCGCATTCATGGGTGAGGCTGTAGTGTCCAAAAGAGCCCTGTTGAGCGTCCTCTCGCGGTTATCCAGCCAGCGGGGGATCTCCGTAAACGTGATGACAAGAGGTTCCGGTTTAAACAGATTTTTTATCCGTCTGAACATCCACGACCCCGGATACTGCGGCTGCTTTTAGGAACCAGGTATCAGAGAGTTGGTTTTAGTCATCCTGTGCGATCTGGCGAAGCCGCGCAACTCCGTCAATCTCCCTGATCACTTGGGTGACTGCGGGTGGGACAAGGTTTTTCCACGTTGTGTTATTGAGCATGCGCCGGCGGATCTCGGTGCCGCTGTGGGTGTCACGCTCGTACATTGACGGTGACTGTACCTTCACCCCTGCCTCACCGAACAGCCGGACGACGAGCGGATTTGAGGAGTAGCAGAGGTCGAACGGAGGGGTCATGGACTGTACATGGGCGACCCAGAGTGCGTTGCGCTTGATGTCTTCGATGGGGATCACATAAAACGGGCAGCCAACCGTTGCAAGGGAGCGCTTAATCATGAGAACCCGCTCACCGGCGGTGAAGGGATTCTCAATGGTATGGGAGAGCTGGGCACTCCCGACCCCTATAATGATCTCATCGACCTCATCTGCGATATGTTCGAGCACTGACTGGTGCCCGTTGTGGTACGGCTGGAACCTGCCAATATAAAACCCCCGTCTCATGACCGACTCCTCAGATTCGCGATCCTTGCGGCGAAAGCGCCGGCGGTAAAGCCCGCATCGATATTGACAACTACAATCACCGAACAGGACTGGAGCATGCTCGCAAGTGCCGCCCGCCCCTCACCCATGTACCCGTACCCGGTACTGACAGGAACGCCAATGACCGGTTTGTCCACAAGCCCGGCAACGATTGCCGGAAGTGTCCCCTCACGCCCGGCACAGACAATGAATGCGTGCGCATCGAGCAGGGATTTTAATGCCGGGAAGAGCCGGTGGATGCCTGCTGCGCCAACATCGTATGTGGTGCGTACCACGCATCCCATCTCCTCTGCGATCGCCTTTGCCTCCTCTGCAACCGGGATGTCGGACGTTCCCGCAGTGATGATCGCAATAATGCCGCCGGTCGGTTCCGGCACCCCCCCTTGTGAGAGGACCAGCACCCGCCCCTCTTTCCGGTGTTCAGTGCGAAATCCCCTGCTCCGTGCAATTTCCTGTACCCGCGTCACTTGGTCAGGGCTGACCCGGGTAACCACGCACCTTCCTGCAGTTTCAGCGTACCGGGTCGCAATCTCTGCGACCTGATCCGGGGTCTTTCCTTCCGCAAGCACAACCTCCGGCATGCCACAGCGCACTGCCCGCCCGAGATCGATGCATGCGAACCCGCCGACACGTTCGAGGCGGAGCCCGTCGATCTCTTCTGCCGCATCATCAAGCGAGATGGCCCCGTTCTTGTACCGCAAAAGCACATCGGAAAGGATAGGATTGGGTGGCATGGTCGTAATAATACAGATATGGAACTGCGTATAATAATACGTTCATCGTCATGTCCTATCTCTCGTATGTTGCCGTGTTCGGTGTCGGGGCAGTCCTCTTTCTCTGGCTGCGCGACGCGCGGATATTTTTCAGGACCGGGGGGCTTGCAGGGTACAGGAAGGCGGCATACCATGGTGTCATCTATGGCGCCCTCGCGATCGCTGGTGGTGCATGTGCGATCTTCTCGCTGGAACTTCTTGGGCTGGGACTGATCCTTGCCGCACTCTACCTTCAGGCAAGGATCGAGAGGGAGAAAATCTGGGGCAGTGAGAGGACGATCGAACGGCTCATTGGCAATGTGCCGGTGCAAAGGGCGAATAAGAAATAACTGGGCGGCGAGTACTACTCAGGGGGATTTTTTCATGCTCCAGAAACCCAGAGGGACACGGGATTTTTTACCGGATGAGATGGAGGCGCGGCGCAGCGTTGAGGGACAGATGCGGGATGTGGCGCGCCGCTGGGGATACCGCGAGGTCTGCACCCCGGAATTTGAAGACCTTGAGCTCTTTACAATGCGGTCAGGCGAGGGAATCGTTGAGGAGATGTACGTCTTTGAGGACAAGGGAGGGCGCCGCCTCGCCCTGCGCCCGGAGATTACAGCTTCCATTATCCGGATGTATGTCAACGAGGCAAAGGTCGCACCCAAGCCCATCCGCTGGTGTTACTTTGCGGACTGCTTCCGGTATGAACGCCCCCAGAAAGGGCGCTACCGCCAGTTCTGGCAGTTCGGGGTGGAGCTGATCGGTGCTGACACGGCGTACGCTGATGCGGAAGTGATCCTGCTCGCGGCAGATGTGCTGGATGCGACTGGTGTTACCTTTGACCTGAAGGTGGGGCATCTCTCCTTTATGAAGAACCTGCTCAGGGATTTCGAAATGCCCGCACAGCGCCGGGTGATGGCACACCTCGACAAGAAAGATTTCGACGGTCTTGCAGTCACACTCGATGGAATGGGAAAACCTGAGATCTATCATTCACTGACAGCCCTGGCTGAATGCCGTACGCTTGATGAAGCATTTGAGATCTCCGGAACGATCCAAGAGAAGGACCGGATTGAACAGACAATCGGCCTGCTTGATACATCAGGTGTGCCGTACAGCCTGAACTTTGGTATCGCGAGGGGCCTGGATTATTATACGGGCATGGTTTTTGAGGGATTTGCCCCGAATCTTGGTGCTGAGAACCAGATTATCGGTGGCGGTGCATACCGTCTCGCACACCTCATCGGCGGCGATGATGCAGCGTCCTGCGGGTTTGCGATCGGGTTTGATCGTGTGATGGTCTCGCTGGGTGAAGTACAGCACAAAAAAGAGACGGTCGTGGGAATTGTCTGCACGAACGAAGGACGTAAGCGTGCCTTTGAAGTTGCACGCGCATTCCGCAACGCGGGTATCCGGGCGGAGATGGATCTTGTCGGGCGGGGACTTGGGGCCCAGATTGCCCATGCATCGAGGTCCGCGGATTACGTTGCCGTGATCGGGCAGCGTGAAGCAGAATCCGGAAACGTGACATTAAAAAACCTCCAGACCGGTGAACAGAAGACCATGGACCTCGCGAATGCAATCGATGAGGTGAAAGCGCATGGTGCTTGCTGACGAGCTCGCCAAACAGCAGCGCAGCATCAGTGTTGCAGAATTTTTCGAGAAGAATAAACACCTTCTGGGTTTTGATTCCCCGACGCGCGGTGTCATCACCACCATCAAAGAGGCGGTTGATAATGCGCTCGATGCCTGTGAAGAAGCACAGGTCCTCCCGGATATTTATATCAGCATCAAAAAAACCGGCAATGATATCTTCCGGATCATCGTTGAGGACAATGGCCCGGGCATCGTTCCCGCACAGGTGCCATTTGTTTTTGGGAAGCTACTGTACGGGTCGCGGTTCCACCAGATCCGGCAGACGCGCGGGCAGCAGGGGATCGGGATCTCGGCGGCGGTGCTCTACGCCCAACTCACATCCGGTCTCCCGACCGTGGTCATATCCCGGACGGGCGCAAAGGAACCTGCGAATAAATTTGAGATCCAGATCAAGATCGAGACCAATGAACCCGATGTCATCTCGCAGCAGCCGATCGACTGGGACCGTACCCATGGGACCCGGGTGCAGATCGAGTTCAGGAGCACGATGGCTGCAAAGAAAAAACTCCTCGAATACCTCAAATACACGTCGGTGGTCAACCCCCACGCGCGGTTCTTTGTCGAGCTCGATGACGAAGCATTCACGTTCGAGCGTGTCAGCCAGGACGTGATCGCGTGCCCGGTCGCGATCCAGCCGCACCCGCACGGCATCGAATTCGGCCAGTTGAAGCGCATGGCGGCGGCAAGCGATGCAACACTGGTCGATTTCCTCGTGAACGGGTTCAGCAGGGTCGGAAAGAAGACCGCGCAGGAGATGTGTGAGAAAGCCGGCCTCAAGGGCATGGCGAAGGTAAAGGGGCTCTCGGCCGACCAGCTCAAGGCGCTCCTTGCCGCGATGCAGGAGGTTGCCGTGCCTGCCCCCCCTACCTCCCAGTGCCTCTCCCCGATCGGCGAAGAGCTGATCCGGCGCGGGCTGGACAAGGAGTTCCAGATGGACTTTGCCGCCGCACGCACCCGCCCGAGTGCAGTGTTCTCCGGCCACCCGTTCATGGTCGAGGCTGCAATCGGGTACGGCGGGAAACTGCCACCGGAGGGCAATGCCATGATCCTGCGGTTTGCCAACCGCGTCCCCCTCATGTACCAGCAGGGTGCGTGCGCGATCACCGGGTGCATCACCAGTGTGAACTGGAAATCCTACAACATCTCGCAGCAGGGCCTGCCAATCGGGCCGATCCTGATCCTTGTCCATGTCGCGTCCACAAACGTGCCGTTCACCAGCGAGAGTAAGGATGCAATCGCGGCCATCCCGGAGATCGAAAAGGAGATCGTACTCGCGCTGCAGGACCTCGGGCGCGAACTCAAAAATTTCCTTTCCCGCAGGGACAGGAACAAGGTCGCGGAAGACCGGGCGCGTGCGGTCTGCGCGATCATCCCGGAGCTTGCTGCAAAGGTGAGCGAGATCGTTGAAAAGCCGGTTGTGGATACATCGCCGATTGAAGGAAAACTCATGCGAAAGCTGATCGCGAAAAAATGGACGCGGGATGGGACCGTGACCATCGAGGTCAGCAACTATACCGGTCATGACGGTGAGATCTCGGTATACGATATTTCGCATGACAATGCTGCTGATGCCAGCCCCAAACCGGACTTTGTGAGCGATGTTGAGGGGCAGGTCACGAAAGTCTGGAAGGTGACCGTCCTTCCACAGAAGGTGTGGCGGGTCTCGTACAAGGGAAAAGGAGGGGGCATGATCGACATCAGGGGTATCGACGACAACAAAAAGATGGTGGTGGATCTCGATGTCTAAAGAGGAGCTCGACAAACGGTCGATGAAGGCGCTGCTCGCGATCGCATCTGCGTGGTACGACCAGATGAAGGCAGGGGAGATCCCCTCGATCTCCCTTCCCACGCGCACGAAATACAATATCGAGTTCGATGACGCCAGCGAGGTCTGGAAGTACGGGGATAAAGAGAGCCAGCGTACCGCGGCAACGGCAAAGAGTGCAACGCACCTGTTAAAGATGGCGTACGTGATCGGGTTTGTGAGGCAGCAGCTGATCGAGAACCGTTCCTCGACACTGAGGGAAATGTATTACATCTCTGAAGGCTGGAAGCGCGCGAAGTTCGGCGCGCAGGACGAGAGCAACTTCCTTGTTGAGGACCTTGAGATCCTCACCGAAGTCCCGCGGGAGGGTTTCCACCTCCGCCCTGAGGAGGACGGCGCCAGCATCTACGGTCCGATGCGGATCAGGGAAATGACCCGGCGCGGCCTGAAAACGATCCATTGCCAGGACGATGTGGGTGCAGCGGGATATTCGATCCCGAACAATGTCGAGACGATCGAATTTGTCGATCATGACGCAAAATTTGTGATCGCGCTCGAAACAGGCGGCATGTACGACCGCCTGATCGAGAACGGGTTTGACGAGGAGTACGGCGCAATTCTTGTCCACCTGAAGGGGCAGCCGGCACGGTCCACGCGGCGGATGCTGAACAAGATCAATTCCACCTGGGGCGTCCCGGTTGTTGTCTTCACTGATGGTGACCCGTGGTCATACCGCATTTATGCCTCGGTTGCCTACGGCGCGATCAAGAGCGCCCATATGTCTGAGCTGCTCGCAACACCAAAGGCACAGTTCCTTGGCCTGCAGCCAAGCGATATCCGGGACTACAATCTGCCATCCGATAAACTGTCGGAGAAAGATGTGGAAGCGCTGAATGCCGAACTCACCGATCCGCGGTTTGCCACCGAGTACTGGAAGAAACAGATCAATCTGCAGCTTGAAATGGGACTGAAATCCGAACAGCAGGCGTTTGCCGCACGCGGGCTGGACTTTGTGACCAAGAAGTACCTGCCGGCAAGATTAGGTGAGATGGGGATCATCTGAATGGATATTTGAGAGTATCATGAACGTCGCAGACATGTATATCGATGGCGAATATCTGAAGCATAACCCCCCATGGGGTGCGGAAGATGCCTCATAGAAGGCGGATCTCATGTTCCGTCTATTCAAGAGCACCATCTCGAACCGGTAACCATATGAGTGGTGGGGCGCGGTTCTGGAGAAATCCTTCACCTGCTACAGCAAAGGATGTTCCAGATATACACATTTGCCGGCGATGAAATATCTCCCCATGCATTTAACTTATGCATGCAGCGTGGGAAAGAGCGGATGTGTTTCAAGCTGAAAAATTTCATCGAAGAGAACGATGCCACCTGCGATCTCATTCTGCTTATTGCTCTCATTGAACATCTGGAGGATTGTTTCCAGTTTCTCCGTGAAATTAAGGGTAAAAGCCAATATAAAATCCTGCTCATTCCGATTGAGATGAATGCACTATCTGCTCTTTATCCCTAATTTCTGCTCGGATAAAAAAAAGTGGGGCCTCTTCATTATTTCTCAAAAAAGACCGCACTCCAGATGATGAGGGATTTGGGGTTGAGAGAGTTGAATATCCTTTTAGTGCCGGCTACTTCCTCCCGCAGGACAATGGAATGAAAGACCGCGTCCTGAAACTTCCGCGCGACTTTTTTTCCGCTTGAAAGGGAATTGACGTTGAGAGTATTTTGTGGCTGTTCGCTGCTGGTGCTCGTGAAATAAAATGTGGACACCATTTCTTTTTGCAATGGGACCGCTCTTATATTGCCGGGCTGAGTCGGTGGTAGATTATACTCTGGGTCTCTTTGCGGATATGTATTCGGGGTCCGATGCTGACTACCGTGCAATCTTTATAAGGCAGATAGTTGGAGATCTTGAATTGCATGGTGTTGCGGTAAAAAAATCTGTGAAGAAGTCGTAATCCGTTACGGATTATGCCCTGTTCTACTCAGTTCAGTATCTGCCCCAAAAGATATCCTTCATCATATGAAGGGTGAAACGTCAGGATATTTACACCTTTTCGTATTCTGACCTCCATATTTATTTATCAATAAACTCCTGATATTTATTGTGTTTAATAATCCTCTTTTATCCAAAGCAAACGATCTGATCAAACCACTATTTAAAAGCAGGATTTTGTGGATTTTTCTTCTCTGTATGATAATTTACAATATCAATTTTCATCCAATACCCAATTACGATACGGTCACAGCACGAGTTCTACCTTGGAATATTTTCGAATATCATACCCTCTATCTGGATAAATTTGCAGATTCACCGGCCTTCAGAATGCAGTTGGTGCCTTTAGGGCACGAGGAGCATTATCTAACAATCTCGCCTATCACCCTCCCGGTTTTGATAACACCTTTCTACGCGATTCCTTACGTGATGGTAAAAGCCTTGAATATTGACATCTCCTTGAATAATCCAACTTTTGTTATCATATCCCTGATCGCTGAAAAGATCATTGCTTCGATTATTACCTCATTGTCCGTGGTTATTCTCTATCTCTGCCTCAGAAAGCTGATCTCGGAGAATCATGCATTATTATGTTCGCTTGTGTACGCATTTGGAACAAGTACCTGGGTTATCAGCAGCCAGGCGCTCTGGCAACACAGTATGGGTGAACTGCTTTTAGCGCTCATATTTTTGATTATTCTTTGGATTATTGAAAAGGAATCGTTAAGTCTCTATGCTTTTCTCGGAGTCGTCTCTGCTCTCTACGCGCTGAACCGACCTCCTGATGCGGTCTTCCTGATTCCCGTAGTTTTGCTTGTGCTCTTGACAAAAAATTTCAGAAAAATTGCGGTATATTCCGGGGCTCTGGCATTTTCATCATCACCGTTTATTTTGTATAACCTGCTCAATTTCGGATCACTTTTCGGGGGATATATAGCAAATGCAACACTTCTCCAGCTAAGCCCCGCTATCCCTGTGGCCGTACTTGGCTATCTGGTAAGTCCAAACCGGGGTATATTCTTTTTTTCACCGGTTCTCATATTCTCCCTCGTTGGCTTTTGGGTGGTACTAAAAAACAAAGTAACATTGAACCTGACAATCCGCAGAACAGTACTACTTTTTTCATTATGTATCCCGTTAAATCTTCTAATATTCTGTAGTTTTCCGATCTGGTGGGGCGGGGAATCCTTCGGGTACCGGTATCTGGTAGATGCACTTCCCATTTTTGCCGTATTACTCGGGTTTGCCACCGAGGCCCGGGGACTTTTAAAATCTCCAATGAAATCGCTGGTTAAATATGTTTTTATGCTGTTTGTTATCTGGAGTATTGTTGTCCAGGTTTGCGGGGCGTTTTATTATTACTATGACTGGGATATGAAAACCAGCCAGCATGAAAGTGTAAACAGCAACCCCGCACGGATCTGGAACATCACCGACATGCAGATATTTTATGGTGTGGTGATGAATCCAAATCCCTATGACCTGCTGCTGTATAAACTCAGAGAAAACAGAGGATCCTCATTCAATCTGACCCGTGCACAATGATCTGCGGATGATTTTTTGGCAACAACTCTTTCTTTTCCAGACATTCCTCAAATCCTGTTACCACGTAGATACTACTGAATTAAGCATTCGGGTTGAAAGACTAATTAATTCAATTGAATCAATATAATTTGGGAACAACCTGATGATTGGGGTACTTTATTTGCACCGGTATGCCGTCGAAGAAGCGTTCCAGCTCCTCAAGGTGCCTTGGGAATGGTACTATCCCGGCAACCATTACGATGTTGTCATTGCCAATAAAAACGATCTGCCAGACTACCATGGGCCAATCATTGATATTACCGATGACGACATCTTTCAAAAAATCCTGAATTTGCTCAATACCGGACAACAACACCTTCATGAACCCCTTTGTGATGTCGCCCTTGATTCCCTTCGTAAAGAATTGATGAAGTATACAATCCTTGCAGAGATTCCGCCCATCCCATGGAATTATTCTTATATGGTTGCGCTGACTCATGACGTGGATGTGACATCTATCAGGCAGAGCAGTTTCCGGTCAACAGGAGTTGCCGCATGCAAATGCTTTTTCCAGTTGCATTTCAAAGAAGGTGTATCCCTCCTCCTAGCGAAGTTTGGTCTCGCACAGGATCCCTGGGTCCTTTTCGACCGTTGGAAAAAGATTGAAACAGCATTGGGCGTTCGCTCAACTTTTTATTTTGTTCCTAAAAAGGACGCGACGGGTGTCTCATCACACTCCTATCGGGCAGTTCATTACGATATCGATCCACACCTGATCAGCAATTTAATTTCTGAAGGCTGGGAAACTGGTGTCCATGGTATCGACAACTGGGTGAATTCCGACCGTGGTAAGGAAGAATTGCAGGCACTGCATATGGAACATGGCGGCAACAGGACCCATTGGCTTCTCTTTGATAAAAAGAGCTGGTTGACACTCGACGCTGCCGGATATTCCTACGATTCAACATTTGGGTATAATGAAGATATCGGATTCCGAGCGGGAACGATGCAGGTTTACCGGCCTGAAGGGGTTTCCAACGTGCTTGAACTCCCCCTGCACATTCAGGATGTTGCCCTTTTTGGAAAATTCTGCTGGGCACCAACTGACAAGGGCTGGGTAAAAACACCGTGTTTGAATCTCAGTGATCCCGCTGCAATGGAGCACTGTGATCGCATATTCAATCATGCAAAAAACTATGGGGGTGTAATCACAGTTTTATGGCATTATGAGAACCTGACACCCCCCCATGACTGGTCAATGATGTATTCCTCTCTTGTTTCCTGCGCGCAACATGACCATGCCTGGGTAACAACCGCATTAAATGTTGTATCCTGGTTCAGGGCAAGAAGAAAAACGAAGATAAAATGTTGTGTACACGATAATAGGATCATAATTCATATCGATGATTGCGATTTTGATCAACATCCATCCCTGAAGGTCCGGGTTCATGTCGATCCATCATCAATATCCAACATCGATGGTGAGTTTATTCCGCAAGACCACTATGTGGACATCCGATGTGATCGCCCGGTAATCAATGTGGTTTTACGATGAAAGTTTTGCTGACTGATGGGAATTTCAAACATACGCTCGCCGCAGTCCGCGCTCTTGGCAAACGGGAAATTGATATCACCGTCATGTCCCACATCAAAGTCAGCATCTCATTTTTCTCCCGATATTGTAACCATCATAAAATTGCACCGGATCCAGAACGCGATCCTCATTTTGCAGAGTTCCTTTTACAGTTTGTCAAGGAGAACAATTTTGATGTGCTGCTTCCGGTCAGTTTTGCAGCGATGATGCAGGTTTTACAAATCCGCGAGGAATTGGAAAAATATGTGAGGGTTCCCCTTGCCGGCAAAGATGCTTTTGGAATTGCAGGAAATAAGGATCGCACCATTCTGTATGCTGAGAAAAATGGAATCTGCATTCCAAGGACCTGGTACCCGCATAATGAATCTGATGTGGATGCAATCTCTCAGGAAATTTCCTATCCAGCAGTTATCAAAGGATCTGAAGAATCAGGATTCGTGCGGTATGCAAATTCCCCGGCTGAGCTCTCTGAAAAGTACCGTGCCATATCAGATTATTCCCCGGTGATCCAGGAATATATCACCGGTGAAGGGTATGGATTTTTTGCTCTTTACAATCATGGAAGGGCACGTGCGATATTTATGCACAAACGCATCCGTGAATATCCTGTTACCGGGGGACCAAGTGCCGTGGCCGAAAGTATTTATGATCCGGAATTGCGGGATGCAGGGTTAAAACTGCTTGATGCACTACACTGGCATGGCGTTGCAATGGTGGAGTTCAAAAAGGATAAAAATACAGGGAAGTTTGTGCTCATGGAGATAAATCCCAAATTATGGGGATCCCTCGGACTCGCAATCGCATCCGGTGTAGACTTTCCTTACCTCATCTGCAGGATGGCCGTCGAAGGAGATATTGATCCCATCTGTACCTATCAGACGGGGGTAAAATTCCGCTGGCTGTTTCCAGCGGATCTGTTCCACGTTATGACAAATCCCCGTATAATGCCACAATTCATCAGCGATTTCTGGGATCCTGCTATCCGGTACGATATCGATATCCACGATATCCGACCAACAATTATACAGATGGGCATGACCGCGGCCGAGTTTCTGCTTCGGGTAAAACAAAAACGGTTCTGGAGACCTCATGGAAGACCTTATTGCTGATTTCCATATTCATTCTAAATATTCTCATGATTCGATGATGTCGCTTGAGGATATTGTGAAAAGAGCGAAAAAGGCTGGACTGTCCGCTATCGCCATAACCGATCATAATACCATCAAGGGCGGACTCCATGCACAAAATATGGGGAGAAAGATCGGCATTCGGGTTATTGTCGGCGCCGAAATCAGTACTGATTACGGTGATATCATCGGTCTGGGCCTGAATGAAGAAATTGTGGTGAATGAATGGCAAAGGGTCATACGAGAAATCAGATTGCAGGGAGGTGTCGTTGTATTGCCTCATCCCTATCGTGATCATAAGGATCCGGAAGAAATTGCCAGGACCGTTGATTTTATTGAAGTCTGGAACTCGCGGTGTACACCCGAAGAAAATAACAAAGCCGCGATGCTTGCAAACACTACGGGAAAAAAGATTATGTTAGGAAGTGATGCACATTGTCCAGCGGAGATTGGTCTGGTACGAGTCAGGATGAACCCGGTATCTTTTGAGATGCAGGAGGTCATCTCATCAGCCTATACACGATCCTGGAATATTCAAAAAAGTCAGGTTATCAGCCATATAAGGAAATATGAATTTGGAACGCTTTTACGAAGGGGGGCCGGATTGCTTTGGAAAAAGATCGCCTGATCGTGGTATCCGATCACTATCTGACATTTGTCAAGGATCAGGTCGAATCAATATCAGGAGCATTTTCTCATATCGATGTCCTGGTAAGACACAACCCTATTGCAGAGATTTCAGAAATATTCTCGATTGACCGGTTAAAGCCATTCAGGAAATCAGCACTTATTGATCTGACCGATAAACCGGAAAACATAACTGTTCATCTGGTTCCTGTTTTTTTCTTACCCCTGGATCGTGAATACAAGATGCTTGGAGAGAGATATTTCAGGATCGTTGAAAGATATATTGAATCTCACGGGATTTTTGGTCATCTGGTCCATGCACACTTTCTCTGGCCGAACGGATATGTGGCAGTCAGGCTGAAAGAAAAATACGGCATGCCATGTCTGGTTACTGCTCATGGGTACGATATTTATGATCTTCCTTTCAGGGATAACGAGTGGAGGACAAAGATAAAAAACGTTCTTGATGGTGCCGATGCAATTGTCACGGTGAGCGCCAGTAATTTGAATTGTGTCAACAAACTGGAAACAAAAACGCCTATTTTTCTCATACCGAATGGATTCAGGAGCGATATGTTTCATCCCCTGGATAAACACAATTGCAGAAAAATGCTGGGATTGCCACAAACCGGTAAAATTGTGGTATCCATAGGAAACCTCGTCGAAGAGAAAGGGCAAAAATACCTTATTTCTGCAATGGCGACGTTGAAAAATATGAGGCCTGATGTATCCTGCTTTTTAATTGGCCGGGGTCCCCTGAGAAATAACCTGTTACATCAGGTTCGTTCACTGAATCTTGAAGAAAATGTCAGGCTTTGCGGAGGAATCCCCCACCATGAAATAGTGCTCTGGTTAAACGCATGTGACGTATTTGTTTTTCCAAGCATGAAAGAAAGTTTCGGGGTGGTTCAGATTGAAGCAATGGCATGCGGAAAACCTGTCGTGGCAACAATGAATGGCGGAAGTGAGGAGATCATCAACTCTTCTGTAGGAGTTCTTGTGGAAGCAGGGAATAGTGATGCATTAGCAGAAGCAATCTCCCGTGCCCTGAATTCTCCCTGGGATGAGCAAGTTATCAGGGACCATTCAAAACGCTTCTCGCTGGAATATCTTTCAAAGGAAATTTTAATGGTTTATAGTAACCTGAAAAAGAATTCGACGATTAACAGGGATTTACGCATATAATAACACAACTCTTCCCACTGAAGCGGAAATGCCGGGTTTCCACTCCATCCCTGCGATTTTTTATAATAAAAAAAATCTCTTTTGATCTTATAATCCCAGAATATTTTTGAATTTTTTTTGTGCATTATGGATATCGAAGTCCTCTATGGCACGCGAATATGCATTTTCTGATAGTGCCTGTTGTAATTGCGTATCTTCAAGCAGAAGCGCAATTGCCTGTGCAAGTAACTGTGGATTGTCTTGGTCAACAACAAGCCCACAATGGTATTTCCTGAAATACCATGAAACAAATGAGTCTTTTGGTGCATGTACAAGAATCGGTCTTTTTGATGCAAGGTATTCCCCAATTTTTCCCGGGGCGGATGTTTTTATTACTTTTGGAAACTGAGATCCAAATGATAAAGGAAGAAAGAGGATATCAGCACTCCGCTGGATGGCAGGTATTGCAGTGACTGGTTGTGCTTCATGAACCACCACGGGTCCGATAATATTATTTTTTGTAAGATTGCGTTGAGACTGAGGTGTGTAAAGATGAATCTTGAGATTTTGTATTCCAAGACATTGAATAGCCGTAATTAAATTCCGGAATGCATCATAATGTGCATCATAAATTGCACCCGTGTATACGATCGTTTTCTCAATTGGTCTATTATTGTTCTCGCTCACATTCCGTGCTTGTTTTTCATAATCCCCCAAATCGAACGGATTATGAATTATCGTTGCAGCGATTCCGTACCTCGTGAGATATTCTTCATGCATGCATTCGTTGGGCACGATTACCTTTGTTGCGCCTCTTACCAAATCCGGTTCAAACCTTCCGGCAAATGAACGTAAAAAAGGATTTGTCCATTGGCAGGAATAATAATCAAAGGTATAAAGAATAAACGGGATGCCAAAATCCTTGCTGGCAAGAAATGCTGCCGGTGGATCAAAGAGATCGCCGGTACAAGCAATAATGGCATCACAGTGTTCCTCTTGGAGGACTCTTTTGATCTGGTGTGTGCGTATCTTTAGTATAAAATTCAGTAAAGCAGTTGACTGAACCATTGATGCAGTATATGTAAAAACCCTAATCACCTGATAATCCGGTTGTAAAAAATGGTAATGTACGGGTAATTGAGATGAACCTCTTGGTTTTATCGAATACAGATGAACATTTTTCTGCGTGATTAAACAATATTTTCGGGGATCAAGATCTTTAAGGAGATGAAATAAAACTGTTGATTGTCCCGACTGAGAAGGAGGAAGCGCTGTAGAAACCAATGCAATTTTTTTCATACCTGGCAAGACGCTGTTGGAAATCATGCGGTCTTTGACTTTGACCGGTGGAGTCCGAGAACAATTTTGGCGACTGCAATGCTGACCGTTTTATTTACGTATTCTGCAGGTTCTTTCCATCCCGTTGATTGTGCCAGAACAACCTGTACACAATGAACGATCGTATTTCTGTCCGCACCAGAAAGGATGTTACTCCCGCATTCAATGGTTTCAGGCCTTTCCGTAACATCCCGGATCGTGACATTGGGTATATGAAATATACAGCACTCCTCCTGGACAGTACCGCTGTCGCTTAACACACACCGTGCGTTCTTTTCGAGGCTGATGAAATCAAAAAAGCCAAACGGAGCATGGAACTGGAGGTGGGCATCAGTGGTTTCAATGCCGAAGTAGTCAAGTTTATCTTTAGTTCTGGGATGGAGGCTACACACGACAGGTACCTGGTAGTGTGCCCCTAGAATCTTTAATGCCTCAATTAATTCACTGACCCTCTCTTTGATGTCAACATTTTCCGCCCGGTGCATGGTGACAAGAAAAAAATTTCCCTTCTGGAGGTCGAGACGATGAAGAATATCGGAAGCATTGATCTGCTTTTGATAATATTCGATAACTTCAAAAATCGGGTTTCCTGTAACATGGATACGTTCGGTTTCAATTCCTTCCTGGATAAGGTTCATGCGGCTGCGTTCGGTGTAGGGAAGCAGTACATCGCTGCAGTGATCAATAATCCTTCGGTTTACTTCCTCAGGCACCCTGTCATCAAAGCAGCGGTTTCCTGCTTCCATGTGATATACGGGTATACCCAGACGCTTTGCGATGATTGCTGAAAGGCTGGTGTTGGTGTCTCCCAGAATCAGGATTTTGTCAGGCTGTTCTTTTTGCATGACTTTTTCCGTTTCAGTTAGGATTTGGGCGATCTGCTCTCCAAAGGTGGAACCCTTTACACCGAGAAAATAGTCAGGTTTTCGTATCATGAGATCGTTAAAAAAAATATCACTGAGATTTTTATTGAAATTCTGTCCGGTATGGACCAGGATATGGGTGGAGTGATTATCGAGTTTTTCGATGATGCGGCTTAATCGGATAATCTCCGGGCGTGTGCCCAGAATGGTCATGACTTTCATCGGAGGAGTTCCCCCTTGGTCTGAATGTTCTCTTTAACCATTAAATCAAAGTTCTCCAGAGTTCTGGTAAGGTCATCCCTCGTCATAACATTATCTGCCGAACTGTATTCATGTCCCAGCGGGACTTGTCTCTTATCTTCAACACAGAGTTCCGGCAAAATCGGTTGAATGACGTAATAATTGCCCCGTTCAATGGTGCGGTGGGCTTCTTCCTCTGAGACAAGAATTTCATGCACTTTCTCTCCTGGCCGAATACCGGTGATGGTTGTTTTTATTCGCCGTTTTCCGATGAGAGATTTTGCAATATCGATGACTTTTGCTGAGGGCACCCGTGGAATATATGTCTCGCCACGTTGTGCATGTTTGAGTGCTGCAAATATTGTGTCAACAGCTTGATCAAGGCTCAGTAAAAACCGGGTCATATCAGAGGTGGTAATAGTAACCGGACCGCCCGCGAGTATCTGTTCATGGAATAGTGGGATCACGGAACCACGGGAAGCTAGTACATTACCATAGCGGACGCAAATGAAGCGTGTATTGGGACAATCCATGTTTGCCTTGATAAAGAGTCTTTCTTGGATTGCTTTTGTCATTCCCATGACATTGACCGGTTTACAAGCTTTATCTGTAGAAATACCAACAACCGTTTCTATCGGAAGTTTAAATTCACGGATTGCCCTCACAATATTTTCAGGACCAGTAATATTTGTTTGGACCGCTTCGTATGGGAAATACTCACAAGAAGGGACTTGCTTAAGAGCGGCTGCACTAAAAACAACATTAACATCATGAAGTGCAGCGCCAATACTGTGGAAATCCCTGACATCGCCTATGCGAAATTCGAGAAGGTGCCGGAAATTATTATAAATGACCTCATCGGTTGGTGATGTATGATTGAGGTAGGAAATGCGCATCTCATGCTGTTTTGCCTCATCCCGGGAAAAAATGATAATTTTTTTTGTTTTTCCCATTTCTCCTGATAAAAGTCGGCGGGTCAGTACTTTACCGAGCGAGCCTGTGCCTCCGGTAATAAGGATTGATTTGTCGGTTAGCATGTTACCTTCTCACTGAATCATAGGGGGTAGGATCCTGGTACATTTTACTTATCATTTCTGGCCACGAGGGAATAAAAATTTTTGTAGCTGATTGAAATTTTGAGCCGTTCAGGCTTCTGTTTGTATTTTCATTTGTATCTGGTTCTATCCCGATATCCATATGGTACACTTTTTTCACAATTTTTAAAAGATCGTATTTACTGATTGCAGGAGCAGCTAGGTGGTATAATCCCTCGAGATCCGGATATCCGGTAATTATTTTTTTTAGAACTTCCGAGTGCATATTTGTGGTCAGTCCGCTGAAAAATGCATGTTGATACCCCTTGACGGATTGACCCCTTTGAGCGAGGAACCAGTCAATCAATCCATGTGGTTTTCCCAATTCTCTACCTATGATTGATGTTCGTAAAGTCAGGCAGTTCCTGCCGGTTACTTCTCCGAGAAGTTTTGTCCTTCCGTACAAATCATCAGCATCCGCGAAATCCCCTTCAGAATAATACCCCTTTCTTCCACTGAACACACAATCCGTGCTGTAATGGATTAATCTGATATTATACGAAGAACATAATTTCGCAAGCTGGTGAGGAAACAGGGAATTTATCGTGATACTGAATACTGGATCATTTGCTTCCGGTAGCTGTTTTACGATTCCAATTGAATTTATTACCACATCAGGGTTTATGGTATTGATTGCCGTTTTAACCGAATCAAAATCGAATGCATCAACTCCCCCAAGAATGGATGCGTTCTCAAAGGCAGGATAATCAGCATAGAACTCCGCTGCTTTTCTCGTTGTACCATAGGTTAAAAAATCCTGGGAAAGGTTCTGCACAAGTTTGTGCCCAAGCATCCCAGTTGCTCCCAGAACTAGCACTTTCATAATCATCAGTATCTCTCACTGAGTATCAATAAATTATTGGGCAATATCAGGAGATATAACCACGGAGGAGCTCGATTATACACATTAGTTTCATTTCTGCTTTTCTGATAAGTAGCTTGAACTGGAACGGGACCGGGCAGATATATGTTCGTTGATGAAAATGAAGATGGCGTTATGCCAGATGTTTTTGTCCTCCTATTCCAGTATACGAGATTGATTCAAGTCACGAGAATTTACAATCTACAAAAAAAGATATCCTGTAGGTATGAAAAAAATATCCTCTCATTTTTTATCTTTTTAACTGCCCGGATTTTTTTTGAAGGATCTTATTTTTAATAAGCCCAATCCGATTTTTCATACGGATAAACTTTTTTTTTGCTTTTGTGGTTATTGATTTTATACATGTAAATAAAATAAAATTTTTATCGAATGTTAAGAATTCAGAACTGTTTACCGTTGCAATCATGATGGATTTCAGGGGAAAATGATGGGGCTGTTTAATGTTTTTTTTGGGAATTGCCAAATTCAACTGACCTTCATTAGTATCGTCCATCTCTCCTTCCTTGAAATGGTACACTATTGAATCGAGGGAAGTTACATGGACAATCCCGTTATCAGCTAGTTTTCTGAAAAAATTCTCATCGCCGTATTCGATAACGTCATCAAATGTTTTCCCGGCTATATTTCCCTCTGGGTACAGACCCACGGTTACAGCGTTTTTTTTATAAAATGCACATGGCATATACGCTCCGCCATCAATTATTCCGGTCATTTTGTAACGTAAAACAAAATCTAAGAATCTTTCCTCGTCAAAGTTATCAGGATGATGACCAAATTCACAATGGTATGCCCCAGGGAAGACTCCGTAAGCGGGATGAGATCGTTCAACCAGATGAGATGTAACTATCGTATTTGGTCCTAAATATTTCAGCAAATTTTCCAGCCAATCTGGGGATACACAATTATCACTGTTTAATAACACTACTATCTCGCCCTTGGATTTCAAAATACCAAGGTTAAATCCTCTATATACCCGATGAATATATTCCGGTGTGCCATAGCCCCGTGAAAACAATTCCTCATTAGTCTTCCTTTCATTCTTATTTAAAAAAAAAGGATATCCCTTCTCTGTTAAATGTTTAACAATTTCATCTGTCGGATCATTTGCAATGAAAAAAAATTCTGCCTCTCCTCTTGAGATCATCGGGGTAAATCTCTGCACAGACTGAAAAATCCCGTCTGCATATTTTTTGGAACAATAGATTAGGGAAATTATGGAAACTTTTACCATGTCACACCTCGCTTCTCTAAAAATGTACTCCACAGATCCTTTGTGGACTGCCGGTCCCATTTCAACCGGAAAACATCATCTCTGGGGTTATGACAAGGGATGAAATCCCTTTCAAGCGTCTCATCGAATAAGCGCACGGGTACGTCACATGCCATGGCTTCCCATTCGAGCATAAAATAAGATCTTAGCATACCCGTGAATAAAATGAAGTCAGCACAATTCATCAAATCACTAATCATTTCCTGAGTTATCTTGATAAAATTATGACCACCCTCAAAATGATCTGCCTCCATCTCCCATTTCCAGACAATTATCCAGTAGATATCCGGATGCTTCTTCGCATACTCGAGCAATCGTGAATAACCCTTCATCGGGTGAGTTGTACCTCCCCAGAAACCAATTTCCTTATCGAGCGGCAGACCATATTTTTCCCGCAAGGATATCTTATTGTTCATTGGTCTGAAAAGATCCGTATTTACCCCAATTGGAATTACATCCACACTTCCAAATTCCTTATAATATTTTGCTGCCAATGGGCTTGAAACAGTCCGATGCGTGCAATATTTTGCGCATTCATATACCTTGGAAATCTTGTTATCCCATATATCTGCTTTAAAGACTTCCCTCATTTCGGGATACAATTCCCATAAAAGCGCAACGGTTTTCCCCGGAATTTGAGGAAATCCCATGGTTGAGTACTGTAAAAGAATATCATCAAAATTCAGTCTTTTTGGAATAGTGAAACTTGCAGTGGGAAATTCTCTTTTAAACCACGTCCAAAAAGTGTCTTCTCCCAGACCACTGATAATTTCTGGATTTAAAAATATCATTAAGAGGCCTCTTTTTCCATTGAATCAAATAGTAAGTTCTATTCCATTTTAATTTTTAGTGCCTGTGAAGTATTCACATGACGAGATCGTATTTGAACTTTTTATTGAATATTCATGGTTTCAGAGTGTCTTTGCTCATTGATCGAATTATTTTGACCTGTGATCGGACCTGTATTCGTTTGGCACCACTGAAATTTCAGCCAGCTGGAAATTACATTTTATCGTTTTTTTGTATACAATTTAACCAAGACTCTGCAACATTAAAATTTTTCGTGGGAAAATAGCCGACTTTACAACCTGCCAAATGATTATTTATTGATACAATAAAAACCTGAAAAACTCTAAAAAAAAGTCATGTGCCTTATATCCAACGCGGCCAGGGGAGTCGTAGATTATCACTGATACTCCTGATTTTCTCACGAATTTCCGTATCTAATCTTAATAGAAGGAAAAAGTACATACCGGCTCCAGCTACAACCACACCGAGCAATATGATTACATGATTGGGTGGGAAGATAA
>Ga0315279_10002814_pt1 | contig 25333 bp, 22 predicted proteins | sample YL17G06_20_MG_FD_203694 | JGI IMG/M metagenome (GOLD analysis project Ga0315279, IMG submission 203694) | Sediment microbial communities from Yellowstone Lake, YNP, Wyoming, USA - YL17G06_20 | ecosystem: Environmental > Aquatic > Freshwater > Lake > Sediment | place: USA: Wyoming | collected...
AGCCCGCCGGCAAAGACGTCGTCGCCGGGCGCGCGAGGTGGGCCGCCGTGGCGGCGATAGCCGCGGTCACCTGCGTGAGGAACGGGAGGTCCAGGGTATCCAGGGTGTCGCTGACCGAATGATAGTGAGGGTTCCGCAGGAAGGCGGTGTCGGTAATCATGACCGCCGGGAAGCCGGCGTCCCAGAACGGCGCGTGATCGCTCAGGCGGACGATGGGCAAGAGGTAGCCGTTCCACCCGACCACGAGCGATTCCACCGGCAGGGATGGAACGGCCTCCCGGGCCGACTCGACGAACGCCTCCACGAGCATCCGGGACTTCCGATTGCCCACCACACCGATGAAGTCCCCGGTCTTTCGGGCCCGGATGCCCGGCAGGAGGCGCTGCCTTCGGCTGGTAAAGCCCACCATTTCCAGGCCCAGCACGCCGACGATCTCTCGCCGCTCCCGCTTGGCCTGGCGAGCGAAGTGGCGGCTCCCCAGGTACCCGTACTCCTCCAGGGTGAAGCCGACAAATCGGAGCGTCCGCTGGAAGCGCATCGGCGCCAGCATCCGCGCGGCCTCGATCATCGCGGCCACGGCGCTGGCATTGTCATCGGCGCCCGGCGTCCCCGGCTTGGTGTCATAGTGGGCCACGACCAGGACTTCTTCCTGTGGCGTCGAAGTCCCAGCACTCGTCCCGACGATGTTGCGGAAGAGCCATCCCTTGGCCGGGAACGCATCCTCCGAGACCATGAGGCCGGCGGCCTGGAACTGCTCCGCCACATAGCCCGCGGCGGCGTTCAGGGCTTGCAGATTTGCATAGGGATCCCGCGGCCCGACGAGGGCCGTGAGGTCCCGACGGATCCTGGACTCGGAGGGGGTCATGTGTTCGCGGGTCCTCTGCGATCACGAGTGCAGGGGTCAGCGGACGTAGATCGGAATCGCGGGCAGTGGGGGCTCGGGAAGGACCCGGCCGTCCAGGAAGTGAAGCCAGTGCCGCCGCTCCCCGCCGCGGATCTCGACCCGGCGGAAACCCGGGGGCTCCGGCGTGATCTCCAGCTCCTGGCTGATGGAGGAGAACTGGAAGGCCAGGGCGGGCACGCTGAGGAAGAGGGTCCCGCGATACCGCCAGCGGCGCACCTGGTGCACATGTCCGTAGCAGACCGCCTCGACCTGCGGATGCCGGGCCAGGACTGCGAGGAACTCTTCCTGGTTCTGGAGACCCAAGGTGTCCAGCCAGCGGATGTAAATGGGCAGCGGTTGATGATGGAGGAAGACCCAGGTGGGTCGGTCCGGATGGGCCGTCAATTCGGAATCCAGCCAGTGGAGCTGATCGCCTGCGAGACGTCCCTCTTCCTTGCCCGGCAAGACGGAATCCAGAAGGAGGAAGCGAATCCCGCCTCGCTCGAAGGCCTCGCAGACCGGGTCGGCCGAGTCCGGCGCAACCGGCCGAAGCACCCGGCGGAAGGCCACCCGGTCATCGTGGTTGCCCATCAGGAAATGGATCGGGGCCTCCACGGGCTGAAGCAGGGCCTGCAGGCGGCGGTAGGACTCCTCCGACCCGTCGCTGATGAGATCGCCGGTGGCCACGATGAAATCCGGCCGCAGGGCATTCATCATGGGGATGGCCTGCCGGAGGATGGCCGCGGTGTCCGCGCCGTGCTGCCGCCGCTCCTCCTCCGCCACGATATGCAGGTCCGAGATGTGCAAGAACGAGATGGGGACCTCAGGCATCCTTTCCCTCCGCGGGGATCATGCCGGGATGAAGTGGAGCGTGGGGATCTCCGGCAGCTCGCCCGCGTCGGCCAGGAACCGCAGGAAGGTCTGGAGCCCCTCCAGGTGCCTCGGGCCGAGATCGAAGCAGAGACTCTCGCGCAGATACCGTCGGCACGCCTCGGGCGAGAGCCCGGTGCGCTCGCAGGCCAGGGCCACCATGGCCTCGGGATGGCCCTGGGTGTAGGCTTTCGCGGTGAGAAGCGCTCGGTGAATCGCCCGCACCTCTTGCTCCGCCGCGGCCCAGACTTCGGTGCGGACCGCCCACACGGCAAAGACGAAGGGCAGTCCCGTGAGATTGTGCCACGCCTTGCCCAGGTCCAGGCTATTGGGGTATCGAGGGCCCAGACGCAGCGCCTCGTCCCCGATCACCAGGCGGGCCGCCGCCCCGGCGCCCTCGGCGTCCGCCAGGAAGCGGGGCCGGACGTGATACGCCTTCTCCAGGAGGAGCTTGACGAGGTACACGGAGGTGAGCGAGTGGCGGCTGAGGGCCACGGGGACCTCGTGGAGCTCCTCCACCGGGCGTTCGCTCGCCAAAAGGACGCTCTCGACGGACCCGTCGCAGGCAATGGCGAGATCGGGCAGCAGCCGGTAGGCCCGGGGCCGGAGCGCGGCCTCCATCGCCGAGACGACCGAGACGTCCAGGTCCCCGGCGCGGAGGCGGGCGTTCAATTCGGCCGGCGTGCCGTCGTAGATCTCGCAATCGGCCTGGACGATCCCATGCTCCAGGGCATAGTACACCGGCTCGCAGTTGATGTAGCGAACCCGTCCCAGTTTCAGGCGCATGGCACCTCCGCCAGCCGGTGATGGCGCACCTCACCGTCCACCAGGCTCAAAAGGACATCCTCCCCTCGCGTGCCGGCGATGAGCGACCCGACGGGATCCGATGCCGCCACGGCCTGTGCGGACACCGCGATCAGGTCGGCCCGCTTGCCCACCGCCAGGCTTCCCACCTGATCCGCCAGGCCGAGGGCAGCCGCGCCCAAGAGCGTCGCCATCTCCAGGACCTCGCGAGGCGCGAGGCGGCCGGCGTGCCCCGCGGCCGCGGCCCGCATCTCGTCCCAGAGGTCCAGGGTGGGGACGCTGGCCAGCGAATCCGTCCCCAGGCCGACCGGGATCCCATGCGCCAGAAACTCCGCCACCAGCGCCGCCCCGCCCGAGAGGCGTGCATTGCTGCGCGGGCAGTGCGCCACGCTCACCCCGCTCTTCGCCATCCGGCGGATGTCCGCCGCGTCCACGTGGACGGCGTGGACCAAAAGCGGGCGCCACGCCAGAGCGCCCAGCGCGTCGAGATACTCGATGGGGCTTCGCGCCCGCCGCCGCGGCGGCGGGACGCGACATCCCACCGCGGGATAGAGGAGATCGGGGATGGCCCCCCGCCCCGTGGCGAGAAACGCCACCTCCTCGGGGGATTCGGCCGCATGGATGCAACACGGGACCCCCCACCGGCGAAACATCGCGTCGCAGGCGCGGAACAATTCCTCCGACAGGCTGTATGGGCTGTGGGGCGAGAGGCCGATCCGCAGGGGCCCGCCGCGCGCCGCCTCTTGCATGAGGCGAAGGTCCGCCTGGGCCGCATCGCACCTGGCGTCGGCCTCCTCGGGCGCGAGACCCAGGATCTCCCGGTACACCACGCCCCGCAGCCCCAGCGATTGGAGGGGCACCAGGCTCTGGCCGGTCGTGCTGACCTCGCCCACACAGGTCGTGCCGGATGCGGCGAGCTGCTGCGCCCCGGCAAGGGCGGCCGCCGCCTGCGCGTCCGCGGGGATCTCCCGCCGCCGTTCGATCAGGGCCACCAGCCACGCGGCGAGCGGGCCATTCACCGTCGGCGGGGAGAGGCCGGACAGTTCCAGATGCGTGTGACAGTTCACGAGGCCGGGCAGGAGCGCGGCCTCGGGGAGATCCCACCGGCTCGCGCCGGGCCACGCCGTGGTGACGTCGGCGCGCCTCCCGAGGGCCACGATCCGTCCCTCCTGGATCGCCACCGCCCCATCGGCGATCGGGGGCGAGCTCACGGGGATGACCCAGCGCGCGGTCAGGACCCGCACGACCGGGCTAGTCATGCCGCCCACGGTCGAACTTCTCTCGCTGTCCCTGTCGGATCTCGTCTTCCATTCGGGCAGCCAGCCGCGCGAACGCCTCCAGCTCCTCCCGGGTGTTGACATTGACGAAGCAGCGGAGGGAAGCATCCATCGGGCGGAGTTCCTCCTCCTCCACCGTCCGCACGCGGACCGCCGGAAACAGCCGGTTCACCTGCAGACGATCGTCGCGGATCATTGCCTCCATGTGGGGGAGGCAGGTCTTGCCGTAGACGGCGTGCAAGGGCTGGTACCCATCGGCTGTCCGGGGGACCACCGCGTCGTACCCCGGGGCCGCATCCCGCAGGAAGGCGATGACCGCCGGATTGGCGAACGGCATGTCGCAGGCGATGCAGAACGTCTGGGGGGAGGCGCTGCGGAAGACAGCGGTGTAAATGCCACCCAGGGCTCCCTTCCCCGGGATCCGGTCGGGCCAGACGGGCGCGCCCAGATCCGCATACGGGGCCGGGTCGTTGGTGACGATGGCGATCTCGGGGAACAGCGGACGCAGTGCGCGGAGTAGTGTCTCGATGAGGCGCGCGCCGCCGAACGGGAGCACCGCCTTGTTCGTCCCCATGCGGGTGGATCCCCCGCCCGCCAGGATCGCGCCCGTCACAGCATGATCCCCAATGGAATGTCCGCGCCCATCATGGCGTCTGTCCGTGAATCCGGAGCTCGATCGGCGGGCCGGCGGCGAGATCGCGGCAGTCTCCCACGAGGCTCCGCACCACGCGAGCCAGGATCTCCTGAGTCTGGCCGTCCAGGGCGATGCGCCGTCCGCCCACGAGCAGGTCCACGCGCGACGGGACCGCCTGCTCAAGAAACTCCCGCTCAAGGAAGTCCGCCAGGGGGCCCACCTCCTCCAGGCCGAAGCGCGGAACCGGAAGCGGGACGTCGCGGTCCGTCACCACGGCCACCAGGTGATCCTCCGGCCCGCAGAGGAGCGGCATCTCCTGCGCGGCCCGGTTCACCTCGATCTTCGGCATGGGCCCGGACTTGAACCCCTCGGTCAAAATGAGGTCCACCTCGAAGACCGCCTGGTGCGCGATGGCCTCCAGCGACCACTCTCCCGTTATGTCGGCGAGGACGAACAGCGTGCCCGGAGAGGACAGGGCCACGGCCCGCGCTCCCGCTCGCTTGTGCCGCCAGGAATCCTTGCCGGGGACGTCCACCTCGACCGGCCCGTGGAAATGGTGCTTGATCGTCCCGATCCGCCGGCCGCGACGGGTGAACTCGCGGATGAGCTTCTCCAGCAGCGTGGTCTTCCCACTGTTGGACCGACCGACGATGGATAAGATGGGGATCACGGCGCATTCCTGAGGCGAGAGTTCCATCCCGGGCTGTGCGTCCCGCCCGCCCGGGTTGCGTTGCCGTCCACGCTCGCCGCGTCGAACGGGAGGCACTGCCTCGGTGGGGAAGGGCCGCGCGGTTGAGACCATCTCTCGCCGCGCGTTGCCCGGGTACCCAGCGCAGACGCTGGGTGCGGGCGCGGGGGCGAGGATTACTCCTCGCCCTCTTCGCGCTCGGTCACGTCGATGTCGCCCAGCTCGTCTATGCTCTCTTCCTCCAACTCGTTGATCACCAGATCCTCGGCCGGCACGCCCGCCACAGGCGCCGCCGCCGCCGCCTCCTCCTCCTCGACCGCCTCCTCTGCCTCGACCACCGCCTCCTCGGGGACGACCTCCTCGGCGCTCAGGCTCCGGAACCAGGTGGGCTTGCCCTCGGCCTCGACCAGCTCGCGGGCTATCTCGCCGGTGAGCGGCTCCACCTCGTAGCCCAGCTTGCCGCTGGCGATCTCCTCCAGCGCCTGGTAGGTGGGCTTCAGGCTGCGCGGCTGGATCAGGGGCGCCGCGCCCCGGTTCAACTGCTTGGCCCGCTTGGAGGCGACGATGACCAGGCGGTACTTGCTGTCGATGTGCTCCAGGAGATCCTCGAACGGTACATGCTGCGACATCCTCACCGCTCCTCTCTGCCTGATCCCGCTCCTCCGCGGGATCAGGCCTGCAGAAATCCGAGATCCACCCGGACGCTCCGCCGGCGCTCGGCCAGGACGATGGCCTTCAGCTCCTCGGCCGCCCGGGCGAACACGTCGTTCACGATGACGTACTGGTATTCGGCGTAGTGCGTGACCTCTTCCCGCGCCCGCTGCAGCCGCCGCTGGACGTCCGCCTCGGCGTCGCTCCGTCGGCGACGCAGGCGCTCCTCCAGCAGGGCCCACGACGGCGGGACGATGAAGACGGAGACTGCGTCCGGATGCTCCCGCCGCAGGATGGCCGCGCCCTGGGTGTCGATGTCCAGGATCACGTCCTGCCCGGCGGCGAAGTGCCGCTGGAGCAGCGCCTGCGACGTCCCGTACAGGTGGCCGTGGACCACGGCCCACTCCGCGAACTCCCCCCGGTCCGCCATGGCCCGAAACGTGGCCTCGTCCACGAAGTGATAGTCGCGCCCGTCCCTTTCGTCGGGCCGCGGGGGCCGGGTGGTGAAGGAAACCGAGTGGGCCAGGTTGGGGACCGCGGCCACGACCCACTCGCAGAGCGACGTCTTGCCCGCCCCGGACGGGGCCGACACCACGATGAGCATCCGAGCGGCCTGCACCCGTTCCGACTCGCCGGACCCTCGCCCCGTGGATGCCACGTCCCCCTCAGCTCCGTTCCCGGACCTCGTCCGATCCGCCCAGCCGCTGGGCCAGGGTGCTGGACTGGATGGCCGACAGAATCACGTGGCCGCTGTCGGTCACGATCAGCGTCTGGGTCCGCCGGCCGCACGTGGCATCCACCAGCCGCCCCGCCTCCCGGGCGTCGTCTCGCAGGCGCTTCATCGGCTCCGAGAAGACCGCCTTGGACTCCTTGGACGAGCGCGCGCTCAGGATCGCCACGATGCGCGGCCTGAGCACCGCGTTGCCAAAGCCGATGTTCAGGACCTCGGTGGGCACGGCGGCCATGCGTCCTCTCCGGGGCCCGGGATGTCCAGTTGCCGCATCCCGGGCCTACTCGAGGTTCTGGACCTGCTCCCGCAGCCGCTCGATGGACATCTTGAGCCGAACCACCTCGTGGGCCAGCGGGGCATCGGCCGACTTGGACCCGATGGTGTTGGCCTCGCGGTTCATCTCCTGGAGCAGGAAGTCCAGCCGGCGCCCCTGGGGCCCCGGCTGCTCCAGCGCCACGCGGAACTGGTGGAGGTGACTGTGCAGGCGGTCGCACTCCTCCGCCACGTCGCTGCGCTCCGCCAGCAGGGCGACCTCCTGCTCCAGGCGCGTGGGATCGGGCAGGCGCCCGTCCAGGAGCTCGGCCACCCGTTCCCGCAGCCGGTCCCGCTGGGCCTGCACCAGGGTCGGTGCGCGCTCCACGATGCCCGCCAGCGTGGTCTCGACCTCACCCAGGTGCGCCCTGAGGTTCGTTACCAGGGCCTCGCCCTCGCGGCGACGCATCTCCGTCAGCGCGTCCAGGGCCTTGGCGAGAGCCGGCGAAAGCTCTCCCCAGCTTTCGTCCAGGGATTCGACCGATTCCTCCACCGCGATGAGGTCGCGCTGCGCGGTCAGCATCTCCAGGGTCACCTCGCCCGGCAGGCCGAGCGCCTGCTGGAGGGTACGCAGCGCGTCCACGTATTGCGTGGCCAGGGGCACGTCCACCTTCAGGGTTCGCCCCCGGCCGTCCAGGTCCTTGTCCAGGACGAGGACGTCGAAGTGGCCGCGGGAGAACCGCGCCTGGATGGCCTGCTGGATGCGGGGCTCCAGGCCGGTCAGCCGCTTCGGCACGCGGCACCGGACCTCCAGGAATCGGTGATTGACGGACTGCACCTCGACCGTGAAGGCGCGGCTTTGGCCCGTGGCCTCGCCGCGACCGAAGCCGGTCATGCTGGCGCGTGCGCCTGGCCCTTCTTGGGTAGCCGTGTGAACCTCCAAGTCCTCGGAAAATCGGAGCTTTATAGATTACCCTTCTGAAACCAGAAAGTCAAATGCCTTGACAATTCGGGTCTCGTCCCGTACCGTCCACCGAGGTGTTTTCGCCAGCCAGCAGCAAGAAGGAGGTTGATGCGGGTGCCGATCTACGAGTACGAGTGTGACCGCTGCCAGCACCGATTTGAAGTCATGCAGAAGTTCAGCGACCGTCCCCTGAAGAAGTGCGAGAAGTGCGGCAGTCCCGTGCACAAGCTGCTCTCCGCCCCGGGACTGGTCTTCAAGGGAAGCGGCTGGTACGTCACGGATTACGCGAATCCCGAACGCAAGAAGGCCCTCAAAGCCGAAAAGGACGGCGGCGGCAACGGTGACAAGAAGGCCGACACCACGCCGGCCAAGTCCAGCGCCGGTGCCGGCGCCGGTGCCGGCGAGAAGGACGACTGAGCGCTTCCGCGCCTGCCACCCATCCTTACGTGCCCCCGGAGAAGCGATCCCGGGGGCGCATGTTTTTCCTGGCACCCCCCCCTTTTCAACCCCGGACCATCCGGCGGCTCACCAGACCCAGGGCAGCCCCCAGACCGTCCCAGCCCACGTCCACGATGGAGGCGGTCCGGCTCACGCGGGCCGACCCAGGAGCCTCTGGACGGACGTCACGACCTCGCCGGGCGCCACCGCGACCTCCTCCCCTGTGCGCCGCCGGCGGATCTCCACGCGGCCTTCCTTCACCGCCCGGCTTCCCACCGTGACCCGCAGGGGGAGCCCCAGGAGGTCGGCGTCCTTGAACTTCACCCCGGGCCGCTCGTCCCGGTCGTCGTAGAGGACCTCCAGCCCAGCCCCGTTCATGTCCGCGTAGAGCTGCTCGGCCAACGTGGCCATCTTCGGCTCTTTGGCGTTCACCACCAAGAGGTGGATCTGCAATGGCGCGATCGTGTCGGGCCAGATGATTCCGTCCTTGTCGTGGTTCTGCTCGATGGCCGCGGCCGCGATGCGGGCGGGGCCGATGCCGTAGCTGCCCATGACGATGGGCCGCTCCTGGCCTTGCTCGTCCAGATAGACGGCCCGCAGGGGAACGGAATACTTGATCCCGAGCTTGAAGATGTTCCCCACCTCGATGACCCGCTCCACGGAGAGCGGCGCGCCGCAGCGCCCGCAGCCATCGCCGGCGTTGGCCTCGTGCAGGTCGGCAAACTCCGCCTGGAAGTCCCGGCCGGGAACCACCCCCCGGAGGTGGGCGTCGGGCTTGTTGGCCCCGACCACGTAGCAGCCGGTCCGCAGGCACTCATCCGCGATGATGCGGATCGGCAGGCCCACCGGTCCCACGAAGCCCGCCTCCACGCCGACCGCGTCGCGGACCTCGTCCCCGTGGGCCGGCCGGAAGGGCCCCAGCACCCGCTCCAGTTTTCGCTCGCGCAGCTGCTGATCCCCGCGCACCAGGGCCAGGGCCGGGCCGTCCTTGCCAACCACCACCAGCGATTTGATGGTGAGGGCCGGCTCGATCTTGAGGAGCGCGGAGACCTCGGCGATGGTCCGGGCGTTGGGGGTAGCCACCTCTTCCGGTCCCGCCGGAGGCGAGGGGAACGCCCCGCCGGGGCGGGGTCGCGACGCCGCCACCTCCAGGTTGGCCGCGTAGCCGCACGATCCGCACAGAGCCACCTGGTCCTCCCCCGCCGGACTCTGCGCCATGAACTCGTGGGAACCGGCGCCGCCCATCATCCCAGGGTCGCTCTCGACAACGATGTACCGCAACCCGCAGCGGTCGAAGATTTTGCAGTAGGCCTGCCGGTGGGCCTCGTACTGCGCGTCCAGCCCGGCCATGTCCCGGTCCAGGCTGTAGGAGTCCTTCATCACGAATTCCCGGGTCCGCAGGACGCCGCTCTTCGGCCGGGCCTCGTCCCGCTCTTTGGTCTGGATCTGATACCAGAGCTGCGGGAGGTCGCGGTAAGAGTGCACCTCGTGCGCCGCCATCCAGGCGATGACCTCCTCGTGGGTCATGCCCAGGCACAGGTCTCGCTGGTACCGGTCCTTCAGCCGGAACATCTCGTCGCCGATGGCGTCCCAGCGGCCCGACTGCTGCCACAGTTCGGCCGGGTGAAGCACCGGCATGGTGATCTCCTGGCCGCCGATGGCGTTGATCTCCTCCCGGATGATGGCGTTGACCTTGTCCATCGCCCGCTGGCCCAGCGGCAGGTACACGTAGATCCCGGCCGCGAGCTGGCGCACCAGGCCGGCGCGGATCATCAGCCTGTGGCTGATGGCCTCGGCGTCCGCCGGGTCTTCCTTCAGGGTCGGGATGAGCGACTTGGACCAGCGCATCGGGCACTCCTCTCGGGGAACCTAGCTCGATCCAGAACTACGAACCGCCAAGGCGCCAAGATTATGTGGCAATTGGGCAACCGGGCAATCCGGCAACTTGGAACCCCTGATTGCCAAAGTGCCGGGTTGCCTGATTGCCTCCCCTTGGCGACCCGGGTACCCAGCGCTAGCGCTGGGTGATCATGGCGGTTAAAGCTTTTCCCGAAGTGAGGCTAGAACGGCCACTTCACCAAGAGCAAGAGCCCGTTGGACGCCCCGAAGATCAGGCGGGCCCTCCGGCATCCCGCCTCCCTCCCTGCCGAAATACGAAGGAGGAGGACGCTCCGGGCGTCCCCCTCCTGAAAGATCAGCGGCGCCCCGCGCTCCTCGGCTAGGCCTCCTCCGTCTTGGCCGCCAGCGCCTTCACCTCTTCCACCAGGACGTCGGCCAGCTCCGATTCCTTCACCTTGCGCACGATCTTCCCGTCCTTGATGAGGAGCCCCACGCCGTTGCCCCCGGCGATGCCGATGTCCGCCCCCCGGGCCTCGCCCGGGCCGTTCACCGCGCAGCCCATCACCGCCACGTTCAGCGAGCGGTTGATGTTGAGGGCGCTGAGGCGCTTCTCGACCTCTTTGGTGAGCCCCACCAGGTCGATCTCCACCCGGCCGCAGGAGGGGCAGGCGATGACGTTGAGCCCCCGCTTGCGGAGGCCCAGCGCCTTCAAAATCTCGAACCCCGCGCGAACCTCCTCCGTGGGATCCTCGGTGAGGCTCACCCGGATGGTGTCCCCGATCCCTTCGGCCAGGAGCGTCCCGATCCCCACCGCCGACTTGATGGCGCCCGTGAAGGCGGTCCCGGCCTCGGTCACGCCCAGGTGGAACGGGTACGGCACCCGGTCGGCCAGCATCCGGTAGGCCTCGATCATCATCTTCGGGTCGGAGGACTTGAGCGAGACCTTCATCTCGGGGTAGTTCAGCTCCTCCAGGATCCGGATGTGGAACAGGGCGCTTTCCACCAGGGCCTCGGGCGTCGGCTCGCCGAACCGCTGCAAGAGGTGCTTCTCCAGCGACCCCGCGTTCACGCCGATCCGGATGGGCACCTTCCGCTCCGCCGCCGCCCTGGTCACCTCGCGCACGCGCCAGGTGGGCCCGATGTTCCCTGGGTTGATGCGGAGGCAGTCCACGCCCCCCTCCAGGCATTGCAGGGCCAGCCGGTAATCGAAGTGGATGTCCACGATCAGCGGGATGCGGATCTGCGGCCGGATCTGCCGCACCGCGGCCGCCGCCTCGGCGTCGGGGACGGCCACCCGGACGATCTCGCAGCCGGCCGCCTCCAGCGCCCAGATCTGATCCACCGTGGCCTGGACGTCGCGGGTGTCGGTCTTGGTCATGGACTGCACGCAGATGGGCGCGTTGCCGCCGACGGGCACCTTGCCCACCCGGATCTGGCGGGTGACTCGCCGCGCGTACGTGCGGGCCGAACCGATCCGCAGGGGGACCGTCTCGGTAAACGGGCTGAAGTCTATGGCCTCGCGTCCGCTTGCTTCGAACGTCGTCACCTGCTTCATGGTCGCCCCAAGAGGCGGAAGATGTCATTGTAGAAGGCGAAGATCATCAGCCCCACCAGCAGGACCATGCCCACCTGCTGGGCGATCTCCCGCTTGCGCAGGCTGACCGGCTTCCCCCGCAGCCACTCGATCAGGGAGAACAGCAGGTGGCCGCCATCCAGGACCGGGATGGGCAGCAGGTTGAGGATCGCCAGATTGATGGACAGGAGAGCGGTGAAGGATAAAAGCTGCACCGTCCCCCGCTGGACTACTTCTCCCGCCATCTGGGTGATGAGGATCGGCCCGCCGATGGTTTTGGGCGAGATTCGACCCTGGATCAGCTTCACGAAGCCCTGAACGATGAGAGCCGACAGCCTCGCAGTTTCCTTCACCCCGGCGACCAGGGCGGTCACCGCGTTCAGGCGCTGGTAGTGCGATTCGGGCGCCGGCCCGATGCCGATGAGGCCGATCTCCTCCTCGCCGGATGCCGTCTGCTGCTTCGTCGGCCGCGGCGTCACCAGGACGTCGAAGCGCCGTCCGTCCCGCTCCACCGTGAGGCGGACCGGCTTTCCCGGACTCTCGTGAATGGTCTTGGCCAGCTGTTCCCACTCGACGACCGGGGTCCCGTTCAGGGCGACGATGCGGTCGCCGCTCCTGAGTCCCGCCTGTTCGGCCACGTGCCCCGGGAGGACCTGGCCGATCCGCGTGGAGAGCAGGGGATGGAGCCCCAGGTCCCACGTCTGCGTCTCCTGCCCGAAGATGTCCGGCGTCGCGACGGCCCGCGGGGTCAGGCGGACGTCGAAGGCCCGGCCGTCCCGCATCAGCGTGAAGGTCAGCGGTGTCCCGGCCGAGGCCTGCACCGCCGCGTCCATGTCGGTCCACCGCTCGATGCGTTCCCCGTTCAGGGCCTGCACCCGGTCCCCCGGCAGCAGTCCCGCCTGGGCGGCCGGGGAGCCCGCATCGGGCGCCCCCACGATCGGCAGGAAATAGGGCTGCCCGACGATGGCGAATACCCCCCAGAAGATGAGCACCGGAAGGAGCAGGTTGGCCGCCGGCCCCGCCAGGATGATCCGCGCGCGCGTCGCCACGCTCTTCTGTGAGAAGGAGCGCGCAGGATCGGCGGCCTCCACCGAGGCGTCCGCCGGATCCTCTCCGATCATCTTGACGTATCCGCCGAGCGGAAAGGCGGAGAGGAGATACTCGGTCTCTCCGCGCTTCACCCCGACCAGCTTGGGGCCGAACCCGAGGGAAAACTTCAAGACCCCCACCCCCGAGCGTTTGGCCACCAGGAAGTGGCCCAGCTCGTGGACGAAGATCAGGATGCCCAACATCACGATGGCTGCCAGAATCGTCATGCTCACTCCAATCACATCAAGAGTCGAGAGTCGTGAGCCGAGAGCCTAGACGCGGAATCCGATCGCAGCTCTCGGCTCTAGGCTCTCACTGCTCCTCCAGTCGCCGGCGGACCGCGCGGTCCACCTCCAGCACCTCTTCCACGGTGGAGACGTCCTGCCTCGGATGGGCGTCCAGGGCCTTCCGGATCAGCGTCGGGATCTCGTCAAATCCGATGCGCCGGCTCAGGAACCGCTGGACCGCGACCTCATTGGCGGCGTTCAGGACCGTGGGCGACGAGCCGCCCGCCTGCGCCGCCTCGTACGCCAGATCCAGACAGGGAAACTTCTCCCGGTCCACGGCCTCGAAGGTCAGACCGGCCAAGTGTTCGAGGGCGAGCCGGGGGACGGCGTTCGCCCGCCGGTCCGGATAGGTCAGCGCGTACTGGATCGGGACGCGCATGTCGGGGACCCCGAGCTGGGCCAGCATCGAGCCGTCCATGAACTCGACCAGCGAGTGGACGATGCTCTGGGGGTGGACGATCACGTCCACCTGTACCACCGGCAGGCCGAAGAGCCAGTGGGCTTCGATGACTTCCAGGCCCTTGTTCATCAGCGTGGCCGAGTCAATGGTGACCTTCTTTCCCATGGCCCAGTTGGGGTGCTTGAGGGCCTCCTCCGGCGTGATGCTCGCGAAGGCGGCCCGCGGGCGCGTCCGGAACGGCCCGCCCGAGGCCGTCAGGATGATGCGCCGCAGCTGGCTCGCATCGCGGCCCCCCAGGCACTGGAAGATGGCCGAGTGCTCGCTGTCCACCGGCAGGATCCGGACGCCGCGTTTTTGCGCCTCGACGGTCACCAGGTGGCCGGCCATCACCAGGGACTCCTTGTTGGCCAGGGCCACGTCCTTCCCCGCCGCGATGGCGGTCATGGTGGGGAGCAATCCCGCGCCGCCCACGATGGCCGAGACCACCAGGTCCGCGCCGGTATCCGACGCGGCCCCCAGGAGGCCCGCCGTCCCCCAGCCCACCTCGGTCGACGTCCGGCCGAGCCGGCGCCGCAGTTCCCGGGCGCTCGCCTCGGTCGCCACCGACACCAGCCGAGGGGCGTGGCGCCGGACCTGCGCCTCCAAAAGGTCCAGGTTGGCCCGGGCCGCCAGGGCCATGACCTGGAAGCGATCCGGGTGGGCCCCCACGACGTCGAGGGTGCTCGTCCCGATGGAGCCCGTGGATCCCAGGATGGCCAGTCGGCGCATCACACCTCCCGCGAGGCCACGCCGTCCCGGGTCTTCGCCTTGACCCGATACATGGCCTGGTCTGCAACGCGGATCAGGTCTTCCTGCGAGGCACCGTCGTGGGGAAACGTGGCCACCCCGAAGCTGGCCGTGAGGGTCACGGCCAGTCCATCGGCCTCCAGAAAGCGGTGGGAGCGCAGCGCGCGCCGCAGGCGGTGGGCCACCCGGAAGGCGCCTTCGGCCCCGGTCTCGGGCAGCGTCACGACGAACTCGTCACCGCCGTACCGGAAGATCCGGTCGCTCTTGCGCAGCTTGCTCTGGATGCGTTGCGCCACCTCGCGCAAGACCCGGCTGCCGGCCAGGTGGCCGTGGCGATCGTTGACGTCCTTCAGGTGGTCCAGGTCGAAGAAGAGGATGGAGAACGCGCGCCCGTAGCGCCTGCCGCGCTCCAGCTCATCGTCCAGACAGGCATCCAGGTGGCGGCGGTTGAACGCCGTGGTCAGGTCGTCCTGGATCGTCTTCTGCTGCAGCTCGGCGTTCTGTTGCAGCAGCCGGGAGCGCTCCATGCAGCTCCGCAGGACGATGTCCAATACCCCCTGGGCCATCGGCTTCATCAGGGAATGGAACGCTCCCCGCCTCATCGCGTTCACGCCGGATTCGAAGCTGCCGCACTTCGTCAGCACCAGCACGGAGGCGCCGGGTCGGATCCGGAGGATCCGCGGGAGAAGTTCCAGCCCTCCGATCCGGGGCAGCTCCTGATCCACGAAGACGGCATCGTATGCCGTCTCCTCGACCTTCTTGAGCGCCGCCGCGGTCGAGGCGGCCACATCGACGTGGAATCCCCGCTGGTGGAGCAAGTCGAGCAGCTCCTGGCGGGTCTGGCGGTCCGTGTCCGCGATGAGAACCCGCCCCCGTGCGGCGGGGATCGGGGACGTCCCCTCGGCGATCCTGGGGCGGGTCCGCCGCTTCTCCGGTCCTCTCGCAAGGAGCACAGAGCCACCTCGCCTCCGCGGCCTCACAGGCACAGCCCGAGCCTCCGGCCTGTCGTGGACATCACCTGGTGTGCGGCCACTCGCCAACAGGGGGAACCGAACGGACAGATCGGGTCCCCGGCCGAGTCACGGAGACCGCGGGAACAGTCAGTATAGTGAACCAACGGGAGGCCCGCAAGGTGTTTCCGTCCCGTCCGAGCGACTGCAACTGCGTATCCCGGTTGAAGTTACCGGACGTCAGGGGGCCGCGACGGACGTGGCGCGGCTCTGAATTCGTACACGAGTTCGCCTGGTTTGACCAGGCCCAACTCCTCCCGGGCGATCGCTTCGATCCGGCCGGGATCGGTGCGTAACGCGCGCACCTCCTCGGCCAGGGCAGCGTTGCTCGCCGTGAGCTGTGCGATCTCCCGCTCAAGCGCCGCCTTGGTCCGGTGCATTTGATACACCCGGACCAGGCCCCGGTTCCCCACCACCGAAGCCACCACCAAGGCGAGAAGCAGGATGGCCGCCAGCTTCAGGCGGGGGCGAAGGGCCGGCCGATCAGGCGCAGGCAGCGTGGCCATTATCTGACCCCATCTACACCCAGCTCACCAAGAATCCCATCTCACGGCAACCAGGCAACCCCGCCGACGGCGGGGCAATCCGGCAATCCGGGGTTCCTGGTTGCCGGGTACCCTCTGGGTGCGCCTGGTCGCCGGATTGCCGGTGAATAGTCATGACGGTTCAAGCCTTTGCCGGGCGGCGGAATCGTGACAGAGCCTCCCGGCCCAGGAACACGGCGGCGTCGCCCAGGCTCTCCTCGATGCGGAGCAACTGGTTGTACTTCGCAATGCGATCCGTGCGCGAGGCGGATCCGGTCTTGATCTGGCCCGCGTTGGTGGCCACCGCGAGGTCGGCGATGGTGGTGTCCTCGGTCTCGCCGGACCGGTGAGAGACGACGGCCGCATATCCCGCCTTGTGGGCCGTCCGGATGGCGTCCAGGGTCTCGGTGAGCGTGCCGATCTGGTTGACCTTGATCAGGATCGCGTTGGCGACCCCCTTGGCGATCCCTTCCCGCAGGATCTTCGTGTTCGTGACGAAGATGTCGTCCCCGACCAGTTGGATCTGGCCGCCCAGTCGCGCCGTGAGCGCGACCCAGCCGTCCCAGTCGTTCTCGGCCATGCCGTCCTCGATGGAGACGATGGGGTACTGGGCCACCCAGCGCGCGTAGAACTCGACCATCTCCTCCGAGGTTAGGCGCTTCCCGCCCTCGCCCTTCAGGACGTACCGGCCCTCCGCATAGAACTCGCTGGCCGCCGGGTCCAGGGCCAGGAAGATGTCCGCGCCCGGGCGGTACCCGGCCTTCTCGATGGCCGTCAGGATCAACTGGACCGCTTCCTCGTTGGTCTTCAGGTCGGGCGCGAAGCCGCCCTCGTCTCCCACGGCCGTGTTGTAGCCCTTCTTCTTGAGGACCCCTCGCAGGTGGTGGAACACCTCCGCCCCCATGCGCAGCGCCTCGCTGAACCGCTCGGCGCCGAGGGGCACGATCATGAACTCCTGGAGGTCCACCGTGTTGTCCGCGTGCTTGCCGCCGTTCAGGATGTTCATCATGGGCGCCGGCAGGACCTTGGCGTTCACCCCGCCCAGGTACCGGTACAGAGGCAGGCCGGCGTCGTCGGCCGCCGCTTTCGCCACTGCCAGCGACACGCCCAGGATGGCGTTGGCGCCGAGCTTGCGCTTGTCCTCGGTCCCGTCCAGCTCGCACAGGAGCTGGTCCAGGACGGCTTGCTCGGTGGCTTCCAGGCCCACGACCTCCGGCTCGATGGTCTGGTTCACGTTCTCGACCGCCTTGGCGACGCCCTTGCCTAGGTAGCGACTGGAGTCGCCGTCGCGAAGTTCCAGGGCCTCCCGCGTGCCCGTGGAGGCCCCCGAGGGAACGGCCGCCCGGCCGACCGCCCCGCTTTCCAGCAAGACCTCGACCTCCACCGTCGGGTTGCCCCGGGAATCCAGGATTTCGCGTGCGTGCACCTCGGTGATTTCGCTCATGTCCGGGCTCCATTCATGGCTGCACAATGACCACAATGAAAAACGGACAGCCGGCCAATTTCCCGGTTGTCGGTTTTCAGTTTTACACTCCAACGCCGATCAGGCGCTGGCCCTCCGCAACGATGGCGTCCAGGCGCGGCTCCGTCGAGGCCTCGGCGTACAGGCGGACCACCGGCTCTGTCCCGGACGGCCGGAGGAGGAGCCAACTGTCGTCTTCCAGAATCATCTTCACGCCGTCCAGACGGTTGACCTGAATGACCGCGCGGTCCGCCAGGCGCTTCGGCGGCTCCTCCAGCTTGGCGCGCAACTCCGCGGCGGCGCGGGGAGGCAAGTGGTAGTTCAGCCGCCTCGTCAGGATGGTCCCCACCTCGGCGTAGAGCGCTTTGAGGAGGTCCATGAGCCGCCCGCCCCCGTGGGAGGCCACCAGCTCCGCCGCCAAGAGGCAGGCCAGGATCCCGTCCTTCTCCGGCACGTGGCTCTTGACCGAGAGGCCCGCGCTCTCCTCCCCGCCCAGCACGACTTTGTCCTGTGCGATCAGCTCTCCGATGTACTTGAACCCGACCGGCGTCTCGAAGACCGGGATGTTGAGGTGCCGGGCCACCGCGTCCACGAGATGGCTCGTCGCCACGGTGCGGGCCACGCCCCCCGTCCAGCCGCGGGCCTTCACCAGGTGGGACAGCAGGAGGCCCAGGAAGTAGTTGGGCTCGAGGAACGAGCCGTCCGCGTCCACGAGGCCAAAGCGGTCCGCGTCCCCGTCGACGGCGAGGCCCAGGTGGGCGCCCGTCGCCACCACCCGGGACGCCAGCTCTCGCAGGCCCTCGGCCGAGGGTTCGGGCGAGCGGCCGCCGAAGTAGGGATCCCGGAAGTCGTGGAGGAGGATCACCTCACACCCCGCCTCCTGAAGCAGCCTGTCCAGGTAACCCCGGCCGGTTCCGAAGAGGGGATCCACCACGACCTTCAGGCGCGCCCTGCGGAGCGTCGGGAGGTCCACCAGAGCGCGCAGCCGCGTGAGGTACGCCTCCCGGGGCTCGATCCGCTCGACCAGTCGAGACGCTTCGGCCTCCTTCGGCGACGTGGCCGGAGCCCCTACCACTCTGGTGTCGGCCAAAATGGCGTTGGCCCGCGTCTCGATTTCCTTCGTCGCGGCCGGCAGGGCGGGGCCGCCCCAGGCCGCGGAGAACTTGACCCCGTTGTATTCGGGCGGATTGTGGGAGGCCGTGATGATGATGCCGCCGGCCGCCTGCCGGCGGATGATCTCGTACGCGATGACCGGGGTGGGCGTATCCCGATCCGTGAGGAACGCCCGGATCCCCTGGGCCGCCAGGGTCCCGGCCGCCTCGGCGGCGAAGGCCTCCGACAGGAACCGGGTGTCGTAGCCCACGACCACGCCCCGGGTCTTGGCCCCGGACCCTTGCGCCTCGACGTATTCGCCGATGGCGCGGCTCACCGCCCGAACGCCGCCGAACGTGAAGTCCTCGGCAATGATCCCCCGCCAGCCCGAGGTGCCGAACGTGATCCCGCCCATGGCCGAATCCCCTGTCACGCCGCCGAGCCTTGCGCCAGCCAGTCCTTCACCTTGTCCCGGTACGTGCCGACGATCTGCTCGGCCCGGGTCCTGCTACCCGCCTCCGCCAGGATGTGGAAGGAGGACTTGTCCTGGTCGGGGTAGATGGCCGCCCAGTCGGACCCCAGGTGGATCTTCACGCCGTCCACCAACTCCACCTCCTGGTCCTTGGTCGCCTCGATGAGGGTACGCATCAGCGTGCCCTTCATCTCCCAGGGGCAGGGCACCTCCTCCCGGGCGGTGACGCGCTTGGGAATGTGCCGGATGGCCTCGTGCAACGTGACGTCGCTCAGGGCGAGCATCTCCAGGATCTTCAGGGTGCCCAGCATGGCGTCGAAAACCGGCTGGAAGCGGGGGAAGATGAACCCGCCGAAGGCGTCCCCCACGAACACCATGCCCTCCTCTGCGGCCGCCTCCATGATGGCGCGGGGCGCGATCTTGGTCCGCTGCACCTTGAAGCCATGGGGGCCGGCCAGTTCCTCCAGGACCGCGCTGGCGGTGATGGGCACGCCGATGGTGCCCGCGGGCTGCGTCCGCGCCACCAGCAGCGCGACCACGGCCAGGGCCAGCTCGTCCGGGATCAGATCCCCCTTGTCGTCCACCAGGAACAACTTCTCCGCGCCCGTGTCCAGCATGATCCCCAGGTCGGCCCCCAGGATCCGCACGATCTCGCACAACTGCTTCAACGAGCGCTGGAACTCCTCCGCGGTCTTGGTGATCTTGGTCTCGTCCATGTAGGCATTGAGCGCGATCACCTCGCACCCCAGCTTGCCCAGGACCGCGGGGAAGATCGTGGCTGCGTTTCCGTAGGAGTAGTCGATGACCACCCTGGGGGCCCGGGCGCGGATGGCGTCCTGGTTGATGAATCCCAGGATGCCCTCCTGATAGTACTCCACGTCGTACTCGGGGAAGCTGAGGGTGCCGGTCCCCTCGATCTTGGCGCGGCGGAAGTCCTCGCGGAAGAACAGGCGCTCGATCCCCTTCTCCCGGCTGGCGGAGATGTCCAGCCCCCGCTCGTCGAAGAACTTGATGTCGATCAGCTCCGGATCGTAGGGCGACTTCCGCACGTGGACGCCCGCCACGGCCCCATGGACCCCCATCTCGTAGCGCACCACCGGGATCGGCGTCGCCCGCAGGTCGTGGACGTCCACCCCCGACGACAGGAGGCCGCAGATCATGGCGCGGTTGATGATCCGCGAGGTCCGGTGGGGGTCGCGGCTGGTCCTGACGACCGCGTGCTCCCGCAGCGTGGCGCCGAAGGCGGCGCCCAGCTTGGCGGCGAATTCCGGCGAGATCTCGATGTTGCCCAGGCCCGTGACGCCGTAGGCGCCGAAGAGAGACCGAGCCCAACGCTCGCCCCACACCAGGCTGGTGGACAGGGTGGCCCCGTCCTCCACCACCTTCTGGGGCCAGACCTTCACGTTCGCCTTGAGCACCGACCCCTCGCCGATCCGGCAATTATCGCTGACCAGGGCCCCCTCGAAGAGGTGGGCGCGAGCCCTGATCTCGCTGCCGCGGCCCACGACGTTCTCCTTCAGGATGGCGCCGCGACCGACGTACACGTTGTTCCAGAGGATCGAGTCGGCGATGACCGCCCCCTCTTCCACGATGCAGTTGTCCCCGATCACGCTGTTCGTGATGCGGGCGTTGGCCTCCACCTGGGTGTTCCTCCCGACGAGGACCGCTCCTCGCAGCCCGGCGGTGAAGTCCACGCGGCTGCCGCTGCCCAGCCAGATCTCCCGGTCCAGCCCCTCCACCCTGCGCCCGGGGATCTTCACCTTCACGTGCCCGGCCAGGATATCCTGGTGGGCCAGGCGATACTCCAGGAGGTCCCCTACGTCCCGCCAGTAGCCGGGGGCGACGTAGCCGTAGAGCTTCTTGCCCTCCCGCATCATCAGGGGGAAGAGGTCCTTGCTGAAGTCGAACTCATGCCCCGGCGGGATCAGGTCCAGGACCGACGGCTCCAAGAGGTAGATCCCGGTGTTCACCGTATCGCTGAACACCTCGCTCCAGGTCGGCTTCTCAAGGAAGCGGCTGATGCGGCCGTCGGGCTCGGTGATGACGACGCCGTACTGGAGCGGGTTCTCCACCCGGGTGAGGAGGATGGTGAGATCGGCGCCCCGTTCCTGGTGAAACTGGAGGGCGGCCCCCACGTCAAAATCCGTCAGGAGGTCGCCGCTGATCACGAGGAACGGCCCGGAGATCTGTGCCTCGGCGTTCTTCACCGCGCCCGCCGTCCCGTAATCCTCGGCGGCGTTGACGTAGGTCATGCGCACGCCGAACTCCGAGCCGTCGCCGAAGTGGCCCTCGATGAGGTCCGGCTGGAAGTGCAGGAGGGCAACCAGGTCCGTGATCCCGTGGTCGCGCAAGAGGTCCACGATGTGCTCCATCATGGGCTTGTTGGCCATGGGGATCATCGGCTTAGGGATATTGTGGGTGAGCGGCCGCAGGCGAGTCCCGAAGCCCCCTGCCATGATGACGGCGTTCATCCTGCCACCCCCCCTGCGCGCCGTGGACGCGAGGCGGCGCAACGTGCGCACGACGTTCGCACTATAGGCGTCGCCCGCGAGGCTTGTCAAGGGGCTTTCCCTGCAAATCAAGGGCTTGCGGCTCAGGTGGATGGCGACGGAGACAGGTAGACTCGAGGGACGCGGGGGCCGATGCGGCAGAGGACCTCGTAGCTGATCGTCCCCTGCAGGTCGGCGACCTCGTCTGCGGAGATCTCTGCGGTGCCCTGCCGGCCGATGAGCACCGCTTCGTCCCCCACGCTCACCTCGGGCAGGTCCGTCACGTCCACCATGCTCATGTCCATGCAGACCCGCCCGACGATGGGGACCCGCCGCCCGTGGATCAGGACGTGCCCTCGATTCGAGAGGAGGCGCCCCACGCCGTCGGCGTACCCCGCAGGCAACGTCGCCACGCGCAGATCGCGCGGGGCCACGAAGGTGCGGCCGTAGCTCACGCTTTCACCGCGAACCACGTCGTGGATCTGGCTGATCACCGTTCGGAAGCGCAGGGCAGGACGAAGCAATGGCTCGGCCGGTCGTTGCCGGTCGCGCGGGTGGCAGCCGTACAACATGATCCCCGGCCGCACCAGGTCCAGTCGCGCCTCGGGGAGGAAGAGCAGGCCGGCGCTATTCGCCGCGTGCCGGATCGGCGCGGGAATGCCGGCGGCGGCGAGTTCCCGTGCGGCCTCGGCGAAGCGGGCGAGTTGCTCGCGCGCGAAGGCCGGATCCTCGGCCTCCGCCTCGGCGAAGTGCGTCATCAGCCCGACCAGGCGCACCGAAGAGAGGGCGCGGATCCTCTCCGCCGCCCCGCGGACGTCGCGGGGTTGGACGCCGACCCGGCCCATGCCGGTGTCCACCTTGAGGTGAAGGGCCAGCACTCGCCCGCCGGCGCGGCCCGCGCGGTCCAACACCTCGGCCTGGCCCGGATCGGACACACACTGATCCAGAGCGTGGGCCGCCACGAGGTCGGCCTGCTCGGGTGCGATGGGGCCGAGCACCAGGATGCGGGACGCGATCCCTGCGGCACGAAGGGAAACCGCCTCCTCGGGACCCGCCACGCCCAGCCAGGTGGCGCCCGCGTCGAGGGCCGTCCTGGCGACCGGCACGGCCCCATGGCCATAGGCGTCGGCCTTGACTACCGCCATCACCTCCGTCCCTGGGCCAGCCAGGCGGCAGGCCAGCGCGACGTTCGCAGTGATGGCGGAAAGGTCGATCTCGGCACGGGTCGGTCGCACGAGCAAACCTCCTTCGGACGTTGCGCTCTAGCCTCTCGCGGCTGAACATACCAGAAAATACAGCTAGTTGCAAACTCTGTAGGTTACGTATGGATCGAGAGTCGAATCTCTAGCCCGCTGATAAATCGTGAAGAAAAATGCCAAAAAACATGAAAATTTCGCTAATCCAGCCCTGTTCTGCCGGATGAACTTCCATTCTTCCCGAAAATTTGCCTTGCAATCTCTAGCTAATGAAACTAGATTCCACGTGTTGTTAGCACTCATCGTCGGAGAGTGCTAACAGGCGACTTACTGTTAACCTAAACTCACTTTCGCCTCCCGGACAGTCAGCGGAAAACACAGAACAGCCGAAGCCGAGCGTGCTGCGGGCCGGGGCAAGCCCGCGCGGTTCTCTCTCGCTCCAACGGCGGGGGACGGCGGTTCGACTCTTCGAAAGGAGTGACGCACGATGAGGAAGATCAAGCCGTTGCAGGACAGGATCCTGGTCAGGCGCCTGGAGGAGAACGAGGTCAAGAAGGGAGGCATCATCATTCCGGATACGGCCAAAGAGAAGCCGCAGGAGGGTGAAGTGGTGGCCGTCGGTCCGGGGAAGGTAACCGAGGATGGAAAGCGGCAGCCGATGGAAGTCAAGGTCGGCGACAAGATCCTCTTCGGGAAGTACTCCGGCTCCGAAGTGAAGCTGGGGGACGAGGAGTTCCTGATCATGCGGGAGGAGGATGTCCTCGGCATCCTGCAGTAGCTCGGACCGCGCGAAACTCGTCTCGATCTGGTGAGATCAACAGATTCACGATTGCAAGGAGGAGAGAGCATGCCAGCCAAGCAACTGATGTTCGATGAGGAGGCCCGCCGGGCGATCCTCCGCGGCGTGGACAAACTGGCCAACGCCGTGAAGGCCACCCTGGGGCCCAAGGGGCGCAACGTCGTCCTGGACAAGAAGTTCGGGGCGCCCACCATTACCAAGGATGGGGTCACCGTGGCCAAGGAGATCGAGCTGGAGGATCCCTTCGAGAACATGGGCGCCCAGATGGTGAAGGAGGTGGCCTCCAAGACCTCCGATGTGGCCGGCGACGGGACGACCACCGCCACCGTCCTGGCCCAGGCCATCATCCGGGAAGGGATGAAGAACGTCACCGCCGGGGCCAACCCCATGGCCCTGAAGCGCGGGGTTGACCGGGCCGTCGAGGCCGTCGTCGAGGAAATCAAGAAGATCTCCAAGCCCACCAAGGGCAAGAAGGAGATCTCCCAGGTGGCCTGCATCTCGGCGAACAACGACCGGACCATCGGCGACCTCATCGCCGACGCCATGGAGAAGGTGGGCAAGGACGGCGTCATCACGGTCGAGGAGGCCAAGGGGGTCGAGACCACCCTGGAGGTCGTCGAGGGGATGCAGTTCGACCGGGGCTACATCTCCCCCTACTTCGTCACCGACCCGGAGCGGATGGAGACGGTCATCGAGGACCCGCTGATCCTGATCCACGAGAAGAAGATCAGCGGGATGAAGGACCTGCTGCCGATCCTGGAGCAGATCGCCAAGATGGGCAAGCCCTTCCTGATCATCGCCGAGGAGGTGGAGGGCGAGGCCCTGGCCACCCTGGTGGTGAACAAGCTCCGCGGCACGCTCGCCTGCTGCGCGGTGAAGGCCCCCGGCTTCGGCGACCGGCGCAAGGAGATGCTGAAGGACATCGCCATCCTCACGGGCGGCGAGGTCATCTCCGAAGAGTTGGGGATCAAGCTGGAGAACATCCGGCTGGATGACCTGGGCAAGTGCAAGAAGGTCGTCGTGGACAAGGAGAACACCACCCTCATCGAGGGCGCCGGCAAGGACAAGGAGATCGAGGGCCGGATCAAGCAGATCCGCACCCAGATCGAGGAGACCACCTCGGACTACGACCGGGAGAAGCTGCAGGAGCGCCTGGCCAAGCTGGCGGGCGGCGTGGCCGTGATCAAAGTGGGCGCCCCCACCGAGATCGCCATGAAGGAGAAGAAGGCCCGCGTCGAGGACGCCCTGAACGCCACCCGGGCGGCCGTGGAGGAGGGGATCGTCCCCGGCGGCGGCGTGGTGCTCCTGCGCTCCATCGCCGCGCTGGATAGGCTGAAGGTCTCCGGCGACGAGAAGATCGGCATAGAGATCGTCCGCCGCGCCCTGGAGGAGCCCATCCGCCAGATCGCCGAGAACGCCGGCGCCGAGGGCTCTATCGTGGTGCAGAAGGTCCGGGATGGCAACGGGGCCTTCGGCTTCAACGCCGAGACCGAGGACTACGAGGACCTCATGTCGGCCGGGATCATCGACCCGACCAAGGTCACCCGGATCGCGCTCCAGAACGCCGCCAGCATCGCCGGCCTGATGGTGACGACCGAGTGCATGGTGACCGAGATCCCCGAGAAGGAGAAGACCCCGCCCATGCCCCCGCATGGCGGCGGTGACATGTACTAAGCCGGCGCGGAGCGGCAGTCGGCGCCGGAGCCGGATGCCCACAGGGCGCGGCGTGCTGACCCACCCGCGGCTCCGTTGACGTGGAAGGCCCCGGACGGTGAACCCGCCCGGGGCCTTCGTCTTTCTCCGGGAACCACGTGGCCCGCGGACGGGAGGGGGTGGTGTCCAGACGCGTGGATGGCGCCTCGGATTCTCTTTGACGCAACACCCTCCAGTGACTACAGTGATACCGGGATTGGCCTGCAGTCGCCGGGGAGGAACCTGTGCAAGTGCAGTTGCAGAACCTGCGCGTTGCTCCCAGGGCTCGCCTGATCCGGTCGGAGCTGCTGGAACGACCGACCGCCCACGGCCGCGCGGAACTCGCCGTCGCGGGCATGGTGTGCTCCCGCTGAGCCCTCCGCGTCAAGCGGGCCCTGGAGGGGCTGCACGGGGTTTCTGATGTCGAGGTGA
>Ga0315279_10002816_pt1 | contig 25328 bp, 25 predicted proteins | sample YL17G06_20_MG_FD_203694 | JGI IMG/M metagenome (GOLD analysis project Ga0315279, IMG submission 203694) | Sediment microbial communities from Yellowstone Lake, YNP, Wyoming, USA - YL17G06_20 | ecosystem: Environmental > Aquatic > Freshwater > Lake > Sediment | place: USA: Wyoming | collected...
GGGATCTGGTTGTAGATCAGGTCACAGCATTTTTAGTGGAACCTGAAAATTCATTTAAACTGGCTGATGCTATAGAGATATTAATTAATGAGCCGGCAAGGCGTGAGCAAATGGGACTGGAGGGACGGCGTTTTGTAGGAGAGCGTTTTATAATGGAACTAAGGGTTCAAACTATTTTATCAGTCATAGAGGGTGTAGGATGTAGCGATACGTAACGAAGCGATAGCTTGAAATGTCAAGTTCAATTGTGGTATTAACCGATGTAGTTCCCGGATTATCCGTTATCTTTTCGCTCTTCTAAAAATTAATGATGACAGGGGAGAGTAATCTTAATGAAAACTCTTGTGACTGGTGGGGCTGGGTTCATCGACTCAAATCTCGTGAAGCAACTCCTTGATGATGGACATGAAGTCATTGTATTGGACAATCTCATGTCCGGCTATCGTTACAATCTTAATCCTTTCCCAGATGTGAGGTTTATCAAAGGGGATGTGCGAGATCCTGCAGTGGTTTCTCAAGCGGTTAATGGCATCGAAGTGATATTTCATCTGGCGGCGTCAGTAGGGAATACCCGTTCTATAGAACATCCAATTGAGGATTCAGAGATTAATATTATAGGAACCCTTCAGGTGTTGGAGGCGGCCCGACAACATAGCGTACTCAAAGTGTTTTTCTCTTCATCAACGGGCATATTTGGTGAACTAAAGACTTTGCCGATCCGCGAAGATCACCCGGTAGAGCCGGACTCGCCTTATGGAGCTAGCAAATTGGCAGCAGAGAAGTTGTGCCTCGCATATAGTAAACTATATAATATTGAGGTTGTTTGCCTGCGATACTTCAACGTTTATGGTCCTAACCAGCGTTACGATGCATATGGCAATGTGATCCCTATATTCGCCTATCGTCTCCTGCATCACTTGCCACTAATTATCTACGGTGATGGTGAACAAACACGGGACTTTGTCAACGTGCGTGACGTGGCGCAAGCAAATTACAAACCGGCTATGTCCCAAGTTGTATCTGGCGCTTTCAATATTGCCAGTGGATATAGTATTACAATTGAACGCCTAGCAGAATTGATGCTCGGTGCTAGTGGCATCCAGGTTAAGATTGAGCACGGCCCTCCACGGCAGGGTGATGTACGGTTTAGTTTGGCTGATATTTCAGCCGCACGTTTAGCTTTGGGCTATGAACCGACGGTTAGCCTTAAAGAAGGTTTGGAGGAGTCCTTTCAATGGGCTAAACAGGAGATAGTATAACTATGCGTATTTTAATCCTCGGTGGAACTGGAATGCTTGGTCACAAACTCTGGCAGATGTTCCGAGAACATTTTGATACCTGGGTGACAGTTCGTTCGAATTATGAAGATTATGCTATTTATGACCTGTTTGACCAAAAGCGGACATTAGGAGGCGTAGATGTCTTAAATATAGATTCCATTATTCGTGCCTGTGCCTTAGTGAAGCCTACTGTTGTCATTAATTGCATTGGGATTATTAAGCAATTGCCAACAGCCAAAGATCCTATCCTTAGCCTTATTATCAACTCCCTTTTTCCACATCGGTTGGCTAATATGTGCCAGGCTGCTGGAGTGCGATTGATCCATATCAGTACAGATTGTGTGTTTTCTGGACGCAAGGGAATGTACACTGAGGAGGACGTTTCGGACGCAGAAGACCTTTATGGGCGCACAAAGTATCTAGGAGAAATTGATGTGCCAGGATGTCTGACATTACGTACACCTATTATTGGCCGGGAATTAAGAACTACTAATGGCCTAGTGGAATGGTTTTTAAGCAATCAGGGAGGGAAGGTATATGGCTATACAGGGGCAATCTATTCCGGTTTTACCACATTGGCCCTAGCCCAAATTATTTCGAATATAATTGAACATCATCCTAATTTGACGGGGGTTTATCAAGTTTCATCTAAGCCAATCAGCAAATATGAATTGCTCTGCCTACTACGTGAAGCATTTAAGATTAAAGTCGATATCGAACCTTATTCTATAGTCAATATAAATCTTAGCCTGGATAGCAGCCGATTCAGAAAAGCCACTGGTTTTCTGCCACCAGGGTGGGCGGATATGATTCATAAGATGGCTAATGATTCAACACTTTACGAGATGTGGAGGAGAAAACATGAAATTTGAAGGTAAACGTATTTTGATCACCGGCGGCACTGGTTCGCTGGGCCATAAGGTGGTGCGTCGGTTATTAACAGGAAAGATGGGTCAGCCTGCTAAAATTATCGTTTTCTCTCGTGATGAGGCAAAACAACATTACATGCGTTTATCCTACCTTAATCGTCAAGTAGCAACAGACGAAATTATATATCACAATTTTGAGAAATTGTTAACTTTTCGTATTGGTGATGTGCGAGACTATTCATCCGTAGTTAAGGTAGTAGGCGAGGCTGATATTGTTATTCATGCGGCGGCTATGAAGCAAGTACCTACATGTGAGTATTTTCCTTTCCAAGCGGTACAGACAAATGTAATAGGCACACAGAATCTTGTTCGAGCGATTCAAGAGAGTGACACATCAGTCGAAACCGTTGTGGGTGTTTCAACCGACAAAGCATGCAAGCCGATTAATGTCATGGGTATGACAAAAGCTCTTATGGAACGTACCCTCGTTGAGGCCAATATGGATTGTGCTAAGGCTCGTTTTGTTTGTGTCCGTTACGGCAATGTTATTGCCTCACGTGGGTCCGTGGTCCCCTTGTTCTTGGAACAAATTGCTCGTGGTGGTCCAGTAACTATTACCATGAAAGGGATGACGCGGTTTTTACTTACCTTGGACCAGGCAGTAGACACTGTATTCGCTGCCATCAGCAGCGCATTGCCTGGCGAAACCTACGTGCCCAAGGTCCCATCAGCCTGTGTTGTAGACCTAGTTGAAGTTCTCATCGATGGGCGCGATATACCCATTGTTTATACCGGTATCCGCCCTGGAGAGAAAGTTCATGAGATCTTGGTGTCTGAGGACGAATGCTATCGGACCATCGAGCGAGATGGCTACCATGTAATTTGTCCCATGTTGCCAGAATTATGCTCAACACCTATCAATAAGCCCGCTTTAAACGGAGAATTTTCTTCGGCCAATGTAACTCTTACCCACAAAGGCTTGCGGGGATTATTGGATTCGTGTTTAACCGAGCAAACGCCACTAGGTATACAAACATGAAGGTCATGACCATTTTGGGAACGCGCCCAGAGATAATTCGCGTCAGTCGTGTCATCGAAAAGCTGGATCGGTTATGTGAACATGTTATTGTCCATACCGGACAGAACTTTGATCCTGATCTAAGTGATGTTTTCTTCCATCAGCTCGGTGTACGGGAGCCAGATCATTTCCTAGGCATTCGCGCCGATACCTTTGGTAAGCAAATCGGCCAGATCATCACCGCAAGCGAACGGATCCTTCTTTCCGAAAGGCCGGATAGGTTACTGGTTTTGGGAGACACTAATAGTGGCTTGGCAGCCATCGTTGCTAAACGGATGGGGATCCCAGTCTATCACATGGAGGCCGGGAATCGCTGTTATGATGACCGTGTTCCAGAAGAGGTCAATCGGCGCATCATTGACCACTGCAGCGATATTTTACTCCCTTATACGGAGCGCAGCCGTCATAACTTATTGCGTGAAGGGATCCCAGGCGAGCATATCTATGTGACTGGTAACCCTATATACGAGGTGATCCAGCATTACGATTCGCAGATACGTCAATCTACTATTTTGGCCGATCTCGGGCTCCAGCCCGGAAAATACTTTCTGGTAACGATGCACCGGGCAGAGAATGTGGACATCGAAGGACGGTTGGTTGGTCTTACAAAATCCCTTGAATTGATACATAAAGAATATAACCTACCGGTTATCGTTAGCACACATCCACATACAAAAGCGCGTTTGTTCCAGTTTGGTCTTACGATAAATATTGAAGACATTCATTTCTTACCTCCTTTTGGTTTCTTTGATTTTATCACACTGGAGCGAAACGCTTGCTGCGTATTAAGCGATAGCGGAACGGTGCAGGAAGAGTGCTGTATATTTGGCATTCCAAATGTTACCATCCGTGACGTAACAGAACGTCCAGAAACGCTAGAATCTGGGAGTAATATATTGTCGAGTGCACAACCTGAGAGGGTCCTCACCTGCGTAGAAGTGGTTCTGTCTTTTAAAAGCAAGTGGAGACCTCCTCAGGAATACCTTGAACCAAAGGTTTCCGAGAAGGTTGTCAAGATTGTGTTGGGATATTATCATAATCCATCTATTTTTTATTAAAAAACCTATCCCTTCATTTTAGTTGAATATAAGAAATGGCGTCATTGTTCAAAGCAATTATTCTAAGTATCCCGTTACTGTTGTTAACGAAAGTTTTCGGTTTCATGGATTGGAATGATCTGCCGCTTATTCCATTGCGTGGTGTGGGAAATTTTTGGTTTGTTGATATTATACTTATTTTCTTGCTCATTGTTGCTATAGGCGTGTTAGTGTTATATCGTAAACCAATCTATAAAGGACCTCTTTTCTTCATCATTCTCCTCTTTACAATCTACATTGGCTTTCAAGGATTCCGAAATTATTACATCGAAGAATACCCAATCGGGTTGCTTCTCAATGGATTACGGGGAGTTTTCTACTATTTATATTTTTTTGTTCTTGTTTTGATTATCCGTGACAAAAAAGATATGTATAGATTCTTAGTTGTTTGTTGGTGTATAGGTAGTATAAGTGCAGTAACGACCATTTTATTTTATTTTAATATTCTTGAAACTAAAACGATAAACATATCGATGTTTTCAATTTATCAGTATTCAAATATACCAGTTATTTATCCAAGCGCAGAATATCTATTTGATTCGTGCTTTTTTGTTTTACTTTCACTTTATTTAGCTGAGCCTTTTATACAAAAGTATATAACTTTCTTTTCTAATTACAAGAAATATTCACTTTTTTCAGTCATATTAATTGCTCTTGCAATGATTATTTCATTCGCGAGAAGCACAATTAGCACTGCAATAGCTGGTTTTTGTGTTATTTTTTTTGTTCTTCATAAAATGCGAATATATAAACTAATTCCTTTTCTATTATCATTAACGTTAAGTATTGTTCTTTTTAATTTCATTATGGTCCGATCTTTTGGGAGTGGTTTTGATGCATTAATAGCAAAGGTTATAGGTGGATATTATGATGTAAGGGAGGAATCTGGATCCTTTGGTGATAGAATGGAAATTCTAAAGATAAAATATCGTGCTACAACAGATTATAACTTCCTTATCGGAAGGGGATTTAATTGGGGCCTATCTAGCGGTATTATCAATCCAGACCGGAATCCTATGGCGCGTTCAAATCATAATGGTTTAGTGAGCATTTATGTCGTATTCGGTGTGTTAGGAATTATTGTTTATGCGATTATATTTTTTATTGTTGGAAAGAAGTGTATTTATATTTTTAATAATTCGGCTAATCCTATTGATAAACATATTGCTTTAGGCATATTAATCTTTAATGTTATGTTAATCATTAAGTCTTTCGTAACAGATCCATTCACTGATCCAAGTGGTGCTATAGTTATCAGTATTTCTTGGGGGATAATAGGGAAAACGGATCAATTACAAAGATTAGAGTGGAAACAAATCCACAGTAGGATATTTGATCGAGACAGAAAATAAGTTACCATCAGAGTGTATCGTTGAATATTAGGAATGTAGAATTACGGAAAAATAAGGAATCAACGTTGAATAAAAGGATTATTATCTTATCTTTATTGGATTTTCCTAATGGTTTAGGAAATACAATGCGTGTCAAAATGATTGGGAAAGCCTTTGTAAGTATAGGATATAAAGTTTCTCTCCTCATGGCTTATGCTCCTGGGACTGTAAGTAAAGGATTAAACCAATCTACCGAAGGTATATTTGAGGGAATTGAATTTAAATACTGCAACGGGGGCCCTGATCCGCCCAGAGGTTATCTTTCTTTACTATACTTAAAGACCATCGGCCTTATTTTTGTTTTAAAAGAAATTTGGAAGCTAAATAAAGTTGATTATATCAAATTCTTGTACCTCTATGGTACTCACGGAACAGTTTTCTATGAAGATATTTCATATTGGGTGATAAGTAGAATCATAGGGGCCAAGATAATTTTAGACGTTAATGATGCATCCCAAGAGGGAATACCTATGCGGTTTGGTTCCAGCCTTATTCGTTACTGGTTGCGAAAACTTAAACATATATTTATTAGAGTAAAGGGTAATTTTACTATATCCCATGCAGATTATCTTTTCTATGTTTCAAAATATCTTAAGGATGATATAGAAAAAAAGAAAAAGCTCTCAGCAAAAATGTTGTTCGTTCCAATGCTGATTGATTCTGTCGCTATTGAAGGGATAAAATGTGATAGAGGAACTGGAAAGAAAATTATTGGATATGCTGGATTTATTAAGGATTACGAAGGACTTGATTTCTTGCTTGAGTCATTAGTAAAGCTGAAGTTGGCTAAATCGTTTTCTGAGTTCATCTGCTACCTTTATGGAGCCACACAAAGCAATGTGATCATGGTTAATCGTCTACAGAAGATGATAAGCGAATTGGGGCTAAAGGAGCACGTCTTCATTAAAGATAGCGTTTCTCAAGATACAATTTATCAGACGTTAGTAGATTGCGACGTTCTTGTCGTCCCAAGACGATCAAATGTAATCACTTTGTCAGGGTTTTCCCAAAAGTTTGGAGACTATCTATTATCAGGGGTATCTGTCGTTTCAACCGCTGTAGGTGAGGTCGTAAACATGCTGGAGAGTGGTAAAAACATTGTATTTACTCCGGAAGGGGATACAGATGCATTTGCTAAAGCGATTCACAACTTACTTGAAGATAAAAACAAAGCTATGGAGATAGGTTTAAACGGGCGAAAATTTGTTACTGAGAACTTTGACTTTCGAATAGTAGCGCGGCACATCGAAGCGCTGTTGGAAAGTTAGGAGTAGAACGGAGCACCTGTGAGTTGCTCTGATTGGTATGTTTGGCATCTGGCCGATAGTTATAGCAAGCTGTTGACACATTCTGCTGCCATGGTGCCGCGCCGGATGGGAATCAAGATAGCTTATAGAACATCGTTTGCTATTCCAGCACTTCAGCATGCGCTTGTTCTACCAGCCTTCTCGAAGAAGTTGTAATAATGGATTACTCGTTACCAATAACCCCCGTAATAAAACATGAGTTAACCCAAGATGTCAACAGGGAAGAATTGTATTATAGGGACGTAATTCAACCTAATGAAGGTGAGTTTCGTCAACTCTCAAGCTGGTTAATAAGGTCCCTGGAAAAATCTGAAATCTTGTCTGAACTTTATAGATTCATTGAGTTTAAGGGTGAGATACTAGAATTAGGTGCAGGCAGCTGTTGGTTCAGCTCTGGTTTATCGCTTCTTGGATCAGTAAGTCGCATATATTGTCTTGATATGAGTCGATCTATTCTAGAAAACATTGCACCATACGTAATGAAACACCTTGGTGCAAATACTGAGAAACTATTCAGAGTTATCGGTGATTTCAATAAGCTATGGTTTCAAGACAGAAAGTTTGATTTTGTGGTATTTGATGCAAGTTTGCATCATATTCCTGAATCAAACCATTCCAGAGTGCTTAAAGAGGTATACCGAGTTCTAAGAACTGACGGAAAGGTTGTTGCAATAAATGAGCCTTTCTTGAGCTCGAATTCGACTTTTAACAAATACAGAAAAAGCAGGTTCGGCGTACACGAGAGGAAATATGGCGTAACAGAGAATATTTATACAAAGGAAGAGTGGAAACGCATACTAGAAAATGTTGGCTTTAGGTGTTTTTTTATTCCACAGGGTTTCATCAAGACAAATAATTCGCTTGAGTTGAAAAACCTGATGAAAAGAGTAATCAAGAAATCTTTCTTAAAAGGATTGTTCTTGTACTTCTTTCCGAGGTATTTCGTTGTATTAGAAAAGTGATCAATGGGATCTATACAAATTCATGGGTTGTTCCGGTGAAAATTTGCATTATTGGCGATCCTTATGGTGTTCACGATATTGGGGAGAGAAAGGCTGTTGGCCAAATAGTACACGAGTTAATGCGAAGTAATGAGGTGCTCGTTCTGAGGCCTAGGGATGTTCTATCTCCAAATAAAATCAGAAGGCTCCGAGGTTTTCAGCCAAAAATAATACATTATTGGGCAGGGCCTAGGTTGCAAAGTGTTGTTATTCTGTGGGCCTTTAAGAAAACTTCACGAGCAAAAGCGAGTCTAATAACTGCCATCCGTCCAGAGGTATCAAGATTTGGACTTCTTTTTGCAAGATACTTTAAGCCGAACTTAATCCTAGCTCAGTCGGAATTCTACCTTAATCAGTTCCGCAAATTTGGGTTTAATACGGCGTTTTTTCCGAACGGCGTAGATACCAAAGTATTCTTTTCTGTAGATGAGCCTAAGAAGCAAGAGCTACGATTAAAATACTCGATTCCTTTGGATAAATATGTCGTTCTACATGTTGGGCACATTACGCCGTGGCGCTCTCTTGGAATATTTAGTGAGTTGGCGGCTGACAGGAAAAACCATATCTTGATCATTGGGTCAACGTCTTTGTTCAAGCCATATGATGATATATTAAAGTCATTAAGAGACAGTGGTTGTGATGTCAGGTTGGAGTTCTTCCAAGATATAGCCGAAATTTATCAGCTTGCTGACTGTTTTGTTTTCCCTGGTGGATCTGAATCCCAGGTTCGGTTACCGCTGTTCAGGCCAGAAAGGCAAAAGGTTCCCGGTATCGAGATTCCATTGTCGGTATTGGAAGCGGCCGCATGTGGATTGCAGGTGGTGACATCCCGGTTTGGTGGCTTGGAAAAATGTCCCGGGTCAGGTGAAGGGATCTATTTTTTTGACTCTCAATATGAAATACCGGATATTATTGAGCGGATAAAGTCAAAAGGCACCCCTTCTCAAAAATGTGGAAAAATAGTCGATTATGATTGGAAGAACGTATCAGCAGAATTACTCAAAATTTATGAAGAATTTAAACGAACCTAAATAAGCAATACCATGAAAGATAGACCACTATTTATTTGTTTCTCAGGTATTGATGGTTCAGGAAAGACAACCTGCTCACTGGAATTGTTGCAATATTTACATAAAAATGGAATTCCTGCTAAATATGTATGGTTGAATCCAAGAACTTTCTTTTTAACTCCGATTCGTGCACTTGCTCGAAAGATGATTTTGGGAGGCATGGATCTAAAAGAGAATTATGAATCCTATCACCGTCTAAGAAAGTTTTACTCCTCGAGATGGCAGTTTGCCACGAAGGTTTACTATAGTTTTATGCTGTTTGATTATTGGCTTTGGGTGAACTGGAACTTATTGCCATATAGATTCCAAGGGGTAAGTATTATCTGCGATCGCTATATCTATGATTTGGCAGTTAATTTAGGGGAAATATTAGGATATTCAGCCCAGGAGGAGATAGAGTTTATTCGTTGGATACAACGAGTATTCCCTCAGCCAAGTCTTGTGTTTGTCTGTGACGTAGACGAGCAGGTTGCATTTCAGAGAAAGAACGACACACCACATTTATCTTATCTGACCGCACACCGACCAATGTACAAGTATATTGCTAAAAAGTTTCAATTTCCAATAGTGGATGCATCCCGTCCACTGGAAGCTGCAATCGAACAAATACGTCAGGTTGTAGACACTCATATTTCTAAATGAATATTGCATTCAACACAACGATAGAGAATCCAGATAAACCAACTGGCTCAACGGTATTCTTTCAAAAAATACTGTCTGAACTCCAACGGTTAGATCATACCAATCAATATTATCTTTTTGTCAGCCCCAGGAATAGAAACCTATACAGGGTTGCTAAGCCGAATTTTCACTGCATCAACTGTTTCGTTAGCAATGAGAGAAGGTTGCTCCGAAACCTGGTTTCCCAAGTAGTAATCCCAATCAGGTTATGGCAACATAAGATTGATGTCTACTTTTCTCCAATGAATATTTCCCCCTTCTTTGTTCTAAGTAAAGCCAAAGTGATCGTATATTTGTATGGAACACATCACTGGCAAAAGAATAACGGAATGGGGATGATAAAGACTATTTATCGCAAAGTTCTATCGCTGTGCGCTAAACTGCAGACCTCGATATTTATTGCTAATTCTACTTCCTGTAAGGAAGATATAGTACGATATCTTCGGCTACCGGAATCAAAGGTACGTGTTGTGAGTGAGGCGTTAGACCATACATTGTTTAGCCCAAGAGATTTGACACCTGCCGAAAAAGAGCTGTTGCGCAATCACGGTATCACTGAAGGACGCTACGTTCTCTTTGTGTCAATGATCTACTATTACAAGAATGTACATACTCTGGTAGACGCATTTGGGAAGCTGTGTCGGCAGATAGATCACCCCTATGATCTCGTACTCATCGGCAGAGTTGATGTGCAAAATACCGGCAAGGGGACTTACCTGGAGTTATTGCAGTCATTGGCGCGAAAGTATCAGGTTCTGGATCGGGTGAAGTTCCTAGGCTACGTACCTCACGACAGCCTTTTCCTTTTCTACCGCGGTGCACGGTTGTTCGTTCAACCGTCGTTCTATGAAACCTTCGGAAAGCCAGTGATAGAGGCGATGGCTTGTGGTATACCGGTTGTGGGCGCAAATGTCGGAGCAACGCCTGAAGTCATGGGAGGGGCGGGATTATTGTTCGACCCGAATGATCCAGAGGATATGTGCATGAAGATGCACCGCCTACTCACCGACGAAGAACTACGTCAAGACTGTGGTAGGCAAGGACTTGAACATGTGAGACAATTTACGTTTGAGAGACAGGCATCCGGCCTTATGCAAGCCTTTGGTGCCGCGAATTTATCTCACCGGAGTCAACGATGAAGTTAAGCAATGAGAGTATTCGCAAACTGCTACAGATGATTGGCAGTCCGTATATCAATGAACAGATAATGGAACCAGAAGAGTCGAAAGATCTCTTTGAAATTGCCCATCAGAATCGCGTTGCCCTCCTGTACCTGCAAAAACTTCAAGAGACGAACAAATTAGACATCCTGCGACCCCATTACGAAAAGAACCTGAAGAGGTTTTCCCAACTCCATAGCGATGTTCGCAGACTACTACCGGCTTTAGATGGCATGGGATTATCTTACGCCCTCCTGAAAACTTTGCGTTATTACCCAGAAACTCCAAATGACATAGACATATTGATCTTTGATGATTTTGAACCCAGGTTGGGAGAGCTCACGGTTGCATTAGAAGAATTGGGATACAGGAAGTATACAAAGGGTAATAACTTCTATAACTTCACTCATGTTGGCAAATTAGGGTTTTGGGACTACAAGCGGGTTGGGGCAAACTCGAAAGATCATGATCCATCAACATATTTTGACCTTGATATCTATGGCGAGATTATGGTAGAAGAGCTCGTTTTCGGAGACAAGACCATTCTGTCGAATGATGTCATCAACGAGACATGTACTAACTTTGCTGATTTGTCCCCCACTACAGCCAGGGTGCTTTCCCCTGCTGCGGACTTGTTCTACATCTATTTTCACTCAGTATTTCCAACAAGGAATCTTGGGCTTGAGGTGTTGTATACGACGTTGTACGACCTGCTTCATTTTCGCGAGGATGATTATGAACGCTTTGCAAAACTTGCTAGACTGAGCAGGCTAGAGAAGGAAATTCTATATTCTTTGAACCTGGTTCGAGACCTTTACTATTCAGTCTATAACACAAGGTGTGAGAAACTGGAAACATTACTGGGAGTTCTTTCCCGAAAAGGGATAACCAAAGGTTCAAGATGCGATCAAGAAATCACTTTCCCGTACATGTTTCCAACATCTTTTTTCATACTTGCAGGCATAAAGTCGTCATTTCACAAGAAGGGTCTTCAAAGTATCTTCGCCATTCTTCTTAAATCGTTCTATCCACCCTATGCCGCGAATCTCATTCGCGAGGTGCTCAGCAAAAAGCGAGCGAAAAGCCGTTATGCCCTGAAGTTTAACAGCCACATGTAAACCAGTGAGTTCCCAACAAAACACATATTATGAATCCAGCGTCGCTCTGCAATCCAGAGCTTGCTTTGGCGTATCACGTGCATGTTTACTGTGGAGTCAGGTTTGAAGTATCCTCGCCTTGCTATAGTGCATGATGCACTAATCAACGCTGGCGGCGCAGAACGCACGGTGACGTATATGTGCGAGGCGTTCCCAGAGGCTCCGGTCTTTACCTCCGTGTATCTGCCGGAGCGGACCTACGCGGAGTTTCGCGCCAGGCAAGTCCACACCTTACCAGGTGCCTCGTGGGTGCGTACTGAGCGCCTCGGAAAGCAGTTGTTCCCGCTTTGGGTGTTAGGCTTCCGGCAATTAGACCTGTCTGCCTTTGACATGGTGTTATCCTCGACAACTTGGTGCGCCAAGTATATTCGCCCTCCGGCGCAAGTGGACCATGCTTGCTATTGTTACGCGCCTTTCCGCTTGCTATGGAAGCCGGGGGCTTACTCACCCGATAGTCTGCCGGTTAATCAAACAATGAACAGATTGCTAGGGTTGATCCGGCCGCTGCTCCGCCGCTTGGACTTCCAGGTCATGCAAGGTATTTCCCGGATTGCCACTTCCTGTCGGAACATGGCAGCGGAGATTTATGCCTGTTATCGGCGTGAAGCGCGAGTTATCTATCCGCCGATACGTGTATCTGACTACCAGGAAGGGAATGGAGCGGGCGGTTATTACCTGTGCGTTTCCCGCTTAATGTCACATAAGAAGATAGACCTGGCAATACGGGCCTGTCAGCAACTTGCGAGGCAACTTGTGGTAGTAGGGGACGGGCCAGAGTTGCCTAGGCTCAAGGCACTTTCGGATCACACTATCCACTTTTCCGGCCGTGTAACTGATATTGTCCTGAGAGAATTGTATGCTAACTGCAGGGCTGTCATTTTTCCAAGCCATGAAGACTACGGTTTAGTGCCACTCGAGGCGCAGGCGTCAGGGCGGCCAGTGATTGTGTATGGGGCAGGAGGCGTACTGGAAACAGTGATCGAGGATCTCACGGGGGTTTTCTTCAGGGAGCAGACTGTTGAGCAGCTGATCGAAGCGATCCAGAAGTTTGAGAAAATGCAGTTCAATCCGCAGGCGATCCGGCAGGCAGTGCAACGGTTTGACGTTGAACATTTCAAATCTGAACTGCGAGAGTTCGTGCTGAATCCGTCTCTGTGATTCAAGCGAGGCGATGAGGTTACAATGATCCAGAAGACCATTCAACAGGCAGAGATGAGGACAGGCTGAATTTTCATTCATTTTTAAGTTAAATTTCTATTCTTTAATTGCTTACAAGATATTATACTTTTTTTCTATTGGGTAAGAAGTCTTCACTTTGGATGGTAAAGGATGAATAATAGATATGGAGAACAGTTCACCGAGATGAGATGATGATGGATTTTCTAAATTAGGACTCGATATCGTGGATTTCCCTGCCAAGGGGTACAATCTCTATCTCCTCAGAAGCCTTTAGGGATATGCAGGAGCAATATCTCATCTGTTGGGAGGAGTAGTAATGAAACTTAAGGACAAAGCTGCAATTGTAACTGGCGGAGGAAGAGGAGTCGGACGTGCGATAGCGCTAGGTTTGGCTAGAGAGGGGGCAGATGTTCTAGTCTTCTCAAGGACGCTTGCTGAGGTTGAGGCAACGGCATCAGCTATATGCTCATTGGGACGACGAGGCATAGCTTTGCGGGCCGATGTAACATCGGTTAGTGACATTTCTGAGGTGACTCGTCAAGCAATCAGCGAGTTTGGAAAGGTCGATATTCTGGTAAATAATGCAGGTATTCAAGGCCCGATTGGCTTACTTGTAAATAATGATATTGATGCGTGGGTCCAAACAGTCCATACTTACCTGTTCGGAACATTTCTCTGTTGTAAAGCCGTTCTGCCACATATGATGGCTCGGCGACAGGGGAAGATTATTAATCTTTCAGGTGGCGGTGCTGCGACATCACGTCCACGCTTTAGTGCCTATGCCGCATCGAAAGCAGGAGTAGTAAGACTTACTGAAGTTCTGGCAGATGAGTTGAAAGAATTTAACATACAAGTGAACGCTATTGCTCCTGGGATTGCTAACACGCGTATGATTGATGAAATTCTTGCAGCGGGCGAAGATGCGGGTCCACAGGCTATAGCCGAGGCAAAACATTGTAAAGAGACAGAAGGGACTCCGCCTCAAAAAGCCGCTGATTTGGTTCTATTTTTATCCTCGTCCGATTCTGATGGTCTAACAGGGCGGCTTATCAGTGCTTTGTGGGATGATCGTTCAGAGATGGTTCGGCAATTCACAAGAGTTTCTGAGACTGGTGCTTACACGCTTCGCCGCCTCGATCAATATACCCTCAGCACAATTAATCCGGATTGGATTCTCCTTGAGGAAAAGCCTTAGGCCTCGATGCTACCTATAGCTTCTATATTAACGAAAGAATAAGTAATTTTAACAGTAATATACTCTGGGGCCGACGGATCATAGAAGGATTGCCCAACGGGTGGAAGGATTATGGGTGATGGGTGATAGGTCATGGTTGATGGCAAATAAGTGATGAGTGATGAGTTGTAGATCCGTGAAAACAAAAGAAACAAGACCCCGTTAGAGATAAATTGCAAGACATAATGTTCTACACATATGTTCTTCAGAGCATGAAAGATGGCAAATTTTATACGGGTTATACACGTGATTTACGGAAACGCTTTAGTGATCATAACAGTGGCAAGGTATTTTCAACGAAGGGGCGAGGACCTTTTAGAATTATATATTATGAAGCGTGCCTGGATGAGCATGATGCGAAAGCCAGGGAGATATATCTAAAAACAGGGATGGGGAAAAGATATCTTAAGACGCGACTAAAGCGTTTCCTATCTCTAACGGGGAGATAAACCAGACCTCTTGACTGAAGTTTTCAGTCAGGGTTAATATCCTCTTTGAGGCGATTTGATCATCTATGATATCGATCTAACTTGCAAGACATGGGGTTACGGAATCAAATAAGAAGATCGATATGTCTTTACCTTTGATTTGTTTGAGTGTATAATTCTAAAACTTCGTCCAAATGAATAATTTCGATTCGGCATTAAATAAGGTGCTGGAGGGGACAGCAATTAAGGGACCATGCCATCATTTTTGAGGGAGAGACTTTTGAAAGGGAAATAAGGTAGAAAGGGCGGAAGGTCATAGAAACCATGAAGGAGATCGATATCAAAGAAATTTCGGTTACGTTTAGACCCTACCCTTTCATTGTGGCGGCTTACCAATTCGGTTCGACGATTCGGGGTGGTGAAGGGCCCTTAAGTGATCTGGACATTGCTATTTTAGTAAGGGATGAACAAACTCCCGTGGCAGTGGACCTTCTGCGGGTCGAGCTCCTGCTGGCCTATGAGCTTCAGAAACAACTTCACGTGCAACAGGTTGATCTCATTACCCTTAACCGCCAACGGCTTCCATTACAGTATGCGATTCTTAGGACAGGAAGACTGATCTTTGAGACTGACCCAAAGTGTCGCATTCGTTTCGTACAAAAAGTTATTCAAGATTACCTGGACTTCCAGCCCACCCTGGAGCTGATCGGTCAATTTCATACCCGGGGTAGGCTGAGGAGGTGTGGGATCCAGTGAGGAGAGAAGACGTAGAGAGCAAGCTCAATATCATTCCAGAGAACCTGGAAAAGCTCAGCGTTCTCGGGGCGATGAGTTATGAAGAGTTCATATCCGACTTTCGTAACATCGACTCTGTTTTACATCGGCTCCAAACATCCATCCAGGCCCTTTTAGATCTCGGAGGTTATATCATAGCCTCACTGGGTTTGCAGACCCCGGGCACGAGCGGGGAAGTGATCGAGATCCTGGTAGACCATGGTCTTCTTCCAAAAGAACAGAGAGATCGATACATTTCGATGGTTCAGTTTCGAAATCGCATTGTCCATTTTTACAATAACATCGATTTAAAAATGCTTTACCAGATCCTTCAGGAAGAGTTAGTCGATATTCGAGAGCTCTATCGCATTTTTCTTCAGATTATTGACGAACATCGAGAATAAGGTGCCGTGTTTCTCTCACTAAGCCCAATTCGGGCATTGCTATAGCGAGATCTGAAAGCTTCTCATTTTCGGGAATGTAGCGGTTTATTCTCTTACGGATCTCATGAGCAGAAGATACAATAGCTGCATTAAGGGGTTGTTCACCTTTAAGGCCTAATACCTCCCCCGATATCAAAAAAAGATTCGACTTTCTTGCCCTGGATTCATTTTACCGCTGAAAATAAGTTGCACATCTCATAACAAAAAATATGCTCTGGCGGCCGACTTATCATAGAAGATTAGCCCAGCTGGCGGACGGGATAACCACAGGCTTCAGTTTCGTTGCAGCCTATTTTGTCTGGGGTCAAGCGCGGATATTCTTCCCGTGGGCTCCGCTTGGAAGGGAAATTGAAATCACACCTGATCTCCTCTGGAAGATAGTTTTATTCTCCGTCATCTGGGTGCTCATACTGACGAAACTAAACGCCTACACCTATCAAAGGTTCACCTCCTTCGCGCGTGAATTAAAGATGGTCCTGAAGACGTCATTGATCGGGACCCTCATCCTGTTCGCCGGAGACTTCATCCTCCGTTTTGAATACATTCCGCGGACCTATGTCGGCATCTTTTTTGTCGTCAACTTTTTCAGCCTTGCGGGAGAGAAAATTATCCTTTTCGAGGTTGCAAAGAAGATTCGGGAGAAGGGGCAGAACAGGAAGAAAGTCATCGTAGTTGGTTGTGGCTTGAGGGCAAAGAACTTCATTGAGACGGTGGAGAAGAATCTCGGATGGGGACTCGACATCCTCGGTCTCGTGGTGGATCGCGATTCCCTCAGAGAAAAGGAACGCTATGGCAAGAAGGTCTTGGGGAGCACTCAAGAGATGGCCGAGATTCTCCATCAATGTCCTGTGGACGAGGTCATCATGTGTGCCTCGGGCAATGAATTGAGTCGCCTCGAGTTTGAAGAAGTCTTTGAAATCTGTGAGTGGGAGGGAGTTCAAATCCGCGTCAACTCTGACCTTCTGGGAAAGCTGACGAAAAAGGTCACGGTGGATCAAATTTATGGATTATCGATCATCAGTTTTTTAACCACTCCCAATAATGAGTGGGCTATATATTTGAAAAGATTGGTTGACATTCTCGTGTCTGGAATCGTGCTCATTATTCTATCCCCAGTTTTCTTAATGATTGCAGTCGCAATAAAGCTGACTTCTGAAGGGCCGGTATTTTATGATTGGAATGTCGTTGGATTCAATAAGAAAGCCTTCCGGAGTTGGAAGTTCCGGACAATGCTGGCCAATGCCGATGAGATGAAAGAAAACCTGACCCAACTGAATGAGATGAATTGGCCTGTCTTCAAGGTTAAAAATGATCCAAGAATTACAAAAGTGGGGGGATTTTTACGAAAGTTCAGCCTTGATGAACTCCCTCAACTGTGGAGTGTCTTGAAAGGGGATATGAGCCTTGTCGGACCCCGACCCTCTTTCCCACATGAATTGGCTCGTTATGAGAGTTGGCATCGGAGAAAATTGAGCATTAAGCCTGGGATTACATGCCTGTGGCAGGTTGAAGGAAGAAATAAGATTAGCGATTTCAATGAATGGATACGGATGGACCTTGAATATATTGATAACTGGTCCCTCTGGCTGGATATTAAAATCCTCCTGAAAACAATACCTGCGGTATTCAAGGGAACGGGTTGTTAATCGAATCTACTTTTTAGATGCGGTGTGAGGGCTTGGGCATCGATCAAAACATTCATAAAGTGCAACCATGGCGAACATCTGCATAACGGGAATCTGGCACCAAGGGGTGGTTGTTTCAGCGTGTCTGGCTGAACTTGGGAACAACGTGCGTGGCGTTTGTGATGAGAAGACGGCAGCAATGTTGAACGGCGGAGAACCTCCTGTACATGAGCCAGTCTTACCGGAAATTATTCAGAGCAACCTTAAAGCTGGAAGGCTTCGCTACACTACCAGCTACGCGGACGGCCTTGCGGGAGCGGAATTCGCTTATATCAGCACTGACACCCCCGTCAACATGAATGATGAATCCGACCTCTCTTCGATCTATGCCATCGCCGAGAATATCGGGAATAATATTCGTAATGATATTATTTTGTGCGTCACAGCTCAGGTCCCAATTGGAACTACTGAAGACTTGGCCAAAGTTGTGCGAAGCTTCGCACCTGATCATGCGTGTGCGGTGGCTTATATCCCTGAGTTCCTTCGCCTGGGTATTGCTGTGGAAACCTTCCGTCAAGCCGATCGCTTTGTCATTGGATGTAATGACCCCCCAGTTGCTAAGCGCGTTTCCGCATTGTATGAACCCCTCGGCCGCCCTATCGTTATTACCGACATCCGTTCCGCCGAGATGGCCAAACACGCTTCTAATGCCTTCCTCGCAACCTCGATTAGCTTTATCAATGAGATTGCCAACTTGTCTGAGGTGTTGGGCGCGGATGCAATCGAAGTCGCTCGAATTCTAAAACTTGACCAGCGCATCGGGAAACATGCTTTTCTTAGTCCCGGATTGGGCTTCGCCGGGGGTACCTTGGGACGAGAGGTTCGTTCACTGCAAAAATTTGGTTCCGCCCATCAATTGGCAACACCTCTGATAGATGCTGTGTGGCAAATCAATGCACAACGTGCTCAACTGGTTAGCCGCAGGTTGTCTGCTTTACTGGGTACCCTAGAAGGGCATCAGATCGGCATCTTGGGTCTGACCTACAAAGCGGGGACCAGCACCTTACGTCGCGCCATATCGCTAGACATTATCCGCGATCTGCTCAAGCATGGATCAAAGGTCAACGCATTTGATCCGCTTGCCAACCTGTCCGAGGTTAGCAATTTGCCACCTATAGAAATCTGCAACAACCCATATCAAGTAGCCCAAGGTAGTAGCGCGCTTGTCCTGATAACAGAATGGGCTGATATCAACTCTTTGGATTTGCTCCGACTACGAAAAAACATGAAAGACGATCTGTTTCTCGACACACGGAACCTGCTCGACCCGGACCGGATGGCTGAAGCAGGATTCCGCTACTTCGGGATCGGGCGTTAACCAGACTTAATTCATTTTTTCATTTGGGACTAAAATATCTTCTGAACTAAGAAAGGAAGATTTGAAAATGGAAGGCATATTGGAGGATCGAGTTGCTATTATCACCGGTGCTGGCCGGGGCATCGGTCGGGCTATCGCTATAGCCTTCAGTCGTGAAGGTGCCCGATTATTTCTTGCAGCACGCACGGAGCGTGAGTTATCAGAGACAGTTTCAGCTTGTCGTACCGATGACAATACTGCACGTGCCGTGGTCACAGATGTTTCAGACTGGAATCAAGTGCAACACCTAATTAAAACAGCCGTGCAGGAAGCTGGTCAAGTGGATATCTTGGTTAACTCAGCAGGGATTTATGGCCCGATTGGCCCAACTGCAGAAATTGACATATCTTCGTGGGTCCGGGCAGCAGAAGTCAATTTGTTTGGGCCGTTTTACCTGTGCCGAGCCCTCATTCCTCACTTTATTCAACGAAAGCAGGGCAAAATCATCTTGTTAGGTGGAGGTGGAGCAACAGCCCCGCTGCCTAATTTTTCTTCTTACGCGGCGACGAAGGCAGGTGTCGTTCGCCTGGCAGATACTCTTGCTGAGGAACTGAAGTCCTTCAATATACAAGTGAATGTTATTGCTCCAGGTTTAGTCGATACTCATCTTCAAGATGATGTGTTGGCCGCCGGCTCCCGTGCTGGCGGGCTTTTTAATAAGATTAAACAAGCCCGCGAAACAGGTGCTGGCGCGGTGTCGCCGGAGATCGCTGCGAGTCTGGCAGTATTTTTGGCTTCACCATCATCAGGCAAGCTGACTGGGAAATTGATCGCCGCTCCTTATGATCCTTGGCGTGAGTGGGCAGGAAAAGATGAATCACTTAATGCTACCCCTCTCTACACAATCCGGCGCTTGGATCCATTTACCATCAAACCCCTGATCAAAGATCTACCATGAGGCCTTGAATGGGGGGAAAACCAGACCACCCAATTCCAGTTGCCAGAAAGCGAAACCTTTTCCTTTTGTATTTTGATTCGGGTCTAACCTCAATGTTTCTTTTCCTTCTGACTTAATTTTTAAGTCAGTTTTACACCCGTAAACCCAATTTTTCTGTCATTTTCATATCTTACCAGGTGGATTAAATTAACTAAATCGAAGAAACAAAATCAACGAGATGAACCAGACAAACCGGATGGACTCATCGATGAAAGCCTTGCTGCTCGCTGCAGGTGAAGGAGCGCGCCTCCGTCCGCTCACCGAAAAATTACCCAAACCAATGATTTCGATTGGAGGCAAGCCAATTTTAGAACACAATGTCCAATGGCTCGCCCGTCAGGGAATTCGTGAGATTGTCATTAACTTACACCACTGCCCTGACGTGGTGAAGAACCATTTTGGGGATGGCTCTTGTTTTGGTGTCAATATCACTTATTCCTATGAACCTCAACTATTGGGGACTGCTGGCGCTGTAAAGAAGCTGGAGCCCTTTTTCCAAAGTACTTTCCTCGTTGTTTACAGCGACAACTTGATCGATTGTTCCTTAAAGCGCTTGTTATCGTTTCATCATGAGCGTGGAGGTTTGGTTACGATCGTATTGCATTATCGCGATGACGTAAGTAACAGTGGTATCGTTACAATCGATGAAGAAGATAGAGTTACAAGTTTTGTGGAGAAACCGAATGCAAACCAAGTCTTCAGCCACTGGGTAAACGCAGGAGTTCTATTACTTCAACCAGAGGTGCTCAAATACATTCCTTCTGGCATCCCGTCCGATTTTGGTAAGGAGATACTGCCGCGTTTATTAGAACAAGGGGCGGAACTCTACGGTTATCGCATTAGAGATGGCGAAAGAATATGGTGGATCGACACACCGGCTGACCTTGAGCGTGTGCAAAGGATTTTTAAGGAGGTGACGTCGGGATGATCTTGGTTAGGGCCCCTTTGCGAATTCCTTTAGGTGGCGGGGGTACGGATTTGCCCTCGTACTATTCTCAGTTTGGTGGGTTCATCCTGAGTGCAGCGATCAACAAATACGTCTATATCTGCGTCAATCGCCCGGCCGCGGATACCCTCTTGCGCGTCAAATACTCCAAATATGAGGAGACGGATCAGGTTGACAACATTGTGCACGACTTGGTCCGTCCTGCGCTCAAGTTGCTCCAATTAGACTCCGGGCTCGAAATTGTCTCGATGGCCGATGTTCCAGATGGAACTGGAATGGGTTCCTCAGGGAGCTACCTTGTGGCGCTTCTTACAGGCCTTTATTCGTTTAAACGTGAGCGCGTGGCGATCCAGGCTCTTGCAGAACAGGCTTGCCATATTGAGATAGATTTAGCACAGCATCCTGTAGGGAAACACGATCACTACATAGCCGCATTTGGCGGGATTACCTGTCTTGACATTCAAACTGACGGAAAAGTTGATGTCTCGCCACTCGACATACCCATACAAGTTGCAGAGGAATTGCGTTCCTTGATCTTGCTATTCTATACGGGTGTAAAGCGTTCAAGTTCAGAGGTATTGAGCGAACAGAAGAGAGATACTGAACAAGGTGAGGCAACTGTTGTAGATAGTTTACACATGACAAAGAAGATTGGATTGGAGATCAAAGAGGCGTTAGAGAAAGGGGACTTGATCCGGTTTGGTCAACTCCTCGACGAACATTGGCAGAATAAAAAACGCCGTTCAAATAAGATTAGCGACCCCCGGCTTGACCGATTGTATGAAATTGCAAAGGAAAACGGTGCCCTTGGAGGGAAAATTATGGGCGCAGGGGGTGGGGGGTTTTTTATGTTTTTTTGCCCCGCCGGTGCCAAGGCCCGACTGCGACAGGCGATGGCGGCTCAGGGTTTACACGAGATGCGATTTAATTTCGACTATGAGGGTGCAAAAGTGCTGGTGGATTTTTGATTATGCATGGCGTTGGGATCATTGGTTGTGGCTTGATTGGAGGGAAAAGAGCAGCGGCCCTTGAGCACTTCCCTGACTGCCATCTTGAGTTAGCATATGACATTGATGTAGGAAGGACGGAAGCATTTGTCGAAAGGTACGACTGTTCACCGGCTCAATCCCCTGAAGAGGTCTTCTCAAATGGGAAAATCGATATCGTTATTGTTTCGACAGTCAATAAGTTTTCAGTTCCGATCTCCGTCGAGGCACTTCGCGTTGATAAACATGTTCTCTGCGAAAAACCCCCCGGCCGAAACCTTGAAGAGGCGAAAGATTTATATCAGGTTGCGAAGCAATCGAAAGGGAAGTTGAAGATTGGTTTTAATCACAGGTACCACCCTGCTATCAGTAGAGCAAAGGACTTGGTGGATGCTGGTGCGATTGGCGAAGTTTTTTACATTCGCTCACGTTATGGGCATGGCGGCCGGCCGGGCTATGAAAAGGAGTGGAGAGGGAATGTCGATCTATCGGGCGGAGGAGAATTGATTGATCAGGGGATACATATCCTCGACCTTTTTAACTGGTTTATGGGGGATTTTTCTCAAGTATTTGGGTTGACTCCTACCTATGTTTGGAAACCTGATCAGGGACAGCAGCCAATTGGGTCTACTGCCTGGGAAGATAATGCTTTTGTCCTTTTAAAGACAGTTGATGGGAAAGTTGGATCTCTTCATGCCAGTTGTACCCAATGGAAGAATCTTTTTTCCTTTGAGATCTTTGGAAGGGAAGGCTACCTCCTGATTGAAGGGCTCGGTGGGAGTTATGGAGTTGAAACACTGAAAATCGGAAAACGGAAAAAAGAAGGTGGGCCGCCGAATGAGGAGATAATCGAATTTCCTGGCTCAGATCTTTCCTGGAAGGAAGAATGGAGGGAATTCGTTTCGGCAATCAATGGAAACCGAAACCCATTGGGAGACGTCCACGATGGCCTGAAGGCGATGGAACTGGTTGATGCAATTTATCGGTCAGCAAAAGAAGGAAGGGTTGTTAACCTGTTATGAGAATTCTCATCACTGGCGTTGCCGGATTTATTGGGTCCAATCTGGCGTCAAGGCTCCTTACCGAAGACTATGAAGTCGTCGGAATTGACAACCTTGCTTATGGATTGAAGGAAAATATTCCAGAAGGTGTCGAGTTTCACTACCAGGATATAAGGGCAAAAGAGATCATCTCACTATTTGAGGGAGTTGATACGGTCTTTCATCTTGCCGCCAAGAATTGTATTGCTGACTGCCAGAATGATCCCGTTGAAACTACAGAGATTAATGTCCTCGGTACTGTCAATGTCTTTGAAGCAGCGAAGAGGGCAGGCGTAAGAAAAGTGGTTTACGCCGAAAGTTCGGCTCTTTACGAAGGATCTAGTCTCTTTCCTACGCCTGAATCTGAAGCCAAGCCAGAGAGCTTTTATGCAATAAGTAAGTTAGCTTCCATGCATTTTGCCAAAGCTTATAAAAATTTTTACGGTTTACGATTTACGGGTTTACGGTATTTCTGCGTGTACGGTCCGGTTCAGGATTATAGACGCACAATTCCTCCTGTGATGAGTGCTTTCGTCATTAAACTTCTTAAAGGTGAGCGACCCATTATCTATGGAACTGGGGAGAAGAGAAGAGACTTTGTATATGTGGATGACGTAAATGACTTTCACTTGATGTGCATCCTGGACGAACGAACGGACGGAAAAGTGTTTAATATTGGTTCAGGGGTCAATTATTCGGTTCACGAGATCCTGGATATGATATCAAAAATGCTTGGAGTGTCTCCTAATCCAATCTATAAAGATGACCTTCCCGGAGAAGCCCAAGTAACCCTTGCTGACATCACCTTGGCGAAAAGCCTTGGTTGGGAACCAAAGACACCGCTTCATGTAGGGTTACAGAGGTCAATTGATTACATCCGCAAAGGGATGGCTTTAGGCAGAATTCCATAACTGACAATGATATGTTGATGGGTTAATAGGCCACGAATAAACAGGCTTCTGGGAAGGACATGAACTACATAAAAGACTATCTTGACGAAGTAAAGAAAGTTGTTGATTCGATCATTCAAAATGATATTCAGCGAATTGTTGAATCGCTTGTTGATTTGCGAAGTGGAGGCGGCCGGGTTTTCTTCCTTGGGGTTGGGGGAGGGGCGGCCAATGCATCCCACACTGTGAACGATTTTCGAAAAATCTGCGGCATAGAGGCATACACGCCGACGGACAATGTTTCTGAGCTCACTGCTCGGACGAATGATAGCGGATGGGAGTCTGTCTTTATCGATTGGCTAAGAGGAAGTAAACTCACCTCAAAAGATGCTGTATTCGTGCTTTCCGTTGGGGGAGGAAATTCGGAAAAGAATATTAGTGTTAATTTAATACAGGCCCTTGACTATGCAAAAGAGGTAGGGGCCACAATTTTCGGAGTGGTAGGCAGGGATGGTGGATATACGGCAAGAGTAGCCGATGCGTGTATCATCGTTCCAACTGTTAATCCTGAGACCATTACTCCCCATACGGAATCCTTTCAGAGCGTGATTTTGCATCTTATCGCGTCCCATCCCTTGTTGAAGGTTTCGGAGATGAAATGGGAAAGTGTAAGATAGATGAGTGGCAGATAAGCGGTTAAAAGGAGAGGGATCTAACCAAAAGAAATGATTAAAAAAAGGATTGGTATTTTAACGGGAGGTGGAGATGTTCCTCCTCTAAACGCATTCATCGGTTCTGCCAAAGAGGCATCCTTGGAGTATGGTGTTGAGTTAATCGGGTTTATTAAGGGATGGTTAGGAGTTGTTGAAAATCAGTTTGTCGACCTCACGAGGATTAATCTTGATCCTTTGATTGGCGGTACAATATTAAAATCCTCCAGGATCAATCTGGAGAAGACATCGGGGGGTATAGAAACAGCTCTTGAGAATCTTCAGAGGCTGAACCTTGACGGCCTGATTGTCGTCGGGGGAGAAGACACTCTGTCCAATTCATTTTGTTTACCGAAATTTCCTCAGATACTGATTTCAAAGACGATTGATAATGATGTCGGCATTATTGATTCTGCCGGAATCGTCAATTACTTCACTCTCGGATTTCCCACGGCTGCGAAAAGGATAGCAACTTTGGTGAGTCTTAAAGAAGGGGTAAGAACAACAGCCTATTCCCACGAGCGGATTGTTGTCCTCGAGTCGATGGGAATGCATGCCGGCTGGCTCGCTTTGGCCTCCTCTATGGGACATCCCGACTTTATAATTATTCCCGAATTTCCACTAAATT
>Ga0315279_10002818_pt1 | contig 25319 bp, 32 predicted proteins | sample YL17G06_20_MG_FD_203694 | JGI IMG/M metagenome (GOLD analysis project Ga0315279, IMG submission 203694) | Sediment microbial communities from Yellowstone Lake, YNP, Wyoming, USA - YL17G06_20 | ecosystem: Environmental > Aquatic > Freshwater > Lake > Sediment | place: USA: Wyoming | collected...
AGACGGTGCGAAATCTGAAGTATGTTTCAGGAAAAACGCTTGTGATCATGAATACTGAGAAGATTCCACCTACCGAACTGGCCGCTAAGAACGTGAAATATCCGGGTCTGGACCAGATCGTTCAGAAGGTTCACCTTTTCACAGAAAAAGTAGTTTTGATTGATGCGGCACAATTGGCAAAGAAGGCGGGAAGCAGTCTGACGCAAAACGTCGTGTTGTTAGGTGCTTTGGCCGGAACCGGTATGTTACCGGTGAAAAAAGAAAGTTTGATAGAAGCTGTCCGCGAGCTTGTACCAACGAAACATATCGAGATTAACCTCAAAGCCTTTGAACTGGGCTATGAAAGCGTGAAAGAGGGGCACAAGAAAGCTTAGTTTCCTTCGCAGTCCGAAGACGCGACATTTGTTTTCTCGTATTCCAGTATCGCTTTCAGTATGTTTTTGAACAACTTCATGTCAGAAACGTTGACAACGGGAATCTGGAAGCTTTTGTCGATCTCATACAACTTCTCATATTTCGGAAACTTGACATAGCAAACTTGACTTATCGGAAATTCCTTCTTCTTTATTTCCTGTTCGAAGGATTTTTCGTACACTTCCAGGCACAGCAGGTAACCGTCTATCCAGTACAGCCTGCTCGCTCCATAGGACGCGGCACACCAAGCAACATTGTCTCTGGACCGGTTATCTACACCAAGAATGATTACTTTCTTCGTTGGCGAGACTTCAATATCCATTTCCGTTCACTCCGTAAAGGGGGTGTTCAGCACCTCTTTAGCCTTACTGCTTATCTTAGGCCCCAGTCCATAGACCGCCTCCGACCAACCATCGACATTTATCATAGCGTTCAGCGGAGTCTGGTAACATTTGAGGATTGACAAGGCTTTTTCTCTGCCCACGTTGGGTAGGCTGGCAACGAAGTATAGTTGAGCATCAGCGATAGTATCTACTTTCTTGAAGGGATGAACCGTTGGCGTGCGTTTCTCAACTATCTGTTCTTGACGCGCGGCTACGTAAAGAAAATCAATCGTCTCCTTGTAGGATGTTGTGTTTATCATTGCTATGCCGTTTCTGGCAAGGTTGAACATTGCGCCCCAAACCGAAGCAGGCTGGATTTTGCTGTACTTGTAGATGATGGGCAAATAGCCTTCTAGTAGTATCAGCGCGTTTGGGTATACCTCTTTCAGCCTGAACAGTTGTTCGAAAAGGAAACGTCGTGTAAGAGTGTAAACAAAATCCTGGACCGTTTTCCGTTCAACGGCACACACATCAGACAAGACATAATCGCCTTTCTCTAAAATCTCAGTCTTAACACAGACGCCGCGTTCTATGAGTCCCTTAACAATTTTCGATGCACTGGATGCTTCACGACTATCAACGATTATTGTCGGCTGTTCTTTGTCGCCTTTCTTCTTCTCTTTGAGAAATGGAAGCAGACTCTCGGTTCCAGACATGACCTTTCAACTCAGAGCTAACCTCAATCTCCCCGTCTTATTTGCCTTTGCCGCAAAAAGTCTTCGTTCAGAAGAGTTCCAAGTCTATATGCTGACATTCTTTTATGGTGGTCGTTGTTGTATTCTTAAAACATGCTGAACGGTCTTTCGGTCGATCGAGTATCGAAAATATCAGGAATTAACAGGAAGGTTTTTCCCAAAGATAAGGAAGTTCGCCGAGCGTGCCTAGCGTCAAGAACGGGTATCCTGTGCACCCTTTCTTTTCCCAACTACATAGCCGATTATGATGAGGACAATCCCACTAATCAAAGCCGCGAGTATTATGAAGTCCATGCGTTGAACAACGAGATTTTCGATTCCGATTGCCGTCATTAAAACACCGATAAAGAATACTGCTGTACCGAAGTAAAAGCCAAGAGTTTTAGGCAAACACTTCACCTGCCACACAGTAAGTTGTACCTGGTTTTTTAGATTTGCTTATTTCTCTAGACCTTACAAAAATCAAAATAGGCAAGAAAGACAATGGTCAAGACTATGCCTGCAACGATCAGAAGACTGCTTCCGTCGGATCGCGACGATATAGAAGAAATATCTAGGCATATATGGGATGGACACGACTACCTGCCATCGGTTGCTGACGAGTGGCTGAAGGACCCGAAGTGCCATTTCTACGGCGTGGAAGCTGATGGCCACATTGTGGCTGTAGGCAACTTGCGGCTCGTGGAGGATGGACAAACTGGTTGGATGGAAGGCCTGAGAGTGCATCCTGAATACAGAGGCAAAGGGTTTGCAAACGAGATCACCGATTATCTAGTCAAGAAGGCTGAACACTTACGTGTCCATCGCCTTCGTTACACGACCTCTGACGAAAATACAGCTTCCCTGAAACTTGCCAAAGCAGCCGGATTTTCAAAACTCTTCGAAATGGCTGTTTTCTGGAGCATGAACCTAAGAACAGCGCCTCCGATCCGGGGCTACCTACCAATAGAAGAAACAAGTCCTGCAAGGACATACAGACTGCTGAAGACCAATCCAAGCATAGTCCCTTATGGGATTCTAATCTACGACTGGAAGGCTCTAGACAACAAGCTTAAAAATCTTAAACAGATTGGCAAGAACCACAAGTTCTACATTGCATCAAAAAACGGAAAAGCAGATTCACTGTCAATTGGCCATGCCAGACAAGAACCGAACCAAATGTGGAATTTTACAGTTTACGCTCATGATTCACGAGGCTTTGTATCTCAACTGTCATATAATGTGACGATGGGTCTGGAACGTGGGTTCAAATCGATTGCCTGCACATTTGAAAACAGATTTGAGAAAACGCTAAGTCAATTGGACTTTGGATCTGAAGAGCAGGGGACAGCGCATCTGGTTCTTCTTGAGAAACAAATTCAAGCACAAGAAGAGCACCAGAAGAGATAAGCGCTCTAACAGTGCTTTGCCTACGCTTTTTTAGATGGAACAGGCAACAACATCCATTTCTACAAGCCACTCTGGCACGGGCAGTTGTGCCTGAACAGTTGTTCGCGCTGGAGGATCGCTCTTAAAATATGTGCTGTAAACTTCGTTCATCTTTTTGAAATCTTTGATGTCCTTCAGAAACACGGTGACCTTGACTACGTTGCTTACCGACATGCCAGATGCGGTGAGTATTGCCTTCACATTCTCAATCGTTTGTTTTGTCTGTGCTTCAATATCGCCGTCAACTATTCTTCTAGTCTTGGGATCGAGAGCGCCCTGTCCCGATATGAACAGAAAATTGCCAGCTCTTATAGCCTGGGAATAGGGACCAACAGGCAACGGGGCCTTTTCAGTTTTGATAACCTGCACATTGTTTCCCTCGCTTTTCTACGCTTGGTTGCAGGTTACACGAATTAAATGTTTTCACACGCGCTACAAATATTAGTTGCATCGTGCACAACTTAATTTCACGTGGGTGATCTGTATGGAGAAAATTATAGCTTATTGTGGAATAACTTGCTCTGACTGCCCAACTTTCAAAGCGACAAATATGAATGACGATGCCGAAAGGAATAAAGTGGCGGAATTGTGGACAAAAGAGTACGGTCACGCGTTCAAGGCGGAAGACATTAACTGTGACGGTTGTCTGACGAGAGGAACACGCATCTTCAATTATTGCACCGTATACGCCGTTTTCTTCACATATTAAGGGCTCTTTTTTGCGAGCCTACTCATTTTAAGGAACTCTCGAAGCAATCAAAAATAAATTTGACCTTCTTCCTAAACGGATATTTCTTCCGTTCTTTTTTCTTGAACCGGCACTTCAATTATTCTTTTTGTATGAGATGATATTTCATCTAGCCTTTTTTTCAGTTCGTCAGGGGGCAATTCTATGAGCGACCTCATTATCCTGAGGGCTTCGACAGTCTCAGAGTCTATCTTCTCATCAAGAGGCGGCTTCTCCAATTCTAACATCTGATATCGACCCTTTCTCGTTATCTTCAGTTTGGGCTGGCTTTGTATGAATGCAATCAAGTCCACCCATTTGTTGACAGATCTAGGCCCAAGTCTGGTGAGTCCTCTCAAGTCGGACTTGTGGATTGGGTTATTCTGGAATAGCACCTCAAATACGGATTTGCATACTTCGAAATCTGTCCTTTTCATTTCCTCAACCTCCCAGTTGTTTACGTATACTCTCAAACCTCGTAGAGTGTCTAAACCTCGTAAACCTCGTAAACCTCGTAGAGTGTCTACGACACACACACCCACATAAACACATATAAGGTTATCTCATATCTGTTATCATATAGTAACATTTATATCTGAAGAATACCAATACGCACACCTATATTTGGTGATCGCTTGAGCAGGGAGCCAGATGTGGCCCGAGCCATTGCACAAATGACATCCATCGACAAGTTCATAGCGTGTATGATGCTGTTGGGAGGGATATGTTTCCATGGAAAAGTCCCTCGATTCTATAAGAACGAAGAGACAATAAGAAAGATGTGTCCTCCAAAGGTCAAGCAGGTTTTTGGTCTTAACAACCTGAAAAGGTTAGGTGTCGCATTTCAGGTCCCTAAAAGCGGCAACCTTTATGCTTTGCCGGGCTTCGGAATCAGAGTGGTCAAAAAACTCTATGAAACAGGTGAAGCAAAGAAGGTTTACGAGCTCTACGGCGAACAATACATTCCCCTAGGTACCTAGGACTCTTTTTGTTTTCTTTACCGTTTCGGGTCTTGACGTAATCCACGATAATCTGCCGAGCGACCTCTTGCACTTACAAAGTTAACATGAACCATGCCAAAGGTTATAACACTTAAGGACTCTTTTTGTTTTCTTTTTTCTGTTGAGGTATCAATCTGTCAATTACCCAGACAATGACTAACACTATGATGAAAGTTCCAATAACAAAGCCAAACACAAATCCTGGATCGCTCTCAATGATGAATTCTCTCGAATAGGGGAAATTTATAAGGACTGACACAGCCAAAACGACAATTGTTATGACTATAGCCGCAATTCCGCTAATTCTTCTCATTCACATCGCCTTTTTCCACTTGTTGTATCAGCATTAAATAGTCAACGTATTCCTATTTCGGTTTTTCTGTTGTCTTCAGGAATTTGTCGATTAGAGTCAGGTCTTGTTTGATGGTTTGTGTTTTTCGGCAGCGGTGCAGGAGAACTTTGAAACCTTCAAGTTTTTCGCCAGTCTCCAGGTAGCGTTTAATGATATTGCGTTCTTGCTCTGTAAGTATGTAGCTTCGCATATTCTACTTATATGGTATGGTCACTATAAAAGAGTTACGGTTACAGAAACCTTATAAGCACCTAGTTACAATAGTAGTAACTCGGTGCCTGAAATGAAAGTGAAAGTTGAGTGGCAGCCTGAACCGGGCAAATGGATAAGCCAAGACTGCGAACTCTTGAACAGTCGCGCAGGGAACTGCTACTTCAAAACGTCGGGCACCGCGTACGTTCTCAAAGACATGAAGGTCGGCGCATCCGTCATTAGCAAAGACAACCAGGGCAATTGGACGCAAGTTGGAAAAGTCGTGCATGGCGGCGTTTTCTTAGGCGAAGGCATGCCATACAGCGAATATTGCCAAACTGAGGAGGGCAGAAAGAACCTTCAGGAAATGTTGCAGGGCCTCCAAAAATGGAAGGTCGAAGCCTAATCCGAGGTAGAAGTCAATCAGAGTTATAGGGTAAACGGAGGTGAATAACTATGGCGATAACTGACGAGGAAAGACAGCGATTAATCAAGATTGCAGGAAAGAAGGGCATAGATGAATCCGAGGCGGTAGATGAGGCGATCCGTGAATATCTCTTGAAATATCAGGGCGTCTAAAATTTCGAAACCAAGTTCCGAGAGGAGTTCATATATCCTCTCGTTTTCTCTGGAAGTTTTCTCCACATGAAAGCAGTTCATGCATCTCGTTTTCGACAAGGAACTTGTATGCTTGGGCATTTCCGATTCTCCTCGTCGGAAGTGCAAACCCCATTTTCCGAAGTTTCTCCAGTGCTACTTTCGTTGTTTTGTAAGACAGATTTGTCGATTCGGCCAATATGGATATAGTCTGTTCCGCATTTCCTACGATCAAGGCCTGGTCAAATAATCGCGCGATAGGTCCACCGAAAATACTTGCAAACGGTCCTCGAGTCGCATATTCTTCCAGTTCCTTGTTTCCGGTTTTTTGTATTTTCATAACCTCTCCGAACCTACCTACTACTACGTAGTCAACGCGCGCTATATAAATATTACTACATTCCAATGTTATTGGAATACATTCCAATGTCCAAAAACACTTAAAACGAACCGGATTATACTCTTCTACATGCCAATATATCAAAGATCATCCTTTGATTCTCGGGAACGTTTCTTTGCTGGTTTCATCCTGAACAAGTTATGGACATATAGATATTGGTGTGGTGTAGGCAGAAGACCGCATTTGGGTCACACCTCAATTCGGAATCTGCCTAAAGGTCGGTCTCGCAATGAGGCCGGAGAAATACTTTCAGTTGCAGATAGGTTGAAGAGATTTGGGTTCATAATGATCTTCAGCGCCACACATGATAATCATGTGTGTGCATCAAGAGAGGAGACCGTCCTAGCTGAAGGCATCATTTTGGTCAATGAATATCGGACTGCGACAGGTTTGCAGATAATGAAACTGACAGATCTATAGATTCATCCATCGGATGTCAATTAGCGAAGTTTAGCCCAAGCTTTCTGTTTATCATTCGCGCTCAGCGTGTCGATATTCTTAGAGCAGAAAATCTTAATGTTAGTCAAGTCTTAATTACATTACAGGTGAATTCAAATGTTAACAGAGACAGCGGTTTCAGCCATTCTGCAGGCGAGCATTACAGGCGCTGGCCTTGTCCTCGCGGTTTATGCTCTGATGACTCCTATCTTGGACAACATACTCGATGTTAGGGGCAAACTTCTCCGTGGCAAGCAAGAGGAATTTGACAGACTAAGGTCAGAACTTCTCTATGAAGACTCTAATCGAAAAATCAAAAAATTAGAGGCAGTGCATGAAGAGATAAAAGTGCTTAGAGCCTTTCCAAAATACCTTGGTTGGGGAATACTCATAGTTTTCTTGCTTTACTTTGTTTCGATCATGTACTCGTCTACTTGGTTTACAGGGCAAAGAGGTAATCTAAGTGAACTCATTCTTGCAATTTCATTTACTTCAGCGAATATTGGTTTTCTCTTGGTGGGAGGTTACAACATTGGCGAGGTTATTCGAGCAATGAGAGAGAGATGGAAGAGTCTTGAGAAAGCCAAGAAAGAGGCCGAGAAGACCACACAAGACGAGTTGTTGAAGGTCAAAGAAGAATTAGAGGCGCTCAAGAGAAGGAACATTAACCCTACATAAACACACACAAGGGCTAAAGCTCAAGTTTCATTTCTTCTCTTGTAATTTGTTTCCAGCAAGAATGAAAAATCCTTGAGGTATTGCCGGACTTCGTTGTCAAACTTCAGTGCTAGCTTCTTTCCTTTATCCGTCAACGACGAGCGTCCAGTTGCTCGGTCATTTGTTATCAAGCCTTGTTTTGCCATTATGCCGAGCGTTCTGTTGAAGCTGTTTACTTGGCTGCGAGTAACATGAAGGTGGACTGCATGCGCATATCGGATTACCCCGAGAATTCTTGCTGCAGCAGAGTCGGGGGAAGGAATGCCCCAATGACTAAAATACCATTGAACAGGTTCATCACTATTCAGTAGAAATACTAGAATCTGCGCCATTCTCCTTGAAATTTTCATTTCTGAACAACACATTCTCTAATGTGTTGGGGTCTCTTTCTTAAAGGTTAAGATAACTATATCATGTCCGACCATTATGGCGAAAGAAGGGGCGGACGACAAAACGGCGCAAGGATGCGAACATGTCGAGCATTTGAGAATCGAATTGCAGCACGATGTTCAGATTTTGCTTATTGAGATAACTAAGAAAAGAGGCATATGTCTCCGAGAGTTGTTAGCGAGAGAGGCCATTCCTCAAGGGCTTAAGTTGTACACGACAGCCCATGCAGACGAGTTCAAACGTTCAAACGCGCCTTAACCCTCTTTTTTCACTTTTATTCTACTCTCTCCAATTCTCAAACATGCCGTTTCACAGCTAATCTTTTAACGGGTTTCGCGAACAACATGAAAAAGGTGACTTATATGACACCTAACCCTGAAAAATGCTCTAAATGCGGTGGTCAACTGCGAGAAGACCGACATCTTCAAGCCTTAAATTCCGAAGTGGAGCTGGTGAAAAAAGAAGCTTTTCTAGGAGACAAACTCAGAGTCTTCTACTGTGAAAAATGTGGTTATGTAGAATTATACCGTGAAAAGATACAATGAATCTTAACACGCTTCTTTTTTCGAGATTCGGCTCACGATCAAGCTTTCGGTTGACTCAGGAGGTTTCGATAGAGTTCAGCGATACTCGTGTTTCTTACAGTTTCCAGACTTGCCATCTTGAAGAGTTCGCCGATGGCTGCGAGAATGTCAGCAGTCAAGGCCTTCTGAGTCTCGGGGCGAAACCCAGACAGGGTTTTATCAGTGTTATACAGCATGGTAGTTATCAGTAGATTACAGATGGTTCCTATTGTCATGCTTGACTTGTCGGCCAACTCTTTTAATGCCATATAGACTCCAGGACCGACTCGAATATTGGTGCTTGTTATCGTACTCATATTTGACCAGTAGCAAATAGAGTTACAAGATACTTATAAATGTTGTTATTTGCAAAATACATAGCTTGCGACGGATTCATACCGCTCGGCGGCAAACTCCATTCCCTTCTTTTCAATAAGGACATTTCAGCGTGTTGTCACGTGGATGTTTCCAAACACCGCGCTCGTTATGGTTGAATCCGTCAAACCGCATTTTACTAGGCTCGACAGATCGCGTTTTCTTCTTTTTATAGCACTCTCTGCAAAAAACAGGCCTTCCGTCAGGTTTGAAGGGCACCGTGCATTTCTTATGGCACTCAGAACAAACCACTTCGTGCCAAACCGCCTTATCATCGTTCATGGATTCCACTCGTCACAAAATTTTTGTTCACAATTCCTCAATTTTTCACCATGATTTCATCATTCTAAGGGCGATCTTCAACGTACACTCCGCCGCCAATAATTTTTTCGCGCACACGCCGTGCAACCCCACCTGCAACACATGCAACGCCATTCCATGAATAGCCAATGTCACAGTCATAGGCGCATGTTCCAAACACGGTGCATTTACATATTTTCCCTGAATAACACATTTCCGTGTCGCCAGTGTCGCAGAGGCAACCGCCAAAGCCGAAGGTGCAGCCGCTTGAAACTTGATGGCTATTTGCGAGGGAAGCTTGACGTGCTGCGCCACATGTATTTGCATTAATGCAGTTAGGATTACTTGTGCAGGGATGAGTATTTCCGAAGCAAGAACATGCGCCAGTAGTAACACATGCTAAAGTGTAGTCAGGGTTGAATCCTTTTCCAACCCAACGCCTATTCCAAATTGTTGCTTTCCAATTGCAAGCATGAATCCATTTCCACAGAAAAGTGGCTCGTCTTTCTTTTCTCTGCCGCTTTTCAACGCGCTTCACAAGTTTCTTAGCCATTTGCACAGATGTTTCATGATCTAAACCATGAGCGCGATATTTCTTGTAGGCTTTTTCCCTTTGAAATCAAGAGAATTGACATTGGCTCTTTTTTGTTCAAAATTCTTCCATACTGCAATGGCTTGAACGATGTAGATGGAGAATTAGTGAATAAGAAATTCGTTGTTGAGCACTTGCTTGAAAACAATTATGAACACTTACTAAAGTTCATAGAACTGTTTCAGCTATAACTTTTCCGCAAAATCAAAAACTGGCTTTCTTCAAGCAGGCTTTGTCAGTATTTTTGGTTCTTTCCATTCTTCTCGGAGGATGCTGAACATGAACATGTCTGTCCATTCTCCTCTGATTAGAGCGAGTTTTCTCAAAGCGCCTTCTTTTTTAAACCCAACTTTTTCTATAACCTTCTGAGAAGCTACATTTTTGGTGTGAGTTGTTGCTTGTATTCGAGCAATGTCCTTCGAAAGAAACAGATAATCTACCATTAACTTTATGGCTTCGGTGCAGTAGCCTTTCCTTCTCTCACTTGGAACAAGACCATATCCTATCTCCTGCATTTTCGCATAGGGTGCAAGCATGTTAAAATGCCAAACGAAACCAATTCTGCTTCCGTCTTTCTTCTCGATGATAAAAACCTTCGTTTCAAAAAGGCTCTCGCCTGACTTCTCCCACTCAGCCCTAGACCTCTGCAACGGACTAAGATATTCACCGCCGAATTCAATGTTGTTACACCATTCTGTAACTAGTGGAAAGTCCTCTTTCTCCATGATTCGCAGATTCACATTTCTACCTTCAAGCAATCCGAACACCAATCCAAATAGTCAAGTCGATTCAGCTATAACTTTTCCGCAAAACCTCAAAGACAGAAATCTTAAATCGGCACGGCTACAAACAGCAAGACTATGGCAGAAGAGACACCCTATTTCTTCAATGCTCTTCCGAATCTCCTTAAAGCCTTGAAAGGGACCCAAAAAGAAAAAGAAAATGGTGTCGCGTTTAGAAAGCTGTGAAGCCATTGACGGTTTTCTTGTCGAACCGTTTTATCAATTCCAAAGTCAGTTTAACCGCGTTTTCCACGTCTTCAAAGCTCAAGATGCCAACGTGAGAATGAATGTGTCGCGTTGGCACGCTTATGACAATGCTTGGACATCCCGCTCGGCTCATATGGATTCTCATCGCATCGGTTCCTCCCATCGCGACAAGCGAAAGCTGATAGGGAATCTTCGATTTCCTTGCCGTCTCAATGACAAACCGTTTCAACGCCTGGTTAGGAATCATGGAACTGTCAAAAGTCAATATTGACGGACCCTTCCCCATTTTAGAAGGTGCCTCTTGCGGCTGCACCCCGGGAACATCGCCTGCAATGTCAACCTCCAACACGATCGCCACGTCCGGATCGACCACATGTGCAACAGTTGCCGCACCTCTCGCGCCAACCTCTTCCTGCACGGTGGCCGCACCATACACGGTGTTCGGATGCTTAACGTTCTCGTCAGCAAGCCTACGCACAACTTCCATGGCAATGAAAGCTCCAATCCGATCATCAAACGCCTTCCCCATTCCAAGCTTCCCATTGCGAATAGTCGAGAACCCTGAGAAGGGCACGACCGGATCGCCTATCTTGACGCCCACGTCTTCAGCCTCCTTCTTGCTCGTTGCACCGATGTCAATGAACATGCTCTTCTTTTCAACGACCTTCTTCATCTCGTCAAGCGACAACAAATGCGGCGGCTTGGCTGCAATGACTCCTGGAACGTCTCCCTTCTCTGTTCTTACGACTACACGTTGAGAAAGAAGCACTTGATCCCACCATCCGCCCAAAGGATTGAACGTAAGGAAACCAGTTTTATCATCGATGCCAGAGATTACGAAGCCAACCTCGTCAATGTGCCCTGCAAGCAGAACCCGAGGCTGCTCGGCGGTTCCCTTATGCGTAAAGATCACCGAGCCAAGCTTGTCTGTTGTTACCTCATCAGCGTAAGCTTTGACGGCTTTTTTAACGATTGCTGCTGTTTCAACCTCAAAGCCTGCCGGTCCAAACGATTCAAGCATTTCCTTCAGAAGACTCAAAGATTTTTTGTCAACCATAATTCCACAAACACCTTACCACGAGATTCACAGTTTCAATATTTATGTCCTTTGCAAGGGCGCAACGTGCACAAGTGCGACATACAGTCACAGTAGCGACATCTAGAACAGAAAAAGGTGGACGAACAGTTGATCTTGCCTGCTGCTGCGTCACTTAAGCTTGGGCATCTTCACCAGGGCGTCAAGAATTTCCTTTATGTTCGGCAGCTCTCCCAAACGATAGACCTTGAAGAAAGCCACCGTGCCCTTCTCGTCGATAATCACGTTAGCCCGTTCAGAAAAACCATCGTCCTTCCGAAATATGCCGTATGCCTTTGCCACCTTGCCGTGCGGCCAGAAATCTGACAGAAGACGTGTGTTCTCGATGCCCAGACTCTCAGCCCAAGCCTTCTTCGATGGCACAGTATCTATGCTCATGCCGACCGCAACAGTATTCAAAGAATCAAAAGCGCTCTTGTTCTTCTCCAGAGATTTCATCTGTTCAGCACATACAGAAGTCCAAGCCAACGGATGGAACGAAAGAAGCACCCTCTTGCCTCTGAACTTTGCCAATTTGAACAATTTCTCGTGCTGATCCTGCAGACTGAAGCCTTTCGCCTTGTCGCCTACTTTGGGTCTGTTTCCCATTTTCCTTCCTCACTATTTCACTATTCAACTGCACTCAAATGTTTATTAATTCTTATCTATGAACGCGTCGTGGCACCGTTTTTCCAGCTTGGTAATCATTCTGAACGAAAACAGTTATGTGCAGAACGCATGATCTTTTTTGAGAGATGTTGGGTTTGCACCATCACAGATTCTACGGCGGTGAAACAGAAAGGCGCAAGTGGCAAAACCCTGAAGCTACTCTCGCGGATATTGGCTTGCACAAGGGTTTCACGTTTGTCGATGTCGGTTGCGGCGACGGTTTTTTCGCCATTCCCGCAGCAAGAATCGTGGGTACGGAAGGCAAAGTCTACGCGTTAGATTTTGATGAGGGAGCCATTGCTTCGCTGAAGAGGAAAGCAGCAAGAGAGAATCTGGAGAACATAGAAGCAAAGACCGGCGCCGCCGAAGGCATCGTTCTCTGTGAAGGATGTGCAGACATCGTTTTCTTTAGCATTGTGCTCCACGACTTCAAAATTCCAAGGAAAGTGCTTGCAAACGCCAAAAGAATGCTCAAGCCAACGGGCCGCCTTGTTGATTTAGATTGGAAAAAGGAGCCCATGAACCTTGGTCCACCTTTGCAGATTAGGTTCAGTGAAGGGAAAGCAGTAAAGCTGATCGAGGGGGCAGGCTTCAAGATAGACCAGAAAAGAGATGCGGGATCCTTTCAATATGTTATAGTGGCAATACCCTAAGCGCGGCGTGGATTCTGCTTGATTGTCTGCTCTTCATGTTGTAGACTGATTCTGTGAAACGGAAAAAGGTAAAGACAAATATTTGGAGCTATAAAAAGGATGGAAAAAGGATGCTATGGTCCTTTCTTGGTGATTTCCATTATTATGCCTGCTGCCACAGTTGTGCCCATGTCTCTGACTGCGAAGCGTCCTAGTTCTTCAAATTCCGCGAAGGTTTCGACTGCTATCGGATGAAGCGGCTCCATTCTTACTACAGCTGCGTCTCCCGTCTTAAGGAACGTGGGCTTTTCTTCGACTACCTGTCCGGAACGTGGGTCAATCTTCTTTATCAGTTCTGTCAATTTGCAGGCGATTTGTCCTGTGTGAAAGTGAAGTACTGGCGTGTAACCGGCTGCGACGGCAGTTGGGTGGTAGATCACAATTATTCGTCCGATGAACTCTTTGGCGACTGTCGGCGGGTTGGTCACGTGTCCGGCTACGTCTCCACGGTGTATGTCTGTTTTGGCTACGCCTCTGATGTTGAAGCCTATGTTGTCGCCAGGTTCAGCCTTGGGGATTCTTTCGTGGTGCATTTCCAGCGATTTGACTTCGCCTTGCTTGTTTGACGGCATGAAGATAACTATGTCGTTTTCTTTGATTATTCCGGTTTCAACTCTGCCGACCGGAACCGTGCCTACTCCTGTGATGCTATAGACATCTTGGATTGGGACTCGCAATGGCTTGCTTGTTGGCTTTGATGGCACTTCAAAAGTGTCCAAGGCTTCGATGAGTACAGGTCCCGTGTACCATGGCATCTTGTCGCTTCTCTTGACAAGGTTTTCCCCTGTCCAGCCTGACGTGGGGACGAAGGGGATCTTTTCAACTTTGAAGCCTACCATTTTCAGCATTCTGCTGACTTCGTTCTTGATTTCGTTGTAGCGTTCTTGGCTGTAATTGACTGAGACATCGTCCATCTTGTTGACTGCAACGATGAGTTGGCGGACGCCGAGTGTGAATGCTAGGAACGCGTGTTCTCTGGTCTGGCCGCCTGGTCCGATTCCTGCTTCAAATTCTCCTCTTCTTGCCGAGCAGAAAAGTATGGCACCATCGGCTTGGCTTGCGCCCGTAATCATGTTTTTAACGAAGTCTCTGTGGCCGGGTGCGTCGATGACTGTGAAGTAGTATTTCTTTGTTTGGATTGTTAGGAATCTGAGGTCGATTGTTAAGCCTCTTTCTCTTTCTTCCTTGAGGTTGTCGAGGACCCATGCGTATTTGAAGGATTCTTTTCCCATTTTCTTGGCTTCTTCTTCGTAAGCCTTCACTGTCCGCTCGTCCACTGCTCCTGCTGCGTACAGCAAGTGTCCTGTGGTTGTTGATTTTCCGTGGTCAACGTGTCCCATGATCACCAAGTTGAGATGTGGCTTTCCGACTTTGCTCATTTCTTCTCCTCCTGTTTTCCTAAATTTCCTCTAAATTTAAGTGAATTCGTTAACACAACTGTTCATTCAGTTATTTTAAGTTTATCATAATCGGCTGAACGTTCGTTTGACGCTTGGGACCCACACGCGGAAAATCTTTGAGGTCGGCGGAGGCAGAAACAAGAGATTGAAACGCTGATAGACGAAGAGGCTTTCCTCCTCGCTCAATACTTAAGAGATGAAAAACAGACATGGATTCCAAGAATCGCTAATCTTGCATCAAAAACTCCCTAAAACTGGAGATATCTCCCGAAGTCCGTCTTCACATGACCGTTTTCTTCTAATAGGATATTTACCTAGCTGGTTAATAAGGACGGATAGAAGTGCCTTCTATTCTACGTGGCGTGCCATCCACCTGCGCTAACTCAGTTGATTTCTTCAACAAGTGTTTTCACTCTTCTTTCAATTTGGTCTCGTATCTCTCTTACTTTCTCTATAGGTTTGCTTCTCAGAGTGGTAGGGGTGTCCTCTGCCCACTTTACTGAAAATAAGCAATTTGCCTAAATTTCAAATAAGAAAAATGGAGATTGTTTTTTTGCTTTAGACGGGTGTTGGCGATTGAGGAGTTGCTGTCACCATTGTAGGTGGTTGAGTTTCCTGTGGTTTCATTGTGAAGAAGGCAATTGCTAAGATTAGCGTTGCAATCCACAACAGAAGTAGACCTAATCCAAAAACAATGATTAGCAATGCACCTATCAAAAGTAGCAATCCTGTCGTTGAGAATAATCCTACATTTGTTCTTGCTGAAAGTTGTTTAAGTGAGCGTCTGAAAAGGAAAGTTGCTATTATTGCAAATACCCAAAGTGTGACAATAACCACCATTGCTGCTGTAATGAAAGGAATAACGTCTCCAAAGGAGATGTTGCTTGTGTTTGGAGTCATACCTGAAAACGATGTAATGGTTGACCAGTCGCCATTCCAGCTCGGATACAGCTTCATCAGGAAATCTTTGATGTTCGGTAGAATGATTGCGATTCCAATTGCCACTGATAAGACCACACCAACTATGCCAGCGATTATGCCGTAAAGTGCATTATCGAAGATTCCACTTTCTTTGTAGATGCGAGCGAACCCATGTAATGCAACCAAAACAAGTATAGCGCCAATAAGTTCGATGACGCCGAAATAGTTAATGTATGGAAAAACGCCTATGAACATCAGTAATGCGCCTACGCCGCCTAAGGTTTTGCTTGATTCAAGAGTCATTTTCTTTTCCTCTGTTTCTATGCCGTCCTATTAATAATAAAAGCTTTTTCGTGCCTTCAATTGTCTATTAAGGTCAGTCAAAGAGAGCGCGCGCAAACCAAGAAAAGGTTCAGACTATGTCTTCCTTCAATTTAATGGCGAGTTCCCTTGCAAAATCTTTTGTCCGCTCGATTTCGCCTTCTTTAAGCGGTCCCTTTTGCCCCAACACAACGGCTTTCAGAACTGGCAACAGTTCGTTCATCTTCTTGTCTCTAAGCTTTTCTGAAATCTTTTCGGCTGCGCTCCATTCTTTCTTCTCAGCACGCGCTCTCTCAATGTTCTCAGGATTTTCAGTGTCGAAGGCTGCGAAAGGCTTGCTCATCCATTCCTCCTTCTTCACCTTGCCTAAAAAACCTCTGATTGCAAAGCTCATTGTGCCAAATCGGGTTGGAGAACCGAGAACAAGGAAGCTGTAGTCCTTTGCACTTAACTTCTTTACGTTTTTAACGTCGAAGAGATCAACTTCTATTCCAGACTCTCTCAGTGTCTCTGCAATGGTTTCTGCAATTTTTTTAGTGTTTCCGTAGGAGGTGTCATAAACAACTATGCCCTTCATTTTCAAACCCTCCGCTTGAAGAATTGGTGTTTTCTTCCCTTTATCCCTTTTTTCTAGATTCACCGAAAACTAACACCTAAACTATAATTGTGCGCGCGCTACGATGAGCCATATGAACATGTTGAAGGCGCCCATTGGGTTGAAGGCCCAGAAGTTGAAGTGGTCAAGCCCGTTCTGGGCTATTCCGACACATCAACTGTGAAACTCCATTTTGACGATACGAGTTTCAGAACTGTACTGTGTTGGACATTCAGAGCCTTGACAATGGGCTAGAGCCTCCGTATATTTGGATCCAAATATCCATGATACGTCGAAACCTAGGAGAGGGTAGACACTCAAGAGGGCGGCAACAGCAAGTTAATGCCGACTTGGCCGCTGTATCGGAACAAATATAAAAGCTGACTTTTTGAATTATGAGTTGGACGCGTTCAACTAATGCCGGCAAACTTGCCTCCTGACGCCCGGAAGAAGTGGGCAGAGGTTGAGGCGACAAGGAATCCCAGAGAAAGAATTCAACGTATGGAAGAGTTTCTGAGTCTTGTTCCGAAGCACAAGGGAACGGCGAAGACTTGTGCCCAAGTGAAGAAGCAAATGTCCGCCTTGCGCAAGGAGTTGGAAGAGAAGAAAAGGAAGAAGAAGGCCGGCAAAAGCGGACCTAAGATATTTCTGGAAAAAGAGGGAGCGGCGCAAGTGGCGCTGATCGGCTTGACAAAGGCCGGAAAAAGCAGCCTTCTTGCGGCTGTCACACGTGCAAAGGTCGAGATTTCAGCGAGCCCATACACGACGAGAGAACCTGTTCCGGGGATAATGGATCATCAGGACCTTCAATTTCAAATAATAGAAGCCCCAGCGCTCATGGAAGGGTCGGCAGATGGCAGAGCGTGGGGTCTTCAAACTCTCGGCATAGCTCGAAACGCTGATGGTCTTATCATCGTGGTTGACTTGTCTCAAGACCCCGTCAAGCAGTTGTCCCTCATTCTCGGCGAAATGGGCAGAGCGCGAATATCGACGAGCAAACCGAGGTCAAGGGTCGAGATCGAAAGGAAATATATGGGCGTTGGCCTGCGAATAATAGTGCTAGGAAGACTTGTTGACTGCACCTTTGGAGAAGTTGAACGACTGCTCAGAGGCTACAATGTTACGGATGCATTTGTGAAAATATATGGCGAAGCAACCTTGAATGACGTAGAAGAAGCAATTTTTGAAACCATGGTATACAAGCCGACTATAATAGCGGCAAACAAGATTGACGTTGACGGAGCCGAAGGAAACCTGAAGTTGCTTCGAGCTTATGTAGGCAACAAGTTACCGGTGATTGCGGTTTCAGCAGTAGCGGGAGCAGGCCTGGAAAAACTCGGTGAAACTCTGTTTAGCACGCTGCAAATAACGCGCGTCTACACGAAAGAACCGAATGAGAAGGAGTATTCAAAGAAGCCGTTCATCCTCAAAAAAGGTTCCACGATATACGATTTGGCCAAAAGCATTCACAGCGACTTCAAACAGAATTTCAACTTCGCCAGGGTATGGTCCAAACGCCTCATGTTCAGTCCTCAAAAAGCTGGAGCAACATTCAGACTTGAAGACGGAGACATCGTGGAAATCCATTTGAAATAGAAAAACCAGAAAAAAGCTCTATCTTGAAGCTTGAGCTACTCTTTCAATCTCATTGCGTTTAGCAACCGCCAAGCTCTTCATGTCATTATTTCCAGCCATAATCAACTCTTCTGCCACACATTCATCGATTGAACGTGGATTGTTTATTGAAGCTTGCCTGGCGCCTTCAGCAATATGTCGTAGTGCAAGGTCAATTCTTCTTTGAGGAGCAACGTCAACCGATAGGTGGTAGACAATTCCACCGTAGCTGATTCGCGTCGTATCCTCACACGGGGCAGAATTTTCCACAGCCTTGACCAAGACTTCAATTGGGTTTTTGCCTGTGCGCAAGTTGACTATTTCAAAAGCATTCTTCACCATATTCGAGACTTTGGCTTTCTTCCCCGAGTTCTTGCCAGGGCGCATAAGGTTGTTCGCCAACCTTTCTACTATGCTGACACCTGCTTTGCGGAAGCGCTTGCGTTCGTGTCTTCCCATGCTGTGAGGAATCACGACTGGTTTCAGTGAAATGTATCTTTGCAGACCTGGATCCTTCACTCCCACATCTTTGAAACTCCATTTCCCGAAAAGCTTGATTTCTTTAGACTGTTTCTCTTCCTGCTTCTGGCTCAAAATGCTCACCGAGCTGGCTTCTGCTTGCGTCCGTAAACAAGTTCGTTTAACGAGACTCCGTTAACAGTAATAACCTTCCAACGCACACCCGGGATGTCGCCCATGCTTCTTCCACGTGACCCGCCTATGCCTTCAACAAGCACTTCATCGTGCTCGTCAACAACGTTCAACGCGCCGTCTCCAGGAAGGAAGGCCGTGATCAATCGGCCATTCTTAATGAGTTGCGTTCTAACACACTTCCGAATGGCGCTGTTAGGCTGCTTGCTTTCAACACCTACTTTTTCAAGAACAATACCGCGACCCATGGGTGCTCCTTCAAGCGGATCTGCCTTGACGTCAAGCCTCAACATTCGGCGTTTATAGTACCTAATACTCCAGCGGAACCGCTGCCTTTTTTCGACAAGCGCTCTTGCGGCAAATTCGCCCCTTGGGGACTTAGAACCCATGGAAGGTTTTCCTCTCGCTACGTCTAATCACAACTCTGATATTTAAACTGAGCTACGGACATTCCAGACCTTTCCCGAGCATTGTTGAGGCTTTCTGCGCTCCGTTTCGGAAACAAACACTAAATCATTCTTGCTTGAAAAGATCCTGCAGGTAAATCTTCCCTTTGCCCAATGTTCCCCCATAGTTTGTCGAAGTTATCTTCACAACGCCGGAAACCCTAGTAGCGTTCTCTATACCGACTTTCATTGCCTTAATCACGTTTTCAAGTGTTAATCCACTGACTATGACTTCGTAGACACATTTTATGCCCTCCCCGATCTTACTTCCCATCGTCCCTGTCAGCACCGGAGAGTAAGCCTCATTTGTCGTTGCCACTGCGTCCTTGTACGTTTTTCCTCCGACCTTGGTGCCTGAAGACGCAAACTTCCCTACGACATAAGGAACGGTCCCCACGGCTTCAAGGGCACGCTCAGCGGCTTCAAGAGCTGCTTCATCTGAAGCTGCTAAAATCAGGAACATTCCTCCGGCAACTCCCTTTGCAATTCCGAATTTCCGTTCAATGTGGAAATATCCATCCATCCTGGGGATCCGGTAGACATGACGCCCAAAAGCTTCAGTTTCCTCTTCAAACCCGTCTCCGAAAGTTTGTAACATTGTACCTTCGATATCCAGAAACTCGACAGCATGTTCTCGTGGCAAAGCATCAAAAACACTGGTCTTCGGATAAGGCACAACGCCCTTTCGCACTCTTACGATGAACCATTCTTTAAGAACCTCTGCCTTTCTGTCAAGGAACTGAATGATGAATCCTGGTCTGCCGTCAGGAGTATCTTTTGCTTTGGCTTCACCTTCCAAAGATGCCTCGCAAGGCGGGATAGTTGCGGATCGACCGAGACCTTTGGCCTCGTAGGCGGATTCCAACGCCCATTTTCTGTTTACCGATGTTATGAGCAGTCTGGCGATACGCACTGTGAACGTTTCACAGAATGTGTCTTCAACTGGAACCTCGTTGACATTAAACTCCATCTTGAAATCTCCTAATGATCGCATTTCATATTTAGATTGTTAGTGACTCTTATCTTTAGGATCAGCATTTGTTGTTTACGCTTATTGAAGCGGAGCGATTTTCGTTCTGCCGTGTAGACTTGGACTACAGTTACACAGAATATCGGAAAGAAACTTTTGGTGTTTTTGAAAGAAACAGGCTCTTGAGCAAAGTTATATAGAAAGAACACGCGATTTCCAGTAGAGGTCAGATTGACGATGCCAGATATTGACAAAGTAATTCAGAAAGGAAATGTGAAAGAAATAGCCTTACAGTTCACGGACATATCAGGAAGCCTCCACTCCCTTTGGGTGCCCGCTGAACTGTTTTCAAAAATCGCTGAAGGCGGCATACATGTGGACGGTTCATCAGTTGGCATGGCCAGAATAAACCAAAGCGATATGAAGCTGATGCCAGACTTGGAAACTCTCGTCATACTACCTGCCAATCTTTTCACCCAAAGAGTTGCACGAGTAGTCTGCGACCTCTGCGAACCGGACTCAAACAAGCCATCCAAACTTTCTCCAAGACACGTACTCAAAACCGTCATTGGCAACGTCAAGAAGAACTTAGGATCGTCTGTCAAATGCTACGCCTCGAGTGAAATGGAATACTTCTTGTTCAAGAAAGGCGAAAATGGCGAAATCAGACTCTTGGACGAAGGAGGATATTTGGCTACACCTCCCGCAGATCTCGGCGCAGACTTGAGACTCGAGATCGTGGAAAATCTTAGAAACATGGGCGTCCTAGTTGAAAAACACCATCACGAAGTGCCGCCAGGGAAGTACGAGTTGGAGTTGGGATTAGAATGGGGCATGGGGATGAACAAATCCGATGCGTTAGCAATGGCAGACACTCTCTACCTAGTCAAGTTCATCGTCAAGTTAATGGCGGCAAGAAAGGAACTCGTTGCGTCATTCATGCCAAAGCCTTTTCACGGTCAATATGGCGCGGGATTGCACACTCATACCACATTGCTGGAAAATGGAAAATGCAACCTTTTCTACGACGCTAACGGAACATATGAGCTGAGCAAAACGGCCCTTGGCTTCATCGCGGGAATTCTTACCCACGCGAAAGCCTTGATCGCATTGACGAACCCTTCCGTTAACTCTTACAAGAGACTTGTTCCAGGGTGGGAGGCGCCTGTCTACATTGCATGGGCAAAGTACAATCGGTCAGCCCTGATCAGGATTCCCCCTGGAAAAGAGATGAAGGCTAGAATAGAGTACAGACCTACTGATGGATCATGCAATTTCTACGTCGCGTTCGCCGGCATCCTTGCATCAGGATTGGACGGCGTCAGGAGAAAGATTGCGCCGCCACAACCTGTGGAGGAGGATGTCTATGCCATGAGTGAAAAAGAAAGAGCCAGAAAAGGCATAGAGGTACTTCCTGGAAATCTGGCTGATGCCTTGACCGAATTCTCGCGGGACAAATACTTACAGAACGTTCTAGGTCGCGACTTCTGCGAGAGATTTCTCGAGTTGAAAGCCGAAGAGTGGAGGGATTTCAACGTCACTGTGCATGATTGGGAAAGGAAGAAGTACCTAGACGTCTAGGGGACTCGAAAGGGGAAGGAAATTGACAAAAAAAGCTGACTTCGTGATTATCCACGCAGACGAGCTGGTGACACTTAAGGGAATGAATGAAAAGCCTCGATCCAGAGAGCGAATGAACGATCTTGGCGCTATTAAAGACGGCGCAGTTGCGGTCAAGCAAGGGAAAATAGTGGCCGTCGGGCCTACAGAACGAGTCTTGGCCGAACTTCAAGAGGGACTTGAGATCATTGACGCAAGCGGCAAATTGGTCACGCCTGGACTGATTGATTCTCATGTTCACCTGGTTTTTGGCGGTTCAAGAGAAGAAGAGCTTGAACAGATGGCCGTAAAACGCACACCCTACTTGGAAATCAAGGCCAAAGGAGGAGGAATGCCGACCACCCTCAAGAAGACCGCTGAAACATCTACCGAAGAACTACTCAAGCGAACGACTCACATTCTTGACACAATGCTGATCCACGGCACAACGACGATAGAAGCGAAAAGCGGGTATGAAATGACGCTTCACGGAGAGATAAGACAGCTGGAAATCATCAAAAAACTCGATGGCATGCATCCGATTGACTTGGTGCCGACTTTCATGGCCCAGGGTATTCCGTTCGAATATGAGAACAAAGTTGATGAACTCACGGATGAAATCGTGAAGAAGTGGGTTCCCGAGGTTGCCAAGAGGAAGCTGGCTGAATATTGCGACGTTTTCTGCGAGAAAGGATACTTCAATGTAGAGCAGTCGAGGAGCATTCTCGAGACAGGCAGGGCATATGGGTTGAAACCAAGGATTCACGCGGACTGGCTTGCACACAGCGGGGGCGCAAAGCTGGCCGCAGACTTGGGAGTCGTTTCAGCGGACCATTTGATTTTCACGCCGCCAGAGGAGATCGATGCCTTGGTCAGAAAAGGTATAATGGGAACGTTCCTTCCGACTACTCCGTTCTGTTATTTGGGTACGTATGCGAAAGCTCGAGACATAGTCAATAGGGGGTTGCCTGTTGCCTTGGCCTCAGATCTGAGCGCGGCAGACATGTGTGAATCCATGCAGATGATGATGACCATTGCGATTCTTCAGATGAGGATGACCACGGAAGAAGCTCTTGTGGCATCAACGATCAATGCCGCTCATGCCATTGAAAGGGCTCGTGACATAGGAAGTTTGGAAGAAGGGAAGAAGGCGGACATAGTTGTTTTCGATGCGCCAAATCACAAGTATTTCGCATATCACTATGGCATCAACTTGGCAGAGAAAGTATTCAAGAATGGGAAATTGGTGGCAGAGAACGGAAGAAGAATATAGTGAAGTTTGTTTATCCTTATCTGTCCAGTATGAAAGTCTTCTTGTGCACGACTGGTGTTGGTATTCTTTCCATCAGCATTCTGTCTTCAGGTTTCTTGCTTAACCCGATCGGCTGAATCTTTCGAGCAAGTTCAATGGCTGATTCGAGTTTTGTGCTTCTTTCGGCAACAATCTCCAATATCGCTTGGCCTTTCTTGACGTGGTCTCCGAGCTTTGTTTTCAGCAGTAATCCGGCGCCCTTGTCTTTCGGTGCTCCGGCTTCTTTGGCGATCTTTGCGATACCTTCGTTGGTGATCCACAAGACTTCGCCGTCCTTGTCTGCGATTAACTCAGCTTTCTTGTCTCCAACCGCTATGTCTTCTGCCTTCACTTTTGGGTTTCCGCCTTGAGCCTCAATGATTTCTCTGAGTTTCTGCTCGGCTTTTCCCGATTTCAGGATTTCTTGGGCCAATTGTCTACCGTTCTTTTTTCCAACCATTTCCAAGAGTATGCCTGCAAGGTTCGTGGCTTTCTCGTACAGATCAGGAGGACAGTTACCCATAATGGCTGAGAGGGCTTCTCTCGCTTCCAGGGCGGGTCCAACTGCGTTGCCAAGCGGCTGTTCTCCAAACGTGACCCCGACTTGGACGTTCATCCCTAAACGTTTCCCGAGATCCATAAAATCAGCTGCAAGGGCTTCTGCTTCACCCATGGTTTTTATCTTTGCCCCTCTTCCAGTTGGGATGTCCAAAACGACGTGCGTCGCGCCCATAGCCTTCTTCTTGCTCATAATTGACGGAAGAAGCATTGGATCTATCGCCAAAGGATACTCGATTTGTATGAAAATGTCGTCTGCTGGTGCCAATTCCAATGCGCCACCCCAAACCATACAGCCATTTGTTTTCTCAACAACCTTTCTTATTTCTTCAACAGACAAGCTGACTGGACAGAGCGCTTCAACGCGGTCGGCAGTTCCAGCTGGAGATGTCACGGCCCTTGAAGAAGTCTTTGGAATTGTGAAACCCGCAGCCGCTATGATCGGTACAACGAGGATTGAGGTTTTGTCGCCCGGTATGCCGCCAATGCTATGCTTGTCCAGTATCGGCTTCTTCCCAAGTGACAACGTACGTCCTGTTTTCACCATTGCCTTCGACAGCGCTTCAACCTCATCCATGCTCAAGCCATGAATGTGGAGTGCCGTAAGAAAAGATGCAAGCTCAATGTTGCTGAGATGCCCTTCGACAACATCTCTGATTATTAATTCTATTTCGTTTCCTCGCAGACGCCCATTGTTTATTTTTGCTTGTATGTAACTGAGCGATTCCGGAAGTGTTACAAATTCGACTTTGACATCTTCCTCTTTCTCAACACCTAATTTTTTTGCGGGCTCTTCGTAAAGACCGATAGATCCGCGTGGAAAATTCGCCGCAACGTTCACGATGGCAACGGTGTGCTTGTTTTTGTAGGATATTTTCACTCTGTCTGAAGAGTGGACGCCGAGATAGCTTGCCGAAGCGTCGTCGAGAATTGCGACGTTCCTGCCACCAGCTTGTATGTGCAGAAGCTGCGCCTTAAGGTTCATTCAATCTCACACTTGCCAGCTATAGGCATAATTGGAATTAAAGCCTTTAAGCAACTTGAAACAAACAAATTGAAGGAAAAAGGTTGGCTACTCATGAGGTACGTGGACTTTGTCGATTTGAAGTATAAACCCAACGAGACAGATGTTACGTGCACGTTTCTCGTCGAGCCGGACGGAGTCAGCATGAAGGAGGCTGCGGGAGCAGTTGCAGCCGAAAGTTCAATAGGAACTTGGACGGAACTTACAACCATCAAACCTTACGTGGAAAAGCTTGCAGCTCACGTTTTCAGCATTGAAGAGAACGCCGCGAAGATCGCGTACCCAATAGAACTTTTCGAACCTGGAAACATGCCCAACATCTTAAGCAGCATTTCGGGCAACGTTTTCGGGTTAAGAACTTTAAAAAATCTGAGACTTGATGATGTAGGCTTTCCAGATAGACTTGTCAACAGCTTCAAAGGCCCACAGTATGGTGTTGAAGGAATTCGCAAACTCTTGAAAGTGTACGATCGACCTTTGGTGGGAACCATAATCAAACCGAAGCTGGGTCTGAAGACCAACGACCACGCTGAAGTTGCTTACGAAGCATGGGCCGGCGGATGCGATATAGTTAAAGACGACGAAAACCTGAGCAGCCAAAAGTTCAACCCGTTCGATGAACGCCTTGTCAAGACTCTAGAAGCCGGGGACAGGGCACAAGAGGAGACGGGTGAAAGAAAGGTTTACATGGTTAACGTGACGGCTGAAACAAACGAAATGCTCAGAAGAGCTGAACTGGTTCTCAAACACGGCGGAGAATACGCAATGATTGACATCCTCACGTGCGGTTTTGCTGCATTGCAAACGTTCAGGCAACAGAACTTCAAACTCGTAGTTCACGCACACAGAGCTGGACACGCTGCGGTTACCAAGAACACCAAGCATGGAGTTTCAATGCGAGTCTTGGCCAAAGCTGCAAGAATCATAGGCATTGACCAGC
>Ga0315279_10002819_pt1 | contig 25310 bp, 17 predicted proteins | sample YL17G06_20_MG_FD_203694 | JGI IMG/M metagenome (GOLD analysis project Ga0315279, IMG submission 203694) | Sediment microbial communities from Yellowstone Lake, YNP, Wyoming, USA - YL17G06_20 | ecosystem: Environmental > Aquatic > Freshwater > Lake > Sediment | place: USA: Wyoming | collected...
TACAGAGCGGCACCTACGGCGAGCGATTCGCCGAAGTGTCGCCTCTGTACCTCCTGGTAGTCGGTGATGCTGGTGAGGCTGACACGCCGATTGGCGGCAATGAGCTGATGGTAGTACTCCTCGAACTGCTGCAGTTGCTGGGGGTTCAGAGGAAGGCCGAGGGCTTGGGCAGTGCGGGCTAGAACCTCCATGGGCATGGGTAGCGTCATCGCCTTTGTGTTACTGGGGGCAGCTACGCTGTAACGGCGAAGGAGACATAAACGTCTATCTTATGGAAAGCACAGGACGGGGAGTGCCGGCCTGGACAACCAACTCCCCGCCCCGAGCACGTCGGGTCCGGTTCTCGGGCCCTAACGCTGATTTATTATACCATGCCTGTCAACTTGTTATGACAATCTTTTCCAGTAAAGCAATTCCTTCGTGGCGGCCAGTGGCGCTGGGGCTGCTCTTCGTAGCAGCCCTATTTATGTCGGTGGCCACCTCTCCTCTGGGAATAGCGGGGCCACAGCTAGGGCAGGATGAGCAGGCCCTGCTGGATTTGATGAACGCTCATCGAGTGGAGAATGGTTTGTCTCCCCTGAGTATTTCCCCAACTTTAACCGATGCCGGTCAGTGGATGGCCAATGATTTGGCCACAGCTAATCAAGGTTGCAGCTGGGACTCTAGTGCAGAGCCTACTTGCCATACCGACTCTCTGGGGCGAGACCCCTTCCAGCGGATGGCAGACTCCGGCTACACCTACAACGCCTGGAAGGGCGAGAATCTGGCGGCAGGCAGTGACACCCCCCAGTTGACTTTCCAGCTCTGGCGCGACTCGCCGGGCCACAACGCCAATATGCTCAATCCCAACTTCGTGACGGTCGGCCTGGCCAAGGCGTACGGCGCTGACTCTTCCTATGGCTGGTACTGGGCTGCCGAATTCGGCGGGTATGACGAGGGGGGCAGTCCACCGCCGACGATCCCGCCTGAGCCCACGCTGACGCCAGAGCCGTCGCCGACGATCCCGCCTGAGCCCACGCTGACGCCAGAGCCGTCGCCGACGATCCCGCCTGAGCCTACGTTGACGCCGGCTGTGGAAGCCAGTCCCCCTCCGGTGGACGAGACTCCGCTCCCTGAAGCCGAGCCAACCCTGGAGGCTGAGTTCCCATCGCCGCCGGGCGCTGACCTCGGCCTCGCTCCTCCCACGCTGGACAGCGAGCCAGCGCCCGACACGTCTGGGCCTGCTCCGACGGTTCGCGAGCTGGTCGCTGGCTGGAATCAGGTCCAGTGTCCGACTGGCTCGATCCGGCTGAGGGAGGTCTTGCCCGTGGACAACGGCAAGTTGACGGCAATCTACGCTTGGGACGCCAACAAGGGGACCTGGCGAAGGTATCTGCCTGGCATCGATATACCGGGGCTCAATACCCTGACGGAGCTAACGGACCAGCAAACTATCTGGGTTTTGGCGAGCGAGAGGTTCTTGCTGACACTGCCGGCCTAGGACGGCCTGCGGTCCGAAGGCTGCGGCCGGCGCTTCTAGGGCGCCACGCCGAGGGGACCTAGCGGCTCCTCTGGGATCAGTTCCGCCCGTGCTACCTGCCTCATGGTGTAGTGGCCGCCGAGGGGGTCGCCCGGGTCGCGTATCCAGGCGCCGCCGCAGGTAATGAGGGTAACTACGTCGTTGGGCGTGGGGCCCATCCATTGTAGCGCCCTGGGATCGCTCTCGTCTATCGCTTGATTCCCCGTGACCTTGTAGCGATATTCCGTTCCGTCCTCCAGCACGATCTTGATCACGTCGTCCAGGCCCAGGTCGCGCAGGTAGTAGAAGACACCGATCACCGGCTGCCCGTTTACCGTCCAGTCGACGTGGCCGGAGAAGACGGCGTTGCCGCCCCAGCCGGGCTTACTGCTCCAGTCATACCAGCCTACATCGTAGGGGCCGCTGGGCACCTGGGGCACGTTGTTTTCGTCCATGCTGATGGTGATGATGGGGGCGTCGACGTCGATCTTTTCGATGATCATTTTGCCTAGGGGTGAGTTGTTGGGGGGTGGGGTAGGCAGTGGGGTGGTGGTAGGAGGGTTGAGGTCGCCGTAGGTGGGGATCTCGCCGACGTTGGTCATGACGGCTCCGCTCTTGCCGGTCATGAGCAGGCCGGCAAGGCCAGCCCCCAGGAGCACCAATGAGGCGAGGAGAAGAATGGCTGCCAGCGTCAGTCTGCTACGGCGCCAACGAAATGAATTGGCCAGGCTTCGGGCAATGCCCCTGATAGCTGCCATGTCTATTTCCTTCTAGCAGTCCTTCTCGCTTGCCACAAGGCTGCCGCGGTTGCCACTGCCACCAGGCCTGCCCCGCCAGCCACGGCGGCCCACCAGGGGAAGCCGCTGTCGTCAGATGCCTCCAGCGCGCTGTCGGGTGAGGTGGGCGTCTCTCCCCCGCCGGGCGTTGCAGTCGTCTCTCCGGCATGGGGCGTCGCGGCCGTGAGGTTGAGGGGAGTGGGGTATCCTTTCCACACGCCCTTCTGAAGGGCTGGCCCACCGGCTATGAGAAAGGTGACTGGGGCTCCATTGGTGCCGCAGCCTGGTACCTGACTATCGCTGAACACGTCTACCGCATACAGTGAATCGCCGCTCTTGATGCCGTACTCCGGATTCGCCTCGGTGGCTGTCCAGGTTCCCTTGCGGCCTGACTCTCCCTGCCCTTCGCCACACACCTTGCCGTCGATGAGAGCAACCACCATTGTGCCGTCGCTCACGCTGTGGCCGTCCAGCGTGACGGTGCCAAAGAACGTGGTCGGGGGCGTTGGTGTGTCCTGGGCGGTGGCTGAGTTCAGATGAAGAGTCATAAGTAAGGCAGTTGCCAGGGCCAGCTCTCGAATCACACTTTTAGGATAGCATGCGCTGCCTGGGCCAGGCAACTGCAGTCTTCAGCCCGCTTGAGCCGGCCGCGCGGTCTTCTCCCGCGACGCCGTAGGGCAGCCCCCGCAGGAGCTGCCCTACGCCATTGTTCCGCTCAGAAGCTAGGCTATGCTAGTGCTAGCGGCGAGCCCAGCGGGCGGTGAACAGGCCTGCCACGCTGGTGAGGGCTGCCGCAGCCAGGGCCAGCGGCCACCACATGAAGCCACCGTCACCGCTCATGCCACCCATACCGGTGGGCGGAAGAACCGTTGGGGTGGGGATCGGCGACGGCGCGACCGTGGGCGTGACCACGACCGTCGGCGAGGGCGGCGCGACTGTCGGCGTGACCATGGCGCCGCAGGTCAGGTCGAGGTCCTTCGCGCCGGCGCCAGTGGCGTCAGCGCTGGTCTCGGCCGCTGTGGCGTCATCACAGGTGAAGCTGATCGTCCCGCCGGGGAAGCAGGGGGGTGAGACAGCCATGGTGGCGGGAACGGTCAGTACGTACCTGCCTCCGGTGGTGTCATCGGTAGCCCATACCACCCCATCGCTGTCGAGGGCCGAGATGGTCGTGCCGTCGGGTACTGGCTGGCCAGCACTCGATGCTATCCCGGTGTAGGTGGTAGGGATGACGGGGTCACAGTACGTAACGGGGGTCTCGGTCGCCACTACCGTGGCCGTCTCGGTCGCCACTACCGTGGCCGTCTCGGTCGCCACTACCGTGGCCGTCTCGGTCGCCACTACCGTGGCCGTCGCGGTGGCTGTCTCGTCGTCGGCCTTGACGGTGCTGCTGCCAAGGGTCAGACCCCAGGCCAGCAGGGCGACAAAGGCCACCGCCCCGATAATGCTTGTCATGATTGCTAGTCTTCGCATCTATACCTCCCTTTCCTTTGCCTACCCGTTCCCGCAGCGGCTTCTGGGGGCCGCTGCGGGAACGGGTGGTCGCCGTTTCTTACTCTACTTGCTCCTACCTACGGGTCGAACGTCCAGGTGATGCCGCCCTCGGTGGTGACCAGCAGGACAACGGAGTCGAACATGTGGAGCGTGGTGAGGGTGTCGGGGATCTCCGGCCGGGCGGGCACGTAGCGTCGCCAGGCCTGGTCGCTGCCTAGCTGGTACATGATGGCGAAGGCGCTCTCGATGTCCCAGGTGGCCTCCTCGGTGGCCTTGTCGGTGCCGGTGTAGCAGATGCTATTCCAGGCCTCGACCAGGTCCGCGCTCGTCGGCGGCGCCTGGATTACCTGCAGCCAGTCGGCGCTGGCAGACATCAGGATGAACAGCTGGTCGTACGGCTCGAGGGTTTCGATGGTGCAGAGGCCTTCCGCCTCATCGCAGCGACCGGGGAAGTACGCCTCCCAGGTCTGCTCGGGCGTGTAGCGGTAGACAGCCAGCACGTTGTCGATGATGTCCGCCATGGCCTCCTCAACCGGCTGCGAGGGGCCAGCGTAGCAGGAGTCGTTCCAGTACTGCACCAGCGAGACGGTCAGCTCCGAAGGCGGCCAGTGGCGAAGGATGACGCCCTCGGGGTCGTGGAAGCGGACGCTGACGTTCGGCTCCTCACCCAGCGGGTGCTCGATGACGATCCAGGCCTGGCAGTCTTCCTCGGCAACTAGACCCTCATCGATGCCGCGAGCCTCGTCGAAGTAGCCGAGCACGCGGCCGTCCTCAGCCAGGGCCACGGCCTCGCTGCGGTCGATGATCACGCCATCCTCTAGGCGGACGACCCTCGCGTCGGTCAGCGGGGCGTGCGGCGTCGGCGGTTGGTACACGCCGTTGGGCGATACCTCGATGATGCGGCCGATGTCAGTGTTGAGGATGAACTCGATCGCCTCGCCCTGCACCGGGTGGAGGCTGGGGGAGGTGGTCACGCCGGCGGCAGCGGTGGGGTCGGACCCCACGTCGTACTTGCAGAAGCCGTCGCGGTCCAGGAGGTGGGCGATGATCGCCGTGTGGTTGGCATCGATCCTCACGGCTTCGACGTCCTTGAAGCCACCCCATTCCCAGGTCTTCTCGACGGGGTTGGAGAGGACTGCCGGGTGCTTGCGGAAGTAGGGGTAGTCGCCGATGACGGTGATCGTGCTGTTGCCTACCACCTTGCCAGGGCTGCAGTCGGGCGCGCCGCTCACGGGGTCGGCGCGGCAGTCATCGTAGCTCAGCATGAAGTCACCGTTAGCGAAGAACATCCCCTCGCCGCGGTTGTCGGTGTAGAACTCGATGTACCAGGGCCGCTTGCTCAACGCTGAGTCGGCCTCGTCGGGGTCCTCCCGCTCGAGCTTGTAGAGGATGGTCCAGAACGGGTACGGTGTTGGGGCCACCGCCTTGTAGGACACGCTGGGGTTGGCGTCACAGGCGTCTCCGAAGCCATCCCCGTCGGTGTCCACCTGGGTGGCGTTGGACTTGGTGTCGCAGTTGTCAGTGGCGTCGAGCACTGTATCGCCGTCAGTGTCCAGGCCCGCGGCAGTGTCGCAGACGTCGCCGATGCCGTCGCTGTCGGCGTCCGCCTGGTCGGCGTTGGCCTTGAGCGGACAGTTGTCGGCGGCGTTCAGGTCGGTGTCGCCGTCGGCGTCCTCGTCGCAGACGTCGCCAGTGCCGTCGCTGTCCACGTCGCCGTTGGTCGGGTCGAAGTCGGCCGGGCACTTGTCAGCGGCGTCGCAGACGCCGTCGTGATCAGCATCCGGACAGGACGGCATGGTCCAGCTCATCCAGTCGTAGCCGCCGTTGTTGACCACGGCCGGGATCTCCTTGTCGGCCGGGAACATGCTGCTTAGGTAGTCATTGGCGCTGACAACCGCCTTCAGGGCCTCCTTGAGGTAGCCGGCGTCGTCGGTGGCGATGCTGGCCCTGATCTTCAGGGGCGGCATGATGGCGTCAGCCGCGGTGATCGCGCCGTCGGGGGCAATCGACTTGCGGCCGACCCATGCCCGGAGCACGGCGTCGTGGCTGTCCAGGGCGCTCTTGGGGCCGATGGCGCCCGTGGAGCCGGCACTCGCTTCGCCCATCACGTCCCAGTTGGGGCGGGTGTTGATGGCGTCGGGGCCGGCCAGGGCCACCAGGTCGTCGGGCAGCACCCAGTAGCCGTTCTCCAGCATCTCGTCGCCCGCGTCAACGCAGCCGACATCCTCGTTGGTAAGCGGGTAGGGCACGCCGGGCTCGCTGGCTTCCTCGCCCTCGAGGCCGTTGCCGTCGCCGTCCATGTCGATGCAGACGGCGCCGTGGCCGCTCAGGTTGGCGGTAAAGAGCCAGCCCTTCACCTTCACCCTCAGGAGGGTGTCGGCGGAGACGTTGAGGGTGTCGGCTTCGGTGTCCTCACCCTCGCCTTGGTTCCAGGCGCCGGCGTTGTGGTCCGCGCGCTCGCCGTCCACGTTGGTGAGCTTGACCTGGTAGATCTTGAGATACCACACGAGGAAGGCATGCTTGTTGATCAGCACATTGGCGCAGTCGGCGTCGCCGGCCGCGCCGGCCCCGCTGTTCGCCGCGGGGTCCCAGCACACCGGGCTGGAGTAGCCTTGCCTGTCCATCCACTCGGCGTGTGGCGCGGCTTCGGTGGGCGAGCAGGTGCACTGCTGTTCCTCGAGCTTGGCCTCGACATCAACCTCGCCGGGGTCTTCGCTGGAGTAGAGCCCCTTGGTGGTGCAGTTCTTGTCGATGTCGCCCCACGCCTCGCCCCAGCCGCCGTAGTCATTGAAGCTGTCCAGGATCCCGTCGCTGTTCTGGTCGTAATAGACACCTTCCAGGACACCGGGGCTGTTGTTGAGGTAGTAGTAGGCGACCGAGTAGTCGAGCTTGAGATCAGTAAGGTTGTCGCCGTCGGTGTCCAGGAGGTGGCTGAGGGCCATCAGGTCGGCCGTGTCGACGTCGCCGTCGGCGTCGGTGTCGAAGTTGCTGGCCAGCGGGCAGATAGGCAGGTAGCCCGTCGCAGGAGCGACCGCTACGTTGGGGTACCAGTCGTCGGGGAGGGCCCAGCGCTTGGCCAGGACGATCTCCTCGCCCGCCCAGCGGATCTGGGGCTGCTTGGCCTGCTCAATGGTCGTCCAGTTTATGCCGATCCACTCGTGCAGGCCCAGGCGCAGGGAGCCAGGCAGGTTCGGGTACTGGGCGTAGAAGTGGATCTCTGCCTGCTCTTCGCAGACGGTGTCAACGTATACACCGAGACCGCCGGCAGGGAAGACGAGGCGGCCCAGGTTGTCGGAGACACCGGCGACGGTAGCGCCGTAGTTGGCGGTGCCCGTCGAGTTGGTGAAGAAGGTGCAGTACCTGGGGGACTCGATCTCGGCCAGGATGAGCGCACCCTCGGTGGGCTGGTGGGTGATGATGGATACGCTGTCGATCAGGACATTGTGTTGGCCGTGCACCACCTCGGTGATCTCCACCGGCGGCAGCGCCCTGATGCGCTTCACGGCCTCGTCCCAGACGACGGGGTGGTCCTGCCACTTGCTCTGCTTGTCTAGCAGGTGCTCGTCATCGGTGTCGCGCACGGTGTCGCCGTTGACGTCCGGGGGCAGGTACAGCGCTTTGTACTCCGAGCTCTCGACGACGGTGTCGCCGTCGGCGTCGTAGTACACATTGACCTTTACCAGGTCGCCGTCACCGTACTTGAGGATGACGCTGTCGGTCAGGCTGTCCCACTCCTTGATCACGGGGCCCGCGATGAAGGTGCCATCGCCAATGACGCTATAGCTGAGGGTGACGCGGGTCTCGCCCGGCGTGGAGGAGTGGAGGACGACGCACTGCTGGTCGCCGGGGTCCTCGCTCACCCCTTTAGCCGGGCAGCCGTCGTTGATGATGGTGTCGGCGTCGTCGTCGAGGGCGTTGACGCAGGAGGGGTTCTCGGCCACGGAGCCCACCATGGGGCATCCGTCGTTGACATTGGTGTCGCCGTCGTCGTCGATGGCGTCGGCGCAGGCGGTCTCGGCCGTGCCCTTGGCGGGGCAGCCGTCGTTGACCGTTCTGGGGGTCTCGGCCGTGTCGCCCGTGTCATCGTCGATGGCGTTGGCGCAGGCGGGGTCCTCGGGGGCGGCGCCCACGGTCGGGCAGCCGTCGTTGACCCTGGTGTCGCCGTCGTCGTCGACGTTGCTGAGGCACTGGCCAGCGTTAAAGCCGGCGCGGCTGGTCACCAGCGCAATGTCGCCGCAGCGGCCCTGGGCCTGGATAGTGGCGACAGCCCCCGAGAAGTTCTCGATATTCCACACGGGGGTGCCGAAGGTGTCTGCCCAGCCCGCGGTGCGGATTACGTGGTTCTGGCTGGTGATGTTGTTGCAGTCGTGCCAGGGGTTGACGACCGGCTTTTTGGTGCCGGTCCAGTCGGTATCGGGGCAGTACGGGTTGCCGGTGTAGTCGCTACCGTCTGGCTCGACGTGCACCAGCGTGACCAGTGGTCCATTGGCGCTGGCGCTCTGGCTGAAGCCCCATAGGGTTCCCAGCACGGCCAGCGCAATAACAAGGACGCTCATCAGGCCCAGCCCGATGAAGCGCTTGTGGTTGCTGAAGAGCTTACGCATAGCTCACCCCACTTTCCGAAATGTGCCAACAAGAGCACAAACAAAAAGTAAACCAGCCAGCCTCCTGCCTAAAGCAGAAAGCAGCCGATCCACTTCCTCTTTCCCGCCGATTTTCCTCCAACTCCTCTCCTCTAAAGGAGGTGAGGAACAACATTGCCGGTTCAGTCATTCGATACCCTAATTTAAGAGATTTCCTTCCGTCAGGCCCTCAGCAGCACCTCCACTACCACCGTCCTCAATCACTAGTGCCTGACTCTATACAACCACCCGTATCTTGTCAAGGGTCTGGGCACAGATCATCTGCTGCCCATCAACTGTTTAAAACGCCTCAGGGTGAACAAAGGTTAACCAGCCGCCGGCGAGAAATGGGTCACAGGGGCTGCTGATGGGAGGCTGTTGGTGGCCTGATTCTCGCCCCTCCCCCCGACCTGTCAGGCGACATCGGATTGGCCTCCCCCTGCCCCCAGCCTTGTGGTCATTTAATGAACTAGTGGCGCACTGCGTGAGATGCTTCGCTTCGCTCAGCATGACAGCGAGTGGGGATGTCACCCTGCGCGCAGCGAAGGGTCTCTGCTCACACGCCTTGGCCGACTATGCTGACGATGAGCGATCAATTCGTTAGTGACCATCAGGCTGGGGTCGTGTGAACCCGGGAGCCCGGAATCTCCCATCTATGAGCCAACCTCCCGCCGTCAGGTGGGTCGCCGGAGCTGCGGCCTGTCCGGGTCATCGGGTAAATGTTTGGGAGGCTAAATGTTTGGGAGGTTAACCTTATTGATAGAGGGGGCGTTCTATACAGTGAAGGTAGTATGGGGTATCATGGCGGGGTAGCCAACCTGGCCGCCGGAGGCGGCGAGCACAGGAGGTGTTCCCCCTTGTACCCTGGTTTGGAGGCCCAAGGCGAGCGCCCATTGGTGGACGCCGCCAGGGTCGGCGACGAAGGAGCCATCGCCGAGTTATATAATAGGTATTTCCCGCGCGTCTATCGGTACGTACTGGTTCGCACGGGCAATGTGGGTGATGCCGAGGATCTGACGGAAGAGGTGTTCATCCGTATGTTGGATGCTCTGGACCGGTTCGAGTGGCGGCAGGTGCCTTTCTCGGCTTGGCTCTTCCGGATCGCTCACAACGCTGTCGTTAGCCATCAACGGCGGGACGGCGCCCGGGGGAGGCTCTCCCCCTTGTCGCCCAGCCTGCCGGTGGCCACACAGGGGCCGGAGGAGGCGGTGGAGGCCCGAATGGCCTTGGACGAGGTGATGGAGGCGACTCGCAACCTCCCCGAGGCTCAGCGAAGGGTGATCGCTCTGCGCTTCGGAGCGGGGCTGTCGGTAGCTGAGACGGCGCGGGCTCTGGGCAAGAGCGGGGGCAATGTTAAGGTCATACAGCACAAGGCGATCGTTAAACTGAGAGATCTGCTGGTGGATAAGAGGCCGGAAGGTAATGAAGAGAAGGCTTGAGGAAACGCTGGAGGTGTGCCTGGCGGCGCTGGTGAGGGGCCAGAGCACGGTGGACGAGTGTCTGTCCCTCTATCCGGAGCTGGCGGCCGAGCTGGAGCCTCTGCTGCATACGGCTCGCAGGCTCGAGAAGGCCTATGCCGCCGGCCCTTCGCCGCTCTACGTGCAGGCGGCCCGCCAGCGCTTCCTGGCGACCATGGCCTACCGCCGTCAGAGGCGGCTGGCCGCGCGGCCTGCCAGGCCCTCCTGGCGCTGGGTCCCTGCGGCCGTGGGCAGCGTTGCTCTGGTAGCCTTCGCGGCCTGGGCGAGCGTGCTCGCCTTGGGTGGTGGCGGCGGTGGCTCTCAGGAGCCATCCGTGATTGTCGGCAGGATAACGCCGGTGACCACTGTGGCAGGAGACATCCAGGGGCAGGTGACGCGGGTCCAGGACCAATTGGAGCAAATTAGAACGGGGATGGAGAGCGGCACTGTCGAGCCGGTCGCCATTCAGCAGTTGAAGGAGGACACGGCCGCGCTGGTGGCCAGCCTCGATCAGGGTCAGGGGCTAGAGCCGGAGGCCATGTCGCAGATCGGCGAGCTGTTTGCCGATCAGGAAAGGGTTCTCAGCGAGGCGAAAGAGAAGGTGCCGCTCCTGCCAGCCGAGGACTTGGACGAGATAATAAGGATAGCCGGGGCAGGGCGAGCCAAGGTCGAGGAATTGCTGTCGCCCACCGCTACCGCAACGCCATCGGCCACTCCGACCGCGACGCCGTCGGCGACCCCCAGCGCGACGCTGACGCCAACCGCTACGCCTGAGGAGAGCCCTACCTCTACCGTCACCCCTACGGTCACTCCGTCTGCAACCGTGACGCCGGAGGTAACCCCCACCGAGACACCGCAGCCCACGCCTTCGCCGCCCCCAGAGGGCGGCGAGGAGCCCATCCCGCCAGCGACTGCTACCCCTTAGCGCGTTCCATCACCGAGTTGCAGCGACACCCGGGCGTAGCATGCCACCTGGAGGGGGAGATCCTTTCGCTCTGCTCACGGTGACAGCCTGCCTTGGCGTCATTCTGAGCGAAGCAAAGAATCCGAGCGGAGCTAGGAATCTCAGCGGAGCGAAGGGATGCGTCGTCACATCTTGGAGACAGTAAAACCTTAAGGGGTGGCGGTCGGACTGGCGGCTGTCGGCGTGATTAGGCCGGCCACCCGCAGGATGCGCCCGTCCATGACCTGTGCCAGGCTGAGGGCATCATCCACCGAGGCTAGGGCTGTGGGCGCGGTGGTTCCTATCCGCGCCAGGACGTTTCCCCGCCGGAAGTCTACGACGTTCAGACTTACCGGGATGTCGCGTCCACTCACCTCTTGGCTGGTGGTGGCCACGAAGGCCACCGATTCCTCGCCAACGGTAGGTATCTCCACGAGGTTGGAATCCTCCAGTTGCGCCAATTCCTCTTGCAGCCTGTCTTTGCCGTCACGGAAGGCCGCGATCGCTCCCTCCTGATCCTGGTAGATGGAGACGGCGCTGAAGACGTCATAGGTGCCGCTATAGAAGGCCGTGGGGTCGCTGCTGACGTACTCCACTTGGTAGCCATCGGTGCGGCCCCATTCCTTCAGATTGCTCAAGCATTCGTCAAGCTCGGCTCCCTCGGCCCCAGCGCAGCTCTCGCTATCGGTGACGTGGGTGGCACTACTTTCGACCTCGACAAAGTCCATCGGCATGTCACCGATCTGGAGCGAGATGGCCTCGACGTCTTCGATCAGAACTGAGTCCTCCTGGCCACCATCTTCTCCTGCCATCTCCAACACCACGATGGTAAGACCCACCCCTACGACGGCGAGGGCTGAGAGTGCTGCGACGGCCGTGAGGGCGATCGGCCACCCCAAACGGACGACACGGGCCGGGCGGGCTCCCGCCGCCGTTCGGAAGACGCCCGTAGTCAGCACGACACGCCCGAACAGCCCGAACCCCAGCCAGTAGGTGAGAATGGCCGGAATCGGCCAGAAGAACAGACACAGTGCGACTGCGGGGCCCGGGCCCCAGTTAGACCATACCCACCAGGTGACCACAGCGTCCAGGCCGCTTCCCACCAATAGCGCGAAGGCGGCCATGCCCGTCTGAACCACGACTCGTGCCCTGCGCTCCTGAGATTGACTGCCCGCCATAGGGGTCTCTCCTCCTGCTGTGTCGCTCGCGCTGCCGCTTCGTCGCTCGCCTATGGTGCCTGGCCGCAAAGCCTTTGTCAAGTTCGAGACGCCCTAGGGTAATTGACACTCGTACCTGGCGTTCCTAGAATGGGCGATAGGATGGCTTACGAAGCGGAAGGCGCCAGTGCCGGCAGTGGTCGGGAGGTTGTGAGTCTGTCTCAGGCTGCTGCCCTTTTTCTGTCTGCCCTGGCTCCCGAAGTGCGCCAGGAGAGTCAGAGTGAGGTCTATCGCTTCGTTCGCTGGTACGGAGCGGATCGCCCTGTAGGGGAACTGCGGGGCCATGATGTAGCCCTCTATGCTGAATCCCTGGGCCCTGCCACAGCCGATATCGTCCGTCGGGCTGAGGCCCTTCGTTCCTTTCTGGCGTTCGCCAAGAAGGAGCGCCTCACCATCACCAACCTGGCCACCCACCTGCGCCTGCGCAAGAGCCCCCAGGGTATCGAGGGCAGTGCAGCCACGGTGGCCACACCGTCCCAACTGACGGCTGAGGGATATACCTCCCTCAGCGCTGAGCTGGAGTCTCTGAAGGCTCAGCGGCCCCACATCGCCGCGGAGCTGCGGCGGGCGATGGTAGATAAGGATTTCCGTGAGAACGCCCCCTTGGACGCTATGCGCGAGCACCAGGCGCACGTTGAGGGGCGCATACGCCAGCTAGAGACTATTTTGAAGCACGCAGAAGTGGTCGGCGGCGAGACGGCTCCAGGGGCCAAGACTCACCTGGGCAGCACCGTCATTCTGCGTGACCTCGCATCGGGGTCAGCGGTGCGCTACACACTGGTCAGCCCCAGCGAGGTTAGCCCAAGCGAAGGCAAGATATCTATCGCTTCGCCGGTGGGCAAGGCACTAATAAATCGCACTGTCGGCGATGAGGTGGAGGTCTCAGTGCCGGTCGGTAGCCTCCACTTCCGCATCGAGGAGATACAGGGCTAACCCCTCAACTTCGCTCTGCTTCTGCGGATCTGCCGCCGTTTTGGTCGCCGCTCTTGTTTCCTACCGCCGCTCGCTGATTGGGATGTAGGGCAGGTCCACAGGCCCCACGTACCTCAGCAGGGGGCGCAGCAGGATGTTGTCGGCCCACTGCTCGAGAATCTGGGTGATCCAGCCGGGCATTCGACCTAAAGCAAACATGGGGATGAACAGGTCTTCGGGGATGCCCAGCAGGCTGTAGGCAGCGCCGGCGTAGAAGTCCACGTTGACGTAGATCCCGTGCTCCCGGTAAGGGGCCATGGCCTCCTCCACGCGGCTCAGAATCTGGAACCACTTAACCTGGCCGTACTTCTCACCCATGTGGCGGACGCGGTCGCGCAGGTGACGGGCGCGGGGGTCTTCGGTCTTGTACACCCGGTGGCCAAAGCCCATGATTCGCTTCTTGGCGGCGATTGCGCTCTTAACCCACTCTTCGGCTCGCTCCGGCTCGCCAATCTCGGTGGTCATCGTCATGACTGCCTGCGCTGCCCCACCGTGCGCGGGCCCCTTCAAGGTGGCGATAGCCGAAACGATAGCGGCGTGCATGTCGGCCCTGGTACCAGTGGTCACCCGGGCGGCGAAGGCCGAGGCGTTGGCGCCGTGGTCGGCATGCAAGAGCAGGTCCACGTCTATGGCGCGAGCGCTCTCCTCGTCGGGCTTCTCCCCCCTGAGCATGTAGAGGAAGTTGGCGGCGTGGTTCAGGCGGGGGTCAGGGGCCACCGCATTCTGACCCTTGCGGATGCGCTCGTGGGCGGCAACGATAGTGGGCGCCTGAGCGGTGAGGCGGATCGCCTTGCGCAGGTTGGCCTTCGGGGAGTTGTCCTCGGTGTCCGGGTCGAACGCGGCCAGAGCGGAAACCGCGGTTCTGAGAACGTCCATCGGGTGGGTGGCTTTGGCCAAGTCGATGATCTGGAGGATCTGCGGGGGCAGCGCCCGGTTCTCGGCCAGGCTGCGCGACATGTCGTCCAGTTCCTTCTGAGTGGGCAGCTTGCCGTGCCACAGCAGGTAGCATACTTCCTCGAAGGTAGACTTCTCGGCTAGGTCGTGGATGTCGTAGCCGCGATAGATGAGTCTGCCGAGCGTGCCATCTATTTTGCTGGACCCCGTCTCATCGATGACGATCCCCTTGAGTCCTCGGGCCAGTTCTCTTTCGGACATCGCTCTAGCTCCCTCCTCTGGACTCAGGGTAAAAACAAGGAGCCGCTAAGAGCTCCTGAGCAGAATCCCCTCTGCTTGACATAGATCGGGTTATGGCTCTCGTGTCATTATAGCCCTGATCGCGCGGGCTGTAAATTATTTGCACTCGTCCAGAACGCTGCCGATGAATCACTGTCACAACGAAATCGGCTTGACCCTCCTTTCGGCGAAAGACGATAATCGCTTCAGGAGAGTGATGTGCGTACGTTGCGCCTCGGGCTGGCCCAGATAAACACCACCGTCGGCGACCTGGACGGCAACGCTGCCAAGGTCCTGGACTACGTGGGCCGGGCGCGAGAGCTGGGCGTGGACGTGCTCAGCTTTCCCGAGATGACCATCACTGGCTACCCGCCCGAGGACCTGCTGCTGCGGCCTCAGTTCATCCGCCACAACCTGGCCGTCCTGGAACGGGTGGTGAAGGGCTGCCAGGGCATCACCGCCGTGGTGGGTTTCGTCGACCGCGAGCATGACATCCACAATGCCGCCGCCATCATCCACGACGGGCGGCTGGTGGACGTCTACCACAAGCAGTTCCTCCCTAACTATGGCGTCTTCGACGAGAACCGCTACTTCCAGGCGGGGACGAGGTGCCCGGTGTACGTGATGGTTGGCATCGGCGTGGGGGTGAGCATCTGCGAGGACATCTGGTATCCGGAAGACCCCACGCGAGCGCAGGCGCACGCTGGCGCGCAAGTGATCATCAATATCAACGGCTCGCCCTACCACATGGGCAAGCGGCGCTTCCGCGAGCACATGCTGGCCACTCGTGCCAGCGACTACGCCGTCTTCATCAGCTACACGAATCAGGTGGGCGGGCAGGATGAGCTTGTCTTCGATGGCGCCAGCATGGTGGTGAGCCCCAGCGGTGAGGTTTTGGCTCAGGCCGCCGCCTTCGAGGAAGAGCTGTTGATCTGTGATCTGGACGTGGAGGAGACTTTTCAGGCTAGCCTTCACGAGCCGCGACGGCGCAAGGAGAGGCCGGCCGCCGGCGCCAGCGCTTCCGTGGCCAGGGTGCACGTGTCCGATGAGCCCTTGGCGGACAAGAAGCCGTCCGTGGAACGTCGACACGCCCCCTCCCTGGGCGATGACGCTGAGGTGTATAGCGCGCTGGTGCTGGGCACCCGCGACTACCTGCTGAAGAACGGCTTTCAGAAGGCGGTCATTGGCCTATCGGGGGGCGTTGATTCCAGCCTGGTGGCGGCAATCGCGGTGGACGCTCTAGGCGAGGAAAACGTGGTGGGTGTGGCCATGCCCTCCCGCTTCTCCTCCGAGGGGAGCATCAGGGACGCCCGCGAGTTGGCCGACAGCCTGGGCATTCAACTGATGACCATCCCCATCGAGGGGCCCTTCACCGCTTTCCTCGACCTTTTCAGCGAGCCTTTCGCTGGCAGCGAGTTCGGGGTGACCGAGGAGAACATCCAGTCGCGCATCCGCGGCCTCATCAGCATGGCCCTGTCGAACAAGTTCGGCTGGCTGGTGCTGACCACCGGCAACAAGAGCGAGATGGCGACCGGCTATGCCACTCTCTACGGCGACATGGCCGGTGGCTTCGCCGTCATCAAGGATGTGTCTAAGACCCTGGTCTATCGCCTGGCCCGCTATCGCAACGGCTTGGGGCCAAAACCGGTCATTCCCCAAAGCGTCATCGAGAAGGAGCCCTCGGCGGAGCTGCGTCCAGACCAGCGTGACGCGGACACTCTGCCGCCCTACGAGACCCTCGACTCCATCCTTGAGGCCTACGTGGAGGAGGACAAGAGCGTCCATGAGATAGCGGCCATGGGCTTCGACGAGGGGCTGGTGAAGCGGGTGATGGCCATGGTGGACGGGAGTGAGTACAAGCGTCGTCAGGCTCCTCCCGGCGTGAAGATCAGCCCGCGCGCCTTCGGACGCGACCGCCGCCTGCCGATAGCCAATCGCTACAGGGGCTACTAGCCGCCGATGCTTATTCAAGCGGTCTTCTTCGACTACGGTGGCGTCATTGGCCGCCTCGACCGCCAGGAGATGGCTCGCCTGGAGGACAAGTACGGGCTGCCTCGCGGCGGGTTCTGGCACGCGCTGTTCGAGATCCCCGAGTGGTACGAGGTGGAGGTCGGTCGCAGCTCAGAGCGAGAATGGCTGAAGGGGGCACTGGACAAGCTGTACGAACTGGCCGGCCGGCCGATACCGGGCATTCGTCAGGACTGGCACCACATCTGGAAGGGCGTCGATGAAGGGGTAGTCTCTCTGGCCCGAAATCTCCGGTCGCGCTACAAGGTGGGCATGATCAGCAACGCCACCAAGAACCTGGAGGAAGTCCTGGCGAACCATCACGGCATCATCGACCTGTTCGACGTGGTCATCAACTCGGCGCGGGTGGGCATGGCCAAGCCCGACGTGCGCATCTATCACCTGGCTGCCGAAAGGCTGGGGGTGCCCGTCGCCGCCTGCGTGTTCACCGACGACCTCGTCCACAACATCGAGGGGGCGCGGGCCGCCGGCATGCACGCCTTTCACTTCCAGGGCGTCGCCGAACTGGAGCGCCAACTGCGGGCGCTGGGGGTCGAATGGTAGGCTTCGTTTTGCCCTAGACAGTCCGGCCAGCCGGGCACTAGAATCGATAGATGTTCTCTCTTGCTTCCTTTAGGAGTATTGACCCATGCCTGCCAAGGTAACCGTCGAAGTCATCCCGCAGGTGCGCGAGATGGCCTGCGAGCTGGTCCGCCGCTCGGCGCGGCGGCTGCGCCACCTGCGCTACTGCGACCTGCGCATCGAGGTGGGCGAGGGCAAGGGGGCAGCGGCCGAGAACGGCATGGACAAGCTCAGCAGCGAGGACTATGGCTTCTCCTTCGGCGTGCGGGTCATCGCGGGGGAGAAGATGACAGCGGCCGGCCACTTCGGCCAGCAGCTGGGGGCCGCCGACCTGCCCCGCCTCCAGCGCGTCCTCCGCGCCGGCATCGACCACGCCTATCAGCGGGCCCTGGCCAGCGCTCACAGCAAGGCTTTGGCCCGCAAGCGCCTGGGCCCCCTGGCCGAAGCCCTCGCCAGCATTGAGCTGGCCCCCATCGAGGTGCGCCAGGACAGCGTGTCCGCTCAGTATCAGATCGACCCCCGCTCGCTGTCCTTGGACGAGGTCGTTCGCTACGTGCGGGAGATTTCCAAGGGCGTGCAGGGCGTCGACCAGCAGGTCATGTACAACTACGTTGGCGCCTCCACTGTTCTCAGCCGCCAGCTCTTCTGTAGCTCCGAGGGGGCAAACATCGACCAGAGCTCGGCCATCACCGGCGGCATGTGCTTTGTGGTGGCGGTGGGCAAGGAAGGCGGTCAGGAGCTGTACGACTTCGTCGGCCACCAGCGGGGGTGGGAGGCGCTGACCGAGGGCGTGGACGAGGAGCACATCCAGCGGCCCGACCTGCGGACGTTCTCCCTCGCCCTGGCGACGGACACGGTGGCCCTGGCCAACTCGCGCCCGCTGAAGGCCAGCGACAAGGACGTGGTGGTGGTCACCGACCCCCACTACAACGCCCTGCTGGTGCACGAGATCGTCGGTCACCCCACTGAGGCCGACCGCGCCCTCAAGATGGAGACGGGCTACGCCGGCCGTAGCTGGCTACTCAAGGACCTGGCGGACAACCAGCTCGGCAAGCGGGTGGGCTCGGAGCTGCTGACCGCCTTCACCGATCCCACCCTCTCCGGCTTCGGCCACTACCTGTACGACGACGAGGGGACGCCAGCCAAGCGGGTCGTCCACATCGATAGGGGCATCTTGAGCGGCTTCATGAACAGCCGCCAGACGGCCGCCCTGCTGGGGGCCGAGCCCAACGGCTCCTACAAGGCCACCGACGCCTCGCTCGTGCCGCTGATCCGCATGTCCAACACCTGCTTCGCCGGCGGCGACCGCGACCCGCAGGACATCATCCGCGAGGTGGAGCACGGCTACTACGTTGTGGGCCATCGCATCCCGTCCATTTCCGAGCAGCGGGAGAACTTCCGCATCACCGCCATGAAGGTGTACGAGATCCGCAACGGCGAGCTGGGGGAGATGTTCCGCGACGGCGGCCTGACGAGCGACAGCCGCGATTACTTCCTGAGCATCGACGCCGTGGGCAACGACTTTCGCCTGTTCCCCATCCCCAACTGCGGCAAGGGGGTGCCGATGCAGACCAAGCGTATGAGCAACGGCGGCCCCACTCTGCGCGGGCGGGCCAAGCTTAGCGGGGCGTGATAGGAACGCGCATGCCTGTCATTCCGAGGAGCGGAGCGACGAGGAATCTTGGGCGGGGACGCAAGAGCTACTACGTCTATCTGTTGACCAACAGGTCTGGAACCCTCTACACCGGCCTAACGAGCGATCTCGAACGTCGAGTGTACGAGCACAAGCACAAGCTCGTCGACGGCTTCACGAAGAAATACAATGTTGGCATCCTTGTGTACTACGAGGCAACCGACGACATCCGGGCCGCCATAGTCCGGGAAAAGCAGATCAAAGCGTGGCGGAGGTCGAAGAGAATCGCTCTGATTGAGTCGATGAACCCTCAGTGGCGAGAACTGAGCGAGGGATGGTTCACTCCCCCGCCACCAGATTCCTCGCTCCGCTCGGAATGACAGGGATTGGAGTGCAGATGAGGACCAAGCGCATGAGCAACGGCGGCCCCACCCTGCGGGGGCGGGCCAAGCTGAGCGGAGTGTAGAGGAGGTGCTGCGATGCGTGTTTTCCTTTGCCATTCGAGCAAGGATAAGCTGATCGTAGAGCAGGTGTGGAATTGCCTGGGCGAGCGCGTGACTTGGCTTGATAAGGCGGAACTTGAATGGGGCGACGTACTTGTAGAGAAAGTGGCCGCCGCTATTGAGGAAGCCTCGGATTTCCTTCTGTTCTGGAGCAGGAGCGCTAGCGAGTCGGGCTGGGTTCGTTTTGAACTCCACATGGGCTTCGTGCGCCTACTAGAGGGCAAAGGATGCAAGCTTCGGGTCGTCCTCTTGGATGATACTGCACTGCCCTTGTATTTGCGGCCTTTTCTTTTCCTGGATGTTAAGGAACATAGGCAGCGCCCGAACTACGCAGCGGAATTAATATGTGGCCGATTTCTCAGTGAAGGACCGAGGCCCAGAGCCGTCGTGAGAAAGTTGGCGCTCGATAGGAATGAGGAGTTGGAACGGATCGAGCAGGCGGTCAACTCTAGAGAGAGTCAAGTTATCTTGGTTCAAGGACTCTACGGGATCGGCAAGCGCACGTTGGTTAAAATGGCGGTCGAACGGTTTTTCGCTCCGCCCGATGTGCGCACCGTTACGGTTCGACCAGGCACTGGGTGGGTTGAACTGGCTCTTCAGCTTTCCGCACTTGCGGGCATCCCTCCACCTCCCGACGGCGCCAACCACCAAGAAATCGAGACTATCATTAGAGCCTCCATAGAGACCATACATAGCAGGGGTGCCCTCATAGCCTTCTATGAAGTGCAACATTGGGTTGAGGAGGATGGCACGCCGGCGCCCATTTTCAACAAGCTGCTTGAATGGGCTTGCAGCGTGCGAGCGTTCGCTGGCAGACCAGTATTCTTGACCTCCACAAGACTTCCTGAAATCCCCATAGATTACAGACGATCCTATCAAGCCGTCCGAATCGGAGGCTTATCTGCTGACCATGTAGCGGCGCTAATTCGACACTGGCTAGAGATCGAGAAAGGACAAACTGACGAAGAGCTGCAAGGCCTGAAGCGTCTAGGCGAAGAGCTGTACGGGTATCCAATTGCTGCACGAATTGCGGCGAGTTTGGTTGGTCAATACGGTGTGGAATACCTTCTGAGTTATCGTCGCCACATCATTGATCTGCGAGTCGATATTGCGAAGGACGTGATAGCTGCTGCACGGGTTTCTGATGAGGCGATTCGCATACTACAGGTTCTGGCACTGCTCGATGCCCCTCTGCCTGAGGAACGCATTGCCAATGCGTTAGGTCTAAGCGATGAGGTCTTTAGGGAAGCAGGGGACGATGTTCTAAGCTTCGGCTTGGCCACTATGGAGCCGCTAGGGCTTACTCTGCATCCTTTGGTGCGAGACTTCTACTGGCGAACATTCGCACTTAGCCCGTCCTACAAGGAAGTTTTACAAAGCCTTATCGGAGAGTGTCGGAGATTTCTGCAATCTCTCGTGCCTGGCACGGAACGGTACGCACAATGGCTACCAACCGTCTTTCGCCTAATGACTCTGGCAGGTGATCTTAAAGGGGCCCGTCAACTCCGGAGCGACCTTTTCGGGACGCTGCTAGAGAGCGCGATTCAACTGTACCGTAGAAGAGAATACCCATTGGCTTTAGAGTACGTGGATTTGGTGCTTAACGATTGGCCAGACCATTGGGGTGCTAGGCTCTATCGTGCTCGCTGTCTGACGAGACTGGCACGAATTCCTGCAGCCAGGGCTCTTCTCAACAACATGGTGGCTGAGCGCTCGACCTCAGTATCTGCCTTGCACGAGATGGGCCGCACATATATGGAGGACCGCAAGTGGGGGAGGGCGATAGAGTTCTTCAAGAAGGCGTTGGAACAATGGAGTGACCATCTGCCCTCACTCCGGGATAGTGCAGAGTGTTACGTTCACCTTGAGGACTTACAAAATGCTCTGGGGTTTGTGGAGCGAGCGGAAAGCATCGAGCCTAGGAGTCCCTATGTGCTTCAAATAAAGTCAATCATTCTTGAAAAGCAGCACGGCCTTGAAGAAGCGTACAAGGTAATGCAGCAGGCGTTACAGCAGGATCCTGGCAACGCTGCTTTCGAGCACAGGCTGGGGAGGATCGCGGAGCAGCGCGGCCCCGTCTATCGCCGGGACGCGCTTGAACATTACAACAAAGCTGCGGAGCTTGACGACACCTTCATGGAGGCCCGTCTGTCGAGGCTCAGTGTATTGGTCGATTTAAGCGAACTTACGGAAGCTGAGAAAGGCATTGGTGACCTACGAAATAGAGTCTATGGTAAGTCACGGCAGGTTCTTAGGGGAATCGAGGCAAAGCTGGCACTTGAGAAGGGAGAGCTGGACTCGGCAATGCAGCTGGTACGTCGCGACTGGTCACCGAGTTCGTGTGCGCTTCGCGCGAAGGTGGAAATGCGAAGAGCGGCCAAATGCAAGGAACAGGGATATACCGAACTCGCAAGGCGAAGTCTGGACGCTGCCCGGAGGCACCTGGTGGAAGGCCTTGAACACAATCCCAACAATACAGGGTTACTCGATCTAGAGCGTGAGCTGCAAAGTCTGGCAGAAGAGATGTAGCCTCACGTCGGAGGGGGGATGATCACCACAACTAAATTGAAAAGCTCGGCCCGCGAGGGCCTGGCCTACCTGCGCGCCGTCGGGGACGTCGAGGAGGCGGAGGTGTTCGCCGCCAGCAACGGCCAGCTCCTCACCCGCCTCAACTACACCTCGCACATCCCCTGCAACGGCGTGGAGGAGCCCAAGTCCACCGAGTCCTACGGCATCGGCGTGCAGGCCGTCTTCCGCACGGCCGAGGGGCGCAAGATAGGCTTCGGCAGCGAGAGCAGCGATATCTCCATCGAAGGGGTGAAGGAGGCGCTGGCCAAGGCCCGCAAGGGGGTCGTCCACGATCCCGAGTTCGTGTCGCTGCCGCGGCCCGGCGGTGAGAAGCGTGCCCTGCGCCGCTACCACGACCCCCGCCTGATGCGCCTGGCCGACGCCGACCTGGTGGGCTGCGGCTGGGAGGTGGTGGGCGGCGCCCTGCGCACCTTCCAGTCCTCGGAGACGCTCATCGAGCTGGCCGGCGGTGACCTGCGCGCCCTCGGGCTCATCGTCGGGGGAGACGTGACCATACTCCAGGAGCGCATCGCTGTGGTCTCCTATGCCATGCCCCAGGTGCAGACGGACGAATCGAGCGTCATCCTCTCCTTCGTCACCTCCATGGTCGAGCGAGAGGGCTCCAAGGGCAGCGGCTGGGCGGCGGCCACTCGCCTGGCGGCCTTCGGCGATGAGGCCGGGCGGGAGGCAGCCGGCAATGCTATTCAGGCCGTCGGCGGCGTGCGGGTCAAGGACGGCGAGTATCGCGTCATCTTCGGCCCGCAGGCGGTGATGGACCTGATGGTGAACCTGGTGATGCCCAGCGTGAGCCTGGGCACTTTCTACGCCGCCGCCGGCCCCTTCATGGGCAAGCTGGGCAAGCAGATCGCCTCGCAGAAGCTGAGCATCTACGACGACGGCGCGGCGCCGGGGCTGGCGGGGAGCAAGGGCATCACCTGCGAGGGGCTGCCCACCGGCCGCACTGAGCTCATCCGCAACGGCGTCCTCACCGGCCTGCTGACGAACTACTACGAGAGCCAGCGCATCCTCGCCGACCCCAAGGCGCGCGAGAAGCTGGGGATGGACCCCGGCGACTATCGAGCGGCCATGGTGCCCCGCAACGGCTTCCGCTTCGCTCGCGGCGGCGGGCGCAACTTCGATGCTCAGCCGGGCATCTTCGCCACCAACGTCATCATCGAAGGGGACGACCGCAGCCAGCAGGAGCTACTGCGGCAGGTGGGCGATGGCCTGTACCTGGGCCGCATCTGGTACACCTACCCGGTGAACGGCCTGCGCGCGGGCGACTTCACCTGCACCGTCGTGGGCGATTCCTACGTCATCCGCGACGGCCGCCTGGCCGAGCCGATCAGAGCCAACGCCATCCGCCTCAACGACAGCATCCACAACGTCCTGCAAGGGATCATCGGCGTCGGGCGCGAGCGGCGGCCGACCCTGGCGTGGGCGGCGGACGAGATCGTCTACGCGCCGGAGGTGGCGGGGGAGAAGGTGGCGGTGCAGGAGATCGCCGGGTTCATGGAGCAGATCTAGAGGGCTAGGCTTCCCCCAGCCCTTTTCTCCGCAGGTACTCGTCGATGGCCGCGGCTGCCACCTTGGCATCGGCCACGGCGTCCACCACGTAGTCGGGGCCGCGCACGGCGTCGCCGCCGGAGAACACCCCCGGGCGGCTGGTGGCGCCGGTCGCCGGGTCGATCACCAGCGTTCCGTTCTTGTTGGCCTCCAGGCCGGGTGTCGCCTCAGGGATCAGGCGCTCGACGCGGTAACCGAGGGCGAGAACCACCGTGTCGACCGGTATCTCGAACTCGGAGCCGGTGATGGGCACCGGCCTGGGGCGGCCGCTGGCATCGGGCTCGCCCAGTTGCATGCGCTGGCAACGCGCCACGCGCACGTGGTTGTGCTCATCGCCGAGGAACTCAATGGGCGCCGCCAGGTACATGAACTGCACGCCTTCCTCCACGGCGTTCTGGCGCTCCCGGGCACTGCCAGGCATCTCCGCCTCGGTGCGGCGGTAGACGCAGGTCACTTCGCGGGCGCCCAGCCGCAAGGCCGAACGCACGCAGTCCATGGCAGTGTCGCCGCCGCCCACGACGGCCACCCTGTCGCCGGGCTCGACGGGTCGGCGCCATTCGGGAGGTAGATGCTCCGGTGGCACGTTGGAGCGTACCAGGAAGTCCGTGGCCATGGTAATGCCATCGAGGTCCTCCCCGGGGACACCCATCTTTACGCCTTGGGCAGCGCCGTAGCCGAGGAAGATGGCATCGTAGCCCATGTCAAAAAGGTTGTCCACGGTCAACTTCTTGTCGGCAACGCTGTCTCTGCCGACAAGGGTATTGGTGACGAAGGTGACGCCGAGCTTCTCCAGCATCCGAATCTTGTCGTCGATCACCCGCTTGCTGATCTTAAAGCCGGGGATGCCGTAGCGAAGGAGACCGCCGGCTAGAGGCCAGGCTTCGTACACCACCACCGTGTGGCCCCGCTTGGCGAGCTCCTCGGCCACCACCAGGCCGGCCGGGCCTGCGCCCACCACGGCCACCTTCCCGTCGGTGGGCGGAGCCGCCTCGGGCAGGGGCCATCCCTCCTGCTTTCGCTGATAGTCGGCGACGAAGGACTCCAGCCGGCCGATGGCGCCGGGCTTCGCCTTCTTCTCTAGCACACAGGCGCCCTCGCACAGTTGCTGGTGGGGGCAGAGACGGCCGCATATCTCGGGCATGGGGCTGGTTTCGCGGAACTTGTTGGCTGCGCCGATGACGTCGCCCTGCTCCAGCAGAGCGAAGGCTGCTGCGATGTCGTTGCGGAGAGGACAGGCCTTGGTGCAGGGAGCGGCAGGACACTGGAGGCAGCGGGAAGCCTCTCGCTGCGCGGTCTCGATGTCCAGGTCGAGGTAGATTTCGTCCCAGTTCTTGATTCGCTCCTTGGGGTCCCGCTTGGGGATAACTTGAGGCGGTATCTTCAGCCGCTGCTTGCGGTCAACGGCAGAAGTCGGCTTCTTTTCGGTTGGAGAACTATCGTCGCTCACAGCAGCTATCCCCTTACTATCTTAAGGTCAGCACTCGCTTGTGTGAACACACTGCGGGGAGCCACATCACTGGCAGCGTGCCCTTGGCCTGCCGCGCTTTCTTCTATCTAGGGCCGCCGTAGCCCTCTTCGGCCTTCGTTAGAATCGATGGCCGCCGCAGGCCAAGGATTCCTCGCCGCGGCGAGAGGAGAAAGGTCGCCAGGAAGAGCACGGTTGCCGTCAGCACGACGGCGGCGCTGGCGGCCACATCGGCATGATAGGAAAGGTAGAGGCCAACCACGGACGACACGATCCCTATGCCAGCGCCCACCGCCATTATCAGATGCAGGCGTTGCACCAGGAGCTGGGCGGTGGCGGCCGGGGTCACCAGCATGGCGACCACCAGCACGATGCCCACCGCCTTGAGAGAGATGACGATGGTGAGGGCGATGAGGGCGAGCAGCCCATACTGCATAGCCGCCACCGGTAGGCCAGCGGCGGCGGCCATGGCCGGGTCGTAGGCGGTGAACAAGAGCTCCTTGTAGAAGACGGCCACCAACACCAGCACCGTCGCTCCGACGGCGGCAATGAGAACCAGGTCGCCCTGGCCCACCCCCAGCACATTGCCGAAGACGAAGCTGAAGAGGTCGACGATGTAGCCCTCCTGGCGGCTGACGATCAGGATGCCCAGGGCGAAGACACCCACAAAGACAACGCCAATGGCCGTGTCGAATCGCAGGCCGGCGCGGCGGCTGACAAAGACGATGCCCAGGGATGTGAGGATGGCGGCGACGGCTGCCCCCAGGTAGATGCTGCCACCAAGGACGAAGGCGGCGGCCACGCCGCCAAAGGAGGCGTGGGCCAGGGCGTCGCCGA
>Ga0315279_10002821_pt1 | contig 25294 bp, 24 predicted proteins | sample YL17G06_20_MG_FD_203694 | JGI IMG/M metagenome (GOLD analysis project Ga0315279, IMG submission 203694) | Sediment microbial communities from Yellowstone Lake, YNP, Wyoming, USA - YL17G06_20 | ecosystem: Environmental > Aquatic > Freshwater > Lake > Sediment | place: USA: Wyoming | collected...
CTAACACTTAACGCATATCACCTACTCTGACTTTTAACTATCTTTGGTTAAATAATTTTAATTAATCGCCTCCCCTTTATTTAAATTATTTTTTAATTACCTATTGATTAAATGTTGCTTCGATATTCATTTTTCTTGGTTTATTATAAAGAAATATAATTGGTTAAAGTTCCAATACCTTCAATCTCTACTTCTACTACATCACCTACTTGGAGTTCACCTACTCCAGAGGGAGTACCAGTAACTATAACATCTCCTGGATTCAGAGTCATTATCTGAGAAATAAAACTTACGATTTCTTCTATCTTAAAAATCATCTTACTAGTTGAGGAATGTTGCTTTACTTTACCATTCTGCCGAAGTTTTATTTCTAAATTATTAGGTTCCAAATCAGTAACTAGATAAGGACCAAGAGGAGCAAATGTATCAAATGATTTAGCTCTAGTCCATTGTCCATCCTTTTTTTGTAAATCTCTAGCCGTTACATCATTAAAACAGGTGTAACCTAATATATTTTCGTAAACCTCTTTTGGTTTAATATTTTTAACTTTATTTTTTATAATTACTCCTAACTCTGCTTCGTAATCTAAACGTTCAGTCATTTTTGGATAAATAATATTCTCTTTATGCCCGATTACTGCAGTAGAAGGTTTTAAAAATATTAAAGGTTCCTCAGGAATCTTCAATTTAAATTCTTCTGCATGGTCAAAATAATTCAATCCCAACGCTATTATTTTAGAGGGCACACAAGGAGGCAAATACTTAATCTCTGAAAGAGAATATTGATTTTCTAAAATTTCGTATTTATCAAAAAAATCTTCTTTTATCTCTCTAACCATGTGGTCTTCTTCTATAACTATCCCATTTTTTTCTTTACCATTGATCAAAAATCTGATAAATTTCATAAATTAACCCCTCTTTGCAATTTTTATTTTTCATTAAGTTATTGAAAGAATAGTTGCAATTTTACCTGCTCTATTAACTTTCTTTAATCTCACTCTATCCCATAATTGGGAGCTTCTTTAGTAATAATTACATCATGAGGATGACTCTCTCTTAAACTAGCAGAGGTAATTTGAATAAATTCAGTCTCTTCTTGTAATTCTTTAATATTTCTCACCCCACAATAACCCATACCTGAACGTATTCCTCCTAATAGTTGGAATACATAAGCAGAAAGTGGTCCCTTGTAAGAAACTCTTCCTTCAATTCCTTCTGGAACCAACTTATTCTCTTCTGCTTCTTCCTGAAAATACCGATCTTTACTTCCTTTCTTCATTGCCCCAATCGAACCCATCCCTCGATATTCCTTATAGCTCCTTCCTTTATAAAGTACTACTTCTCCCGGGCTTTCTTGTGTTCCAGCAAATAGACTTCCAATCATTACAGAATCAGCACCTACCGCTAATGCTTTAGTAATATCACCTGAATACTTTACTCCTCCATCGGCAATTAGAGGAATATGGTATTTTTTTGCTGCCCTTTTACATTCTTGAATTGCTGAAACTTGAGGCACTCCTACACCAGTAACTACTCTTGTAGTACAGATAGAACCTGGTCCAATACCAACTTTTATAGCATCAACCCCTGCTTTTATAAGACTTTCTGCTCCTTCAAAAGTTGCTACATTGCCTCCCACCAATTCTATATCAAAAGTTCGTTTTATCTCTTTTATAACTTCAATAACCCTACTAGAATGTCCGTGAGCAGTATCAACTACTATAACATCTACTTTTGCATTAATTAAAGCTTCAACCCTCTCCAACGCATCTCGAGATATGCCTACTGCTGCACCCACCCTAAGTCTCCCTTCAATATCTTTGCAAGAATTAGGGTATTTTTCAACTTTCTCAATATCTTTTACAGTAATAAGCCCTTTTAAAATAATATTTTTGTCTACTATAGGTAATTTTTCAATTCTATTTTTATGCAATATTCTTTTGGCCTCTTCAAGGGTAGTACCTAAGGGTGCAGTAATCAGATTTTCTTTAGTCATTACCTCTACTATTTTTAAATCCTTATCGTCTAAAAATCTGATATCCCGATTAGTTAAAATCCCAACTAATTTTTTCTCATTATTTATAATAGGAATCCCAGAAATATGATATTTAGCCATAATTTCGATTGCTTCTCCTACCTTTTTCTCTGGCGTAAGAGAAATAGGTTCCACAATTATTCCACTTTCCGATCTCTTCACTTTATCAATTTCCTCAGCCTGTTCTTCTATGGACATATTTTTATGGATAATACCAATCCCACCTTCCCGGGCAATAGCAATAGCTAATCTTGATTCAGTAACTGTATCCATAGCAGCGCTGACTAAAGGAATGTTTATTTCAATGTTTCTACTAAATTTAGTAGAAACATCTACTTCTCTGGGAATAATGGCAGATTTTTTAGGAACCAGCAAAATATCGTCGAAGGTTAAGCCTTCAAAATTTAAAAATCTTTCTTTTTCCATAATTTCCCTCCGCTTATAATTCAATTATACGCCAAACACTATCCGCTCTACGCTATTTTTATAATATTACCCCCCCCTAATATCCTTGTCAATTAATTGTACCACCAGAATAAATTAAACTATTTTGCCAACAATAAAGATTTAACCCTATTTTCTCCTATTGCACTAACGTAAGGCTTGCTTTAACACCGGGTAAAAATCCTTTTCCTTCTCAATAACGGTGATTTTTCCCTTTTTTGCTTCCTCTTTCTGGCTTTCGGTACAATAACCCCATCCGGCTAAAAAAACGTGAACCCCCAGGACATCAGTTCCTTTGAGGTAGCTCAACTGGTCATCAATAAAATAAATCTCATTTAATTTGGCACCATATTTTTTAGCAATGGCCTGCATATGCTCTGCTTTATGCTTTCCAAAGTTTTTATCAAAAATATCTTCAATGTCTATTTTAAAACCAAGATATTCCGGTTGAAAGGAACTATGAATGGCTTCCCCAAGATTGGAGGTAGCAATGACAATTTTTTGCCCTTCTTGTAAAAATCGTTGAACCCCCTTAACCACTTCATGAAAAACAGGTGACAGAAAAAACCATTTTCTAAAACTCTTTTTCTGCCATTTCTCTTTTTCTTCAAAAAATAATTCTCTAAAAAATTGATCATCGAATTGAAGCTGGTTACGATAAGCAATGAATTCCTGTTGGTCCTGAATTTGAATCTGCTCTTCTATAATTTTAATAATAACGAAAAAATCACCCGATAATTCGATATAAGACCTTAAGCGGCGGTAATCATCCATTTCTTTTTTATATTGTTTTTTCATTTCTTCCCAATTCTCAAAAGTAAACAATTTCCCGCCAAAATTTTTCTTTACTTTCAAACCAAAATATTGACAATAGGCATTATGACTTACAAATAAAGATTGTAAAGCACTGTCACTAATGACCCCATCGAAATCCACTGCTAATATTTTCATTTTTTAATTCTTCCTATCCCTTGAATTAATTTGTGTAGTGTTGTTAAATAAATTATTAAAATTATACTATTTCTTCATTAGGTTGTACAATTTGAATTGTGTGATGTATGGGATATAGGATAGAATTTTTAGATTATGAAGAATAAATGGATTGATAGGTTTTTGTATTTGATACACTGTAACTTCTTAAAATATAATAAAAGCGCAATAAAGATTTGTCTCCTGCCATATTCTAATCATTTAAGAAGACATTGAGAACCTGAACTTATCAGACTCTTTACGAAAAGTTAGAAAAAATTAGCGAATTATTGAGCTATTACAATCGTCCTATTGACATTGGAATAGTATTAAGAGCAACCTTCTGTTAGGTTTCCTTTCTGAGTGTTTGAGGATTATCTTTGGTATATCGCCAACTGTAAGCCCTATATAGAACTAACTTGGTTATTTCTGTAAAAGCCATGACTGCTTCGACTTTAAATTTCTCTGGTATGTGTTCATCTTTATCTGAAATTTTATAAGTGGCAGATCTCTGTTTAGAATTTAATTTAATTATATTCATATACATGTGCTTATCTGAAAGATGAATGTACCCGGAAGTGTTTTTATAAACACTTTTAATCCATTTATGTTCTTTACTAAATTCATTAACAAGAAAACGATCTGTCATTCTCTTCCCTTCTTTTGTCTTTATGTTACTTATGTGTTCTCCAGACAAAATTTTCACAACATATCCATGCGGATTGGAAACTAGCCAGCCTGCTGCATACCTTAGATAATTATCGAGCTGTATCCTAATGAGCGGTGCTGCTGCTATAAAATTATCCTTTCTCATCAGTGTAATGAACCCAGAAGTCAACGACATAGAACGGTTAAGTACTGCGAAGGAAAGCATATCAAATTCGTAGAAAGCCCCTCCAAATGCTTTCCTAATAGCGTCGCCTTGTTCTAAATGTACATCATTTAATTTCTCTAAATTGTCTAAAAGTTGAATTATCATTTAATCATAAAACCCACCCTATATTAACTACTCTCCTATCACGTTATATTTATTATACAAATCTTCTAAAAAATAATAACCATTTTCTCCGTATATATTTGCCACTTTATCTGCAATATCTTTTTGTCCCATTTCATATAATTTTTGAACAATTTTTTTAATATCTCCTTCGTCAGAAGGATATAATTCTGCCTTATCAACCATTTCTATTAGAATAATCCCCACTTTTTGTGGTGTTTTTTCTAAATATTCTAATAGACTTTTTAAGAAAGAATAAATATCTGGATTCAAATAAATATATTTAACTGATAATCTTATCCAATCAAAAATATCATCATCTATTTCATCCACCAGTGATAACCAATTTATTAATTTAACAATAACTTCTTGATATTTTGGATTAACCAATTCATTTTTTAATATAGTAATCATCTTTCTCCAAAGCGGTTTGATTTTTTTCTTTTTTTCGATAGAAAGGCTATCCTTTTTATTTCCTATAAAACTAATAACTTCTTCTAAGTGTGCTATCTTTTTGTTTTCGATTAATTTACAGATTATACTATTACTATCTCCCAATTCCTCCCATCCTTCAAGGTAAGCAAGACAGATATGTTGAACAAAATGTTTTTCACTAAATTCTTCTTCAAAATCTGTAACGATACCTTTTAATAAATGATTATCTTGTTTAAAAAGTATATAAAATTCTCTATAGATAGTTGTAGAATAAAATAAATAACTTGAAAATCCTACTTCCCATAATTGTTGAATTTCTTTATTAAATATCTTATTAAAATTAACTAGTATCCATTCTTTGTCAAGATAATAAATGCTTAGCAAATATTTTCCCACAACTGCCCCAAGTTCAATAGGAGGATAATCTTTTCGATTTAGCATTTTATTAAAATATATTTTGATTTTTTTAGGCCATCTCTCTGTATTTTTACTTTTATTTTTCTTGGCATATCTATATGAATAATGAATCATAGCAGATAATAATTGTCCTAGATTTGAATTTATTGCTTTATTAACAATATTATCTGCATTATATATTTTAGGTTCTATTTTAGATGCAAGTTTTAATAATATTTTTTCAATTTTTGGAAGAAACTTGAGATTATTAACGTTTTTATCATCTTTGGTTACCTCTTTAATAATTTCAAGTATTTCGGTAATTATCCATTCTCGATAATTATGTTTTCTTTTTTGGTATTGTTCTTTCCAAAAATAATCTTGGGCAATTATTTGCTCTATAAACTTAAATACTTTTTTCCAATCAGATATTTTTTTTTCTCTACAACCTCTGGTTATACCTGATAAAATATCGCTTTGGTAAACCTGAGGAATTTTTAAAAAAGGATTTAAATCATCAACAAACTTTTCGGGTTGTTCAAATACGCACTCTCTAAGCGTATTAGACAAACCGCTAATGGAGGGACTTTTCCATTTTCCGTCTTCCTTAAATTCAATAAGATAATCTGCAATTTCTCTATTTGTTTTTTCTAATAACTTTATTTTGGGTATTGGACTTTTATCTTCTTGCCAGTCTTCAAACCAATAATCAATACCAGGATGAACAATTTCTTTAGGATTTATATCGTTATATTTATTATATTTTTCTAATACTTTTTTATTTTTGGTTTCAAGAAGACCGGTAAGCCATTCCTTTTTCCTCAATGCTATAAATTTTTTAATATCTTCTTGGTTATCCTTGAAATGCTCGTGCTTCACGCTAGAAGAAATGTAACTTGCTTTTTCGATCCAATTAATTATCTTTTCTAATTGTTTATCAGTAAACAAGTGGCAATTATCTTTAAAAAGATTATATAATTCATGTTTCAACTCTCCTTTGTTTATAACATTCCGATTAATTTTCCAAAAAATATCATTTAATTTCTGATAATTTTTATCTATAGTATAAATTGCGATACGATTAAATATTGGTGATTTTTCAGTGAGCAATTGTTCAACCTTTTCCCTAATTTTATCCATTTCTAATAATAAAAGCATGTCTCTTATAAAATGAACTATTTGGCATTCATAATCTTCCTTTGTGGAAGATTGGGCATTGTCTTCAATCGTATAAATCGAAAATCTATTATTAAAATCAGAATAATCATGTTTAATAAGATATTTCATTTTATTTATAGCTACTTCTACTGCTTCTACACCACAAAGTGCAGCAATCCCTGGTGTATTCTTTTTTATAAGTTCTTTTAGATGATATTCTTCCATTAGAGGAGTATATTTATTTTCTTTTTCTTGAAAACTAAAAATTATTTCCAATAAATACAGAAGGCATTCCTTGTTTTTGTCTTTAATTAATTTTGGTATAAAATATTCCACTATTTCTGATTGTAAAAGCGAACTGCTCCAGTTTGTTTGTAAAGCTACCTTTATAAAATCTATATGTTGTTTCTCTATCTTTTCTTTCGGAAAAGTACGAATAATCCTTACCATAATAAAATCAGTTTTATGATTATCTATTTTTCTACCATTTTCATCTCTATAATTTATAATTGAATTTACAATTTCTACTAAGGTATCTGTTATTTTTTCATCAAAGTTTCGTAAATTATCATTAGTTACTTTCCTTAAATAATTCAATATATGCCAATAAGGCGTAACATGATAATCTTTTTGAGAATCGTTATAGGATGTAGGATTATTTTCTGGATTAAAATAACCTTTTTCTTTAAGTGAATTTAACCAATAAGAAGAATTTGGAGAATCAGCAATTTTATTAAAAAAATATTGTTCAATTCCTTTATTTTCTTTAATATATTTTTCAATAATATTTATTTTTTCTGGGGAATACTCTTTGATAAGGTTATCAATTTTTAGAGCTATCTGATAAAAATCTCTAAACATTTTTTACCTCCAATTCTAAGTTTTTACCGGTTGTAGTTTCTTGGATCTGTAAATCTGATAAAATATTTTCAATTTCTCTATACTCAGCTCTTTCAAAACTAATTATATTTATTTTATTTTTTTCTAAAAATTTAAAGCGTTTTTGATTATCAAGACACCTATAATAAATTTTACTAATTTTTTCCTTGACATCATCTATTAACCATAAATTATTAATTATTACTTCTGCGTTACTTTTGAATAATAATTCATCTTTTGAATTATCAATAAAAAGTTGTTTCCAATTCTCATTTCCTTTTTTAAAAATACTAAAAATATCCTGTTTATTAACAGAATATTTTAATTCATCATCTGATATTACTATAAAATGTGAAGGCATATTAGATAAATAATCTTCATTGTATATATTAATAAAATTTTCTCTGTTTGCTTGAAATTCTTTCATTACCCTTTCAAAAAAATTACAAAAATTTTCATCACTAAAACTAAATCCAATAAATACCAAGGTAAAATCATTAAATACATCTCTTAAAAACCTTTCTAATTCTGAAGGGGATGGGTTATCAATATAATTGCTAGGATAATTACACTTATATTCATCTTCTAAAAAAACATATCTCTTTTCATCATTATTACCATGAAGATATACTAACAAATGAGGGTGTAAAAGGATCTCAGTTATTTTAAAATAAGGTAATTTCCATTTTTCCAATTTTTCATTAGATCCATATCCTCTTTTTTTAAAAGAACGCTCTTGAGCATTAAAAGCATTTTCAAAACTTACATCGTAATTTGTAGTTAAAATTACTTTAAATGTATTGAGAATTTCGATGTGTGCACCTGTGTATTTTGTACATTTAGGTTCAAATTGCTTATGCATAAATGTATTATATAAACGTTTTTTTTCTCTCTTTTTTCTTGAATTGTAAATTATGGTAGCAGTTCTAACAAATCCATATTTATTAATACTCTTTATTATATCTATATCTGCTCCAAACTCTTTATTCATTTCTTCCAATAATTCAAGCCAATCTTTTATTCCAAGAGTTTTAGAAGTCCCAGCTCCAACAAAAGCAGCAATTTTTTTATCTTTTTGAATAATATCTCTCAATATATCTATATTTTTTTTACTTTTATTTAAATCCATGCTAATTGCTCTTTTATAAATTAATTAAATTTTTAATTTTATTTTAAAACAATAAAAATCCAATTTTTACTACATCTGATTATAGCGTAAGGACTATACATTTGACAAAAATAAACCTCAAATCTATCAATTTTAAAGAAAATAGGAACAGACACCTATTTATCAACTTTCTTCTTAAGCCTTTCTTTCGGCATGAACTTTAAAACTCTTTTAAGCTGTCCTTCGAGCCTTTCTATAAAATCATCCGTTCCAAGGGGCCAGCCTGTTCTGGTCTTTTCCCCAATACTTCTCATTTCAATGGGATTGGCAGGTGCCTTTATGTGTCAGAGAACGGCTCTTTTTCACACTTCAAGAATATATATTTACCTTATTGAATCGCCACCAGCGGTTAAAAGAATTAGTCTTTTTCAATTTTTCTACATTTTAATACTAATACGACAAAAGATTTAAAAAATCCTTCTTTTTTTTATAAAAAGCTTTAAGCAATAAAAAAACTCTTTTAGTAAAAACTAAAAAGATTTATGTTAAATTATTTTATATTGCTTAAATTTTATATTTTTCATCTGAGTAGTATTTTAGAATCCTTTGTCGATCTTCGTTTTCTTTATTCCCCTTAAAATACATTTCGATCAATTCTATTCGGTCATCATCTTTAAAATACGCATAAATAATCCTTATCCCACTGTAAGAGCCCCTTCCTTTTAATGATTTACAAGTAAATTTTCTGGCTTTGTAGATTTTGGGAATCGATATGGAAAGTCCTGAAATTTGAACAATCCCGCTATTATCAATATTTAATTTGTGAGATAATTTAAGTTGGGTATTTACAAATACTTCTAAATCCTGCTTTAGGGTAGGATAATTTTTCTCTAACTTTTTAAAATCTTTCTTGAAATCAGGAAGCATTAACACTTCATTAAATATTTTCTTCAATATAGGTCCTCATCGAATAGGGTTTTGTGCGGTAGAATACAGATTCATAATCTATTATATCCCCATTGTTAGTCGTTAACCATGGTACATCTCTATGGGAATAATCACTTATCTCAGTAGCATTCATATCAGATAATCTATCTAATACGCTATCAATCGTTTTTATTTCATGAGCTTTTAATAGGGTTAAATCTGGTTCTCTTTTAGATAAATATTTAGTCTGAGGATATTTGAAATAGTTGTCTTTTACTTTAATCAGGTCTTTACCTTCCATCTCTTTAATTATTTTTATAAATTCCTTGGGAGTGGGACCATAATGGTTTTTTATATAGGTTGCTCCAATGAATTGTTCTTCGTATTTTTCATAAAAATCAAAATCAATAAAGTAGAGCAATTTATATAAAACCGATTCTCCTATATTTGGTTTTGAGCCTACTTTATTTAATATGTAAAGCAATATTTCTTTGAATTTCAGCAGATTTTTTTGGGGAATACTTATTCGTATTTCTTTTTTTGGTTTCTGCTTAGTTGTATTTTTTTCAATGATTACTTCTATATCTTCTTTTAAATCAAGTAATATATCTGAAGAAATATTAAAATACTCAGAAAGCTTTTTTATTTCCTCTACACATATTTTTCTTTCTCCGTTTTCAATTTTTGAAATGGTCACCCGATCTACACCTAATGCTTCAGCTAAACTGGACTGCGAGATATCTATTTTCTCTCTTAATTTTTTAATTTTAAAACCTAGATTTTTATATAATGTAGGCATTTTATTACACCTCGTTTCTTTAAAATCATATAACCATACATACTATAACATATGTTATTTATTATTACAAGTGTATGTAATATAATATTACTTTTATAAATATTTCAGGAAATAAGGCAAAAGAGGAATATTTTGAAGCTTCAAAAGTTCATAAAAAAATTTCTTTATAAGCAAACTCTATAAGGTTATTTCTAAAGATTAGGAATTGCCCCTTCGGTGCTTCTTTTTATAAAGCTCTCCAGAGTGCTATCCGGTAACAGTCCTTTTGCCTGAAAATTTGGATACATCTCGTATATTACCTCTTCGGCTCTTTTTCTTGTTTAACTAAAAGAAAAGGTTTCTCCTGTTACCTTCATATATTAAGGGCCCTACAGGCATCATATTAAACCTCCAGCGTCTCTCTACTGCTTTTTATTCCTTAAATGTCATCTTTTGGTAAAAACAGGATAATTACGATAGTATCTTTTGTGCTTAATACATCCTTTTTCAATCCAATGGTAGAGTGTTTGACGAGTGACACCTGATGCCTTTACGATATGTGTTATGTGTAATATGAGAGTGTATCATGTCTTCATCCCGTGTAATGACAGAACGATGTATTGAGATTGCTTCCTCTGCTTTCTCTATGGTAGGCTTGCTTTACTTAGCACAAGCAACTATCTATTTAACCTCTACCGATGCATTTGCATCAAAAGGATTTGTTCTAACTGCAAGAGAAAAAAGATATGGATAATTAGCTTTTAAATGCTTCATATAGTACAACCACTCTACAATTAAAAGAGAATATGCCCTCTTTATATCTCCTGCAAGGTGTTGATAATCAGTTTCTGGTAATCCGTTCAGGCTTCTTCTGTGAATAAGCTCCTCTGTTAAATGAAATACTGCCCAAAGTAAATTTGTGAATGACTCATGTTCTAATAGGTTGGGGTTTTCCAAAAGATTCAGCAAAAACTGTCTCTTCTCCTTCAAGAAATTTTTAATATTCTCCAAATCACCTCTCTTGCTGTCAATGTTGTAGTTGTTATTTTTGACATTTTTACAAATTTTCAAAAAATCTTTTTCAAAAGACTCATTTATTATAACCAGTTTCTGAGTAATTTCAAAAGACTTTGTATCAAAATCAGAAAATATCTTGAGCAATTCTCCTCCAACCTCACTAAAAAACGCTCCTATAACCATATTTAATTTGTTCAACATAACTTTCTTTTCTCTATATTGCAGTAATTGGTGCAAAACTAAAGTCACTAACAAAACTTCAAGGAAAACAAAAGCGATATCTCCAATAAGATATAAGAAAATATGATGTGCGTCTCTAAAAATAAGATAGTGAATAAAATAAACCAGCGCAGATAAAGCTATCAGGGACAGACCTAATAAAACCTGCCAATTAAACACGTGTTTCATTTTTAATTTCCTTTACTTTTTTTATTAATTTCTTCTTCTACCTCTTTAGCACCTTCTCTATAAAATTTTTCTTCATCCGGTGCAAGTTCTTTCAAAAGTCTAAGAAATTCTCCAGCATGAACACGCTCTTCATCTGCGATATCCTTCAACACATCTTGTGCTAATTGGTTATCAGTTGATTCAGCAAGCTGCATATAAAGCTGAATGGCTTCATACTCTCCTGCAATCATAAATCTTATTGCACGAATTAACTCTTCATTGGTGATTTTACGGTCTTTCTTAAGACCAGAAAATGGATTTCCAAATTCAGGCATGGCTACCTCCTTTTGTTAAAATTTTATTCTTCCTTTAACCTTCTATTTTTCTATAGGTTGTCCACAACAGAAAAGTTCTACAGAGTTCTGTCTGGTAACAGTCCTTTTGCCTGAAAGTTTTAATGCTTGTGTCATCTTACCCCTTCGGCTCCTTTTCTTTTCTGATGAAAAGAAAAGGTCTCTCCTGTTACCTTCATACAGGTTAGAATATTAAATTTAATTAAAATTATAGAATATAAGGTACTTGTTTATGTGAAATATTTTACGCTATATATTATATATACGTGATAAGTTTTTAAAAGTCCTTCTTTTTTATAACCGAAGTATTAACCCCTCAAACTGTTATTTCTACTCGATTTCCATCTGAATCAAGCACACAGCTTTCAAAATACCCATCTCCTGTTGTTTGCGGCTCACTTACAATTGTATATTCATCAGATCGTAGCTTTTCAGTAATTTCAACCACATTTTCTTTACTACCAACTGATATAGCAATGTGAATAATTCCTTCATATTGTATCTTTGGATCATTTAAATTATTAGGTATTGATGGCATTTGCATTAATTCAAGACGAGCGCTGTTATCAAAAGATAGAAAGTATGACTCAAAATCATTTGACTCATTACGATATTTATTCCCTGCTATGCAGTTAAAATATTTAGTATAGAATCTTTTTAAACGCTCTAGATCTCCTGTCCAGATAGCAACATGTTCAATTCTCATAATTTACCTCCTCGTATAATACATGGCGATATTTCACTTAATGTGTAAAGACATGGGGGTCAAAAATAAAGATTTAACCCCATGTCTTTTTATAATAGAAAGAATTATCGAATTATTAGCTATTGAAACGGTCTCTGGGGCAAACTTAAATGGTTATCAATTTTTCTCCGTTATTATGACCTCATCCCACCATTTCCTTAATTTACTATTAAGAGCATGCATGAAAACCATCTTTTCAGCAGTCACCGGATCTTGATTGCTCCACAAAATATAAAGTCTTTTTCCATTATTCATCACACTATCTCCTTATAAAAATGAAATTTCAATCTTTCAAAATCTATTTTAATAAAACTAATAATCTCCTATAAAACCAGGTAGTTTCACAGTTAGATGTCTGGGAAAAAGCCAATCGAAAATAGATAATATACCAAGGATTTTATAATCAATTTATTTTATTCAAGAACCTGTATAGATTGCTTCTGCCTTTACCGGACACCCTTTAATATGTTCAATTGGATAATGATCAGCTACCAAATGGCAACACTTTCCTATGTTCACCAAAGGTTTCTTTGATTTGACTGTACCATACTTAAAAATAGGGACAAACTCCCATTCTCTATCTCTCAATCTTTGCCCCATAAGTATGGTACAGTGTTGAGATTGTCTTTCTTTTTACAAACGCCGCATAGCAGCCAGAATGTGTCAGAGAACGGTTCTTTGTCACACTTCAAGAATATATATTTATCTTATTGAATCGCCGCCAGCGGTTAAAATAATTAGTCTTTTCAATTTTTCTATAGCTTAATATTAATACGACAAAAGTTTTATAAAACCCTTCTTTTTAAAAGAAAAAGGTTTTGATTTTGGATGGAAGGGGAAAGATACATTTCCACTAAACGCAAAATTTTTAAAAATAAGTATTTTACCCCTCAAAAATGTCACCTTACTAAAGTTTACACTAAATACTACTCTATTAATATATAAATAATTTTTTACAAAAAACTTTAACTCTCTTTACTTTTTCATAAAATACAATAGAATAAGAAAGATTTTATATCTAAAATTTTTTTATGCTATAATATAAATGATGGTAACCCAAAAATTAAACAAAATGGTGGGGAAACAACCATAAATATATTAAAATAAAAAATCATAAAATAATTTATTAAAAATCTATATTGTATCTAATGGGGAGTAACAAAATGGATTCTACCACTAATAAATTTTCCAAAAAGAATTTAGTTGAAGAAATATTGGCTTGGAAGAAAAAGAGAAAAGCGGTAATCTTAGCCCATGTTTATCAACCAGCTGAAATTCAAGATATTGCTGATCTTATAGGTGATTCTCTCTTCCTCAGTCAGCAAGCTGCCCAGACTGATGCAGAAGTTATAGTATTTTGCGGAGTTTACTTTATGGCAGAAACAGCGGCTATTCTTTCTCCAGAAAAAATTATCCTCCTTCCAGAAATTAAGGCTGGATGCCCCTTAGCTGATATGGCTCCTCCAGAAAAAGTAAAAGAAAAATTAAAAGAATCACCTAAAGCAGTAATAATTTCTTATGTAAATTCCTTTGCTGCTGTAAAAGCTTTAAGCGATTACTGTTGTACATCTGCCAATGCTGTTCAAGTTGTTCAGGCAATTTCAAATAAAAAAGATATTCTATTCATTCCTGATCAAAATTTAGCTAATTTTATTGCCCAAAGAACAAAAAGAAAGATTATCCCCTGGCCAGGTTTTTGCCCTATCCATAATCTCTTAACTAAAGAAGATGTAATCAAGGCTAAAAAACTTCATCCCCAAGCTTTACTATTGGTCCATCCCGAATGTCGCCCTGAAGTCTGCAATCTGGCTGATTATATTGGTAGTACTAAGGGGATTATTAATTTTGTCAGTAATAATTCAGTAAAAGAATATATCATTGGTACAGAGATAGGCATATTTCATCCCTTAAAAAAGAGTAATCCAGACAAAGAATTTTTCGCTGCTTCTGAAAAGATGATCTGTAGAGACATGAAGCTTATCGATTTGGAAAAAGTTCTCCGCTCCCTGCAAATTTTAGAACCTCAAATTACAGTGCCAGAGGATATAAGAAAAAAATCTCTAAAAGCACTAAGTAGAATGTTAGAAATTATCTAAACTTTTGGAAAGGATTAGAATAAATGTTGCCACATTATTTAATTAATTTTGATCTTTGCAAACTTAAAAAAATTTATATTGATTTTTTAATAGTAGGTACTGGAATCGCTGGTCTATATACTTCCCTTAAACTTTCCCCCCAAGAAGAAATCATCCTTTTAACTAAAAGCAAAATAAAAGAAAGCAATACAGAATATGCTCAAGGAGGCATAGCTGTAGCTTTAGGTGACGAAGATTCCCCTCGCTTGCATCTGGAAGACACTCTAAAAGCCGGAGCGAATTTTTGTGACCTAGAAGCCGTAAAGGTATTAGTGACTGAAGGTCCAAAATGTGTGGAGGAACTAATAGAATGGGGTACTAAATTTGATAAAATCAAGGGCAAATACGATACTACTTTAGAGGCAGCTCATCAAAGACCCCGAATCTTACACGCCCAGGGCGATGCCACCGGTGCTGAAATAGAAAGATCCCTCTCTAAAAAAGTAATTAAAGAAAATAGAATAAAGATTAAAGAAAATATTTTAGTGTTAGATATATTAGTTGATCATCAAATATGCTATGGTTTATTAACTTTGGATACTAATACTAAAGAGATTATTGCCTATTTAGCAAAATCAACCATTTTAGCCAGTGGTGGAGCAGGACAACTTTTTAGTAATACTACTAATCCTGATGTTGCCACAGGAGATGGAATTGCTATAGCTTATAGAGGAGGAGCAAAAGTTACCGATTTAGAATTTATTCAGTTTCATCCTACTGCTCTCTATCACCAGGGAAGTCCTAAATTTCTAATTTCTGAAGCGGTTCGTGGCGAAGGAGCGGTATTAAGAAATATCAAAGGTGAACTCTTTATGCACTCCTATCACCCTCTGGCAGAATTAGCCCCCAGGGATATAGTTGCACGAGCAATTACTGACCAGATGAAAAAGACTAAAAGTAATTATGTCTTTTTAGATGCTACTAAGATAAAAGATAAATTTTCCAAACGCTTCCCTACTATTTATAAGAACTGTTTTTCGCTGGGTATTAATCCTGAAAAAGAATTTATTCCAGTAGCTCCAGCAGCGCATTATACTATGGGAGGCATAAAAACCGATACCTGGGGACAAACTAATTTAGCTAATCTTTATGCCTGTGGAGAGTGTGCTTCTACAGGAGTACATGGTGCAAATCGATTAGCCAGTAATTCTCTTTTGGAGGGATTAGTCTTTGGTAATAGAATCGCTCAAAAAATTAAAGAAAGTGGATTGCCTTTTTCTATAAAAAGAGGTGAAGAAATAAACATTTATTACAATATTTCACGAAAAAAATACAAAAAAATCAACCCAGAAAAAATAAAAAAAGAATTACAGAAACTTATGTGGGATAAAGTTGGAATTATTAGAACCGCTTCAAATTTAACCAAAGCACAACAAAAAATTAACCAGTGGAAATATTTATTGGAATTGGAATTAAAAACTGCTGAAGAATTTGAATTGGTAAATCTTATCACCTTAGCTAATTTAGTTATCTTATCAGCCTTAAAGCGGGAAGAAAGCCGAGGGGCACATTATCGTGAAGACTTTCCTAAGAGAGATGATATAAATTGGAAAAAACATATTACCTATTGACTTGGTTAGTTGGTTAGCTGGTTATTTAATTCTCTGTCTCTTTAATTGTTTTCAACTAACTAACTAATTAACTATCTAACTCAGCGAAGCTGATAAAGAGGTGTTTTAAAAATGAATTTTTTAGACCAAGAAAATATTCAGGTAGATAAAATAATAGAGCAAGCTTTAATAGAGGATATCGGTACCGGAGATATTACCACTGAATCTATTATCCCCTATGATTTAAAAGCCAAAGGTATTATCAAAGCAAAGGAAGAAGGTATAATTGCTGGTCTTGGCATAGCTGAATTAGTCTTTAAAAAGTTAAACCCAGAAATTACTTTCCAAGCTAAAATCAAAGATGGAATAAAAGTTTCTCCGGGAGAAATTCTCGCAGAAATTACTGGTCCAGCTCAAACCATTCTTAAAGGTGAAAGAATAGCCTTAAATTTTCTACAAAGGATGTCAGGAATAACTACTACTACTTACCAATTCTGCCAAGAAGTTAAAGATTTCCCAGTTCATATCACCGATACCCGTAAAACTACTCCCGGACTACGAATATTAGAAAAATATGCTGTGCGTATAGGTGGAGGATACAACCATCGTTTTGGTTTATATGATGCAGTATTAATTAAAGATAATCATTTAGCTATAGCAGGAGGAGTTAAAGCAGCAATAAGCTCTATTCGTAAACAAATTTCTCATACTATGAAAATTGAAGTTGAAGTAGAAAATTTATCTCAACTCCAAGAAGCTTTAGAAATGCAAGCTGATATAATAATGCTGGATAATATGGATTTAGATATAATAAGAAAAGCAGTAAAAATGGCTAAAAATAAGGCTTTAATTGAGGCATCAGGAGGAATTACCCTGGAAAAAGTAAAAGAGATTGCTCAAACAGGAGTAGATTTAATTTCTGTTGGTGCTCTTACTCATTCGGTGAAGTCTTTAGACATTAATATGGAAATTATATAGTATCTCGTAAAGAATTAGTTACTTAGTTAGTTGGTTACCTGGTTAATTAGTTTAGAAACCTAAAAATTAAAAACGGAAAATGCAAAACTATAAAACCAGTTTTTTATCTTAAATCTGTTTTCTTAACCAGCTAACTAGCTAACCAGATAACCAAATAACCAATTTAATTGATAAATTGAAATTCATTTATTCATCTCATATACTAAATATAATCCTATTAAAGTTAAAAAAGGATTAATCTTATCAATTACTTTACATTCGTTACCGATTAATTCTGAGTAACCACCCGTTGCTACTACCAAAGAATCTTCTCCCAGCTCTCTCTTGAACCGCCTAATTAACTCATTAGTCAGTCCTAAATATCCGAAAAATATTCCCGACTTCATAGCAGCAATAGTATTACTGCCGATAGAATGTTGGGGTTTGGTTACTTCTATTTTAGGTAATTTTGCTGTCTTCTCAGCCAGAGCTTCTGCAGAAATCTCAATTCCGGGGGCAATAGCCCCTCCCAAATAAACTCCATCTTTATTAACCGCACAAAAAGTAGTAGCTGTTCCAAAATCTACAATTATCACCGGTCCCCCATATAGTTTATAAGCAGCAATAGCATTAACAATCCTATCTGCCCCCACTTCTTTAGGATTATCTGTTTTAATATAAATCCCAGTCTTTATCCCTGGTCCTACAATAATTGGAGAAACTTTAAAATAATCTGCCGACATCTTTTTTAATATCCAAATTACTGGTGGAACAACACAAGAAATAACTATTCCTTTAATGTCCGCTAAAGATAATTCAGAATTTGCAAGTAGATTTTTTACAAGTATTCCATATTCATCTTCGGTCTTTTCTAAATTAGTGGATATTCTCCAATGGCCTAATAACTTTTCTTCTTTATATACTCCTATAACTGTATGGGTATTACCTACATCAATTACTAAAATCATTATGATACCTCTTATAATTATTAACTTTAGTTTTCAGATAATTATATAGATAACTTATAATATTCCACTTAAAATTTTATAACCAATAAAAATAGAGCAGAGAAGAAATCATCTTCTCTGCTCATAAACTTTTTAATAACCCGCTTTCTTTAAAGCTTTAACTAATATAGTTACTAATAACATTGCTACTACTACTTCTGGAATGCCATGTACAAAACCAATGGTAATGCTAACTTTAAGTGGGAGATACCCTCTTAAGGTAGCTAATCCCAATACACCAATAGTATTGGTGATAGTTCCTAATGCTGCCGCTAAAGTACTATTTTTCCAGAGATGTTTGTAAGAATAATAAGCCGCTACTCCGATAAATATTCTGGGTAAAATAGCCACTAAAGGATCCGCAAACATAGGATTTGTAGCATTTATAAAACTGTATATCCCAAAGATCAATCCTACTAATCCACCTACTATCGGACCTTCTAATATACCACCTAAAATTGCTGGAATATGCATAATCGTGGCATTACCAGCAGGAGTAGGAACGGGGATAAATCCTAATCTTGTCGCTCCCAGGATTATAGCAATTGCTCCTAACATACCAGAGATAGCCAGTTGTCGTGTGGTAAGTTTAAATTCTGATGAAGTAGATACTTTATTCATTTTTTCACCTCCGTTCTAGTTCTATCTTTAGATACTAGACGAAATACTGATAAATTATTTTTCTGGTGGTCTTGCTCTTTTTCCAGATACAAGTCCTCTGATAAAGGATTATCCTTTACGCCCATATTTTAAGATACTTTAATAAATATGTCAAATTATATTTCCTCTTTAATCATTAAAAATATTAGACGATTTTTACTAAAAATTTATTACAATTCTATCTGATATTCTTTTATCTTATTCTGCAGACTTCTTCGGCTTATACCTAAAAGTTCAGCTGTTTTAGTACGATTGCTCTTATTTTGAATTAAATATTTTATAATTAATTCTTTTTCCACTTCTTTTAGAGTCCCTTTTTTCTCCGAAAAATTTTCCTTATTTATAAAAGCAAAATAGGTCTCATCCATTATGCTATTCTTAGCCATAATCATGCTTCTTTCGAGTATATTTTCTAGTTCTCTTATATTTCCTGGATAATCATAATTTAAGAGTAATTCCATTGCTTGAGGAGAAATTTCTTCTACTTTTTTATTTAATATTTGATTATATTTATGGATAAAATGCTCCACCAGTAAAGGTATATCCTCTTTCCTCTCCCTTAAAGAGGGAACTTCTATATTAAATACATTCAGCCGATAATAAAGATCTTGTCTAAAATTATTATCTTCCGCTTTCTTTTTTAAATCTAGATTAGTAGCAGATAATATTCGTACATCAACTTTAATACTTTTTGAACTACCTACTCTTTCAAATTCCTTTTCTTGTAAAAATCTAAGTAGTTTAGTCTGTATAACCGGGTCAACTTCTCCAATCTCATCTAAAAAAATAGTACCCCCCTTAGCCATCTCAAAACGGCCGATCCTTTTGGAAATCGCACCGGTAAAAGCTCCCTTTTCGTGTCCAAAAAGCTCACTTTCTAAAAGGTGAGAAGAAAAAGCTACACAATTAACCACTACAAAAGGATTTTTATTGATAGGACTATTCTTGTGTATTGCCCGAGCTATCAACTCTTTTCCTGTACCACTCTCCCCGGTAATAAGCACCGTAGCAGGAGTAATAGATACGCTTTTTACCATCTCTAAAACTCTTTTTATAGCCTTACTCTTTCCGATAATTTCATCAAAATTAAACCTCTTCTCTTCTTCTTCTCGGTAGTAAATGTTTTCTACTCTCAATTCATATTGTTTAATTGCTCTTTCAACTATGATTTTTAATTCTTCGATATCGAAAGGTTTTATTAAATAATCCAAAGCCCCTAATTTCATAGCCTCTACTGCTTCAGAAATACTTCCATAAGCAGATATCATAATAATCGGTAAATTTATATCCAACTCTCTTATTTTCTTTAACGTTTCTATTCCATTTAGACCAGGCATTTTAAGGTCTAATAATACTAAACTATAATCTTCAACTTCTAATCTCTTCAGGGCTTCTAAGCCATTAATAGCTTCTTTAACTATAAATCCCTCTGTAGAAAGCACCCGATTTAACATTCTTCTTATATTCTGTTCGTCATCGACCACTAGTATCTTCTGCAAAAATAATCCCTCCTTTTTGAGGTAGATAAATAATAAATTTTGTCCCTTCCCCTTCTTTAGATTCAACTTTTATTTCTCCCTGATGACCCTCAACAAGTTTGTATACTATGGAAAGACCTAAACCAGAACCTTGCTCTTTAGTGGAAAAGAAGGGGTCAAATATCTGATTAAGATCTTTTTCAGGAATCCCAACTCCATTATCCTCTATGGTTAGTTTTAGGCCAGAACTTCCTTTAATAAGACACTTTTCTGTTTTAATTTTAATTTCTCCTTTCTCTGAGATAGCTTGAATGGCATTAATGATAATATTCATTAAAATCTGTCTTATCTGGTCTTCGTCAGCCTGAATCTCAGAAATATCAGGGGAAAGTTTCAAATAAAATCTAATCTGCTTATTTTTAATTTCCTGTTTAAATAATTCAACCATCTTGCTGACTAAATTATTTATAGAAAAATAGGTTAAGTTCAATTCTTTTACTTTAGCGTAATCCAAAACCTGAACGACCAATTTATTTAACCTATCTACTTCCTGGATAATGGTATTAAGATCTTCTTTTCTTTCATCAGTCTTGGAAAATGAATTATAAACAAATTGAGCTAATCCCCGAATTGAACTCAAAGGATTTCTAATTTCATGGGCAATGCCTGCAGATAACTTACCTAAGGCAGTCAATCTCTTATTACGGGCTATTTCTTCATTTAAATTTTTTATCTCAGTTACATCTCTTATTTCCGCTACTATTCCGGTGATTTCTCCCAATTCACCGGTTAAAAAAGAAGTGTTAACCTCCAGTATTTTTTTATTTAACCCTTTTTCTTCTAAAATTATTTCCTGATTGATATTTTTTCTCTCTAATAAGCATTTCTTAAAAATACATTCTCCCTCAATATTTAAATTCAATACTTCCTGACAATCTTTATTTAACGCTTCTTCTCTCCTTTTGCCAAAAATCTCTTCACTCTTACGATTAAAGGTCTTAATGATACCATTATTATCTACTGAAATTACCGCATTAGCCATGGTCTCTAATAATTTTGAAGTATAGACTTTCATTTCCTTCAGGGTCTTTTTTACGATATAGGTCTCCTGTAGTTTAAAAATTACATAAATACCCAGCAACACCAGGGCCATTATGATACCGTAGTTTAAAATGATTCTTTTCCTGGTCTGACTCAAGCGCAGATAATAACCCTCTAAATTTATCCCTACCACTAAATAACTATTTCGTATAGGTAATATCTTCAAAATATCTAACGGTCTACTAATATCAAGACTAAATGGTTTTATTACCTGAAGTACCCTATTCCCCTTTTTGTCTTGAGTGTTGACAAAATGAATTTTACCCGGATTGAAGATTTTTATAGTACTATTCCCTCTTTCTTCTTCAGTACTAATTAGGATTAAGCCTTTATCATTACAAATATCAATATAGCTTACTTCCTCTTTTTTTAAAAGTAACAAAATTTCTTTCAAAATATTTTCATTTAGGATAAATTTAGGACCGAGGGTTTGAAGGGAAAAGGCAATATTTAAACCTTCTGAACGAGCTAATTCCCACAAATAATATCTTTCTCTTTGCACTTCTTTATAGGTCATAAAACCCAGCAATAGGGTAAGAAGCAAGATAACAATTAAAGCTAATATAATATTTTTTTCTCGAAAAGGTAATGACTCAAATATTTTTTGATTTTTTTCTTTTTCCAACTTTATAGGCCATCTCTTTCCATTTTTCCGCTTTCGCGAGGGTAAACTCCCGCAGAAATCTATTTTTTTAACCGGCGGGCCTGCCCTCGTGAAAACGGGGGACACTTGTCCTACAATTAGGGGCTCGATTCATCGAGCCCCTACACCACAAATCACTTATTACAATTTTCTTCTGTCTTCTGACTTATTCAGTCACTCTTCTCCACTTTTATCGGCACATAATAAGTATGTTGATTACGAAAAACCAATAACAGTAGTGTATCTTCTGGTTCTAATTTGTTGATTACTTTTTCCCACTCCTCAACAGAAGATAATTCTGTTCGGTTCGCCTCTAAAACTACGTCCCCTTGTTGTAAACCCATGTCATCCGCCGAACTTCCCGGGACCACTTCAGTAATTACCAACCCTTTTACCCAGGGTAATCCCAATTCCTTAGCAATTTCCGTAGTAACTGACTCCACTTTTAATCCAGTTTGTACTGAAATTACCTTTTCTTTAGGAGGTTCACTACTTGCTTCTTCTACAGTAGGCATCTCGCTTACTTTTACTATAAAGGAAATTGTTTCACCATTTCGCACAATTTCGATATTTGCTTCTTTGCCAATTTCTATATTTCCTATTTTATCTTGAAGTTCTTTAGGAGAATTTACCTCTTCATTGTTAACTTTTTTAATTATATCACCTGTTTTTATCCCAACTTTTTCTGCTGGACTATTTTTAACCACATCTCCCACTAAAACACCTTTAGCTTCCGTTAATTTAAATTGTTGGGCAATTTCTGGAGTAACCTCTTGGATATAAACACCTAACCATGATCTTATTACTTTACCAAAATTAATTAAATCATCTATATTTTTCTTGGCTATATTTATAGGAATAGCAAATCCAATACCCTGAGCATAAGGAATAATTGCAGTGTTTATACCCACAACTTCTCCTTTGGTATTGAGTAACGGACCACCACTATTCCCAGGATTTATAGCGGCATCAGTTTGAATAAAATCATTATATGCGCGTCCTTCTATGCCTACAGGGATAGAACGGCCCTTAGCACTAACTACGCCCATGGTAACAGTTTGTTGAAGTCCATAAGGGTTACCAATGGCAATTACAATTTCTCCTACTCTTAATTTATCTGAATCACCCAAAGTAACTAGAGGTAAATTATCTGCTTGTATCTTTACAATGGCCATATCTGAAGTTGCATCTGAACCAACTACTTCTCCGGTAAATTCTCTCCCATCAGAAAGAGTAACTTTTATCTTATCAGCATTGTGGACTACATGTTCATTGGTAATGATATATCCTTCCTGGTTAATAATAAACCCGGAGCCAGTGCCTCTTTGAGGAATTGTTCTGGTATCCTCTTTAAATTGGTTTCCAAAAAAACGTTCGAATGTAGGATCATTTAAAAAAGGATTTTGAGTTTCTACCATTTTTACTGTATCTATATTAACTACTGCTGGACCATCTTTTTCTGCAATACCTGCAATACTATTGCTTAAATCCTCGATAGATGAATAGGGTTTTTCCAGCTGAGTTTCTGCGTTTATAGTGCCTACTAATAAGCTTAAAGAAATAAATAAGCTTAAAATTATAGTCACTATTAATTTTTTATTTGTTTTTAACAATTTATTGTTTATCATTTTTATTTACACCTCTCTATAATATTTAGTAGAGGAAAGAAAAAAATTTACTCTCCTCCCTGTTTAAATTTATTCTTTATTGCTTTTTATTTACCAACAACAGCTTTTCATCATTTTACCCCTACCCATGCCCATCTTTTGGTAAGCAAATATTTGGGAAGGAACACCTAATGGTAATTTAGCTTGTTGCTCAGGAGTTAACAATCCTTTAATCTCTAAATACCTTTCAATTGTTTTAACCCTGATTTCAACCTGCAACTCAGCAATTTCTTCATATTTTGCTTTAATTTTTGTCATCTCAGTAAGCGGTCCTAACAATAATGCTTTAACTTCCAGCTCTTTTATCTGAAGACTATTCCTAAGTTCAAGGGTGTCTTTTTGAAAATCTAATAAAACTTTCTTAATTTCTGTTACCTGTTCTTCAGATAGATTTAAAGATTTGATAAACTCTTCCATCTTCATATCAGGGCTACCTTTTAGTCTTTTATCCATCATTTCTTTGAATTCACCACTTTTATACGGTAGCATATTCTGTTTCATTAAGGGTTTATTTTCTTGAGCATAAATATATTGAGTAAGACTCAAAAACACCACGGTTATTGCTATAATCAGGGTTAGGATAACCAGTTTCTTTTTCATCTATATTCACCTCCTTTTAATATTATTTCCTAACCTTATTATAGAAGCAATTACTGTGCCAATTTTTGAGAATTGCCTTTTAAATTTTTTATATTTGAAAAATAATTTCTGAAATATGAAGTAAATAAATTGTTTTAGAAACTTTGCTTGAATATTACGGGGCAAATCTTTTTAATATTTTTCTTGCTTTCAGTAGTCGTCTTTATCAAAAAGAACTAACTTTTCTCACTTTTTCATAAAAATACTGTGCAATTTTTTCTCAAAAGATTATCTTTTGCCTTTTTAATATATCCTGAGCTAATCAGACTTATCGGTCAAAATAAATACTTTTTCCAGTTACCGATAAAGGAATACCCATTACATAATCTGCATCTATTAAACCCATTTTTTTAGCTACTACTCCTGCCCGATACATTATCCGATTATCTACATTCATTATTCCAGCAGTTTTCACGGCTGACCCAATAGCAATTCCCATATCTAAAAGTCTAAAAGCACATTGAGGTCCATCAAATTCATTACCCTTATGGGAAATTCGGTCAGAACATTGGGCATACCCACAGGCACCGCAATTCATACCGAGCGATTGGGCATCTTTTATGCCTATTAATAAAATAGCTAAGGAGTTTTTGACATTATCACCATCACGGTCAAAATTTTTCTTACTAAACTCTTCACCATAATGGACCATTTCTTCCGCTAACCTATTTACTTCTTCTCCGTAAATAACTTTTATCACTACAAAATCTTTACCAGTAGCTTTGGGAGCAGTGCGGGCAGAAACTCCCATCAAGTTGGCTACCTCCTTTATTGCTTCCTGGATATCAAATTCAGATAATCTTTGATTAGACATTTTCTTTATTCCTCC
>Ga0315279_10002822_pt1 | contig 25289 bp, 21 predicted proteins | sample YL17G06_20_MG_FD_203694 | JGI IMG/M metagenome (GOLD analysis project Ga0315279, IMG submission 203694) | Sediment microbial communities from Yellowstone Lake, YNP, Wyoming, USA - YL17G06_20 | ecosystem: Environmental > Aquatic > Freshwater > Lake > Sediment | place: USA: Wyoming | collected...
TGTAGCCAAGGCTCTCGCCTTACGCCCTTGCAGGCGTTGCAATTCTACGCGTGGGCGGAGTTTCCTCAGGCCTCTCAAAGAGACCCGAAAGCCACACACCAACTCGCCAGCCCAAAAGATAGAACGCTAGAGCGCACCAATAAGAGTTTTGGAAACCTTTTCTTGCAGTAACCCTAACATACGCTTGAGGCTGGATTGCTGAACAATGCAGAAGCGCGTTATCTTGGTGACAGGAACGCCATGTGTCGGAAAAACCTCCGTTGCGGGTTTACTGACATCTAGACTTGATGCTCTATGCGTGAACCTTACAGAGTTGGCAAAACGAGAGAACCTGACGCTGGGAAAGGACGAGGAAAGAAACACGATAATCGTGGATGAAGCCCGAATGAAGCGCAGGATCGGCGAAATCATCAAGAAAAGCCAGAAAGCAGATATAATCATCGATGGGCATTACGCAGTCAGCGTTGTTCCAAAGCGGCTTGTCTCATACGTTTTCGTTCTGAGACGTGATCCTGTTGAACTGCGGAAATCCATGGAGCAGTGTGGTTTTGCAGGGCGCAAACTGTGGGAAAACATGGCTTCCGAAGTGTTGGATGTATGCTTGGTCGATGCTCTGAAGGCTGATGGCGAAGGAAGAATCTGCGAAATAGACACCACTGGCAGAAGCGTGAAAGATGTTGCCAAAGAGATTCTAAAAGTCCTGAGCGGTTCAGCAAAATGCCGCGTTGGAATTGTGGATTGGATCGGCAGACTGGAACGTGAAGGCTTGCTGGATGAATATCTGAAAATCTGAACAGGTCTATCTCGGCGTTATTTGTCTTTTCGTTAAGAGTGTGACTCTTCTTCTGTTTGCATATGACTTGGCATGGTCACTGAATTTTTCGCCGACAATTATGGGGTTTGACAGGCTCACGTCCTCAGAAGCCTTGTCAATGTTTATGACAAGATTGACCCCTATGGTTCGGTTCCAGTCTCTCACCCAAACTCCCTGACCTGTGCGACCCTTCTGCACAATCAAATCGAACTTGCGCAAAATGCCGCTGAAACCTTCAAGCGCGGTATTCTCCTGCTCCACCTTGTATCCTTCTTTCCTGAAGTACTCAAATACCATCTTCAGCAAAGCTGACGGCGGCTTAGGCTTCTCCGATTCTTCCCCGCTCATTCATCTTCCTCTTGCACTAAACGTTAATAGGGCGGGCGTTGAAAAAGGTTTTCGGAAAGCGCAGATTATGACTCCCACGCTGATAGTCGTATGCAGCAAGTGCGGCGGGCTACTCATGGCCAAGGGCGACCAAAAAACGAGAACCTGCCCCTACTGCGGCTCAACAGTGTACGTAGAGAAGGCCAAGCGGCTCGCTTCAGCCCCGAACTCTTACGAAGCGTCGGAAATACTTCGCAAACTCAAAACCGATGCGGTCACAAAGAAACGAGGAACCTAGCCCCCAAAGGTCACGCTGAGATAACCCATCAAGATTATGCCAACCAGGAGAGCCGCTACCTGTACGATGGATTCTCCCGCATGAGATTTTTTATGAAGCTCAGGCATAAGATCAGTTGTTGCAATGTAAATGAAGCCGCCAGCAGCAAACGGAACCAGCAAAGCATTGTTGCTCTGAAGATAAGGAACAAAGTAAGTTATCACTGCACCCAAGATCGCCGTCAAAGCGGAAACGAAATTGTAGGCCAAAGCTCTCCTCTTGCTCAGCCCTCCGTAGATACACACGACAAAGTCCCCCATTTCCTGAGGGATTTCGTGAAAAATCACCGCCAACGTCGTGGCCAAGCCCAGCTCAAAACGCACCATAAACGTGGCAGCTATTATCATTCCATCGATAAAATTGTGCACCCCGTCACCGATCAAATTTGTGTATGCAAAGGTGTGGACTTCGCATTCTTCTTCGTGACAGTGTCGCCAGTGAAGAAACTTTTCAATGCCGAAAAAGACCATGATGCCGAGAATGACAAAATAGAACGTCGTCGTTGGCTCGAGTACTCTGAGGGCTTCTGGCAACAGGTTGATCAGGGCGCCTGCCAAGAGCGTTCCCGAAGCAAAACCGACAAAGGCCATGGTGATGCGCTTCAGCAATTCCTCTTTGAGACCGACGAAAACGACTCCAACAAACGATATCAGGCTCACTCCAATGACTGAAGCCAGAATAGGAAGCAGATCACTCATAGCCTTCTGTGTTCAAATCCTGCGTTTATTAGAATATCGGTCATTCATCGCAGCCCAACTGCTTCAACATTTGGCAGGTTCTGCAAATCCTCTCGCCTGTGGGTTCTCCGCATTCCTTGCATGCCTTCATAGCCTCAGTCTTGGCAGCCTCTTCGATCGCGGGCCTTATCTTCTCAACTGACTTGAAAATCGTAAACTTTGTTCCCACATGCCTTTCTTCCACACGATTAAGCAGCAGGCGAACATCGTTCCTCAAAGCCTCAGAAGCATAGGGACATGGCCTACTCTGAAACCTTATCTTCCTGACATAAGCGTACAATGCCGTTTCCCTTTCCGGAATCTCACAAAACGGCTTTATCCTCCGCACAAGCTTAGGATGCACCTCATCAGTCACTGGCTTCTCCTTTGCCAAGCGCCAAATGTCACCGTGAAAGAGGTTCAACAGAATCGTCTGCGCCTCATCATCCAACGTGTGCGCTGTCGCCAGCTTACTGGCCTTCACGGTTCTCGCGGCCAAGTTTAACGCCTTTCTTCTGAGCACCCCACAATAGGCGCACGATGTCTCCACGCGACCCTTCTTCTTTTTCAAAAGCCCAACCATCTCATCAAGCGTGTAGCCGAAAAGCCGCTTGAACGAGACGGTGTAATGCTCCACGCCGAGTTTTCTGCAGTTTTCGGCTGCTATTGTCAAGGCTTCGTCTCTGTAGCCCTTGATACCCTCGTCTACCGTGATGGCTATTAGCGATGCTCGGGGCAACTTGCGTTCCATCTTCGCCAAGATGTGCAATAGGCCTACGCTGTCTTTTCCGCCTGAAACCGCCACTGCAATCCTGTCGTCAAACCTGAGCATTTTGTACCTAGCAATGGTCGCAGCCACTTTGCCCTCAATGGATTTGACGAAACATTTTCTGCAGAGTCTTTCTCCAGAATAGGGTCTGAAGAAGAAGGCTTCTCGACTGTCACAGACAGTGCAGACATCGCTACTCATCGAGGTTTCACGTCATTAGTCTGTTTTCCAGAACTACTAAAATGAACCAATACAATAGTCTTTTGAAAGGAAGAACGCCGACAGCAAAGAAGATTGCGGAATGCTTCAACTGTCAGAAAGCAGTACCGACATCTTCACGGTAAGAAAGAATCAGGGCAGACGAGACTACTCGCACGCATTGGATGTGTTTTACCAAAAGCCCTTAGTCTGCAAAAGACTTAGGCTTCAGGAGGGTAGAAAATGAGCTCTTTCTCTTCAAGCAGATCTTGGATCTTGTTCACCGCATCGTAGACTTCTTGCTCTTTCTTTGCGCCTACGCACACGAGTTTTCCAGCGGAGAATATCAGGAAAACCACCTTCGGCTCATCCATTCTAAAGACTGCGCCCGGAAATTGTTCAGGCTCATACATAACTTTGCTAAGTTTGTAGACAACGTTTTCCAGGTCGATCTCTCCGCCCAATTCAGCTGAAGCAACAACGTTTTGAACCTTAACCTGCGGTTTGTTCATGATCGGCACGCTGTGGCTTCTAAGCTCATTTGTGACCTTGTTGACTGCCTGTATGGCTTCCTTCTCTGACTTGGCTCCCGTACAAACCATCTTGCCAGTTTCAAAAATGAGCGTTGCAGTTTTCGGCTTCTTCAATCGGAAAACGAGTCCAGGGAAGACCTTGGGGTTATACTCGGTCTGCGGAAACTTTTCCACGATCATCTTAAGGTCTACTCTCTGGTTGAGCGAAGCAGATGCAACGATGTTCTGAATCTTTATTATCGGTTTTCTCTTACCCATCCGCATCCATCCAGATCACGCAAGAACGTGTATTACGTCTTAATATAATACCGTTTTGTTTGTACGATTAAAGGTTTCGATGCCCAGAATGGCGGTTAACGCTTTTTAAGCTTGGTTCTAGGCGATTGCGAACCGAAGAAGCGCGGCTACACCGCTCAGGGAAAGAAGCTTTGTGCCTGCCTCATGCTCTGTGCTGACGACTATAACCTGTCCGCCCTTCTGTTCCACCTCTCTCATAAGCCCCTCATTGCGAAGGCGCATTTCATCAGATGACTCCCGCAACATCGTGTCGGCCAAAACCAGTCTCTCAACCGCACCCATCTTCGTAGCTTTCTCAACGTCTTCAAATCCATAAGTGACTGCTGCTTCACCTTTTCCAAGCCTCTTAAGAATCTCTTCAATGATTCCCGTCTCTTCAACAACTCTCAATCGTTTCATGGCTGTCAGAAGCACGCCGGATCGCAGAGCCTCATAGATTCCGGCAGCTCCTCCGCTGTTGACGCTTTTTGTGTCTACAACAGACTTGGCAAGATCCTTGGCTTCATTCTGAAGAAATCTTACAAAATCGTTCTTCACAAATCCCACGCCAATAATCACAACTGGGCTGGGCGTTGCGGCCATGGTCTGTCTCAGATTGCTTGTTATCCTCTTGAAATATTCATTCGTCGCCGCGCTTCTCTTCTCGGTCTCAAGCTTCCCAGGAAGCTTCACTCTTTCCTCGATCTTTATTTCAAGCCCGTACTGAGCCGTCGTTGCTATTGCATAACCTTCATCGTCCAAAGCGACGATAATGATCGGCTTCTCAGACGTTTGCCTTGCTCTTTGCAGCCTCCCAATCTGATGGTCAGCCCACTTCTTCTTGACGATAGTCAATGGTGTGTTCAAAGCAATGCTGAGCGAGTGATGGGCGCCAGTTGGGACAGTTTCAGGCGCTTCACAAATGGTCCCGTGGATCCTGAGCTTACCCAAGAATCTGTCCCAGGCAACGTCCTCAACCCTTACGCCCAGAAAGACAGAAACTCTTTCTCCGCGCTTGGGTCTCGCATATTTTTCGTCAGGCTTTATTTCCCGTGTCGTATAAGCGTAGACTTCATCGTTCTTGTAGATGACATTATACAAGTGCCAAAAATCGTCCATCGTTTCTGGAACAACTTTCACGAAGTCCTTCTTCAGATTGATTTCTAGTATCTTCAATTGTTTTGGCCTTCTTTCAGTCAATAGTTGGCTTTCGCTTATTAAAAGCATGAAGCCAGATAAGTCAAAGCGATCTTTCTGTTCTACGATGAAGCTTGTTAGAAGAGTGGAGTGATGTCTTTTCCTCTACGCCTTCGGAGACTCTACAAATCTCCTGTAAACCCATGGAGGTAGGCGCTTAGTCTTCTTCGTAAGCCCAAGAGTTATCCTCGTTTTGTGAGGATCAACCAGCATGGCTTTGACCCGCCATCTCTCCTTCGCCTTCCCCTTTCTCCAAAACAGATTCAAAAAGCCCAAGCTCTCCCTCATCTGTACGCTATCACCTCTTCTACGTCTCAACTGTAAAAAGCCATGTTCCTACAATGTAATATGTCGCAAGCAAAAGCACTAAGCTCAGCAACGACCGCAGTTTGCAGGTTCTATGTATTCAAACCTCAAGAATCTTCAATGTTTGTCGAAAAGCCTATTTGTTTGCCCTAGTATTTTCAGCTTCAAGCTATCATTGAGGTTTCTCAGTTGACAATCTCGGAATTCAAGTATGAACTTGGCAAGGTTGAGAAAGGCTACAACGATAGAACACTGTACGTAGATCTTTCAAACATGAGAATCATCAGCAAACCCGTTTCAAAGGACATGAAGGAAAAGTTCACTGGCGGTCGCGGCTTCGACCTGTGGCTTCTGTGGAATGCCTTACCCAAGAACCGCATCATCAAATGGGACGACCCAGAAAATGAAATCTGCATTGCATGCGGTCCGCTGGGTGGCACTCCAGTCTATCCCGGTAGCGGAAAAAGCATTGCAGTTTCAATTTCTCCACTAACGGGCTCCGTGATCGACTCAAACGTAGGAGGATATTTTGGTCCATACTTGAAATTCTCAGGCTGGGACGCGCTTGAGGTCCAAGGAAAAGCGAAAACTGACGTCGTCATATTTATCGATGGCGACGAAGGAAAAGTTCAGATCGAATCTGCAGCGAACTTGCCTTCTGAGACCTATCAAATCGTGGACTTGCTAGCCAAGAAGTATGGAGGGAACAACCCTCGCAGCATCTCTGTGGTTTCTGCAGGTCCAGGAGCCGAGCATGTGCTGATGGGATGTCTCAACTTCTCTTGGTACGACAACGTTCGCAAGGTTCACAGATTCAAGCAAGCTGGACGAGGAGGAATCGGGACACTTCTCCGCAACAAGAAGATAAAGGCAATAGTCGTGAAGTACTCAGGAAAGATAACCGTTGAGACCAATGGTCCTGCTGACCCAGAAACAGTCAAGAAAGTTGGCGCAGTTCACTCTCAGGAAATAAGGACTCTTGATCCTAAGCAGAATGAAATGGCTGTGGTCGGAACTACTCATCTTGTAACAATCATGAACGAGTTTGACCTTCTCCCAGTAAACAACTACAGGTTCGGAAGCCACCTCGAAGCCGAAAAACTGGGAAGAGAAGTCTACCGAAAGAAGTTTCACAAGGGCTATGACGGTTGCTGGATGGGCTGCGCCATGGCCTGTGCACACGCTGTAAAAGACTTTGTGCCGAAGACAGGTTCATACAAGGGACAGAAGGTCTTTGTTGATGGTCCAGAATATGAAACCATCGCTGGAGTAGGCAGCAACTGCGGAATCTTCAATGCAGACCACGTCATCGAGATGAACTTCTACTGTGACACGTACGGCTTGGACACGATTTCTGTTGGCACAGCCATAGCCTTTGCCATGGAATGCTACGAGCTGGGACTGATTGGCAAGAAAGCCACTGGCGGTCTGGATCTGCGGTTCGGCAACAAGGAAACTGCTCTGGAGCTGGTTCATCAGATGGCAAGAGGCGAAGGTTTCGGAGCTATCGTGGGTCAAGGCATTAGGCGAATGAAAGGGATTTTCGAAGAAAGATACAACGCGGATCCGAAGCTGTTGCGAGACATTGGCATGGAAGCGAAGGGCTTGGAGTTCTCTGAGTATGTTACTAAAGAGTCGCTTGCGCAACAAGGTGGTTACGGACTAGCTTTGAAAGGACCACAGCATGATGAGGCTTGGCTGATCTTTTTGGACATGGTGCACAATTTGATGCCGACTTTTGAGCAGAAAGCTGAAAACCTTCACTGGTTCCCAATGTTTCGCACATGGTTCGGTCTGAATGGCTTGTGCAAGCTTCCGTGGAATGACGTGACTCCAGAAGACAACAAGCAAACGAGAGAGCCTGCCAAAGTGATGGCTCACGTGGAAAACTATGCTCGCTTCTTCTCCGCTGTCACGGGCAAGAAAACTACGCCTGACGACATCATCTCAATGAGCGAAAGAGTCTACAATTTCCAGCGCATCTTCAACTTAAGAATGGGCTTTGGCACAAGAGAACACGACGCGATACCGTATCGCTCAGTTGGACCTGTAACGAAGGAAGAATACGAAAGCCGCGTGGAACGCTATGACAAGCAGCTTAAAGAAAAGCTCGGATACGACCCTTCGGGGAAATCAACAGAAGAGAAAATGAGTGTCTTGAGGAAACATCGTGAAGCGGAGTACGAAAGGTTGAAAGATGCTGTCTACAAAAGACGTGGATGGAACGAAAACGGTGTGCCTACTCTGCAGAAAGCAAAGGCGCTCGGAATAGACTATCCAGACGTGGTTGAGCTTCTAAGAAAACACGCATAGAAGGCTTCTTGCAGGGGTTATCCGTTTCTTTTGTGCTTACTTGTCCTTGTCTTCGCTCGTCTGCTTCTGTCTACCACGACGAACATCGCGAAGAGTGAAACGAAAAGAGCTACAAAGGCAATTATGTACCATTCGCTCGGTATTGGCTGAAGTGCTTGTCCGAGACTTATGTTCGTATCAGACAGCGTCAGCAAGTAGGTGTCTTCGATTCCCAGCTCTTCGGCAAGTCTTGTCCTCGCATAGGACGTGATATTGAAGACAGTTCCGTTTTCGAACGTGTAAGTGTGGATGCTGTCTGGCACTATTTTGACTGGACCTACAAGAAGATAGTTTAGCGCTATGCCTGTCTCGTTGTCGAAGGCAAGCTGATTGTATATGAACGGGTCAAGCTGGAAAACCTCAACTTCATAGTCTCCTATTTGCCTTCCAATAAGCTTCACAGACCCAAAACGCGTCACGTTGCCTTCGATCACGTCAGAAGGAGCTGAAGCAATCAGCAGTTTCTGTCCAAGAGCAACTTGCGCCTCAGACCAAAAGCACAGTCTGCCTATAGGGCTTCCATCGATGGAAGCATTGCCCCCCTCAAGGTCTGCGTCAACTAGCAATATCAATTGATAGATCAGGTCTCTTGGCTCTTGGTCTTCACTTTCGATAATCCTTGCCTTTCCCTCAATACGGAAAGTTACCTTCAAGTGTGCGATGTTTCCTGAAATGTCAAGTACTTCCCATTGAAAAACAGATGGGACACTGAGCTGCGTAAATTTGATCTTTGTTCCATTTGGATACACTATGCTGCCGCTTGGAGCTTTGCTGGACGAATATCTCGCGAATGCACCATTTCTAAACCAAGAGCTATCTTGGGCAATTGACGGAGTCAGCAGTTGCCCAATCAAAGCGATCAAGATAAAAAAAGGGGAAATGGTGTGCAATGAACTCTTTGTCATGCGCTTTACCTCGATCCCGGCGGGCCGATTGAAGCCACTATGTGCTCTATGGGAAAAGGCATAGGTGCCCATGCGTGAGATTCAGCGAACCAGATTACATTCTTGATAGGTGAAGTGTAGTATAGCTCCGTGGATGGCGCTGCAAGAATTCCCCATACATCATAAAGTATAACAGCATTTCTATCCCAGGCAATGAAGTGGCATCTTCCCTTCAAACACTCTTTTATTCCAGCTCCGTGATGTACTTCATAATATTGACGCCAAAATCCCGGATATGATCCGTCGACTTCTGCCCAACAGTATTGGCCCTCAACCCTATTGTCGTCCTGATATGCCAGCACCGAGCAAGCGAAGCCGAGAAATGTGATTGCTGACATGAGCAAAGCTGTTTCAAGAAGATGCAGTGTCCTTCTCATTTCGAGTCCTCCATGTCGGAACATGATTTTATACTTGAAATTATATTTAAAATTATATGATAAGTTTATGTTCAAGACAAAACAGTGCCTACTGGAAAAGAATTTTTCTCGTGCATCTCGCCGTTTAGCTCTTTCAGCAGAACCCCTGAGAATGTGTTCAGTTCCTAAAGACTTCATGTGATTCCTTTGCTCGCTTAGAAGATGATGATGAGGCTCCTCTTATCTTCCATCATCATCAACGACTATCAGACTGATTTGCCTTCTTGTCACGCGCTGGAGGTAATTCTCAGCAGGAGGCTTGTGTGGACTATGTTTCGAACAGTGTTTGATGGTTCGCTATGTCTGTGAGTTTTCAGAACCGTTAAGAACGTGCACGTTCTTCACTATTCCTTGTCTAAGGCTAGGAAGGTTGTATTGTGAAGGTTGTGTTTTGGCTCCTAGACGTGAACTATGAGATTAGGAACGATGTACCCGAAGTGTGGATTTGGGGAGTTGACGGCTCTGGAAAGAGAGTGCTTGTTATTGATCGGGGTTTTCTTGCCTATTTCTATGCAGTGGTTGAAGATGGTGCAGATGCTGCTGAGGTTGTTAAAGGCATTGAAGAGCAGCATTATCCAGCTGTTGTGAAACTTGAAGTCGTCGATCGAAAGTTGTTTGGAAAGTCCATAAGGACCGTGAAGGTGTTCTGCAAGAATCCCAACTTTGTGTCCAAATGCTCCCAGGAGCTTCGAAGCATCGAAGGCGTAAAAGGCACCCTCGAAGACGACATTCGATATTCCATGCAATACTTAATCGACAACAACGTTGTTCCGTGTGGATGGCACACCGTGGAAGCTCTGGAAGAGAAAGTCGTCACGGGCATTGAAGTTGACAAGGTCTACGCGGCAAAATCTGCACCGAAACTTGTCGGGAAAGTGAACGTTCCACAACTGAGAATTCTAGGTTTCTCAACGATATGGTATAGCCGAGAAGGCTCGCCTAAACCCGACAGGAGCCCAGTGGTACTGATTTCAGTTGTGACCGACAGCGGCGAAGAAAAGCAGTTTCTTGCAGATGAAAACAAGAATGACAAATCAAATCTTGAGTCTTTCATAGAATGTGTTCGAAGTTATGACCCAGACATCATTGTTGGCTACGACGTGAATGGAAAGGATTGGTCATATCTCAGGCAGAGGTGCGAGAAGCTTGGGCTACGTCTGTTTGTTGACAGAACGAAAACTGAGCCTCACCAAAGCATCTATGGCCACTTCTCGGTCACTGGACGCGCCGGTATCGATCTTTCGGACTATGCGGACAATTTTCCTGAAGTCAAAGTCAAGACCTTGGTGAATCTGGCCGATTCTCTGGACATTATGAAGATTGAAAATCGAACAATGGTCGAAGAAATCGACTTTGCGGAATACTGGGATTCCGAGGAGAAACGTGAAATCCTGAAAAAGTACTCCTTGGACAATGCCCGTTGCGTCATGGGTCTGGCAAATGCAGTTTTGGATTTTGCCATGCAGCTCTCGAATCTTGTAAGCTTGCCACTTGATCATGTTGGAACGGCAGCTGCAGGTTTCCGTGTTGAATGGTTCATCATCAAACGTACCCGCAAGATCGGCGAGCTTGTGCCAAGAAGAATAGAGCAGCCTTACAGGCCGTACGCTGGTGGTATGGTGCTAGCGCCTAAGCCAGGATTACACGAAAACATAGCTGACTTGGACTTCAAGTCCATGTATCCAAACTTGATGATAGCGTATAATCTGTCTCCAGACACTTATGTGCCTCCTGATCAGCCTGAGCCAGAGAGTGGAGTGCACGAGGCTCCTGAAGTCAAGCACAGGTTTCGAAAGGAGCCTGCGGGTTTCTACAAGGAGATTCTATCTTATCTGATTGAAGTTCGAGATGAGATTCGCTCAAGGATGAAGACTTTTTCTCCAAAAAGTGTTGAGTATCGCGTTTTGGATGCTCGTCAGAAGGCTGTGAAAGTGATAACCAACGCTGCTTATGGGTATGCTGGATGGACGGGTGCGAGATGGTACATAAAACCAGTGGCTGAAGCTGCGGCGGCTTGGGGAAGATACACGATACAGAAAGCGATAGAAATGACTGCAAAAGCCGGGCTGGAAGTTGTCTACGGCGACACGGACAGCATTTTCGCAGAATACAATGAAGAGAAGATTGATAAGCTGTCGAAGGAAATCCAAGCGAAACTGGGGCTTGAAATCAAGCCAGACAAGGTCTACGTTAGAATCTTCTTCACAGAAGCCAAGAAGCGCTATGCCGGATTGCTGCCAGATGGACGACTTGATATTGTTGGTTTGGAAGTGATGCGTGGCGATTGGGCAGCTGTGGCGAAGACGGTTCAGGAAAAGGTTCTGGAAATCATTCTGAAGGAGCAGTCACCCAAGAAAGCTGCTAGGTTTGTGCAGGATTTCGTTTATGAGCTTAGGCAGAAGCGTCTTCCTTATCGTGATTTAATTATTTGGAAAACACTGACTAAACCTGCTGAGGAGTATGAGGTCAAAGCTTCGCACGTTGAAGCTGCAAGAATGCTGAAGGAGAAAGGTTGGGAGTTGACGGTAGGCGACAAGGTGGGTTACGTAGTGGTTGTTGGATCAGGTCGTCTGTATGAGAGGGTTAAGCCTTACATGTTTGCTTCCTACAATGATGTGGACTTGGAGTATTATGCGTCTAAGCAAGTTGTTCCTGCAGCTGCTAGAATTCTCGAATCTTTTGACATTACCGCTGAGGAGCTGCTCAAATCAGAAGGTGAAGAAAAGGGAACCAAAAGTCTCACGGACTTTTTCAAAAGCTAGCTTTCCGCCGTAATCTCTGCGAATGTTACTAGCTGGACGTTTAGCGCTGGCTTCACTGCGTCAGATATTCGTGACGCTATTATTTGCTTTATGTTTTTTTCGCTCGCTATGTCTACGATTCTCTGTGTTATGATTCCGTCGAATATTATCATGTCTACGTCTTTTGCTTCTTGAAGCTTTTCGGCAAGTTGGCTCACGGGCAAGCGTTCCACCTGCTCTTGCTTCTCGTTCAACAGAACCGCTTCCAACGTGCCATCCAAAGCTTTGGCTGTTTCAGCAATCTCCTTTGGAACTTCTGTTTTCGGTTTTGTCTCGCGCTTTGCTGGTTTGAATGCTTCTCCCATTGGCGTTTTGGCTTCCAGCGCTTCGAAGATTTCTTTGCAGTTGCATTCTTCTATTTCTTTTCCGCGTGGCGCTCTGCCAACGTACTTCACGTCTGTGACCTGTATGAGTTCCTTCAGTATGAGGTCGCCGCCTCTGTCTCCGTCAAGGAGTGCGGTGGCTTCCTTTTCTTTGCATAGCTTCTTTATTGTTTCTGGGACTTTTGCTCCTTCGAGGGCTATAGTGTTGAGTATTCCGCAGCGCATGAGGTTTATTATATCTGCTCTTCCTTCAACGACGATGATTTCTTTGGCGTTAGTGAGCTCTGGTCCAGCGGGAAGCTCGTCTTCTCCGTATTTTTCGACTTTGCCGATTTTGAGTGTGTCTGAGACTTCTTTGAAGACTTCATCCACTGAGGGCATGGATTCGATTGTCCATTTGTGAAGGATCTCTTTAGCTCGGTCGATAATGATTTTTCTCCGGGCCTCTCTGACGTCTTCGATCTTTTCAAGTGTCACCTTTGCAGCGCAGGGGCCTACTCTGTTTATGGCCTCTATGCTCGCGGCTATCAGCGCAGTGGACACTCGATCCAAGCTCGTTGGGATCGTTATCGTGCCTGTTGTCTTGTCGTTCTTAGAATGCAAGTCGATTTCGATTCTGCCTATTCTTCCTGATTTTTGCAGTTCTCTCAGGTCAAGTTCTGGTCCGAAAAGTCCTTCTGTTTGTCCGAAAACTGCTCCTATAACGTCGGGTTTTTCAACTACTCCTTCGATTTCAAACTTTGCTTGTATAACATACTTTATCGTAAACGTTTGGGATGAACCCATGTGAACGTCAACCTCCGATGATTTTTGTTAGGTTCGGTAAGTTTTGATCGCGTGATTAGTGACTCTGTTTTCGCAAATCACGAGATTATTTCTTAACCGTTACTATATATTACGTTTTATGAATTACTACTCTTACTTTTTAAGGTTTCCATGTAGGAGACTAATCCTTCAATATCTTTCAGCTCTCTGCCTGCGAATTTGAAAAGCTCTGCTCGGAAAGCTGCATTGCCTTTCGTCCTTGTCTTTTCCAGATGCTCCCTCAGATGTCTCATCCACTCTCTTCCTCGTCTGTCAAAATCCAGCAGCAAGATGACTTCCTTCGCTCCTGTATTTTCTATTTCTGTGAAGACATCAAGCCGAGATTTCCCCGCGGTTTTTACAGTTATCATGTTTCCTTCTATACCTAATGTCCTTAAGGCTTCAGCGTCTTTTCTGCCCTCTACGATTATAGGTATTCCCTTCGCAGATTCCTCCGCCAAGCGTTGTAGTAGTTGCTCGATTCTTTCTTCTCTCTCTTTTAAGCGGGTTGACAATAAGTCTACCTTGTTACCTTGACGTTCTTGATGACGTTTAGGCATTCTTTTGCGTCTTCGTTGTTTTCGAAGTATCTTCTGACTGGTTCAAGTATCTTGACTAGTTGTTCGGCTACAGAGTTTTTGAGGTCTTGTGGGTGCAGTTTGCCGCCGACGTAGGCTTTTTCCAATTCTTGGAAACTCTGGAACTCGATTGGGCCACCGAACTTGGCTGGGCGTTCTATCTTGAACGTTGAATTCTCTCTGAAGATTATGTGTTTGGCTATGTCTATGACTGGGTTGAATTCGATGGCTATTTCTGGGCAGAAGGCTCTGTTCATTTTCTGTCTTATTTCTTCTGGCGTGTCGTACAGGAATATACATGTTTCGGGTTTGCTCTTGCTCATTTTTGCTGATGATAGGGCTTCTTTTTCTTGTCCTTCGGGTATGGGCCATATTCTGGGCTTTTCCAATCCTTGCAGTAGGTGATGGTGGACGCAGGCAGGTTTCCAGAATCCGAGTCTTTCTCCTAGTTCTCGGGCTACTACGTTTGCTTTGCGTTGGTCTATGCCGAGCTGGCAGATTTTGACTTGCATGTGGAATATGTCGGCTACCTGCATGGGCGTGTAGAGAAAGTCTGAAACTATTCGGGCTTCGGTTTCTTTTCTCCCTGCAATTTCGAGTGTGCGTCTTGCTCTGGCAATGGTGAGGTTTTTTGCGACTCTGATGGTGGTTGCCCAGTAATCTAAATCATCGTAAAGTTCATCCGAGTAAATGAATTCCACTTTGTCTTCTGGGACGCCCAAGGCTATCCATGAGTGCTTGAACAGGTCTGCGGATTTGCGGATTAGTTTGAGGTCTCCGCCGAGCTTGTTGTTGAGCCAAGCGTGCCACGTTGAAAGATAAGCCTTGTAGCGTATCCCTGCTTGAATGAAATCCTTCATTTTGTAGGCGCAGATGACGCCTGTGCCTAGATGGACTAGACCCGAGGGTTCCCAACCGTCATAAGCTATGGGATGCTCCTCCGTTTCGAGAAGCTGTCTAATGCCTTCTGGAGTGAGCACTTCCTCAGTCGGAGGTCTGCATATCAATTCGATTTTTGTTTCTATGTCCACGTCCTAGATCTGCCTCTGCCGTGATTTGGTTTCTATCCTCTATGCTAGCGTGAAACTTAAAAGTTGTTTTATCGCGGGCTGTTGTCTCCCTCGTAACCAAACACTTAACTTCACTGTGGGGCGTTACGCTCCTCTAAGTTAAGCTCTCTCTGTCGTGGGATTTTATGTGCCCGCGCCCACTGTGTCCCATGCTTGGGTAAAACCCGCGGTCACAGGCAATGCAAGCCTGAGGCTTGCTGCCTCGGTTAGGTCCGTCAGCATGGATATGTCAGTGGGATTGTTGGGGCTCTTTTCGTTCATCGCCGAGAGAAAGATTAGTGTATCTGCGAAATTAAGCATTACTGTCTTATGGTTCAGAAAGAGTCTATGCTCACTATGATGATGCCTAGTCGGTTTGTTTTAGGTATTTTTCAATTTCATTTTCGGCGTTGTCTGCTTTAATGAATATGGGCACGTTTTCCATGCCTGTGGCTATGTAGCTTGAGAGCATCCATTCTCCCGGCGCGAATTCGAGAGTTTTCTCAAGTATGCCTTTGTCTACCATGAAGGTTTCGCTGATGAGGTTGCGGTCGTATGGTCTCGGAAGCGTTCCCACGAAGTATGTGTGGAGCTGTTGCAGCGCGTTTGTGTTGAGGTAGGCGACCCTCTGTGTGGCTATGCAGACGCCTAGTCCGTATTTTCTTCCTTGTCTAAGCAGTTTTTCGACTTGTGCCGAGCATTGGCCTTCGATTCCGCCTGGCGTGTTCGGTATGAATTCTTGTGCTTCGTCGAAAACGAGCAGAATGTAGGGCTTGACTGTGAACCTGCGTTTTCTGCGTATCAGCAGGTCCTGCGTGAGCTGTATAGCGAGTTCCTTTATCGTGAACGGGTCGGAAATTGATATGCACATCAGGTTAGTGGTTTTGTCTTCTAGTAGTTCTCGTATCTTTTCGATCGTCAGGCCTGCTGTTTCTTTTGTTTCTTCTTCTTTGCCCTTGTTGATTGTTTCCAGTATTGAGGCTCGTGTGGTTGCCCAAGCAAAGAGTCCGCTTTTGTCGTGGACTTTGAATTGTTCGACGGTTTCGGTGGCTATCTGATCTAGATAGTTTACAAAGTCCTCTGTTACCTTCTGGCTTTCGCTCAATCCGTGCTCTTGCACGTATTCGGTGATGGCATCATGTATTTTGTCTATAGCGTTCAGATAATGTGGCTTGTCGATATTGCCGCCTTTCTGGGAGTCAACCTCGTCTAAGATTTGAGCATAGGTTGGAACTTGCTGCCTAGGCTTGGTGTAGTAGGCTAGCTTGCCTTGATCCATTATGCATCGTAATCCATGTTTGGTTCTTTCATCTGTTTCGTATTCGCGGGGTTTAACGACTGAATTGAAGAACTGTTGGAGGGAGTCGATTCGATGTTCAAGGATGACTTTTGCGTTGATGTTCGGGTCGGCAAGTATGTCGAGAAGTAGGAAGATGTATTCGCAGCTTATGTCGAAGACGACCACTTTCGTGTCGCTGTTGTGAAGCAAGAGCCTGCGGAGAATATTAGACATGAGGTTGCTCTTGCCGCCACCCGTGAAGGCGAAAACTCCGAAATGGTATCTGACGAGTTTTTCGAAGTCCACGTAGATCGGGATGGCAGTCTTGCTGGTTTCAAACATTTTGATTAGGCCCAGTCGCGGGTCTTGTCTGGCGTCTTCAACTGTTTTGGATGTGTCGACGTCTAGTTCTTCGGCGATTTTCTGGTTGTACATGCGGTTTATCATTTCGCCGTTCAAAACGTAGCAGGAACTGCCTATGACTGGGTAGGAGAAGCCTTTCTCAAACTGGAAGCCGCATTTTTCGTTGAGGATCAGGTCGTAGTTTATGGGGATCGCATCTATCTGGATTATCATCGTGGACTTATCGTCCGTTTGCCAGTCGTCCTCGGACTGCTCGATGATTTCAAACTGCATTGGATAGTATCCGTGGTCTGATAGTCCTCGCAGTCCGAAGTGTTCAGGCCAGACTCGGCTGATCTCCATAAGCGTGTATCTTTTCGCGTCTTTGCTGATCGGCTTGAAGTTTTTGACGGCTAGAAGCATGCCCTCTTCCATCAGCCCCATCAGGTCTTTTTGGTATTCGACTTTGACGCGGCATTGGTATCGGGCGCTTGTGCCTGCGACCTTGGTTTCTTCGCCGACTGCGAAGAATCTTGGTATCACGGCTGCTAGTCTAGCGTTGAATCTGTCGTCGAAATCCGTGAAACAGTTGCTGTTAAGCTTGTTCTCTTCTTGCTGCTTCAATGGTAGCTCTCCTCTCTCTGAAGGTGCTCATATAGAATACAAATCCTCGCAATTTATGATTGTTGGCAATCCAGCTTGCCGTCGTGTCAACTATGCATTTGAATTGGTTGTAGTTCCATTTTGCGATTTTGTCTGCTATGAACAGCGGCTTATTGTGGCCGAAGGCTTCTGGGATGCTTGAAGGTGCCATGGCTGTCAGTATGCTCATTACTAAGTCTTGTAGCTTGTTCGGGATTGTTTTGTCTTTGAATAGGATGACTTGTACAGGTTCGTTTGCGCCGCCGAATTCGTTCCAGAATCGCACGGTGCTTTCCTGTTTGATGTCATACTCTGGATACGCTAGACGGTCGATGAGTAGCACATTGCTGCGGAGCATTGGGTCAGATCTTGCCTGGCTCAGTTGCACATATGTTTTTAGGAAGGTTCTTTCGGGTGTTACTCGGTTTTTTATGGCTCCTGAGACGTAGCCTTTGCGTTTTTCTCTGTCTGGGATCATGGTTCTGAAGGCCGAATCGTATTCGATGAGGCTCCAGGGTGGATTGATCTTTTCGGGGTTCAGAATGCTTGTTGACTGTAGAATCATGCGGTCTGTGTTGGGCAGTCTTTCGAATTCTTTGTGTGGGAAGTCTTTGAGCATGCCTTCATTATGCATGATAGGAATTAGCTGGCGTTTGAAGTCTCTGGCTGCGGTGTCTTTCGTTATGCCTATGAGAAGGATACGTTTTTTCCAGCTTTCTTCTATGAGCATGTTTAGAGTGAGAAGTGTTAAGAAAGCGATGTCGATGGTTGTCAACCAGCATTCTTTGCCGTCTTTTAGGATTTTCATGGCGCTTGAGGTTTCGGCTACCGCGGAGCTCTGGTAAAAGAAGCGGTCGCCGATCGTTGTGACGAGTTTTTTGATGCGTTCCGAAGTTATGACATACTTCGGATTCAACATGTATGTTCCGTTTTTCTCGATAAGAATTCTCTCCTCAACTGAACGCTTGAGATATCTTTCTGTTCTTTTCGCTCTTTTCTCGTCAGCTATGTTTAAGTCGGCAAGAATTTGGTCTACGGTCAGTAGTCCTTTTCGTTTGATTGAATCGATTATAGCATAGGCCAAATAGTCTCCTCTTGGGGGAGGCAGCTCTAGTGCTTGATTGCAGACGCATTGTCGGGCAATGGTTAAGTCGTTTGCGTCGATGGGTTCGTTGTCTATCTTGTATCCTATGAGGCTGCTTTTCTTTGTCCATATTGCGCGTTTTGAGGTGTCGTAGATTAGGCTGGCTCGTTCTATGGAGAGACTTCGATCCAAAAGGATGATGCGCATGTCCTGTTGCGGATCAGTGGCAAGCTTGTAGGCAAGATAGAACTCGGCGAAGGTCATAATCCAATTCGCGATCGTCGCGTTGTTGACTATGGACTCGTCGGTCAAAGGCTGGTTGGGATCAATGTCGCCAGCTTGAACTGATTCGGAAAACTTTTGGTCTACTTCTGGGACTTCGTTCACATAGATGGGCACAACATTCGAGATGCCTGCGCTCTGTTTGAGGGTTTTCTCGTCGTAGTCGACTTGGGGTCTGCCGTCTTCAACAAAGGTCACGGTGCCCGTAGAAGCGTAGGCGCCTCCGAAAAAGATGACTAAATCGAAGAGCGAGTGTGAGTACATGGTGCCGTCTATTCCTGCGAAGCGTACCCGGTCTGCGCCAAAAAACTCGTTGGCAGTTTTAACGGTTTCTTTCAAGTTGAAGTCTGTTTTAACAAAGTCTTCTAACAGACTATCATACAGGCTCTTGAGTGAAGAAAACCGCTGTTCGTAATCTACTACTTGAGATGAGGCTCCGATTCTGAGAGCGTCACTAGTGCGTCTTACTGCGTCACTCAACGAAGACAAACCTGTATTACCTCGACCCATCAATTGGTTCTTCTTAGGTTAAATTCTTGTCGATTGCTGCAATAATGGCTTCTAGCTAGAAGAAATGAGTGGAAATGGTAGGAGATTGCTATCAAACAATGCCTATGTTCTTCCAGTTGGACAGTTGGCATTGCACAAGATATGATAGTTGACTGCAAACAAAAAGAAAAAAAATGGGTGGAAGATGTGCTGATCTATGCTTTCTTTTTGCGCTTGAAGTAGACAGTCGCAGAGATCGTGAATTCTCTCCGTTTCTCATTTCTGCTGAGTCATTGCATAACGCATTTTTCCGATGGTTGTTTCGCAGAAGCCGACGGAGAAGACTCTTCGGCTGTCGGCGTCACTTCTTCATTCTTGAAGCAACGGCCATCGTGGCTAAGGCTATGAGAATCACCACGATGCTTGCACCTGTTGCCCAGAACACAGTCTGATTATCGGATTGTTTCGCCATGATGCCGCCCAAAGCCCATATAATGACAAGGCTGTAGCCAACGTCTTTCCGCGTCGCAATTATGATCAATGTGATAAGCAAAGCCACAGCAATAACGAGCATGGCCCAGATTGCTGGGTCGATTCCACCTGCATCCCAGCCGACAAACGTCAATGCAACTGACACGTTAGCTATTGAGGCAACAGTAATCCATCCCATGTAAACGCTGAAGGGTAAGTGTACACAGATTCTGTCCTTGAGAGAGGCATCTGCCTTACCGATGTCGAGACGCAGGTAAATCGCAATTAGAGATGCTAGAAGCCCAAACATCAAAATCACGCTAGATGTGATGAACCCGTAATGCCAGAGAAACAGCCAAAATATGTTTAGAAGACCGCTCAAGATGAATAGAAAGCTGATTCTTTCAAGATAAGGTTTGTTCTGTTTTCCCGGCAACGCCTGGTAGACAACGAATAGTCCGAGCAGAATGTAAATGATGCTCCATATTGAGAAGGTAAAACCTGCAGGCGTGATCAGCGTGGGGTACGTATCTGAGACCTGACCACTGGTGCGTCCGTTAAGCAAGGTAGTCGCGCCAGCCAACGAGTTAACAGCGACCGTTACTACGAAAACAACGATGTTCAAACTTCGTATTAGCGATTGGTTCCTTGATGACATGTTTATTCAGTATCGACAAGCAGATATATAAGACTCGCGCAGGCGAAGACATGCAGAAGCCCAGGTCTCGATACGGGCAGTTTGAAGGCTTAGTTCTAGCCCGCACTGGACTTTTGGATGGGCGCGATTTGTCAAAGTTGACTTGAGGCCGATTATTTTCCTTTTGAAGAAGATCGGCTTCTCGTTTGCCTCTTTGAGGTTTTTATCGAAGATAACAAACCTTTCTCCGTGCTTCCACCAAGGATTTTGGTTAACTATTTCACTGATTTTTACCATGTTTTAGATAGTTTGCTATCCAAATCTATCGCTTGGAATGCGAGAGACTTGTGAACGGCTTTTCGAGAAGCGCGGGTGGAAGTGGACGCTCACAAGTTTTGCCCTTGAAGTTTGGGGTGAAGAAAATGGCCGAGCGGAGCATAAGGATCAAGCCTGACGACTTCGAAGCGTTGTACCGCGTTAGGTCTTCATTATGCCACATGCTAGAGTCTGGCTCAGCTTAGAAGGTAGTCGTCCACCGATTTCCACGCACTTGGACTACTACTTCCGAAGCCAAGCCAAGCCGCCAAGAACATAGGTGCATTGCAGAGGTTGTCATGCAAAAGAGAAAACCTCGAAAGCCGATTCTTCTATCAGCTGATCAACACCGTTCTGCAAGGAGTCACACTCACCTACCTTTGGTAGTAGTAGTCAGAAAATTCTCAGCTACTACTACTACTTGCGCCTTTCCCAAGCCTCTTTTTTTCCCTTGTATATGTCTGCGTATTCTATTTCAGAGTTAAATCTTATATACCATCTCTGTATGGATGTACACATTGAGGGTAACTGAGAAATGGTTTCGGAAGGCATAGGGCGACTCTTCCGCAGAAAAGACGGCAAATACCTCATCTACTTGCCAACGCGCATAACTCGTGACAGCATGTTCCCATTCAAATGTGCAGAGTTCATGCTCGTCAAGATTAGCTTCACACCCGGCGGGGTGAAGCAGCTTGTCGTCGAGAAATGGACAGAATCATCCGTACAGCCTTCATAGAAACAATTTCTGCGATGCTCTCAACGAAAGAAAGAAGGAGAAAAAACCGAAAATGACAAGAAACATCAATGCCCTTCCGCAACCGGCAACGTTACTGCTACTAGCTACAGCGCGCTTCGCAGCTACAAGAGCTGAACCTCAAGAAACCGGAGTTCCAGAGACTTTAGCTCTTGCTGCCATGCAGAGAATAGCGGCATTGGTCAGTGTAAGAAACTTTCAAATAGCTAAGCTGAGCCTAAGTAAACTGGGGAGACTCCGCATGCGGATAATCGCCTTAACGATGGTACTAGTTTTTGCAACAGGCTTCTTGGGAGCGATACCCATACAAGCAAACAAGGAGACAAGCTTGCCACAGTTAGCCGATCAAGAGCGAATGCATTCATTCGCTGATGGCAACTGGAGCACTTTCATTGTAACCCTGCATAGTAGCATACAGAATATTTCATTCGAGATCGCTGAACTCAACGGTACTATAACGCTGACTGATGAACAGAAAGAAGCAGTATCCACGTGCTTCAATAGCAGCGGCACAATACGCGTCACAGCTGGAAGCTTAAGAAGCTACTCTGAGACTGAAACAAGCCATTGGTGGATAACCCCAATGTACTTCTTAGGAATACCTATTGGAGTATATTTACACGTATACCTTGCTCCAATAGACGCTATTAATGCGATAGAGGCAATCAATATGCTTGAGAAGTTTTGTCTTGTTCTCACTCCGATTATCATCATAGCACTACTCCCAACGGTGTACGGGCCAATCATAGCGACTGCTGTAGAACTCGCGATTGGGATCGTCTGCGAAGATTATAGGCATATCTATGATGCAGACAAGAACAGTGACGAATCTTTTGACATAACTCCCGCGATCACTCCCGACTTCATACTATTTCATGGATGGCTATTCTGCAGGACACCGCGTTATCTATGGGCTGCAACCCCCGTCGGTGCATATATCGTCAGTTCTCAGAACCCGTTGGACCTTCCTGTAGTATGCTGGGCTGGCGGCTGCTCCCCTGGAAGACACGTAAGGTAGTCGGTTGTTGGAAACATGCTTGCTAAAGGAATACCATCTGTGCTGGAAGAAACGCTAGTGCACATTTTCAATTTGTTCTGGCTCTTGTCTATGCTGATGCCACCAATATCTGCGTCTATCTACCAAAGGAAACACTGGCGAAGGCCGACAGCAGTCATCATACCAGTGATATTCGAGATATTTCCTCTAGCGATGATTGCCATAAACCTAGCGTACGTAAGGATGGACTATGCGTGGAACTACGAAGAGATATATATATGGACACTTCCGGCGAAGGCACTTGGGTGGTTCGTATCTTTGAAGATCATCATGAAGCCAGAACAACCGTCAACAAGCCAACATCCTCCGCATCCTCAAAGCACGTAGCGCTGAGCACAGCATTCCCCCTTTTTCTCTGTTCTCACTCTTGCTAGTCTCTTTCTAACCTGTCTGATTCTTGCGTACCGTTTGCCTCGCCCAAACTTCAACTGCAAAACTCGTTAGTGCCCAGTACCAGCTTCATTTCGTTAGCTAGCGCGCGCACAAGTAGAAGTAGGGACAAATTTTTTCCGCCCTACTTCTTCAATCCCAACACGCTTGACCTTCAAGCACGTGAAGCCTTTGCCTTTGTGAGGCAGCTTTGCAATCGCACCCAAGTCTTTAACTCTCTGATCCATGCTTGGTAGTTGTTGTTCGGTGATTCCTGATTTGCTGAACAACAACTACTTATGTACAGAATCAGCAGGATCTCAAAGCAGTTCTTGCCTCTTTCTTCCATCAGATGATTGAGTCCCCATTTTGCAATGAATCAATTCTGACCCACGCAACTTGTCGTTGTTGGTACTGACACAATTCCTGCAGACGCACCAACAACAACAACCGTCTTTCGTCTCAGTCAACAGAGTGTCAAACCTTGTCAACATACTGACGATATGCTTCAAAGCACAAAACACTGAGAGGAATAGCCTTCAACGCAGCAACCAGAAAAGACAAAGTTGCAGGATACCGTTTCATATCGACAAGGCCTGAAACGTTTCAGTCTCGAAACTGCCAATACAAGATTCAAAGGACTCCGCCCCCAACACCAGTTCGCAAATCATATGCCTGCGAATCGGAAATCACTGATGACCCAAAAAAGATAGTTTTTTTCAACATTCAGCTCAAAGAGATTTCAACGCCTTTTTCCATTTAGACTGAGAAGACACATGCATTCTTTCAAGTTTAGAAGTTGTTGACAGAAATCCTACAATTCTGTTGTCAACAACTACCAAGATGATTTAGGGCACCCAGCGCGTGAGATTTCACTGTCAAAGTCGCAGAAAGACCTGAAGAAACTAAAGCCCTCTTAGAAACCGGCTTCGAGTACGTCTGTCAAAAAGATAACCTAATATTCCTGAGGAAACGAAGATGAACTCCAGACGCAACATCGCCATCCCCAAAAAAAGTGGCGGAGTCTGTCAAAAACAGGGCGGGGTTGCCCTAGCATGGTAGGGGGCAGGCCTGCTAAGTCTGTGGCTGGAAACGGCCGCGTGGGTTCAAATCCCACACCCCGCGCCAAGAATTTGATCAAAGAAGATGCCGTAGTTTATACCGATTTTGATAAAAGCACCGCTATTGCTCTAATAATTCTCTTATCAACGCTCAGATAGCGTAGATTCGCGTTCCTACCCCTAAGAACGGTCTGTACAGGTTTAGACTTGCGTTAGCTTAACCCATAATTAGCGAGCATGTGCAATAAGTGGCAAACTTTCACCTTAGATTAGCCCACTACCGTATACTAGGACTACGTTGATAGGCTGAAAATGAAGTTGTCAGCTCGCGCGGGGGTCTTGCGCGAATATTCGAACATGCGAAAAGCACAGTGTCAAACATGCCTAAACCTGTGCTGCTGACATCTGTTAGACCAGAGCGTTCTGAAAATCCTTATATCGATTTGAGGTATTTCGACTATGCCAAGAAGACCGTAATGAGCATAGCAAAGCCTCTCGTAGATTATGCTAAATCGCTTAGGCCGCAAAAGGGTTTCACTCAGTCCTTTTCGGCTTTCAAGAAACTGATGAAGTACCACAGGAGATACTACTTGTTCGTCGTGGCAATAGTCATTCTCGCAGTGATAAGATCTATTTTGTTCTCAGTGGAACCATTGTACACCACGTTCATCGTAATCAACGTTATCGGACCCCCATCCAACCTCAGTCTTCTATGGGGCTATCTGTCGGTTATCATACTGGCCGGAATTGGCTATGCCATTTCAAACTTTGTTTTGATTTTCGTGCATGGGGTGATGTCTCAGTATATTGTGCGAGACATAAGAACGGAATATTACCGTTCACTCCAAGGCAAATCTTTCAGCTTTTACGATTCTGTTGCCGTGGGCGATCTTACATCAAGGGCCACTGTGGATCTTCAATTGGTTGACATGTTTCTGAGAACATGGCTTGGCACTATTCTCAACGCTGTCTTTACAACAATCATCATTATTGCGATAATCCTCCCCATAAGTCCAATCATGACGCTGATTTCCATGGCCACAATGCCTCTCATCTTCTATTTCACGGCACGCCTCTGGATAGAAACGATGCCCCTCTTCAGAAACATGCAGCTAATAATGGGAAGACTAACCTCATACATACAACAGAACATCGTCGGAATGAAAACGATCAGAATATTCCGCCGAGAAAAAGACGTTGTTGACGGATTCAAAGAAGTAGAAAGCATATACGTGAACACGGCGATTAGCGCAGGCAAGATACAATCAATTTACATGCCATTTGGTCCGGCGATACTAACGCTTGGAATAGCCCTGGTCTACGTGTACGCAGGTTATACGTTGGGCGTTCCGGGTTCAGCATTGGCGGTCGCTCAAGTTGGTGAAATCATCCTCTTTGCCAGGTACATGATGAGATTAACCTTTCCTATAAGGGACGTAAGTCAGACTTTGGGAACTTGGATCGCCGCCTATGCAGGACTGGAAAGAGTTCTTGAGGTCACAGATGCGCCGAAAAACGTTGAGGATTTGCCTGACGCCAAAGACATAAAGATAGAAGAAGGAAAACTTGAGCTGGAAAACGTGACGTTTGGGTACGTGAAGGATAGGCCTGTGCTAAATAACGTCACTTTCACGGTGCAGCCCGGGGAAAAAATAGCGATTCTCGGCGCAACAGGATCCGGAAAAAGCTCTTTGATATACCTAATTCCAAGGTTTTATGACATCCAAACGGGCAGCATAAGGATAGATGGCACAGACATACGCGAGT
>Ga0315279_10002823_pt1 | contig 25280 bp, 16 predicted proteins | sample YL17G06_20_MG_FD_203694 | JGI IMG/M metagenome (GOLD analysis project Ga0315279, IMG submission 203694) | Sediment microbial communities from Yellowstone Lake, YNP, Wyoming, USA - YL17G06_20 | ecosystem: Environmental > Aquatic > Freshwater > Lake > Sediment | place: USA: Wyoming | collected...
GGTCCGGCGGAAGCAGTGTAAGGATATAGGGCCACTGTTTGTCCTCATGCACCAATGGAATTTTCATGCGCACCAGAATGCCACAATCCACGGGTGCGGTCAATTCCTTATTTTAACGCCTATGGGCTCAACCCTCCAGTCCCCGAACGGCACAGCCGCAAACAGGTCCCGTCCGGCGGCCGGGATCTACAGTCTAATCCAGGGGGTATGCGTGCAGAAAGGCAGCGGGGCTGAATATCGCCCATCCCATCGGCCATTTGTGGACGAGGACACGACCCGTGATCCGATCACGGTTGATGATCCAGTCGTCCTTTTTGGTTTCGAGGAGATGACGATTGTCAGGAAGGACAAGGTATTCGGCAGTTCCGAGATGTGTCAGCGGCATCGCCACGTTTGTTTGGAATTCGGTCGGGATATAGGGCTCCGCCCAGAGCCGCCCGTTGATCCGGAGCTTGCCCTGACGCAGTTCGACGGAATCCCCCGGCAGACCGACAATGCGACCCACGAGCTGGTCTTCCTCATGCCAGGAGAACATCGATGTTTTGCCGTAAACCACGACACCGCCCTCGCTCGCCCCCTTTCCCTGTTTCACCGGTAAAGGGTCGTAGGCCACAAGATCGAAATGATTGGGCTTTTTAAGGCCGTAGGCGACCCTGTCGACATGAATGCTAAGTTTTGCTTCCTTGCCCCGGCTTTCCTCGGGGCTGCACGCCAGGAACCCAAGCACCCGCGTCGAGATCATCGGCTGGACATAAGAATATTGGACGAGGACCGACATTGTCACAGCCGACAGGGCAACAGCCGGGACGCCGACCAAAGCGGAACCGAGAAGAAGTGCAGCCACGATCTTCCAATCCCGCATCGGATACACCAGGCGGAGAGCAAGCACAAACAGAATGAGATTCCAAACGAAGAGCCCCACCCCAATCGCGATTAAGATACTGATGGTTATCGCTCGGAAGTCACGTATCGCGCCACCGATTTGCTCGGCAGCAAGCAAGAACAGGATCGCAGCAAGAATAACGGCGAGACTGCCCGGCACCGTTGTATATCCGAAGAGCGTCAACATGTCCCGAAATTTGCCGGTGGCAGCGGAGTAGTGCCACTTACCCTCGAACAGGCGCCCGAAAAAGTGAATGAAGAAGGCTTTCATCAGTTGAGCGGCGGCCGCGAAAACTGCAGGCATGAGGAACGAATAGCCGGGAAAAGGATCGCGATCGAAGTATATGCCACCCACATAAGCGAATGCGAAGTAGGCGGGAGCGACCAGAAGCACGATGGAGCCCCACATGGCTCCGCGTTCGTGGATGACGGCGAAGCGCTGGGCCGGAGATGCGATCACGTATCGAATGTCGGCCAGGAATTCGCCAAAGCTGAGCTTTACGCTGTTCTCCGTCTCGGGTTTCATCTCTATAAGACCTGTCTCAAGATCGCCAGGACCTCATTCGTTGCGAGCAGAATCCGGTCCAGACGGAAAAGGGTAATGGTCCTCTCGGAAGCAAACGCAACTGCAACGATCACGTATGCCAGAGTCGGAAGCGGGTTCTCCAGCGCATAGCTCCAGGCACCCTGGACAAGGCGCGTCAGGAAAGGTAAGAATCCTTCGCCGCGTCTTTGGGACGGATCCTCCCGGAAGAGATTCATCAACTGGACCTTGCGGGCCAGCCAGACATCTTCGGAAGCCTCCGGCACTTTCCAGGCAAGAATGCTTTTCTGCAGCAGCTGGAAGTCCTGAAACACTGCGCGGCATTGGCCGCATTTCTGAAGATGCGAGGCGATGGCGCTTCCTATCTCGGAGACCTCTTCCCCGAGAAGATGCATCAGCAGTTCTTCCTCGGTGTAGTGACGGTCATCCGGCAGCTTCATCGCAAACCTCTCGATCTGCGCAGGGTGCGCCGAATGGCCTGCGTGGCCCGGAACAAGGAGGTCTTGATGGTTCCAAGGCTGCAGTCTTCCATTTCGGCGATTTCCTCCAGCTTCAACTCATGGAAATATCTGAGTATGAAGACTTTTTTCTGAAGGTCCGGCAGGGAATCCACGCATCGCCGGATCTCGTCGACCTTCTCCTTACTTTCGACTTCGTGGTAGGGGGAGCGAATGGCCTCGCCCAGTGGATTCTCCCGCGGAGCCCTCTCGGCCGAGTCATCGGGAATCTGCGATTCAGCACGCCGTCGGCGGACGCGCCAGCAGTCGATGGCATGGTTTGCAGCCAGCCGGTATAGCCATGTGGAGAACTTCGCTTTTCGGGGATTCCAGCTGCGCAAGGCGCGGTAGAGCTTGACAAAAATCTCCTGTGTGGCGTCTTGAGCCTCCTCAGCGTCCTGGATAATTCGGTAGACGGTGGAGAAGACCGGGCGCCGGTATCGGTCGTACAGCTGGGAGAAGGCATTTTCTTCTCCTCCGAGCGTACCCTCGACCAGATTCTCGTCGGATATCGAACTAGTCATCGTGTTCAGACCCCGAGAGATGCCAGTCTGAGACCTCGGTTCGTGCTTTGTTACGGCGACGGACCTCTCGGGGTTGACAAGATTCCTCAGACGGCCCGAAATGCTCTAGGAATCGGCAGGTCCAGCATGGTCTTCAATCCGGGTTCGGACTCAAGAACGCGCGGGATACCATTGACCAGGGTGGCCACGGTCGCAACATCACCGGCAACCCCGCCCGGAAGGGTCAGGGTCAGGGGAGGCACACCCTCGATTTCGATGGAATCCAGAGGATCCTTGGCCCCCACGTACATTCGGAGATCCAGATCGATAACCTGCCGGTCGTCACAGAATCCGCAGCAGGTGTGCTTGATCCCGGCCACTTCGCCGACGGCAACGGAAAAGAACCGAGTCTGCTGCGGCTCCTCGGCGAGAACGGGCTCGATATTCTCGCGATGCCGTGTCAGGTCCCAGCCCAAGCCTTTGGCTACCAGATACATCGATTCCAGCAGGCCAATGTGACCCAGCTTGCCTTCCTTCACCAGCCGGCGGAATTCCTCCGGTTTCATGCCCGCACCGACCTTACGCTGCAGAGGCATGCGCCGGGTCGAAGCGTCCACTCGTCGAACGATCTTGACGCAGCGTACTTCCGTGCAGACCCCCGAGAGAACCAGGGCAAGCGTGTCCATGACGAAACCGGGGTTTACTCCTGTCCCGAGAATCGTAGATCCGTGTTTCTTTGCGAGACGGTCGAGCTTTTTAGCCAGGTCGGGATTGCGCAGCTCAGGGAGCAAAAGCTCCTCAGTAGAGGAAACCACGCTCACTCCCGACCTTGCAGCTAGTTCCAGCTGATCGTAGACGTCCTTGAAAAACGAACGCGTGGTGTGAAGAGCAACGTGTGCCTTAGCCTTCCGGAAGACTTCGGGTGCATCGGATGAGACGGTAACGCCCAACCTCTCCGGAAGACCAAGAACCTCTCCCAGATCCTTTCCGACTTTGTCCGGTGCGATATCGATAGCTCCCACCAGCTTGACGCCTTCCTTCTTTAAAGCCGCGAGGGCCGTGTTGCAACCGATCGGGCCCAAGCCGTACTGGATGACGCGAATAGTCTTCATGAGTACCTTCCTTGAATAAACTTATCTTCGATGGCAGCGCCAGCCAGCCGAGAAGCTAACCGATTAATGGGGAAAATGCAACAGAAGCGGGGTCAGCGAATTTACGATTGACGATTTACTATTTGCGATTGCAATCAAATCGGGACGATCTTCCAATCGTCAATCGTCAATCTTCTAACCCCTGGGGCATTTGCAAATAGAAGATCGATCCTAGTAGGATTTACTCATGGACCTGCTGCCGAAATCAGAAGCCGTTAACCGTCTCCGCCAGATGCAGAGCTGGATGCAAAATTCCTCCGTGGATGCGGTGCTTATTCTGCAGAATGCAGACCAGTATTATTTTTCGGGTACCATCCAGGTCGGCCTGCTCTGTCTGCCGGCTGCCGGCGATCCCATCTACCTCGTTCAGAAAAGTGCAGCCCGGGCGCGCATGGAATCGCCCTGGGAGCGCATTCTACCCATGGCCAGTTTGCGGAAGGCTCCGGAAGTACTGACAGGAGAAGGGCTCAAGCAGCCGCGGCGCATCGGCCTCGAAATGGACGTTCTGCCGACCAGCTACTATCTGCGCTTCCAGGAGCTGTTCCCCGGCGTGGAGTTCGTGGATGCTTCCGAGGCGATCCACCAGACGCGGATGATCAAGTCGCCCTACGAAGTGGAGCAGATACGGAACGCCGCCCGCATGCTGGAAAAAGCTTTTGAAGAAATGCCCAGTTGGGCGCATGCAGGGGCGACCGAGCTCGAAGTCTCGGCCCGGCTCGAAGGCTTTCTCCGCCTAAGGGGCCACCAAGGCATCACGCGCATGCGGGGCTTTAACTATGAAATCGGCTACGGCACAGTATCCAGCGGGCCTTCGGCAGGCTATCCCACCTGTTTCCCCGGGCCGGTCGGATTCATCGGATTGTATCCCGCAATCCTGAACGGTGGAAGCTTGCGCCGGCTGGAGCTGGGAGACTCCCTTATGGTGGACATCTGCGGAGGGTATGGAGGCTATATCGCCGATAAGACCAGGACTTTCGCCGTGGGCGACTTGGCCAAGGATATGTGCGAGGCACACGAGTTCGTTCTGCGGATGAACAGTGAGATCGAGGCAATGCTGAAACCCGGCACTTCCTGCGCGAGCATTTACCGCCACACGCTCGACCGCGTAGGAGACAGCCCCTATGCCGCTACCTTTATGGGAGTTGGAGACAGCAAGGTTCGCTTCGTCGGGCACGGCGTCGGGCTGGAACTGGATGAACTGCCGGTTCTTGCATCGGGTTTCGACCTCCCTCTCCAGCCCGGCATGACGATCGCCATCGAGCCGAAGATATTCTTCCCCGACCATGGAGGCGTCGGCCTTGAAAACACCTACCTCATTACTGAAACGGGATTTGAGAAACTCACCGTATATCGCGAAGAAATAATCGAATTGTCCCCGAAATAATTGCGGATTTCTCATCGCTTTTTCAATCCGCAATTCACAATCCGAAATCCGCAATTGTTTTACGCTTTTTTGGAGCGCGCTTCAGCCTCGGCCAGCCAGCCGCGTCGAAGCTGGTCCATCGATATGCTCGATGTGTAGGGCTTGATGTCCAGAACCGGCGTTCCATCGAGCATGTCTATCCCACGCAGGTGCAACGCATTTCCTTCACGCCGAACCAGCTCGACTACGGTAATTCCTATCGGGTTTGGCCTGCGCGGAGAATGAGTGGCAAAAACGCCATGCGGGTCGTTGTCGGCAGGGGTTTTGCCGACGAGTTCATAACCTTCAGAGCGGTGGAACGCCCAAACGATGATGAGATGTGAAAACCCCTCTATGTCCTGCAGTCCAGCTGCGAACTCAGGGAGAACTTCCAGCTCCCCCTCCATGGTGTGCTTAGTGCCAAGTCCCTTGGGAACCTGACTGGTATCCGCATAAGGGCTGTGTATGTAACCTATGGGATGCATGACCCATCGATCCATTACTCCCCCTGGGAATGACGAATTACGAATGACGAATGACGAATAAAAACCCCATTGGATATTCGTCATTCGACATTCGTCATTCCAAATGCACTTCCGTTACCTCACGCCGAGAAGTAACTCTGTTGTGAGCTGGTCCAACTTTTCGTACTTCAGGCCTTTGAGAGCGTGTTGATTGATGTCAAGCAGGTTCGAGCGCAGGGCTCGTGCCTTCCTTTTCGAGTAAGCTCCCAAACTGACATCGGCATTCGCCGCCCGGATTTCCTGTAAGATCCCCTGAATTTCCGGGTCCGCGTTGAAGCGCTTCACCTTCTCTTTCAGAATGTTGTAGCTGCGCATGCAGCCCAGCGCGAAATCCCACACACCCTCTTCATCCTCCGTGCGATAGGCGTGGGCGTCGAAGTGCCGAGGGCCGTCCCAGCCTGAATCTTCGAGTAGCTTCACAAGAAAGAAGCACCCTTTTTGATCTTCGGAAGCAAAGCGCAGATCCTGGTCGTATTTGCCAGGCTTCTGGCCATTAAGGTCGATGTGGAACAGTTTCTTTGCTTCCAGCGCCTGGGCAACAGCATGGTGGAAATTGAGCCCCGGCATGGTCTCGTGCGCGTACTCGGGATTGACACCGACCATCTCCGGGTGATCCAACGTCTCGATAAACGCCAGCATGGCCCCCGTGGTAGGGAGGTAAATGTCGGCGCGCGGTTCGTTGGGCTTGGCTTCAAGGGCAAACTTCATGCGGTACTTGTTGTCTACCACATACTCGCACAGGAAATTCATGCACTCACGGAACCACTTGATGGCATCGCGCGGATCCCGGGCCGCATCAACCTCGCTTCCCTCTCTGCCGCCCCAAAAGACATGAATTCGCGCTCCCAACTCGTGCCCGAGGTCTATCGCGTCCATGGTCTTCTTGAGCGCATAGGCACGCACTTTGGGATCGTTAGACGTAAAAGCTCCGTCTTTGAATATAGGGTGATAGAACAGGTTCGTGGTAGCCATCGGGACTCTCATGTTGTTGTCGCGGAGAGCCTTTTTGAATTGCCTCACGATCTGGTCTCTCTGAACCGGAGTGGCGTCGATGGGGACCAGGTCGTTGTCGTGCAGGTTGACACCGTAGGCTCCCAGCTTTGAGAGCTTTTCAACAATCCTAATTGGGGAAATCGACGGGCGGACGGCCTCGCCGAAGGGATCTCGTCCGCGGTTGCCGACAGTCCACAGCCCAAAGGTAAAGCGATCTTCTGGTTTCGGTTGATACGGATCGGTCATACAATCTCCTCCTGTCGCGGGAATTATAGTCCATTGACATGGCCCCGCAAATCAAACAGAATCACGCGCTCCCACGAGGCGAGAATTTGCTGGAAATCTAAGCAACAGTACCGTGACAAATAAATCAGAAAGAATACGATTGACGATTGTCTGATAATCGTAAATCGGAGTATTCGTAGGATATCATTGAAAATAGGAATATCTTGTGGCTCTAACGGCTGCGGAAAAGCTCAAAGTCTGGCTGTTCTCCATACTGGCATACTGTATTATTCGGGCCATCGGTAGCACACTGCGCTGGCAAGAGCAGGGCTGGGAGCACCACGAGGCGATCAAAGCCGCGGGTAAAACGTTTATCGTTGTCTTCTGGCATGGACGTATCCTCCCCTCGATCTGCTGGTGGCGCAATCGCGGTATTGTGGTGATGACCAGCCAGCACCGGGATGGGGAATACATAGCCGCGGTCATCCAGCGGTTCGGGTGCGGTTGTGCGCGCGGCTCGAGCACCCGCGGCAGTAGAGGCGCCCTGGTGGAGATGCTCCGGTGGCTGCGCAATGGGCGGGACGTGGCGTTCACCATCGACGGCCCACGCGGCCCGCGCTATGTCGCTAAGCCCGGTGCCACCTGGCTTGCCTCAAGAAGCGGGTGTCCCATTCTGCCTTTCAACATCTCAGCCGAAAGGAAGTGGGTTCTGAGGAGTTGGGATCATTTCCAAATCCCCAAGCCCTTTTCTCGCGCTGTGATCATCGTAGGGACTCCGATCTATGTGAAATCGGGTGCAGACGAGGAAGAGCTCGAGAAGGCACAGCATGAACTGCAGCGTTCCCTCGAAGATCTGCTCGAGCGCGCGGATTCCTACTGGAGTACCAAGAAATGAGGACGCGGATCTTCACGGAAAAACACCGATTCAGCGATTGACAGATCTGTGCGAATCCGTGTAGATCCGTGTCCAGAGTATCTTTTATCTACTTCGCGGATTCCTTCAACAGGCGGTCGACAATTCCACGCAGGAGCCTTTGCTTGCTCGGAGACGAGCCAAGGAATTCCTTCTCGATATCTCCCTGCGGATTGACGATCCAGGTGGTAGGAAATACAGGGATGTCGCCAAAGGCATCCAGCTGTGCCGAAGAGGGAGCGGCCACGGGATACTCGATCTTAAGGCGCTTGACCGCTTCCCGCAATTCCTTTTCCGTTCCGGACTCCACGGCCAAAGCATATAAGCCGACGCCCTTGCCCTTGTACTCTTTGTAGAAAGCGTTGTATGCCGGAATCTCCTCGATGCAGGGCGGACACCAGGTTCCCCAAAAATCAATTACCGTTACCTTTCCGATCAGATCCTTCGACTTGAGCACAGTCCCGTATATTAGCCTGATCTGGAACTGCGGCAGGCTGCGGACCGGAGGCTCAGCAACGCCAAATTGCGACGAAAGCAGAAGGGATAAAAGCGCACTGAGGCGCAGCGGGATATTCGACGCAGGAATCAGGTGTAGTTTTTTCATCAGTATGGAACCCAAGTTATCCGTGGACCATAATTGTGCCATGCGCTGAGCGAACAGACAATGATCACGCCACAGAAACACAGAGGACACGAAGGCTACAAACCCGAGGCGGTGGCCCACCGGGGCGCATCGGGTTACGCACCGGAAAACACTCTGGCCGCGTTCAGGATGGCGCTCGAGATGGGCGTTCCCTTCATCGAAGTCGACGTCCACATGTCTCGCGACGGTGAGATAGTGGTCATCCACGACCCGAAGATCGATCGGACCACGAACGGAAAAGGCGCAGTCGGCGACCTCACCTTGACCCAGCTCAAGAAACTGGATGCGGGAAGCTGGTTCAATCTCTCTCATCCCGGAAAAGCTCGCATGGAGTTTGCCGGAGACAGAATTCCGAGGCTTCAGGAAGTGATCGATCTGATCAAAGAGACCAAGGTTGGTCTCTACATCGAAATCAAAGATCCAGAGCTCTATCCGCAAGACTTCGAGACGAGGATCATCTCGTTGCTCCGCGGGAATGAGTTTGAAAAGAAAGTCGTGCTCCTCTCCTTCAGCACCAACTCTTTAACAAAGGTAAGGAGGTTGGACTCATCGATTCGAACCGCATTCCTTGTGAGCACCTCGAAGACTGACCCCGTTTCAGCAGCCGTGAGTGTGGGCGCAGATGGACTCGCGATTCGCCACACCCTACTGACGCCAAAAATCCTCCGGGAAGCGCGGCACAAAAAACTGGACATCGCCGTTTGGACAGTCGACGATGAGAATGCGGTCCGGCGGGCGATAAATCTAGGTGCGGATCGTATCATCTCAAATTACCCAGACCGCGTGATGCGCCTGCTGTTGGAATACCGATCATAGGGGCTGGGGATGGGAATTAGAGAATGGGGCTATGCATCTGACTCCAGCAAGGACCGCCTGAACGGTCCATTTTTAGCCGGACGAGCCTTTGCGAATCTTCGCGCCTTTGCGGTGGGATTTTCAAAAGCCATCCCGAAGGCGCCAAGAAACCCAGCATCAATTGTTGTGAAGGCGCGACTCGAAGACGTATCGGCCGGAGGAGACTCCGAAGACTGCCCGGCCATTCGCATAACGCAGGAGTTTCACGTCTGGCCTGCGTGTCGATGGAGTGCCGCTCTCGGTAACATCCTCCGCGGCCTTCGCTGGGACATACACAGTCGCCGTTGTATTCGCCGGAATCGTGACTTCCAAAGCGAACTTCTCTCCCTCGCGTTTCCAGTTGCTGACAATCCGGCCGCGAACCGAGTCGTAGCTCGCCTTGGCCCAGGTGATATCGCCAACGGGTTGCGGCATGATGATGATCTTCTTGAAGCCCGGCCCGGCCGGATCAGGGGCGATACCCGCGAGGTCGTGGTAAAACCATTCTATGAGTTGGCCGAGCATAAAGTGGTTTTGTGACGAACGTCGATCCGCGTTCCACGCCTCAGTCAGGCTGGTGGCACCCATTTTCAGTTGGTAGCCGTAACCCGGCTTCTCAGACTGATGGTTCATGTCGTAGATCACGTCAGAGCGTCCGCCCTCGGCCAGCGCGCGCAGGAGGTACCGGTAGCCCACATCGCCGGAGGTTATGCTGTTCCCTCGCTGGCGCACATCGCGGACGATGGCGTCGAGCACGGCGGCACGGTGTTCGGTCGGGACCAAATCGAGCACGAGCGGCATCGCGTTTGCCGTCTGCGAGCCGGTCGCGTAGTTTGCTTTGGCGGGGTCAAAGAACTTCTGGTTGAACGCGGCTTTAATCTGCTCGGCTTCGGCGGTGTAGCGGCGCGCATCGTCGGCCTTTCCAAGATGCTCCGCGACTCGAGCGAGTGCGCGTGTGTCTTCGTAATAGACCCCAGTGGCCGTGAGCGCGATGGGCGTGAGCTGCGCCAAGCCGGGGCTGTTCGGGCCGAGATCATACCAGTCGCCCAAGCCGTGGGACAGAATGTGGTGGTCAGCCTTGCTCGCGAGGTAGGCGAGATAGCGCTGCATCACGCCATAATGGGTGCGCAGTGGCGTGTCGTCGCTAGTCCACACGAAGTGCTGCCACGCTGCGAGGATGACGGCACTGCCCCATTCAGGCGAGTCGCGAAAGCCTCCGTCAAACACGACATATTCGGGTGCGATATCAGGGACAAGGCCGCTCAATTGCTGTGCATCAGCCATGTCGTTGAACGTCTTGGCGTAGAGCCGGGTGAGATCAAACTCGTAACGCAGCGACGGACCGTTCAGGTGATATTGCTCCAGCCAGCCCAGCCGCTCGCGATGCGGACAGTCGGTGATGACATGAGCGAGGTTGCTTCGCTGCGCCCAACGGATGAGCCTGCGGACGCGATTGAAGAGATCGCTCGAGCACTCGAAATCGCCCGCCCCAGGCGAGTCGGAGTGGGCCACGAAAGCTTCGAGTGATTCAACGGCCGGCAGCTCACCGCCATTGGCTGCCGCCCGCTCGACCTGCAAATAGCGGCTGCCGTGGTAGAAGAACTTCGGCGTCCAGCCTTCGCCTTCCGGCCGGCCGGCCAACGTGTAGTTCCACGACGCCTCCCCGCCTCCGCAGGAGCCGCGGTCCACCGAGCCGTCCGCCCCGATCAGTTCGGCCGGGATGATCTTCACCCTCGCGCCCGCAGAGCCGTGCACCCGCAGACGAATCATGATCGAGGCATTCTGGCCGAGGTCGTAAACGGCGACGCCCGGACGGAGTCCTCGCACCGCGACGGGCTTCAAGGTCTCGTGAGCCCGGAAAGGGGGCGACGCCTGCGACACACCACGCAATACACCGCCCGGTCCGGCGAATTCGGCGGCTGCTCGCCACTGTGTGGCATCGAAGCCCGATTTGTCCCAACCGACCTGTTCGATGCGAGCGTCGTAGTCCTCCCCGCCGTAAACGTTGGAGAACGTGATCGGTCCGGCAGTGGTGCGCCAGTTCTTATCGGTGACGACGAAATGGGTCGAGCCGTCTTCATATTCGAGTCTGAGCAGGACGATAGCATCCAACGGCCGAAACGGTCCGACGAACTTCACGTAGCGACCTTCCTGCGCGTTGTACATGCCGCTTCCCAGCGTCAGCCCGACGGCGTTCACGCCCGCGACGAGCAGCGACGTGATGTCGTGCGTATCGTAAAAACAGGTCTTGTCGTAGGCCGTCCAGCCGGGCGTGAGCAGCGCATCGCCGACGCGCACGCCGTTGACCGACATCTCGTAGTGGCCGAGGCCCGAGACGTGCGCAATGGCACGCCGCAAGCCCGGACGCGCGGTGAATTCGCGCCGGAGGAGCAGCGTGCTATTCGCGCGGGGATTGGTTCCCGGCACGCCAAGGCCGTCCACCATCGCGGCGGCTGACCAAGGCGCCTGTTCGACGCTGTCACTTGCTGTGACCATCGCGCCGACGGCGATATTCGTTGCGCCGGAGCGGATTTCGATCTGGCTGAACCCCAGGCAGGCTCTGCCTTCAAACGCGCGCAGCCGCGTGGCAGTAATCCGCAGATACCGTGCACGAACGAGGTTGCCGGGTTTCAATTCGATAAGGCTCGCCCACGCGTTGCGGTAATCCTGGGCGGTCTGATCCGCAATCACCACGGCTTTGCTCATGTCCGAATTGTCCGAGGCCTCGACCTTGAACCGATGCGGGAAGCCGAACCTCTCCGCCACCGTGTAGCGCAGCGCGTGGAGCCGCACCGAATCAATCGGCTGGAGGCTGCCCAGGTCGAGTTGCACCCACTTCACCTCGGCTTGATTGGTCGTGTCCTGGGACTTGAAACCAAGCATCGGCCGCGCATGTCGCAGGAACTCGAGGTCGCTGATCCACCGCGCGCCCTTCCAATCGGCGGGCGTGAGCACGCCCATCGTCCAGGACGCCGGCTCGCTCCACCTCGAGGCACGGCCCTCCTTGTCCCAGACGCGCACCTTCCAGAAAACCTGCTGCGAAGATTTCAATGTTATTCCCGCGTAGGGAATTTGGATCGTTCCGTCTGAAGCCACCTTGCCGCTATCCCAGAGATTGCCCCGATTCTTGGCCAGTTGGTCGAGTGATGAGGCGACAAACACTTGCCAGGCTGTTTGCCGCTGGCCGCGAACGCTGCTGTCGAGCCGCCACGACAAACGGGGTGAGGTCGAGTCCACGCCGAGGGGATTGACGATATAGTCGCAACGCAGACTGGAGGGGACAAGGTTGGTGGAGCCTGCTGCTCGCTCAACGGCTCGCGCACCAATGGCCGCTGCGAACAAAACCAGCAAGACGGAAGTCGTTCGCCACATAGTATTGTTCTCCCAAACCGAGGTTGGTGCCCGCAGGGTAGTCCCGTTTGTACACATCAACGCGAATCCGTGTTTCTCCAAAAAACCTGTTGGACGCGGATTTTCACGGACTTCACGGATCTCCGATTGAGGGTAGGCTGGACGAGCTTTTGCCCCGGCCCGTGCGGTGGGAGCAAAAGCGCGTCCTGATCCGCGTTAATCTGTGAAAATCCGTGTCCAGTCTCTCTTTTTGCAGCCCTTATGCCACGCTTGCCTTGGTGTTGCCTTTTGTTTTGGTGCGGCCACAAATCCTTGCTTGATCATTGTTCCGATAAACACTCGAGATTTACTTTTCTGGTTTGCCTCTAAACCTACACCATTTTGCTCCTGGACTGGTATGATACCCATCGTGTGATATTCCGCAGAAGTGGGGGACAGGTCATGCGCACGAGGGTCCTTCTGGGATAGGATGGACTGCTCTGAGACTTGCACCACTCTCTCGGTTTATGCAGCCTTTGTAACAACTCTTTACAGCCTTCTCAGACCTGGATGGGCTCCAGGCTGTACTCCGTCGTCTGCTGTATCAGCTTGGCCACGATTCCGGTCCAGCCCGTCTGGTGGCTCGCCCCCAAGCCGGAGCCGTCGTCCCCATGGAAGAACTCGTGGAATAGGAGGAGATCCCTCCAATGGGCATCACCCTGGATCCTTTCCATGCGCCGATAGACGGGACGCCGCCCTTCCGCGTCCCGCTCGAAGAGCCGGATCAGGCGACGGGAGAGATCTTGAGAAACATCCCAAAGGGTAGCCATCCGCCCCGAACCGGTAGGGCACTCGACCTTGAAATCATCTCCGAGGTAATGGTGGTACTTCTGTAGGGCTTCGATCATAAGAAAGTTGACCGGCATCCACACCGGCCCGCGCCAGTTGGAGTTGCCGCCGAACAGCCATGTGGTGGACTCGCCGGGTTCATAATCCACGCAGTGCTCCGTGCCGTTGACATAGAAAACGTAAGGGTGGTCTTTATGGCAGCGGGAAAGCCCGCGGATTCCATAGGGTCCCAGGAACTCGTTCTCGTCGAGCATCCTGTGCAGAATCCTGCGCAGTTGCTCCGGGGTCACGATGGAGAGGATCCTTCGTTCGCAAAGCCCAGCTTCGCCATGGCAGGTCACATTGCTCGCCAAGTCCGGGCGGTGCTCCATGAACCAGTTCATTCTTCGCGCGAACCCTGGGAGCTTGAAGATGTCGGCGATCTCCAGCGTCTCAACTGCAAACAGGGGGATCAGCCCTACCAGGGATCGTACCTTTAAAGGAACGGTGAGTCCGTTGGGATAGCGCAAAACATCGTAAAAAAACCCGTCCTCCTCATCCCAGAGAGCGTGCTCCTGTTCCCCCAGGTGATTCATGGCCCGCGCAATGAGAAGGAAATGTTCGAAGAACTTGCTCGCGATGTCTTCGTAGCTCGGATTCTCCATCGCAAGCTCAATCGCAATCTTGAGCATGTTGAGGCAATACATCGCCATCCAGCTCGTGCCGTCCGACTGCTCGATGTGGCCGCCGGTGGGCAGCTCCTTGCTCCGGTCGAACACACCGATATTATCCAATCCCAGGAAGCCGCCCTGAAAGATGTTGTTACCTCCCGCGTCTTTGCGGTTCACCCACCAGGTGAAATTCAGCAGGAGCTTCTGGAAAACCCGTTCGAGGAAGAGCCGGTCCGCGCGCCCGGTCCTGTGCTTTTCAATCTTGTAGACGCGCCAGGCCGCCCACCCGTGGACAGGCGGATTCACGTAGCTGAAGTCCCATTCAAACGCCGGCAGCTGGCCGTTGGGATGCATATACCACTCGCGGGTCAACAGGATGAGTTGCTGCTTGGCAAAGTCAGGATCGATTAGCGCGAACGGAATGCAGTGAAATGCGAGGTCCCATGCCGCAAACCACGGGTACTCCCACTTGTCGGGCATCGAAAGGATGTCGTCAATGTAGAGATGTTCCCACTCGTGATTCCTTCCGTGTACTCTTTCTGCAGGAGGTCGAGGGCCAGCCGGATCGCCGTTCAGCCAATCCGACACGACGTAGTGGTAAAACTGCTTGCTCCAGAGCATGCCGGCAAAGGCCTGCCGTTGGATGTTCCTCAGATCTTCGGTACAGTTTGCGCCGACAAGACAAGCGTAAAACTCGTCGGCCTCCGCTTTGCGCTGTGCCAGGATCCCCTCAAACTCGGACCCGAACGGATCATCCGCAGGTGCCCTGTCCATCAGCCGCAGATTCACAACGCAGGTTTCGCCCGGCGCCAGGATCCACTGGTGCCACGCGGCAGCCTTCGTTCCAGTCTGGCCGAGATTAGCGGCTTTGCTTTCCTGGTTCACCACGTAGCGGTGAATTCCATCTTTGACATGGGCCCAGGAACTGGGAACTCCGAAGAGGCGCTCGAGATTTGTTTCATTCTCCGTGAATAATAGCGGCGGCGTTTTTTCCGCAGCCAGCCACATGTCTCCGAGCGATTCGTGGCGCGCATAGACCAAGGCAAATCCCCAAGGAGCCGGGATCTGTTCAAGCGTGGGTTTCGGGCTGCCCGGTGACCAAGACCAGGTATTCCGGAACCAGAGAGTTGGCAGGATATGAAGGAGGTGCGGGTCTGGGCCGCGGTTGGTTGCCGCAATCCGGATGAGGATGTCGTTCACATCCGCCTTGGCGTACTCGACAATAACATCGAAGTAGCGATTCTGGTCGAAAACACCCGTGTCGAGCAGTTCATATTCCGGTGCCTGCAAACCGCGTTGCCGATTCTCCTCGACGAGCCGACCGGAGGGAAACGCTGCCTGGGGATACTTGTACAGCGCCTTCATGTAGGAGTGGGTCGGCGTGTTGTCCAGATAAAAGTAGTACTCCTTGACATCCTCTCCGTGATTTCCCTCGTTGTTGGTCAATCCGAAGAGTCGCTCTTTGAGGATAGGATCCCTGCCATTCCAGAGCACAGGAGCGAAGCACAGGCGCTGGTGGTTGTCCGAGATTCCCAGCAGGCCGTCCTCGCCCCAGCGGTAGGCCCGCGAACGGGCGTGATCGTGGGGGAAATCCTCCCAAGCGCTCCCGCCGGGGCTGTAGTCCTCACGCACTGTTCCCCACTGGCGCTCGCTCAGGTACGGCCCCCAACGTCTCCAGTGGCGCTCTCGTTTTCGCGCCCCATCCAACCGTTTGTCTTCCTCTGTCATACCCTTTTCTTCTCCTGCTCCGGAGGAGGTTTCGAAAACAGAAATGCTATATATCACGCTTTGGTGCCGTTGTAGAGCAGCGGAATGGGGTCGCATCTGGTGGAGCCTGCTGCTCCATCGGCGGCTCGGCACCAATGGCCGCCGCGAACAAAGCCAGCAAGACGGGGATCGTTCGCCGCATAGTATTGTTCTCCAAGACCGAGGTTGGTGCCTAGGCTGTCACTTTCCAGCCGCACCGCGCAAGTCTTTCGAGGTGGCCAGCGCGATGACGCGTCCCTGATTGCCTTCGGCGCAATAGAAATGATAGACCACGCCGTCGTGCTTGAGAATCCAGGGCTTGTGGGCAAAGGGCGTGTCCCACGGCTCCGAAGCCTTGATGAGGTCGGGACCTTCCCACTTGGTCCAGTGCACGAGATCGCGCGAGGCGGCGAACGTGTCGAACGCTCCCGGCTTCCAGAACGCGCCGAAGTAGAATATCACCCACAGGTCGCCCATCCGGACAATCTGCGGATCGCCGCTGATCACACCGTGCTTCAGGCCGAACGGACGCTCGTTCTCCAGAACGTGCGCGTCACCGTAGCGCTTCCAAGTTTCTAGGTCCTGCGAGACCGCGATGCCAATGCGCTCGCTGTCCTTCGGCGCACGGGCGTTGTAGAACATCACGAACGGTGCGCCGAGCGTCCGCGTGTCATCGCGAAAGATGTAGCTCTTGAACAGCGTGTCGCGCTCGAACGGCCGCGCGTCGGCGTCATCGTGCCGCAGCACAGGCGTGGGCAGCTTCTGCCAAGCGCTCGGCTGGGTCGGATCCTCGGTTGAAGCGATGCCGATAGCGAGTGGCGGAGTTTCGTAGCCCGGCTTGGCGCCGCCGAGGTAGGAAAGCCAGTAGCGCCCTTCGTGTTTGTCGAGCGTGTTGCTCCCACCCCAGGTCGTGTCGAAGAGCGCAACGCCGCCGCCGGCTTGGTGCGCGTCCCACTCATCCGCCGCGCCACGGGGCAGGATTGTTCCCAACGGCTGCCAGTGGAGCAAATCGTCGCTGGCGGCAAGCTGGGTGGTGTACCCGATCGGCTCGCTCTCAAGCTGCACATAGACCATGAACCATCGGCTGCCGTACCGGAAGACGTTCGGGCAATCCACCTTCTTCCCCGCTGGCGGGGCGAGCACGATGCCGTACTTGAACGGCGTTTTGGCCTCCTCGTAAAGGCGCTGCATCGTGGCCTCATCAATCGCGGGTGCCTTCTCGGCTGCCCCGATGTGAGTGACTGATGAGAGAATTCCGAGAAGCAGCGCTGGCAGGAGATCGCGGACACGCGGGTGAGTTCTCATGGCATTCGTAACCACTTCCTGCGCACCGATGGCGCGTTTTGGAGTCCGGCAGCACGACGCCGCTTTCGCTGCCGCGCCGGGAGAATCGTGGTCAATGGCTGAAGACACGACGTGCGGCCATCCGGAGCCGCACGGGGCCGAGCAGCCCAGATTCGAGCAACGGGTCCTCTCTAGTGTAAAACCGCCAGGCTGTGAACGTCGTGCGACCGCCCGCCGGCTTGGGCTGGCCCTTCGCAAACCACTCCGGTAATCGCTCAATCGCACGGTTGCTGGGATTGTACTCGTTTTCCGGCGGCAGGCTTTCGTCGCCAATCAGGCGGTTGGACCAGAGATTGGCGACGCGGACTTCGAGCCGATTCGTTCCGACGTGTACCGCGTCAGTGACATCTACACGATAGGGCGGCTTCCAGAGAATGCCGAGATTGCGGCCGTTCATAAGCACTTCGGCGCTGACCTGGACTCGGCCCAGATCAAGGAAGACGCGCTTACGCTGGGAGAGAAAGCCAGCCGGCACATCAAATGCGTGCGTGTAGGTCGTCACACCGGAAAAGTAACGCACGGCCGGGTCGGAGTGTTTGTGCAGCGAAACCAGCTCCGAAAGCATGAGGCTCTCGGGTGCACCACGGTTCGGCGGAAAGGCCACCTGCCACGGCCCGCGCAGCTCGATTGGGGGCAAAATATCCGATGCGGCGAGTGAATGGCCGTCGTCGAGCGAATAGGTGCCGGCCTGCCACACCAGCGCTTCCACATTCCCATCGGCCCGGCGCGACAATTCGATCGCCGGCGGATCTTCCGGCTTCGGCAGTCCTTTGGCCACGAGTTCCACGATGCGCGCTTCGGACAGCGGCTGCGCGAAGAGTTCGAGCTGGGTCATGTCGCCATCGAAGTAGTACACCAGCTTTTGGGGCGGCGGAGGCGCGCCAACGCCTGGATGGACCACGCGTCCAGAGGCAAGACCTTCACGGACAAACTTGCCATTTAGATACAAGCTCGGCTTCCCGTTGCGATACGCGACGGCCAGATGCGTCCAGCCGGAAAGGGGAGTTGTGGCCACCAGTACGGCCGAGGCACGATCGCTGGACCGCTCGACGACGATCACACCATTGCGTCCGGCGGCTATGCCCATGGCTGCGTGTCCCTGACCGTAGAGCAGATCACCCTCAGGTGCCGGGACGACATAGCTTCTGCCCATCTCCTGAATCTGCCCTTCCGCGGATTCCTGGGGCATGAACATCATGTCAGTATCCGGTTTCACCCAGACAGCGATGGCAAAGCTGTTCGTGATCGCGGCCGCACCTGTCGCCGGTTTTGGGAACGGCATTGCCTCCGTGATCCTAGCGCCATTCTTGGCAAGCCACTGCACGGGCTTCGCGTCCTCCGGGGCGCGGAACACAACAAACACCGACTCCGCTGGATTGAAGTGCATCGGCACGCGTGTCCGCCCATCCTCGACCCTGTAAACCACCGCGCTCCGAATCTGACCCGTTTCCGGCTGCCAGAACTCCGGTCGCTTGCCTGCAACGCGAAACGTGCAGACCACGTCCTCGGAACGCCGCTGGCGATTGGCGACGAAGTAAACGTCGGCGTCCCCCACGCGCCGATGCAGCCAGACCAGGGACGCGTCGGATTGCCGGCCCGAATATTCGAAGTCCGGCTTAAGGCCGAGCTTGGACAGAACATCTAATAGCGGTTGTGTCGGGAATACCATGCCGCGCCCGAGCGCATGCGCTGGGGAGTTGGCAGCATCCGCTTTTCCCCACACCTCGTCGGTGAGTTTGCGAATCTCTGCGTCGCTTCCCGGATATCCGCGCAGGCTCGGCGAGAAGCTGGGCCTCGGTCCGACGAGCGTCGCGCCTTGGGCCGCCAAATCCCGGAGGCGATGCAGCAGCTCCGGCGTCATGTTCTTAAGATCAGCCGGAAGCGCCAGGAGCCGGTAGCTCATTCCGTCGGGCAGCACGATTCGTCCATTCTCCACGCGGACTCGCGAAAACAGAACTTCCGCGCTGGCAGCGTCGAAGTTGTAGCCCGGCGGCAGTTCCGGAACGGCGCGTTTGGACATCTGGGGCGAACCTTCGCCGGTGAGATACAGCACATCCGCCACGAACTGACCCTGCCGCAGCAGGAATTGGCAGCGCGCCAGGTAATCGAGCCAGGCCGAGCTTTGTTCGAACCACGTGACGTTCCGGTCGAAGTGGAAGCCCCAAGGCCCCATCGTCATTCCGGGGACCGCAGTGGGATGCGGCTGATGTGCCCAGCGATGGAAAAATATCTGGTTCAGTCCTAGTGAGAACGCGAAATCGCCCGTCGTCTTGAGCGCATAGGGATAATCGAGGTAGCGGCTTTGTTCCTCGGTGGCCGTGAACGACTCGCCGGCGACAATGGGCTGTCCGTAGACGTGCGCTCCAGAGGCTGCCAGCCGCACGCTTGGCGTGTCATCCCACGGGAAGTGCGCCCAGAACTCGCCCATCGGCACGTCCGCACGTCCGGCGATCTGCAACTCGTCATACGGGCCGGGGCCCGCGCCGTAAGGCTCGACGTACAATTTCAATCCGTGCTGGTGACAGAGTTCGCGCAGCCGCCCGTAGTAGTAGTCCGCCACCATCTGAGCGTGCGTCCGGCGGATGTCCCACAGGAATCGCTCGGAAATGTCTGCACTGCCGATGAACCGTCCGGTCATGGCCGGCAGATAGCGCCGCAGGTCGTAGCCGTTGCGCCCTTTGAATTCCTCGGGAAACGCGGCGGTCCAGTTCTGCATGCCCACCTCGTAACTGTCCACCTCCAGGCCGTTGAACGATTTTCCCGCGAGCGGTCCCAGGCTTTCCATCAACTTTCCCAAGCCGTGCTTGAAGTGAAACTCCACGCCTGCGCGGCTCAGCTTGTCGCATTCGAGGCCCACGCCCGTATCGGGCGCGGCGATGTTTTGGCGCCCGCTGGCGGTGTGGCCGAAGCGCAGGATCGTCCAAGCGCCTGCGGGCACATCCCACGTCAGGCGGCCCTGCCGATCCATTTGCCCGGTCAAGTCGCGCACGCTGGCAGGATCGATGACAAACTCCTTCGCGGGTTCGGCGGGCGGCGCTTCCTGGCGTGCGCTGCGGTACGCGAAGTCCGCTCGATAACTCAAGCCTGCGATCCGCGGCGCGGGATGAAGCTCAACCTCGCTCACGTCCCTCGGGCGCATTGGAACCACGCGGAAGAATCGCGCTCGAACTGCTTCGAAACTTTCGACCAGGGGCGCCTCCTCGATGGCGCGCGGAGCCGGCGGGGTGATCCTCGCAACGGTTCGAAAGCTTACGCCGTCGTCTCCGGCTTCGAGAACGAAACTCACGGAGCTGCCGCCCGCGTTGGGAAACAATGTGATCGCGCGCGCCTCGAATGGCTCGGCGAACTCTAACACGAGAGGATTCTGCGGGCTGACCTGGACGCCCGTGGCAAGGTTGCCGTCGGTCAGCAGCGCTTTGTCCACGCTGACACCCTGGCCGGTTGTGATCCGGGACAGTCGGTCGGCGAAAGGCCGTTCCTCGCCGGGCAAGGAGGGAACTGCTAGCACGCAAACATCCCGGTAATGACTGAGCTTCGTGTAGGGCTGCGGCAATTGGAGCATCGCGCGTTGTGGCCCCCCGATCGTTGTCTCGCTCCACACCAACTGCTGCATTGCCATCTCGGGCGTGATCCACGGCCCGCCGCTGCTCGACCAGCCCGGACAATTGTGCATAGCGATTTCGAGTCCGAGACGGTCGGCCTCGCGCGCGGCGTGGGTCATGAGTTGCAGCCACGCCTGGCCTCCGTAATCCACCGGGCCTTTCGGGATATACTCGCCAATGTTGAAAATGAGCGCCCCGCCCAGGCCGGCGCGACGCATCGCTTCGAGATCACGCGTGATGCCGTCGGCGGTGACGTTACCGTTCATCCACATCCACAGGGTGCGCGGACGCACGGAAGCGGGCGGCTGCCGGAAGCCGTTCTCAAGGTCGGTTGCGGATTGCGCGTGCGTGAGCGCAATCACACCCGCCAACGCGAGCAACCCCAAAAAGCGGAGCGCCGATTTCCGGAGCGTTTCAGGGATGCGGTCATTCCGTTGGCGCAGGGATTTCTCCAGCGCAAGCCTTTGCCATCCGCCGTGTCTGTCAAACATCAGCTTCTGACCTCCGAGAATGTTGATCTCCTCCACTCCCTCGGCGCGCAGGAACGCACCGGATAGCGCTCACCGCTATCCCTGAATCCTGAGCGCCAAGGCATACTCGCAAGGCTTATGTTGTGGCAGCTTCACGATCAGGTGCTCCGTCTGCTGCGACCATTTGAGATCCTCCTCGGAGCCGACCACTCGCACGCGCGAGATCCTTCCCGGCCAGAGCCCAGAGGCGGTGCCGAGAGACTTGATTTTCAGTTCGCGGTCCGGTGCAACCGCGCAGAATGCGTACAGCGTGCTTCCCATGCTGGTGAACCGGACGTCCTCCGGCGTAAAGGGCTTGGCAGAGCCTTCCTGCTTCGCGCCGGCCGTGACCACCGCGGGGCTCTCGCCCCAGGTCTTCCAAGGGCGCGTGTCGTAGACGGCTCCGTGGTTCACCGCAAACCACCGGGTGATGGCCTCCAGCACGCCGTCACAATGCGCGTCCAGCGTGCCGTCCGGCAGCAGCGGGAAGTTCAATAGAAAAGTGCCGTTCCTGCTCACGATATCCAGAAGCAAAAAGATCACCTGCTCTGCCGTCTTGTATTTGAAACCGTCAAAGTAGAACCATTGGCCGACGCAGGTATCCATGTGCCATGGCTCGGAGCGAATGCCTTCGACCAGGCCTCTTTCCACATCCAAGACGGTGGCGCCCTCCTCGTATTGGCCGAACATCACCTGATCCTTGTGGTGCTTGAGGGTGTAGACACCTTCGAGCCGGCCGCCGTGCCACTTCATGTTCTCGTTGTAGTAATGCGCGATGAGCCGCAGGCCGACGTCGCCGAACGCGCCGCCGTCCGTGTACACGAGGTCTGGGCGATATTGGTCTACCAAGTCCTTGATGCGGTTGAACCAGCGCTGCTTCCACGATTCCGGCGGATTGACCGTGTAGTTCGCCGTGTTCTCGGGATGCGGCTCGAAGTAGAGATCCTGGCAGTTAGGATCATTCCCGTCATACGGCACGCCGGCCAGCGGCCCTTCCTTATCCACGCCCTTGTTCACGTTGAACCAGCTGTAGCTCCAGGCCAAGTGCTCGGTGACGCCGAAGCGCAGGCCCTCCTTCAGCGCCGCTTTGCGCCACAGGCCGACGATGTCCTTCTTGGGCCCGAAGTTGACTGAGTTCCAGCGGTGGTGCCTCGAGTTCCAGCAGTCGAAGTTGTCGCAGTGAACACCCAACGAGACGAAGTACCTTGCGCCCGCCTTCCTGTAGCGCCGCATCAGCGCCTCGGGGTCCCAGCTTTCGGCCTTCCAGAGCGGGATCACATCTTTGTAGCCGATCTTTGAGGGATGTCCGAAATGCTGAACGTGGTAGTTGTACTGGCGCGTGCCCTGGATGTACATGTTGCGTGCGTACCAGTCCCCCTGCCTGGGCGCGCACTGCGGGCCCCAGTGGGACCAGATGCCGAACTTTGCATTCCTGAACCACTCGGGGCATTTGTACTGCTTCAGGGATTCCCAGGTTGGATCAAAGACTGGTCCACCCTTGGGGATGGCAACCGCCCGTGTGAAGTGCGCGGCAGTCGCGCCTCCCGCCAGTACTCTCAACGCAGATCGCCTTGTCAAATGCATATATTGAATCTCCTACTCACTGCAGATCTGAAGCGCCCGCCATACGTTCGTTTCCAGTGACAAGAGCGCGCGACCGAGATACCAGGGATCTCGCAACTAGCCTCCCGTGACCCAGGCCGAACCGCGGGGCGCGACACACCGCAACCAACAGGATGACAGCCCTTGTTCTTCTCCGTCGTAGCGTGTCCGCAGCCGTCCTCGCCGGCGAGCATAGAGCCAAACGCCGCAGCGCGCAACAAGCGGTGCGAATCTCGCGGTTTGGCCAAACGCATTCCTCAGTGCGAGGCTTTGCTGGGAGCCTGCATTGTCCATACGCTGTTCTCACTTGTTGTGGTGGAGGGGAAGCCAGACCGTCATTTCGGAAGGTCCGCGGTTCGCCCAAACATAATAGGGGATGAAACGCACGTCCACGGAGCGGGAGGGCAGAGGGCGGAACTCGCGGTAAAGCTGTCCGCTCCAGTTTTCGGAGGGCCGGGCGAGCGCTTTGCCTTCAAGCACAACAACGCCTCCGAGCAAGCGCCCATCGTAGCGGGCGACGAGATCAATGTCCTCCGGAATCATTACATCCAGCACTCGAGTGCTCTGCGGCAGATCCGGGGACTCGAGGCAATAAACGATTGGGCCGCGCTGGATGGCAACCTGGTTTAACGTCTCTTCCACGAGCGGATGCGCCTCTATCAACCGCGCCGGCATCGGCAATTCCAAATGCACAACATCGCCGGGCCGCCAGACCCGACGGAGTTCGAAGTAGCTGGCAGGTGTCGGTGACACCTTGAGAAGTTCGCCGTTGAGACGCACCGTCGCGCTCTTTGCCCAACCGGGAATCCGCAACTTCAATGCAAACGCCGCACCACCGCATTCATTGATCGTCAGGCTGACACGGCCATTCCAAGGATACTCCGTCTCTTGCGTCAGCTTCACAACATGGCCGCCGGGTAATTCCGTCTTTATCGTGCTGCCGCCGTAAAGATTGACCCAAATGGCGTTTTCCGACTTGCCATAAGCGTAGTTATCCACCTCGGCTACCGTGCGGACGAGGTTGGGCGGGCAGCAGAACGCGCTGAGGAAGGGAACGCGTGTACGCGGCCAACGCAGTTCCGTCGGCAACGGATCGAGATTGCGCAGCGGATTGACGTAGAAAAAGTCCGTTCCCTCAAGGCTCCCGCCGGAAAGAACGCTGTTGTAGAGCGCAAGTTCAGCGACGTCCATGAACCGGGCCTCGCCAGTAACCAGGAACATGCGCCAGTTCCAGAGTACATTGCCGATGTTGGCACAGGTTTCGCTATGTGCCGTGAGGTTGGGCAGCTGGTAGTTTCTTCCGTAGGCCTGATGGGTGCGCGTGATGGTCTTCTGATCTTTGGCGCCGTCGGGAGACGCACCATCATAAAGCGCGCCGCAGCCGCCGGTGATGTACATCTTCTGCTCGACCACGTTTGTCCAAATGCGCTCGAGCGGCTCCCAGAGCGCGCGGTTGCCGGTCTCCGCAAACAAATCGGCCGCGCCAGCGTAGAGATAATTGGCGCGCACCGCATGCCCCATGGCGCCCGTCTGCTGCTCAAAGGGGATTCGGTCCTGATTGTCATCCCCACCATCGGAGACCTCGTCGCGCAATGCAAAGAATCTCATGGCCAGTTCCAGGTAACGTGGTTCCCGCGTTGCGCGATACAGCTCCACTATGCCCATGTAGTGCGAAGGGCAGACTGAGCTGCGCGCAGCCTCTGGCGAGGCCTCGCGAAAGGTCTTGTCGAGAAAATCCGCCGCCTTGCGGGCCACCAAGAGCAAATTGGTGCGCCCGGTCACCCGGTAATGCACACATGCGGCCGTCAGGAGGTGACCCATGTTATACATCTCGAAATTGAATCGGTCCTGGAACGGTTTCGCATTGGCATCACCGTTCCGCTGGCGGATGAGAATGGGTGTGTGAATGTAACCGTCGGCGCGCTGGGTCTTGGCGATGACGCCAATGACTTCCTCGATGCGCTTCTCCAATTCCAGGTCTTTTGTAACGGCGAGCACGGCACAAGCCCCTTCCAGCCATTTATAGAGATCCCCGTCGTTGAATGGCGCCCCGCGATGCTGGCCCTCCGCTAGTCCGGCGGCGATCCGGAAGTTTTGATAGAACTGGCTGTATTGGGTCCCCTCCATCAGCGACCACATGTTGGGAATCATGCGCCGGCGGCAAATCTCGAACCGGCTGGCCCAGAAACCGCGCGTCCAGCGAACTTCGTCGAGTCCCACGGTGCGGACTTTCGCATGGGGACTGGCACTAGTGTCCGTCAAGCCGCGATCCGCCGCCCGCAGTGTTAAAGCCGTCGTGGCGATGACGCAGCACACCAAAGTACTCAGAAGCAATCTATTCACGGTATGTCAAACCTCGCTTCCCGACGCCCATCTTTGGTGTCCACGTTACGAACGGCGTCTGAAAAAATGCCTCGTCAGCAGAATCTGTGGGTACATTTCGGCTCGGGCAAACCACCAAGCGTATGATAGAGCACAATTTCCGCGACCCTGAATGTACGGAAACCGTAAGATTTTCTGGTGGTCAGTTTGAGTTT
>Ga0315279_10002824_pt1 | contig 25274 bp, 23 predicted proteins | sample YL17G06_20_MG_FD_203694 | JGI IMG/M metagenome (GOLD analysis project Ga0315279, IMG submission 203694) | Sediment microbial communities from Yellowstone Lake, YNP, Wyoming, USA - YL17G06_20 | ecosystem: Environmental > Aquatic > Freshwater > Lake > Sediment | place: USA: Wyoming | collected...
GCGTCAAGCGTTAGACGCGTCCCCGCCGGGACCCGTGAAGAGAGACAAGCGAACGACGCCTTGTTCCACGTGGGCAGGCCGCGCTGCCTGCTCAACTCCCTGATCTCCTCTTTCACAAGTCCGGCTTCCTGAAGCGGCGCCACCACTTTGTGCTCTTTAGCCGCAACCTTCCCCAGCCGGGTCGGATCGAAAACGTCGTCGCCGGTCTCGCCATATGCAAGCACGCGGATGCCGTTCTTCTCGGCGTACTCGCGCATGCAGGCGAACAACCCGCTCTTGCAGATATAGCAGCGTTTCCTGTCGTTCTTGAGAAACGTCTCATTCGAGAACTCATGCGTCGTGATGACAGTGAGGTTCCAGCCTCGAGTCTCGGCGATTCGCGTGGCTTCCTCGAGCTCCGACCGCGGCACGCTGGGCGAGTCAGCGAGGATCATCCGTGCTCCTGCGCCCAAGACCTCGTGCGCCACGTCCGCCAGATACGTCGAGTCGACGCCGCCCGAATAGGCTATCGCGAGCGTGCCGTAGCCCGCCAGCAGCGCCTTTAACCGTTCTTCTTTCTCGAGCGCCGCCGCTGAAACAGCTTGCATCATTGTCCTCAGCCTGTCCTTTGCCCCCGCATGTGGTCACCGCAGTCCGATACAATCATCACTTCACAAATCGCGTTTTCAATACATTCACTGGAACATACCGCGACCCGGATGTAATTCCCCGTGTATCCCCACCAAAGCCCTTGATCGCTTTCCTCAAACAGCACCTCGACGCACTTGCCGAGATATCGTGCATGAAACGCGCGCCGCTTGTCCTCGCCGATCCTTCGCGCGCGTTCGCTGCGGCGATGCAGCGTTCTTGGGTCGATCTTGCCGTCCATCATTTCCGCGCCCGCCCCTTTTCGGTCAGAGTACTTGAAAACGTGAGCGTATGCTATGGGCGACTCGCTGAGCAATCGGCATGTATCCTCGAAATCGGCTTCCGACTCACCAGGGAATCCTACCAGGACGTCGACGCCCACGCACAAGTCCGGCACACGTTCAACGGACGCTCGCACGAATTCGCGGAACACCGCCGCCGTATAGTTTCGTCTCATTATCTCGAGAATGCGATCCGCCCCGGATTGCAGGGGAAGGTGCAGGAAGGGGACCAGCGCATGGGACGGATCGGCCATCCGCTCGAGCAGCCCGTCGGGCACGGTCAACAGCTCGATGGAACTCACGCGGATCCGTCGTATGCCGTCCACGGCGTTTAGCCCGTCAATAATGTCAAGAAGCGTACGTCCGTTGCTGCTGTACGCGCCGACGTTCACGCCCGTAAGCACGACCTCCTTCGTTCCACGCCGCGCCAGGGCCTTCGCTTCAGCCATCGCATTCTCAAAATCGCGACTGCGAGCGGGGCCCCGTGCCGCCGGTACGATGCAATAGCTGCACCACTGGTTGCACCCGTCCTGGATCTTGAGGTTGGCCCGGTGACCAAGATTGTGGAAGCTTGCTTGTGGACCGCACACAGGGATCGTGAAGCCGCCGGTGCTGATCTTGTGACGGACAACAACCGGCGTGATGTTCTTCGCTGACCCGATGTATTTCAGGACCTCGAGTTTATCCTGGGTGCCGAGAACGAGGTCCACACCGGCAATCCCGGCAATCGACTCCGCGGCCAGTTCCGCATAACAGCCCACCACGGCTACAAAGGCCTCCGGATGCTTGCGCACAAAAGCGCGGATCATCTTGCGCGATTTCGCGTCGGCCTCGCCTGTGACCGAACACGTATTGACGATGCACACGTCGGCCGCTTCACCGGGAGGCGATAACACATAGCCCGCTTCGCTGAGCCGCTCAGCAATCAAGCTCGACTCCGCGTGATTGAGCCGGCAGCCGAGAGTGTATATCGTAGCGCGCCTGGGCTTCACGGTAGACAGCGTTTACGCCCCCCTCTTCCGTTCGTGCTCGTGGTTGTTTCCTAGCTCGTCACGCATTTCGAGTCGACGACTTCGCCTTGGAGCCAGTGCCCTTGATGACCCGTGATGGACACATCCACCATGTCTCCGATGCCGAGATGAGGATGCGGGATGCTGACGGGCCGGTAGCCGTCCGTGCGGCCGCTCCAAACCTGGGCCTGTTTCGGATGTGCGCCGTCGATCATCACTTCCTCCACGCTCCCGACATATCGCGCCAATTGCTCCGCGTTAATCCGGCCTTGCACCTCAATCAGCCGGGCCAGGCGTTCCTCCTTGACCGTGCGCGGCACGTCGTCCGGCATTTCCGAGGCGCGCGTTCCCGGGCGCGGAGAGTACTTGAACGAATAAACCTGGCTGAACCGGACTTCCTCGATGATCCGCAGCGTTTCCTCGAATTCGGCCTCACTTTCCGTGGGAAAACCGACGATAATATCGGTACTAATCTCGATGCCCGGATTGACCGATCTCATGTACGCCACTTTCTCCACGTATTGCCGCATTGTGTGATGGCGATTCATGAGCGTGAGGATCCGATCCGCGCCCGACTGAAGCGGAAGGTGCAACTGGCTGCAGATCGACCGACGCGCGGCCATCAGGTCCGAAAGGGCATTGTCCCAGTCCTTCGGATGCGGCGATGTGAACCGGAGACGCTTGAGGCCGAGTTGCGACACGGCGTCGAGCAATTCATGGAAACCCCAGTCGCCGGCCCTGTACGAGTTCACATTTTGCCCCAAGAGCCAGATCTCTCTTGCTCCCTTTTCGATGAGCGCTCTTGCCTCGCGCAGAATGTTCCCCGGCTCCCGGTTCACTTCACGCCCGCGCACGCTGGGTACGATGCAAAAACTGCACAGATTCCCGCATCCCTTGCTTATGGCGATGTATGCCTTGCACCCTTCCACGTGCCCGCGTTCAATCCACTCCTCCGGGATGAAATTCTCCACGCGGCCCTTTCCGGGGAGCCATTCCGTCATTGCGGCCCGTCTGCCGGCGCGTACCGCGGCGATCATTTCGGGAAGCCGGAAGTAGTTGTCCGGACCGAACACCATGTCTACAACACGAGATCGCTTTAGGATGTTCTCACCTTCCTGTTGCGCCACGCACCCGGCCACGCCGATGATCAGTTCCGGGTGTGCCTGCTTTAGCGGGATCAGTTGGCCGAGGAAACTGTAGACCTTATTTTCCGGATTGCGCCGAACGGAGCACGTGTTGACGAGGATCAGGCCCGCTTCACGGAGGTCCGTCGTCATCTCGTAGCCAAGCGACGACAGAATCTCCATCATCCTCAAGCTGTCATGCTCATTCATCTGACAGCCGTACGTCTGTATAAACGCCTTCTGCACAGTGTTCGCTCGGCCGCACCTGGCACTGCCGGCCTCGAGGCCATTCCGCCGTCGTGTCGGTCCTACCCGTATGACTTGTCTGACCGGTCTGACTCGTCCGACCAACCTACAGCCTTCAGCCTACATCGAGGGGTGGCCCATCATGCCCACGAAAATGCGGAAAAGGTCGGGATCCAGGTCGTTGGCCACTTTCAAGCGCATGAGCTTGAGCGCGGCGAATGACGTGCGAGCCTTCTGGTAAAGCCGGTCAGTTGTAAGTGCATCGAAAATGTCCACGATCGCGGTTATACGAACAAAGCGCGAGATGGAATTCCCCTTTAGGTTGTCGGGATATCCGCCGCCCTGGATCTTCTCATGGTGATGTCGCACGATGTCCAGGGCGATCTCGCTGACAATGCCCGTTGCCACCAGCATCGCGTGGCCCTGGTCCGGGTGCCTTTTCATTGTCTCCCACTGCTCGCTTGTGAGTGTACCGTGGCAATTCAGGATAGCGGAATCGATCTTGCTCTTGCCGACGTCATGCAGCAGCGCGCCGATCGCTAGTTCACGGAGGGTCGCGGGGTCATTCTCACCCGTCCGTTGCGCGAGTGCCACGCTGTAAGTCACCACGTTTACACTGTGCGTGTAAACCGCGTAAACCGACGATAGGCTCCCGAGCAGATGCATGAAGATATTCCGGTCCTCCAACATGTAGTTGACCGTGTGCTTGACGATCTCCCGGCTCCGCTGGAGGTTCTTCACGGATTCCGGGTTCTCCATGAGCGATTCGGCCACCACGCTCGCGCTCGAATACAGCATGTCGGACTTTTCCTGCGGTTTAATGCTCGGATCGGTCAGGATCGCGGGAAGGTTTTCCTCTACATAATGCCTGTAGTCCAGACGCTGCGCGTTCCGGATGTACACGGTCGCCACGTTGTTATCGACCAGGCGCTTCCGGGCGTCTTCGGTGAAGCGAAGGTTTCGCTCTGAATAGAGTACAAACGGCTGGCCCGGCGACGGCTGGAAATAGATATCGAAGCTCGTCATGCTGTCCACGCGCAGCGAGGTGAGGCTGACCGGGATGAACGCGCTGTCTTCCGACGCCTGCATATCAACCGTCTCAACCATTGCATCAAACCTCTAGTTCCGTGCCTAAATCGTACCATTGCCGGAAGATGACTTCAACCGCTATTATTGCCGTGTTCAAGATCCGCCTTGATTGAATCGAGCCGTCGTGCTACAGTCCTTTCCCTGAAACGTCATGTAGCCCTGCATTTTCTGAAGGCCGTGTCTCCGGACCACTTACAACGCGGCTTGCCAGATATCTAAAAAGGGTCTGTGTCCGATGAATCCAGAGAAACCCCACCTAACTGTCCAAGATCGCATTATGGCAGTGGACGCCTTGCGCGGGTTCGACATGTTCTGGATTGTGGGTGGCGGCGAATTGGTCCGGAGCGCGATTCGCCTCTTCGTCAATCCGATACCCGCCCCGATTGAACACCAGTTCCAACACGTGTCCTGGGAAGGCTTCGCGGCGTGGGACCTAATCATGCCCCTTTTTCTGTTCATCGCGGGAACGTCCATGCCGCTCGCATACGCGCGCCGCATCGAGCGGGGACAGACCCGCTGGGACCTCTACCGCCACATGGTGCGGCGCGTCCTGATCCTGTGGGTGTTGGGGATGATTGCCCAAGGCCATCTCCTGAGCTTCAATCCCGCCAAGTTCCACTTCTACTCGAATACGCTCCAAGCCATCGCCAGCGGGTACCTCATCGCGACGATCATTATCTTGAACGTAGGCGTGCTTGGTCAGGCGATATCCATCATTGTGCTGCTCGCCGTCTTCTGGGCGGCCATGGTGTTTGTCCCTGTGCCGGGCTATGGGGCGGGTCTTCTCACGCCTGAGGGCAATCTGGCCATGTACGTCGATACGGTTATTTTAGGCCGATTCCGGGACGGCACGCCGTACACCTGGATACTGAGCAGCCTCACCTTCGGCGCAACCGTACTCCTTGGCGTCATGTCGGGGCATATACTGCGTGCAGATAGGAGTCCGAGAACGAAGGCCCTCTGGCTGCTGTGTGCCGGCATCGCCGGGGTCGTCCTCGGGCGGCTCACGGGGATCTGGTTTCCCATCATCAAGCACATCTGGACCAGTTCCATGGTCCTGTATGCCGCCGGATGGAGCTTCCTACTGCTCGCGTTATTCTACTGGGTGATCGACGTGCTCCAATACCGGCGATGGGCCTTCGGATTCGTCGTCATCGGCATGAACGCGATAATCGCCTACTTTGCGGGGGAAATGTTCAGCGCAGGCGGCATCGAAGAATACGTGTTCGGTGAAGAGGCCGCACAGAAGATCCCTGTTCCCGCGGCACTCTGCATAGCGGCCATCGTCTTCGGGCTTTTCTGGCTCGCCCTATACCTGATGTACCGCAAAAAGATCTTCGTCAGGATATAGACCCGGACTCCCACTGGCTCGCGGTGTTATTCGCTTGTCACGTCCAGCAGGACTCGGAGTTTGTCCTCCAGATCGATCTGGAGCGATGCCAGCTTGATATCGTTGGCGCCGAGGAATTTCGTGCTGGGCAAGCTGAGAAGCGAGATGTCGTACTCGTCCGGGCCGAATCCCGAAACGTTCGCAACGGCGCTTGCCAATCAGATCGAGCAGCAGGACCTTGCCCACGTCGTGGATGAGTCCCGCTACAAACAACACATCCGCAGCGGGCTCTGCAATCATGAGCGCAATGTCGTTGGCGCATTGCGCCGTCGCGACCAGGATGTTGCGGCTTGGCCGCTTGTGGCCCTTGTCCATAGGTAGGGCAAAGAGAATGAAGTCCATAGACAGAAACGAACATGTGAGTGCAATGTCTCTTACTACTCCAGGATAATGGATTCGATCCCCTTGACACGGAAAGCTCGAAAGAATAACATAGTGGATTCGTAGGGGTTCCCAAACTACACAGGAGCAGGTTCTTTCCGCGATGTAGTACGAACGTTGGGGATTTTGGATGGGGTCGTGAGGAATCTTCAGCCGAAACAGCGCATTGGCGAGATGCTGATGAACGCCAATCTCATTGAGGCGTCTCATCTTGAGGAGGCGCTGTCCGAGCAAAAGGCAAAGGGGGGCAAAATCGTTGAAATCCTCATAGACAAAGGTTACCTGGACATTCCTTCTTTTGTCCGTTTTTTTACAAAAGGAGTAGGAATCCCAGGCATTGATATTCTCAATTACGATATCAATCCCGCGATCGTGAATCTGATTCCGGCGGACTTTGCGAGAAACCATGAGGTCTTCCCGCTTGACAAACTCGGCAATCAGCTTACCGTTGGCATGGTATGTCCGACCGATTCGAAGACCGTTCAAGAACTTGAGACGCTGACCAACCTGCGGGTAAGAGCATTCGTATGTAACAAGACGGACCTCGTTGCGATGATCCGTAGGCACTACGGGGCCGATGAAGGCGTCAGGCCACAGACCGAAGGATTGGCGCCATCCACATCGCCGGATCAGATCGCCGTTTCTATGCGTGCAAGACACTTGGTGCGCCTGATCCGAAATATAGACGCTCTACCTCCCTTGCCGGTAACGGCCCAGCGTTGTCAGGAAGCTATGGCGAGCCCGGATATCTCAGTGCGGGACCTTGCCCGGACCATTGAGCAGGACCCCACCATTGCCGCAAACCTGCTCCGTGTAGTCAACTCCGCCGCGTTCGGCCTATCGCATCGTGTGTCCGGTATCGCCGCAGCCGTGTCATTCCTGGGCATGCGGGAAACATACGCGCTCGTATTGGCTGCGATAGTCCCCAAGTTTCTTCAGCCACCGGACAGTTTCGACCTCGTCACTTTTCGACAGGTCTCGCTGTTCTGTGCAGCGGCCTGCAAAGCCATGGCGGAAGCGAAAGACAAGAGCCGCTCGGCTTGTTTCTTCACGGCGGGTCTGCTCCATGACGTTGGCCGCATCGTCCTGGCCATCGTCGCGCCTCAACGCTACTCGAGGTTGCGTACGAGTTTCAGCGATCAGGAACTCGTAGTCATCGAGGAGACGACCCTTGGCATCAGTCATCCGGAAGCAGGGTACATTCTGGCGAGGAACTGGGGTCTGCCGACCGAGCTTACGTCGGTTATTCGTTTCCACGCCAACCCGGGGGCCGCCGTTGAGGCGGTGGATGTTGTTGAGACGGTTGCTCTGTCAGTAGACCTCTGGGACTGTGCCGTGGTCGATCCGGAGCAGATAGGAGAGTTTGTGGACCGTAATTCAACGAGAATCGCAGAGATCGGACTGGACAAAGAAGACTTCATCTCGATTATTCATCGCACGAAGGCAGCGATTGACGACGCTGGAGGCGCTAATGGGTTCCTGATTCTTTGAAACCAGCAGACGTGCGGATTTGGGAAAATGGGACCGATCCTCCGACAACGCTCGCAGTCACCGCGAGTTCTCCTGATTGCGGAAAACGTGATGAAGCAGGATACGTTGCGCGAACGTTTGGAGAGTCAGGGAGCAAAGGTGGCTGCGGCGGGCTCTCTAGTGGATGCATTCCATCTTGTCCGTTCGTGGGGTCCCGACGCCGTAGTGGTCGATGCGCGCGTCTCGGAATTCGAGGGAGTCGAGGTGTGCCGTACCCTTCGCGAGGCCCGAGGGTGCGAGAAACTGCCCACCATTGTCTTTGATGAACAGCGCCGGCAGGCACATGGAGAAGAAGGCGAGAAGAACTGGGTGAGTCGTTACTGTTCCGGGTTAGAGAGCGTAGTAAGTGCTTTTGAGGAACTTTCATCGGATCCCTCGTGATTGTTGTAAGTGCAGACAATAAGGCCCCGGGGGACAGCCCCAACTTTGCCGGGCGCGCGTACATAGTCAAGGAGAAAGTAATCCTGGCAACATGGGCAGAGTAGAAGAGTATACGAGGACGTAACAAATCTCGTCGATCGCCCCATCGGACGCATGTTATAAAGGTACAAACGTCGCGATGCAAACTTCGCTTCATCGCTAAACTCCGCCCCGGTATAGATCGAACTGAGCGCGAGTGCGGCCCTTCAATGCTTCAAGCGCCTGGGCCGCGCCCTTGTCTCCCGCAAGGTACGCGGCCATGAGCCGTCCTTCTTCCATGCACAACTCGTCGTGCGCCGGGAGGGCCTCTCGCAACAGGTATAATGCGTACTTCACATACCGGAAGGGCCCGTAGACGCGCGCCGTCTCGCCTGGCAGCGCCTCGACCGCCACGCTGTATAACGCCTTCACGCTCGCCGTCAGGTCCTTAAGTTCCGGAGTGGGGGAGAACACCACCGTGTAATACCAACCGAAAAGTTCGCCGCGTTCACACCCATGCGCGTCGCTCGCGCCGACAATCGGTATGCGCCTGCCGCGGGCCCGCTCCTCGTGATATCGCGCCACCTGCAACGTGTTCGAGTCGGCTTCATGCCGGTGGAACCCGCCGATAAGCTCAAAAGCGTCAAACGGCTGCGTCTCGAAAAGGTGCGACGTAAGCGCCCCGGCCGGCGAGTATCGATGCTGCGTGAACCAGTACGGATGACAGAAAACGCCCAGGCCCCCCGCTTCACGGACCTTGTCAAAACACCACACGGATGAAGCGTAGAGGTACGGGTCGACACCCGTTGGTAAGGCGCCCAATCGCCCCTGCAACGCGTCCACCTCGGCATGATAAGCGGCCTCGTCCCGGAATAGGGCGTTTATGCCGAAGCGGCCTCCGAAGTTGATCATGTGGACGTGATTCTCCGGGGGATGTATTTCTTCGCCCGTAAATATCCGCAAATCAACTTCAATGCCCTCGAATGCCTTCTGGGCCTCAAGCGACGGCTCGAACACCCTGTGATCCGTGACCGCCATGAAATCCAAGCCGATCCGCCTGCACGCCGCCGCCACGTAACCCGGCGACTCCCTTCCGTCCGATCTGCAACTGTGCAGGTGGAAGTCTCCCTTATAAGGCTGCCGGCCATAGAGGTCCGGCTCGAGCGAGTAGACCCGAAAGTCGCCCATGCACTTACACGAATCCCCCTCGATTTCCTCGACATAGAGGACATGTTCCTGTTCACTCTCGAAGTATTGCCGAATGCGAAGCTTGCCGTCGACAGGCTGAATTGCCCGCTGTTCACCTGGCCGCCAGCCGCTCCGTTCCGCAAACTCCTCCACGGGCGCATACGTAAGCCTGTACGCCGCCTTGTCCCGGAACTGGCAATGCTCAAACCGAGGCTTGATCTCGATCACCGCCTCAGCGTCGCCGCGCACGATCTTCGGGCTTACTTCGTAATACCGATCTTCAACCTTCATAAAGAGATTTCTATCCAGTCTCCAGCCTCACATTCCGCCGTGCAGCCATGCTACGACTTCATTCGGCTCCGCAATCCACACCTCATCCGCGCCGACCTCGCGCATGGTCGCAAAGCGTCTCTCGAGCTCCTGCGTCGTACAGTCCTTTGCGGGATGGATAGGACGATCCGGCATCGGACAATGACAATAGTCGATTATCCAACCCTCTAGATCCATTGCCTGGTGGATTCGCTTGTAGGGATCAAAGACGGAAAAGAACGGAGCGGGATACTCCGTGTGAAGAGGCACGCGCCCCAGCGACATCAAGTCCGTCGTCCGAGTGTTCACCCGATCGTAGATCGTCAGGATCGACTCGTATCCTGCAACGGCCGCGAACTTCACGGCCGGCGGATAACCCGTATTGTCCCCAGGCACGCAGAACATGCGCACTTCCATTTCGAGCGCTTCCTCGAGGACGCGGCGCGCCTGCACGACCTCCACGTCCGCGTTTTCCATCGTCACGCCGCAGTGCGTCATACTGTGACACGACACACCCCAGCCTTCCTTGACCAGATCGTGGATCTGCATTTTCGACAGGATCATCATCTTGTCGTAACTGCTTCCCGGCACATTGCGTGGCACTCCGACCTGGCTCGACACCAGCGCCACGTGCCCCGGAACGCCGTACTTTCGGTGCAGAGGCAGCGCATAACGCAGCAGGTCCTCGCAACCCTCGTCATACGTGATCGAATACACCCATTTCTTCCCGTCTCTCCAGGGCATCTCGGCGCTTCACTCCTTTGGTTTCACAAGCTCCCCGTAAAGGTCCGGACGCCGGATCATCTCAAACATCGTCCGCAGGTTTCCCCCGTAACCTTCTCCCCAGAACGGCATCCGCCACTTCGGATCGAACTCCGCAATCGCTATGCCGTCTTGATGTCCCGTCGAGACAATGACTCTGCCGTCGGGCGCGATGACTTTCGCGTACCCCATGTTCTTGCCTGAGAGGAATGGCTTCGTGATATAGCGCGACAATGCGAAGTACACCCCGTTGTCAATCGCGCGCGCCTTTTCCAGTGCCTCGAGCATGTCCCCGGTGTAATCCAGATACATCGTCGGCATGCAGACCAGGTCGGCGCCCTTCAAGCCATAAATGCGGAACATTTCCGGGAAGTGGATGTCCATGCAGATCGCTATGCCCAGCGTGACGCCCTCAAACGTGAATACGGGAAACGGGTCCCCGCTAATCGCCGGTTCCGTCAGGATCGCTTCCTCGGTTGGCGCGGGATGCGCCTTGCGATACAGTCCAAGGAGCGCGCCGGATCGATCAAGAAGGTAGCCGGTGTTCGCGTGGCGGTCGCCCACCCTCGCGGACACCGTCGAGACGACCCCTATCCGCGATTCCGCCGCCTGGTTCTGAACCGCACGGAACACCGGGTGCTCCTCCAATGTGTACGTTCCGTAGACGCCGCCCGCGATGATGTCCGGCTCCTCGGGAAGGACAATCAGGTCCGCCCCGCGTTCGCCCGCTGACGTGATTGCCCGGACGCAATTCCCAATGACGGCGGAATGATCCTCGCCGTCGGGATTGTCAATCGATGCTACAGCTAATCTGAACAAGTCCGGCACGCTTTTCTCCTTGTTTGTCCACGTCGTCTTCAGGAATCGTGCCCCAAGTGTAAAGCATTACCACCTCCCCGCGCCAAGTTGCCAGGGGAGATCCCGCTCCGGGGTGGCATGGATAAGCTTGGTTTGGCCGGATCGGGACCCTGATCCTACATAGGCGGCTTTGACCCGGCCAAACCAGGCTTATCCATGGCACCCTCTCCTGCCACTCTCTCCTGCTTCGCGCGACTTGTTCTTCTCGCCACCCTCGAATAAGATCGCCAGACACGGTTCGGGTACGCGAAATGGCATCCCTCAATCACATCGAGCCTTCAATCCGGGAGATGCTCTGCAAAGCCTACGACCTTGGAGCGCCGTGCGATTCAACGCCCCTCGGCGGTACGCGGAACCGCAACTTCCTTTTCCGAACCGATCAGAGCAAGTGGTTTGTCCGCCACAGGTATCCAGGCTATGCCGAACCTGAACGCATACGCTTCGATCACGAAGCACTGAGATTCCTTAATGCTCGATGCGTCCCCGTCGTTGCCCCGCTGATAAACACGGATGGCGCATCTTTCATAACTTACGACGACGCCGTGTGGGAGGTTTACCCGTTTGTCGAGGGCGTCCCCTTCCCTGAAGGCATTGGCAGTCTCTTGAAGGCGCTCGGCGCCGCCGTGGCCATGTTCCATGAGGCGGGCCGTGGCTTTCCGCTCCGATACGACAAGCTCGCGCCCCGCGGCGAGACCGATCCTGTGGCCATCCTTCAGCAGATCGACACCATCGAAAGCGACAGTCCCGTGTGCGGGCCCGTCCTGCATCGCTACAAGACATGGGTATCGGATGCGGCGGAGGCCCTGCCCGACGCTGCTTTTCGCAACCTGCCGCATACCCTCGTTCACGGCGATTTGCAGCCGGCGAATATACTCGTGAATGGAGATCGTATTGCCGCTTTTGTGGATCTGGATTGGTGCGCATGGCAGCCGCGGATCTATGACCTCGCGTTCGCCATCCTTTTCTGCTGCTCCACGCACGAGACGCCCATTCGCGGAGAGGACATCTGGTCGTTAACCCAACCCTTCACGCTCGGCGCGGAGTCCGTCGCGGCCTTTATTCAGTCATATGAATCTTGCACGTCGCCTCTCTCGGAGAGCGAGAGGGATGCACTCCGTGCGCAGGCCATGCTGTCTTGGTCTCACAGCCGCATCGCAGGCGCCTTGAAGGTTCCGGCGGAAGATCGTCCAGCGTTCCTCGCCCGTCCGCCCGACAGCCTTGATGCGCTGAGACTGCCGGAGCCGCCGAATCGAGTCCTGCCATGACCTATCCCTTCTGGTATCTTGCTGGTCTGGTTCTCTTTTGGGCGGTTGCTCCGTGGTGCGCGTGCGTTGCCATGGATCTGTGGCGCCGCAAGCGCAGACAACTCTTGGCTCGCCACTATCAGTGGTCTTGGGCATACATCTTACTCTCTGTGTCGTTGGCGTGGTCAACACTGTTCCTGTTCTGGCCGCTGGTCCAAGCCTTTGTCCAGAGCTTCACCGACTTCAGCCTCACGAGCGCGTCAGCGACACAATGGGTCGGCGCCCGGAATTACCGCGACACGCTGACGGACCCCTTTTGGTGGCACACGCTTTGGGTGACTCTCTTATTCGTACTCGGCACGCTGCCCATAGGGATCATGACAAGCATGTTCCTCGCCGTGCAGATCCTTAAGCAGCCGAAACCGCTCCAGACCTTCTTCAAGGCCGCCTTGTACCTGCCTGGCGTGATCAGTCCCGTCGTGAGCGCCGCCATCATGAAATGGATCTTTCATAGCCGCGACGGTTTTGCGAACGCCCTCCTGCACGGCGTCGGACTGCCCGCGCAGAACTGGTTCGGCGATCCAAACCTCGCGATGCCCGTGCTGATCGTGATGTCATGGTTGTCGGCCAACGGAGTGGGGGTCATCGTGTATGCCGCCGCCATCGGCAACATCCCGAAAACCTACTACGAGGTGGCGCGCGTCGACGGCGCTCCCGCATGGCGCACGTTCTTTTCCGTCACTTGGCCTCTCGTAAAACCCACGACCATTTTCGTGGCCATAACGGGTCTGATAGGAGGGTTCCAAGTCTTTGCCCCAGCGTTGCTCATTACGGGCGGCGGCCCTTTGAACACCACGTACTTTCTCAACTACCACATTTACCACACGTTCTACTACGCCAATGAATTCGGGGCGGCCTCCGCCATGGCCGTCCTGCTGATGGCCATCGTCATCGCCATCTCGATCGTGAACTACCGCTGGCTGGCAACCGACGTGGAGTACTGAATGGCGCGGTCAATCGAGATAACGTCCTCGCGGGCCGGACGCTGGGCCGGGTTGGCCATTCTGTTGTTTTACACCGGCATGAGCCTTCTCTCGCTTTACCTCATGGTCGTGAGCAGCCTCACGCACTTGGGCGCGTCTTTCGAGTTCAACGACCTCGATTGGTTTCCCAAAGACTGGGCTTGGGCAAACTTCACCGCGTTCTTTGGTCTGACGCGCGGCGCCGCATGGACATGGCTCCGAAACAGCCTGATCGTGGCCCTCGCGCCCACCATGGTCAACCTCATCTTTTCCGCCATGGCCGGTTACGCCCTCGCGAAGATCGATTTCCCAGGCCGCATACTGGTGTTCTGGGCGATCATCGGCGTGATGGTTATCCCCGCGTTCGTCACGCTTATTCCCATGTACCAGATGATGTTTCGATTCGGTTGGTTCGACACCTTCTTCGCGCTCATCATTCCGCGCATCGCCGGCATTGGAGGCATATTCCTGTTCAAGCAGTACATGACCACGTTGCCGCACGACCTCTGCGAGGCCGCCAGGATCGACGGCGCGTCAGAGTGGGGGATCTTCTGGAAGATCATCCTGCCCATGGCGCGCCCGATTCTCGCCGTGATGTTCCTTCTCGACTTCACGGCGGCGTGGAACGACTACTTCTGGCCGTATCTCGTCACGAACTCAAAAGACATGATGACCATGCAGGTGGGCCTCATCAGCCTCATTGGCGTGGACCAGGGATTCGCGCTCCAGCTCGACTACGGTATAGTGATGGCCGGCGCGCTGATGGCCAGCCTGCCCGTGATCGTGTTGTTCATCGCCCTGCAGCGTTTCTTCGTGCGCGGACTGACCATGGGCGCGGTGAAAGGGTAGACCCGATGCGGAACGTGATCATCGCCGTTCTGGCAGTTGCACTCGCTGCAAGCTGGGCATGGTTTCTCACCGCTGAGCGTGGCAGGGTCGCGCTCCAGCGCGACCGAACTGCTCCGGTCGACATCGAAGATACCGTGACCGTGTGGGTGAACGAGCTTGTGGGTTCGCCTGATGAAGCCTACTACTACGAGCTTCAGGACCTCTGGAACGCCTCGCATCCGAACGTGAAGATGAAAATGTGCGTCATGAGCCATGCCGGCTACCAGAGCAAACTCCGCGTAGCCATCGCGTCCGGCCAGCCGCCCGATGTCTGCATGGGCGGCCTCGAAACGCTCGAGGGCCTGAAGTATTCGGGCAAATCCGCCGACCTCGCCGTGCCCATTCCCAGAGATCTTTTCCCGGACGAAGAGCTTGACCGGATGGGGCGTGTCGTCAAAGAAACTATCATGCGTGACGGGCGTCCCACAGTCTTCCCGATCTGGCGGTGCAGCTATGGCGGAGTGATCCTCGCCAACCGACAGATGCTCGAAGAGGCCGGATTCGATGACGAACAGATTCGCCGCCAAGGTTGGACCTTCGACCAGTTCCGCGAGACCTGCCGGCGCATGACGCGCGATACCGACGGCGATGGCGTCGCGGACACGTGGGGATTCGGCGCCGCCCGCGTCCATTTCCAGCACCTCTTTCTCAATGAGTTCGGCCCGGGCGTGTGGGGGCGCGAGATCGCCCGCGAGAACTTCATCAAGAAAGACGAAGCGACGGGCGCTTGGACCATTGACCCCGCGCTGACCGAGGACCACATTTACGAAACATTTCTCCTCTTCCACCAGTTGCTCAATGAGGACAAGGTCTGGGACCCGGCTACACTCGGCATGAACTGGAACGAGATCATCGACGAGGTCGTTGTCCGCAGGCGCATCGGCATGATCTTCGGGGAAACCCCCTGGGTGGCGAAGCTGCGGCGCGAGATTTGGGAGGCGGACAAGGCCATGGGCGCGAATGTCGAATCCGCCGCAGGCGGACCGCCGGATCTAACCGTGATCTGGATGCCGACACTCAAGGCGGGCGATTATCCCGCCCCGCGAGCGTCCGTCATGGGTTTCAGCGTCCTTAAACAACTGCCCTACAAAGGCGACGCACACACCGAGAACGCCTTGCGCGTTGCACAATTCCTCACCCACCCCGTGCATCTCGCTCGTTCCCAACTGCGACGGTTCCGCCACCTGCCGCCTGATCCGATTCGTTTCGGCGCCATCTATCCCGAACTCCTACACAGCGACGACCCCTGGGTGAAGTTCTACAACGAGATTATGGATTCCGATCTGCCGCTGGTCGGTCCCGTCCTGTCTCAATCCGACCCAAGCCTCCCACAATACCTAAGACTTCGTTCGGACATAGACCAATGGCTTGAAAAAGAAGGCATCGGCTTCCTCGAACAGATTGCATATAAGAAGATCACCCCGCACGAAGGCGCGCACAGATTCTACGAAGCCCTCAAAGCCGTCGGGGAGCATCGAGAGCAATGAGGTTATCGCCAACGGCCTGCGTCAGGACTCGGGGTTTTCATGCGGAGTCGGCGAACCGTTGCTCCCAGAAGTCCTCTAACCGGTTGGATACGATGGAGTGTCGGCGCGTGGTGCCATGGATAAGCCTGGTTTGGCCGGTTCGGGATACTGACCTTACGCAGGTAGCTTCGATCCGGCCAACCCAGGCTTATCCATGGCACCCTCTCCCGCTACCCGTGGTTGGACTCCAGGCAATCCATCGCCAAGGGCTTCATCGCCAAATGCCGTTTGACCATATCCCGATTCCTGTGCTACGATAAAACTCGTTTCCGGGCGCCTAGCTCAGGTGGTTAGAGCGCTGTCTTCACACGGCAGAGGTCACAGGTTCGAGCCCTGTGGCGCCCACCATAAAAACCCCAATGAATACGGCGTTTTCTGAGTACGTCCGCCTTCGCCTTCAACCTCATGCCTGATACCGTGGGTCCACTGTGGGTCCAAGACGCGCCAGAATGCCCGATATGATCCCGGAACACTACGGACGAGGAGATCGTGTCTCTGCCTTGAGCGTGGGGCAGTGACAAAGGCGTATCAGCCCATACGAGAGGCCGCGAAGGAACGACAGCGGAAACACCACACAGACGACTTGGACTTGGGGTCAGGTCTTGAATCATCAGGTTGACGGCTGCACATTCGGAAAGCACAACACAAAACCTGACAATTCAAGACCTGATCCCAAGTCGGCCCGACACTCGGACACCGCCACGACGTATGACTCACGCGAACGTTGACGCGGCCCCGCCCCGGACGGGGCATCAGGGGGTTGGTCCGGAGGCGAAACGAAGTGAATGCCCGCGCGTCTAAGTGGATAATGATGTTGTGGGGTTCTGAGAAAACGACGTTCTGCGTCGACTAACGGCGTGTTATACGGACAGGAAATCGAAGTCCCCCATCTTATACGGATGAGTCCAATTACTGTTAGGAGGGGAAGATGAATGATAGTGGACCTCCTACTCATACCTTCCGCTCTCGCCGCAGCCGCACCGGAAGAATTCCGAATGTCGTGATGAACGCCGGGGATAATTCGTGATAGAGTGAAGTTATGGCCGAACGAATTCCAGCGTTAGTAAATCCGGCGATGCTCAAATGGGCACGAGAAGAGGCCGGGTATTCCCCGGAAGCCGCAGCGGAACATGCGAAAGTCCCTGTCGAGAAGCTGCTTGCGTGGGAGACCGGGGAAATGAAGCCTACCCTCCGTCAGGCGGAGGGCTTGGCTGCGTTCTACCACTGTGCTTATTCGGTCTTCTGTCTGTCTGTTCCGCCTGCAACAACCCCACTGGCTGCGGAGTGTCGCCGACTACCCGGCGTCGCGCCGGGCGAGGAGTCCCCTGAACTCCGGCTCGCTTTGCGCCAGATGCTTCAGCGGCGCCGCCTTTCTCTGTGGCTGACGGATGAGCTTGGCGAGGAAGTGGACCCGTTTAAGTTTGAGATTCGTCTATCGGAAAGCCCCGAGACTGTAGCCGCGAGATTACGAGAGGCTTTAGGAGTATCCGTCGAATCGCAGAAGGCATGGCGCGACGAGTTCCATGCATGGCGCGTGTGGCGCGAGGCCGTTGAGCGCGCTGGCGTTCTTGTCTTCCAGTTCTCCAGGGTTCCACCGGAAGAGATCCGGGGACTCTGCATTCTTGATTTTCCGGCTCCAGTGATCGGGGTTAATAGCAAAGAGATCCCAGGATCGAAGCCTTTCACCCTGCTCCATGAACTCGTGCACTTGGCCCTAGCAAACGCTCGCGAGGAACTTCCAGCGCTGCAGGAACAGCGTCTGGAAAGCGAATGGAGCAATGTCGAGCGGTTTGTGGAGGAAGTTGCGGGGGCTGTCTTGCTTCCGCGGGCCGTCTTGCAGGCTGAACCACTCGTCTCAGCTCACCTCGCCTCCGCATCTTGGTCGCTCTCGGACATTCGGGGCCTCGCGAAGCGTTACAAGGTGACACCGCTGGCCATGATTACCCGGTTGTCGCGAATTGGCAAGTGCGACGCTGTTGCATACAGGGAATGGAAGATAGAATGGGACGCCTACCTCAAGCTCCATCCTCCCAAGGACTCTTGGGGCATCGCAACGCCCGCGCAGAAGGCGGTCAATCGTAATGGCCAACCATTCACTCGGTTAGTGCTGGAAGCGTTGACACTGGAGCGAATCACCTCCCTCGATGCAGCGCGATACTTGGACTTGAGATATCCTCATGTGGAAGCATTGCGTCGCGATCTTGCCTTTGGCGTACCCACATTTCCCGGGGAAGAAGCGGGGGCACAGTAGTCGTGTATTGTCTCGATACCAATATCTTCCTCGACTGGTGGGAACGGCGATATCCTCCGGATCTCTTCCCTTCGCTTGAGAGTGAGATGACCGCACTCGCTGGAAGCGCGGCGATCTGTGCCCCCGAGCGCGTTTGGGAAGAGATTCGACACGTTGGCTCGTCTGATCTGATCGCGTGGGCAAGAGCCAACCGAGGCATATTTCGACCTCATGACATTGCGATTCAGACGGAAGCAAACGCAATTCAAGCCAAGTATCCGGGTCTCATTGATCCGTTCGCAAGGCATGATGAGGCGGATCGCTACATCATTGCGTTGGCGAAGCTCCGAGGGCTCGTTGTCGTAACCCATGAGACCTCGGCACGCTCCAAAAAGAACCCTCCGCGTTCCCATTATATCCCTGATGTCTGTGCCGCAGAGTCCATTCGATGCATGAACTTCGTTGACCTGATGCGCCAACAGAAATGGAGTTTCTAGGCGGCTAAGAGGCCCCTATCCCCTGTCCAGGCTGTCAGTACCCTGGAGATCCTCCACACGTCGCGTGCATGCTGAACTTGGCATACATCCTGGGAAGCGTCCTTCACACTCGCGTGCATCTCGCCGCCGACAGTGATACGATTCGGCCAGCCGGATTCGCTTAACGGACAGGAAATGGAAATTCCGCATCTTATGCGGATCAGTCCGATTACTATTAGGAGGGGAAGATGAATGATAGTGGACCTCCTACTCATACGTTCCGCTCTCGCCGCAGCCGCAACCGGAGACTTTATCCCAGGCCGTATCTAACCATCCAGTACGTTTCGTCGAGTAGGCTCTTGTTCTCTTCACATCACCTCTCGGTGGCTTCGGGATCGAGTCCCCAATTCCCGATCCTCTTATTGACCTTGTCCTCATGGGCCCGGTAAACCTTGCCGAGTCCTCGCGGCGGTTTTAGCTTGGGGTCTTCAAGCCGCATGACACGGTGCGCCAACTCATGGGCAATCACAATGCAGAAGACATCGTCCGGCATGATTGCGAACGTGGGAGCGTAGAACGTGATGTCGATAGAACTGGTCGAACCGAAGCTGATTCGTCGTTGCGCCTGAGATCGGTCGAAAACATGGTGCGTCTTTCTCAGCGCTATCCTTGGCCACTTCATGTTCGGATTGTGGGCGCTATGGAAGTCACGTTCGGCCTTCCACTGCTCCAGCAGAAGGTCGCGTTCCTGCTTCGGAATCTTCCGCCACGTTCTCTTGAAGAGCTTCACGAATCGATTGCCATCACCCGCAAAGACCAGCACGAACAGTCCTTGGCTGGGATAGATTGGCAGTATCGTGGGCACCGGAGCATCTTCAAACTGCTCATCGACTGAGACTTGCGGCCGCTTGTGGCGATTGGTCTCCAAACTCTGTCTGCTCCCGTCATCCGTGCTCATGGCCCTGTCAAGAGCAGAGTAGCAGCCTGCGTTAAATGCAGCAACATGATCTGACGGTTCTTAGGGCCCCAACAAGACTGAAGCCCTTATTTCCGCATATGAACGAGTCCATTGAATAAGACAATGGGCTGAGTCAAGATGTCCGGGGAATGTCCTTGAATCAAGCTTCTTCAAGATCAAAAGTAAAGAGTTCCGCATCTCGCAGTTCGAACCGGATCTGTACTTCTTTCAGCCCGCACTGGCCCAGGGGTTTTCCATGCCAGGTTAGTTCCCGTGCGAAACCCGATTCGCGCACCGGATCGCAGTCGGTCAACATCCAGCCGTCGACGTTCTTGTTTCTGTCGACGCGTAATTCGGCGCGGAGTTCGCCCTCGATCTTGGCGTTCACCATCAGACGCTTGCCGCTTGGTTTGAATGGCCGGGTCAGTACATAGCCGGGATTCTTACTGCTTGGCCGCAGACCGACAAGCCGGTCCCGCTCGGACCTGAGCAAACCGATGGCGCATGGATTGTCTTCGGCATTGTGATTTTTCTGAAACCCGCCGTAGTAGAACCAGAGTTCGTCATTCACCGCGACGGGGTTTTCCGCCAGCAACACCATGCCCGCATCCCACGCGCCCGGCAAGCCCGGTTCGGCGAAGGCTGGATGGGACGGAAGCTGGCTCCACCGGAGACCGTCACAGCTCCATGCCAATTCGCAATGCAGACGCCCCGTCGCACGGTCATAGACTTGAAGCAGTCCGAAGAAAAGGTCGCCGCGGCGAAACACGGCCATGCCGTAGAACTCGGGGGCCTCAGTCTCTGTTGGCACGAGGATGGTCCGTTCATGGGGCCATCGCGACAGGTCTCTCGTTTGCGTTAAAGAAATGCGTCGTTTGTGATCGCCGGCATAGGCGCGAGGCCGACAATACAGCAGCCAGGTCTTGCGAATTTCGTCGAACACGAAATTGTTGTGCGTGTCACTGTGGTATCCGATGGCGGGCGTTTCCGGCCAGAGTCGCCGGAAGGTCTTTCCATCGTCGGAACTCGACACAAAGATCCCGCCTTTCTGGTTGTGAATCGCCAGGAATCTTCCCCGGTACCTCCGGGGCTGCGGATTCAGGCACACGTCAATGTTCTGCGTCTTGTCGGTTCCCAAGCGAATACAGTTGTTCTGCGCACTACCCATGTAATCGAAGACGCCCAGCATGGGCTTTGTCCAACGCACACCATCCTTGGATTCCGCATAACAGACGTTATAGGAAAAAGGCCCCTTACGGTCGTAGGCTTCGCGGTCGAAAACGCTATACCACATCTTGAACAAGCCAGCCTCGGGATCGAAGAGCACGGAACCGCCCATATGCGGACCGGAACCCTCCCAGGGATAGTCCCGAACGATAAGCGGGTTTGCTTCATGACGTTGGGGTTTGACGACGAAACGTTCGATGTCCCAACGGTCTTCGGTGACGCGATCATCGCAAAGGAAATAGGGTCCCTTTGCCGCGGACAGGCGATACTGCAAGGTGTCCTTCGCCGATGCGATACTTCCGGCCAGCCCCAGAAACAGCGCGGCGAAAAATCCAAACGAAAGGCTCCTATTCATCATTCCGTCTCCACCCGCTTGGCCACGACCAGCGCAATATAGATCATCCAAAGGATCAAGCCGATATGGAGCACGTCATTCCCGGAGAACCAGATGCCCTGTGCCTACAGCTTCTGCGCAGGACCAGAACCAGATAGAGGCGGTGGACGCCGCTCGAACTAGGGCATCTTCCGTGAGTCGTTGCAGAGCAATGAGTGCGATTTTTCGGGAGGCACAGGTCACTTGGCGCTGCTCTTGCCTAAGATGGCGTTTTCGTCGAAGACGGCGTGCATTATGGTCTTGCGCTCATCTGTGATGTAGAGCACATGGATCTTGCCGTCCCTGGTCTGAATGGCTGTGGGATATGAGAAGACGTTGTCGCCGTCAACGATGTTGCGTTTATGCGGAAACGTCTTCGCACCGTCGGTCGAGATTGCCGCCATTAAGGGACGCTCGTCGTTCATGTTATCGTTGTAGACCAACAATAGATGTCCATTTCGCAACTTGATGAACTGGAGCGAACCGTTCGGGTTTGGAAACTCTGTTTCGACTCCCTGGCTCCACGTCCGTCCGCCGTCATGCGATTCTGACCGGACCATGTAGCCGTCATGGATCGGCTCGTATCCGCCCCCGCGCCGGCAATAGGCCACCAGATGCTCGTCCGTCAACTGCACGACCGCAGGTTGTAGGTTGCCCTTCCGTGAGTAAATGCGGTTCGTCTCCGTAAACGTGTGTGTCCTCGGACTGTACCGAAGAAACAACGAACACGTGTCGGGGGCGACAAATTCCGGATCGTGCCCGGTTTCGTGATAGACCGGCAACAGGTAATCCCCGTCTTTCAGGACGATGGGATGCGAACGCACCATCATGCCCAATTCCGCCGCCACGACAAATGAGTCGGACCATGTTCGGGCGCCGTCTTTCGATATCTTTGCCTGGATCCGCGAGTCCGACCATGTGGCCCCGTACCGTTGCACGTAGAACAACCATACCAGACCACCCGGCGCCTGCCACACTACCGGATTGCCCTCAGAGTAGAATGGCGCATCCGCCACCACCAGAGGCCTGCTCCACGTCGTCTCTTCTTTTTTCAGTCGCGAGCCCCAGAGGCGCGAGTCCTCCTCGTACTCGCCGCTGCCGCCGTAGTAGACGAGGTATAAGTCGCCGTTGTCGAGTTCCGTGATTGATGCGGGAAGCTTATATTCGCCCGGAATTTCCGTTCCGAATATCTTCGTGATCGAGATCCCTTCGCCAGGCAAGCCCGGAGAGCCCGCCAACAGAAACCCAGCGGCCAACAAAGTGATCGCTTCGTTCATGGCCCAATTCCCCTTTTTCCTATCGCGAATCAATACTACCACTGAATCAATCCTTTGTACACGCAGCGCAATCTCCCGGCCCTTGCGGGGAACAGATGCAGCTTATGGATAGTGTCTTTCCAAAAAACCTTTTCAACGGCCGTGGAACGTCATGTCGGTGTGATGAATTCAAAGCAAAGAAGCTCGCCCCCATGTTGTCGTCTGATGGGGGCAACTGGATTCTCGTGGGGCATCCTAATCTCGCTCCCGTACACGACAAGTGCGTCTCCTGATGTAGTACATTAGTGAGATTCGCACCGTGCTTCGTTCCTAGTGCAGCTCATGCCGCGCTCGGGTGTTCCCCTAGCTTCGCGAAAGATGGTTGGTTGTACCTTCTCCCAGCAAGCTGTTGTTCCCGAAAATCTATCCGATAGTGGTTGGCGGGAGTCTTGAGAGTCGTCCTATAATAGGGGAGTGCTCGATCCGACGTTTTAAGTTCGGGAATTGATCCCCAATTCGCTCTTCGAGGAGGCCAATGCCGATTTGCACATGGCCAGCGGAGACGGATGCAGAGACTACAGATTGTGTAGCGCATCTGATGTGCGAAAAGGGGAGATCACACCTTGACGGCACCTACCGATGCTCTTATGATTGCAGAAAACCTGCCTGCGGAGGTCGCGAGCAGGTCCCTATGGGAAATCCCGCTGAAGCGGAATTGGTGCATTCCGAAATCACCGTTGTGATGCAACGTTCTCTGTCAGGCGAGGCCCATGATCAGGTGTGAAAACATGAACAGTGACTACATCCGAATAAAATCCCATGTAGGAATCATCATTGCAGTATGGTCAGTCGTCATCTGCGCCTCACTCGCTTGGAACCTCCACCGGGGGAAACAGGAAGTCCTGTCCATGGCTCGTATCCAGGCACAAGTCGCTTACCAGAGGGATGTCATCTACCGTCGATGGAATGCGGAGAACGGAGGCGTCTATGTCCCTGTCACCGAGAAGACAGCCCCCAATCCGTATCTCGAAACACCGAATCGTGACATTACGGGTCCATCCGGCACGCAGTTGACGCTCATCAACCCGGCGTATATGACCCGTCAAGTCCATGAACTCGCAGAAAAAGCGTATGGCGTCCACGGCCACATTACGAGCCTAAGTCCTATTCGTCCGGAGAATGCCGCCGACCCTTGGGAGACTCAGGCGCTGAAGGCTTTCGAACTCGGAGAGAAAGAGGTCAGTTCTGTCGAGGACATGGACAGTAGGCCCTATATGCGTCTGATGCGCCCGTTGACTACAGAAGAAGGTTGTTTGAAGTGCCATGCCAAACAGGGCTACCAAGTGGGAGATATCCGAGGAGGAATCAGCGTTGCCGTACCTATGGAACCCCTGTGGCTTCTTGAACGGTCCAGGATGCGTGACTTGGCCGGAGCTCATGGACTGATATGGCTCGTGGGAATGGTGGCGGTTGGTGTAGGGTCTCGCCGACTGAATCATCAGATCAGTGAACGCAGAAAGGCCGAAGAGAAGGTACGCAAGTCTGAAGCGGAACTGCGCGTATTGAACGAACAACTCGAGAGAGCCAAGGAACTGCTCAAGGAGTCTTTCGGACGATACGTCAGTAGCCAAGTCGTGGACGAGGTACTGCAGAGTTCCCAGCCTGTGGACCTCAGCGGGCAACGGAAGACTGTAACGATTCTGCTTTCGGACATACGGGGCTTCACATCGCTTTCGCAGCACATGAAGGCCGAAGACCTTGTTGCTTTCTTGAACAGCTATTTCGCCGCCATGATCGACATCATCTTTGCCAATGGGGGCACCCTTGATAAGTTTATGGGCGATGCTGTCCTCGTTCTGTTCGGAGCCCCCGTAAGCCATGAAGATGACTCTTTGAGGGCGGTAAGAGCGGCTCTTGCCATGCAGGGGAAACTGCGTGAGTTGAATGAACACTGGGGGACAGTCGGCATGCCCAACATCCGAATCGGGATTGGCATTTCCACCGGGGAAGTAGTCGTTGGGAACATTGGGTCGGTGAGACGGCTTGAGTACACCGCGATTGGTCAGGACGTCAATTATGCCCAACGTATCGAGGAGCTCACGAAAGAGTTCCCGGCCGACATACTGGTCAGCGAGGCCACTTACGAGGAGGTCAAGGGACACGTCATCGCGAAGAAGTTCGGGCCGGTTACCATACGAGGGAAAGACGCCCCGGTAAACATCTATGGATTGCTGGGTCTGGCTTCGGAAGCTTCACCCCATCAGATATGATTTTTCGGCGAAAGCGTTTTCCAAGGGACCTGCAAGCATGCTAGGTGCATTTCCGAAAGCTCAACTGGCGACTTACTCCCCCTCTCGTAACAACCATCCGTATGTGCAGTGCGGCCGGGCAAGGTCGCGATATCCAGCGGGTATGAATCCCGCCCCGGTAAGGTTGGCCAGCCGCCGGGTAGCGAGTCCTTGGAGGGAGGGGAGTAATCCCTGACTTCAAGCGTAGGACCGCAAGCATGTAGGCCGTAAGCCGTAAAGCGTGGGCAGCAGTGCTCACAGGGCTGAAGGGATTGAGCCTCGAAAGAAGGAGGTGGGAAGGACGACGTCGTTGCACAGGCGGAAGTCAACATGTGCGCCACCGGGATGGCCGGGTGGTGCGCACTTCCCCGGGGTCTTAGACCATGGCATGCATGACACGAGGATATCACGGCAACCCGGGAGGCCCCATGCGCGCTTCCACGGATGGGAGAGGGCCCCAACAACCGTAAAAGGTAGGAGGGGCTTATCGCGCATGGGGAGTCGGATCGCCTTGTAGTACCCGTGAAGGGGGGTAATTCCCCTGGAGGAAAGGAGGCGACACATGGTTGAGCGGCGTGAGGAAACACCGCCC
>Ga0315279_10002825_pt1 | contig 25270 bp, 28 predicted proteins | sample YL17G06_20_MG_FD_203694 | JGI IMG/M metagenome (GOLD analysis project Ga0315279, IMG submission 203694) | Sediment microbial communities from Yellowstone Lake, YNP, Wyoming, USA - YL17G06_20 | ecosystem: Environmental > Aquatic > Freshwater > Lake > Sediment | place: USA: Wyoming | collected...
GGAACCTATCAAACCACGCTTAATTTTACAGCAATTGGCGTTGGAGATTATACAATTAAAATTGAAGCGGCATCTTCGGCATTATATCAATCCAATAATATCTCAATAGACCTCCATATTCGTGCTCAAATACGGACACAATTAATTCTCTATAATCCTGCAAGAGAAGTTGAAGAGGGAGATATCATTAATGTAACCGCAAAATTACAGACGGTTAGTTCTGTTATTCTAAAAAATCAACCAATTGAGTGGTCAACTAGTATCAAATTCAATAATGGGTCTTTGCTTCTATTCCAGCAAATTAAATATACAAATAATTTCGGGATTAGGCTATTTCAGTATAAGGTGCCTAACGGTGCAAGTTCCATTGATTTCATTGCAAATTTTGCGGGTGCTACGAATTTAACAGAAGTTTGGAATACGACTAGTGTCAAGGTGCTAATGGTATCCTATAATTTAACTTTACGAGTTCAATCAAGTGTAAAGGTTAGTGAAATCCTATTAATTGAGGCGCATTTATCAAATGCAACCTATTCTATCGGGAATGCCCTGATAAATTTCACGATTGTTGTTGTCTATCCAGGGGATGTTTCGCAAGAAATTCTTTTGTGGGGAATTACTGCAGTAAATGGCACCGTTGTGGTCTCTTATCGGGTTCCAAGTGATGTTATTTCCCTGTATATTATGGGGTCATATGAAAGCAAGCAAGGCACTGTAACCAATTCGGACACTAAAGTGGTAGTTGCCATTGATGCGTGGTTAATTCAATTGGGTAAATGGTTGCCCATTATCCTATTAATCGTTGTTATTATAATAGTAGCCATTTTTGGGGTGACAGCTTATTATAAAGTTTTGAAACCGAAATATACCTCCATTGAAGAACGAAAGCGTCATCTTGTTCAAAAGAGAGCTGAAAATAGACGCGATATCGCCAAAATTACTGGAGAGATACAGTTGCAGCGAGAAGATACACTAAAAGAAGCCGAGCTTACAGCCCAAAATATGGACTTCAATAAAGCAGCAAAATTATATGAGAAAGCAGGGAATCTCACTTTAGAAATGGCTGACAAAACTGTAGCAAAGGAGTTTTTCTCTAAAGCAAAGCAAATGGAAGAAAGAGGGAGTCAAAAAGAAAGACAAAGTGAAATGAAAGAGCAAAGAGAAAAGGTTCTAGAGGCGGCAAGAGTAGCAATAAGAGAAAGAAATGTGGTAGAAGCGTCCCGCAATTATCGCCAAGTCGCTGAACTATCCCGTATGCTAGGAGAAAGGGAGCAAGCTGAGAAATTCTTGAAACTAGCAAATGCAGCAAATGAACGCATCATTGCCTTGAAAGAAGGCGATATGAGGAAAAGAAGTGGCGAATTTTTATCAAAAGCAGATAGGTACATGGGTAAACAGGATTTCATAGGAGCCGCAGAAAATTTTGAAGAGGCTGCTAAAATAATGATAGTGCTTGGAGATGAAGAGGGAACTTTTAGATTTGTTAATTGGGCGAAACTTGCAAGGGAGAGACAATCCCTAATAACCACTAAATCTAGAGAGGATTGGATTCAAGATTTAACTCAAAATCAAAATGAACTTATTCGCAAAGCGAAAGATTTAGTAAAGGAGCGAAAATACGAAGAGGCAGTTAAAATCTACACCACACTAACAATCTATGCAATGGAGCTAGGAAAATCAGATTTAATTGAAAAATATAAAAAAGACATCGATTTTTATCGGAACCAGGCATCTAAAGTTGAAATAAGCCCAGAAAGCCGTTCCTTAATAGATGAGCGAAAAAAATTATTATTAAATGCAGATGATGCTATAAAAAATAATAGATATTCATTAGCAGCAAAACATTTCAATCGCATTGCCGCGATAACCGAAATGATTGATGGAAAAGAAGCAGCAAGAACTTATTTGAAGCAAGCAAGTTATTATGCCAGTAAAGTTCAAGAGAGAAGGTTGAAAGAGAGAGAAGGATTAGAAGGACTTAAGATAAGAGAAAAGCTCGAGGCGGAAGAAGTTAGACCGAGGGGGAAAGAATCTATTGAAGAGGTACCTGAAGAGGAATTTGAAGAAACAAAATTAGAACTTGCAACAACAGTAAAAAATGCAAGGGATGCATTAAAAACAGGTAAGCCCGTTCTTGCAAAAGATCTATATAAAAAAGCTGCCAATATAGCAGGAACGATTGGAGAGAGTGATTCGGTGGTTCGATATGAACAAAAGGCGGAAGAAATTGAAATTGTTCAACCTAAAAAATCTATTGAAGATGAAGGGGCAGTTCGCAGAAAAATCACGGAGTTAACGAGTAAAGCCGAAAAGGCACTCCAGAAAAAGAAATATATTGAAGCAAAAAATCTCTATGAAGAAATTTCTGAGTTGTTTTTGCAACTAGGTGAAGAAGATGCTGCAAATTCCTTTTTTGAAAGAGCCTCTTCGTTGAAACGTCTTATTTAAAAAAAAGAAGAAAATTCTTTTTTATTCCTTTTTAATATAATTTGTATTCGGTGGAATATCTTCCCAAATATTAGTATTTGGACCGATGCAAGTATAGGGCCCAATTTTTACACCGGGCATAATAGTTGTACCGATCCCGGTCTGAACGTAATCCCCAATAATTGTACCCAATTTTTGCTGACCTGTATCAATTTTTTCGCCCTTCACCGTCATAAGAACCGACTTTTTGTCAAATCGAAGGTTTGCGGTAATGGTCCCAGCCCCGAGATTCACATAACTCCCAATTACACTATCACCAATGTACGAAAGATGGGGGATGCTTGAATGATCCAGAATGATTGTGTTTTTCAGTTCGCACGCATGCCCTATATGGACATCATCTCCGATGCTGCAATAGCTCCTGATATAGCAATTTGGACCAATATTGCAGTCCTTTCCTATGAAGATGGGACCCACCAAATAGGAGCCCGAGCGGATAAGCGTTCCAGCGCCGATACTAACAGTTCCAGTAATCTTCACATTTTCTTCAATTGTCCCTTGATTGCTGGATTCCATTTTATCCAAAATATGATGGGTTGCCTCGAACAATTCCCAAGGCTTACCTAAATCTAACCAGAACCCTTCGATTTTAAAGCACTTAATAGATTCACCTTGGTTTATCAACCTTTGAATGGAATCAGTGATTTCAATTTCGCCCCGGGACGATTTCGGTGTTTTCTGAATGGCCTCAAAAATATTCGGATGCAAAATATAGAGTCCCGCATTGGTATATGCCTCCGCAAACAGAGTGCGATCAGTGGGTTTTTCAATGATTTTGAGCACTTCGCCTGTTTTCTGTTTGAATTGAATAATCCCATAAGCCGATGGATCAGGCACCTTTACGACTGATAACTGCGGGCTACGCGAAGATGCCTTATATTGCTTAAGAAGTTGTACAAAGGTTTCTTGTGAGATGAGGATATCGCCGTTCATTAGTAAGAAAGGTTCAGACTGGACTAATTCTTGGGCACATAATGCTGCATGCCCAGTTCCTAACTGCTCTTCTTGTGTAACATAGTCTATTTTTAATCCTATGGCAGATCCATCTTGAAAATAGTCTGTAATTTGCTCCTGCTTATATCCAACTATGAGGATAACCTCTGAAATTCCAGCATTCTTCAAATATTCTAAAATTAGTTCTAAATGCGGTTTTCCGGCTATGGGAATCATTGGTTTGGGTCTTGTAAAAGTCAGGGGTTGTAACCTTTTTCCTTCCCCAGCGGCCATTACTACTGCCTTCATATCGTCACGACTTTTCATGAACTAAGAATATTTACTCTTAAATTAAGAAATCATTATTTTCTAATATTCTTTTTTGGTTCATTAAGTTAAAATAAACATAAAAATGGTATTAAAAGATTTAATCGACATTTTATTTTGCATATTTTGGCGAGATTTTGGCAAAATGGGCAATTTTGGATTCCATATTGGAGATTTTGGATTCTTTTTCCATAATGATGTTATGCAGCATTAGGATTTCTTTATCAAGAAGGGAGGCGCGATTTTTTTCTTCTTGTAATTGATCTTCTACTGCGATTAATTTTCTGGATAATTCTTGAACACTAATTTCTGTTTCATCCGATTTCTTATACACGCTATTTTGCAAATCGATAACTTTCTTGTTGAGAACAGTATTATAAACTTTCAGCGTTTGAATTTCAGAGTCCCGTTTTTTTATTTCATCGTTCATTTGAAGACAAATAACGGGTAATTGTTCAACTTGAGCTTGTAGTTGAGTGATTTCTTCTTCTTTTTGTTTAAGTTCCAGTTCCTTCTTAGATAAAAGAATCTGATAATCTTCTAATTCCACTAATTTCCCCATTTTTGCTTCTTGCAGGACTTTTTTGGAGGCAGAGATTCGTTCATTTTTAGCTTGAATATCTTTAACTTGCTGATCACTAGCAGTTTGAAGATCCAGCACTTGTGATCTCAATTTGGTAATGCTTTGCTCAAGCGCAGGTGCAATTTGCTCCTTAAAAATGGATATTTGGGTTTCTAAGTCATACATTCTCTTTTGTAATTCACCAATATGGTTATCCCGCTCAACAATCATTTCTCCGCGGATTTTCAATTCGACGGTAAACCCGTCCAATTTGGATTGAAGATCCCTAATGATTTGCAGGTTTTCAGCGAATGAATCTTCATTTGCTAGTTTAATTTCGGTAAATTTTTTATTTACCTCAAAATTATTTCCAGAGAAAGAATTAGATTCCTCTATTTTTTCAATTTTCCGCCCAAGAGAAGAATTAGATTCCTTTACTATGGTAATTTGGTCTTTTTGCGGTTCCTGCTTCAGTTGATTTTGGAGTTTTGCCAACTGGGCTTTCTGCCGGAGCAAAAAATAGATAAAAAAGACTAGTGCTCCACCTACAATGGCGATAAGGAGTATTTCCTCGAACGAGTTAATTCCATCCTTACAACTAATCGAATATTTTTTGATGTATTTAATTATTTAAAAAAAGACTTAAATAAAAAGTTTATTAATTTAAAGAATATTGAAATATTCTTAAGAGGCTGCAGCGGCAGGCTCCGTGACGATTTTAGTTTTCATAATTTCGGATTTGCGGATGGGCACGATCACACGCGCTTGATTGTAAATTTCACTCCCAATCTTCCCTAAGACGCATTCTTGGACGAATTCAATGAAGTTGAGCTTTTGGGCTTTCTCCTCAATAACATGCTTCATTACCACGCGAACCGCTCTCTGTTGACTGGTCTTCGCGCGTTTTTGCGTAAATACTAAAGAAGTCACGCGAATTTTATATGGCAAGTCCGAATTCATATCAGGCTTGACATTAACGTTGAAAATCCCTTTAATTTGTGAGGTGGTTCGCCGAACAAGGGATCTTAAGTAATCGCGAGTGAAATCATGACCGTGAAATTTGGTATAAGCATTACTGCCATCAATTTGGTCGACCTTGAAAAATAACTTAATATAGGTCTGCGAAAAATCATTGGTAATATCGTATAAAGTCGTTTCAACAACGCGATTTAGTACATCTTCACTTGACGGAATTTCAGCAATGTGGACATTGCCAAAATATTTTGGAGAATATACTGTAAACCAATTTTTATCTTTCCACCTATCTATGACTTCTTTTCGATGTCTTTTTGGCACGGAAATCTCCTTCTAGGTCTTTTTAGCACGAAAATTTCGATATTTTGTGTTTTGATTGAACTATAAGAAACAATATTTAAAATTTTCCACTTAAAATTCAATAATTTATTCTTTTTTAGTTAGTTGTTCTTCAACTATCTTATTCAAGGTTTCTATGAAGAGTTTATCGTAAGATCGAGGGATACGGGTCCCAGCGGCAGCATCATGACCACCAGCAAGAAATTTAGAAGGGTCCAAACCCAATTGTGAAATGATTTCTCGCATAGCTTTACCCAAGTGGAGACCCTTTTTTACAAAAGAATCTTGGGTCCGTGCGGATATTTTATAAGTGTCATCCTCAGACTTTGCAAACCCAATAAGAACTTTATTAGCTATCTTTGTTTTCGTAGCAATTGTGGTAATAGTTCCTATCATCGTCTCATCTAACTCCTCATCCCCGTAAAAGTATTGGACGTAATCAGTTTCCTGCATTTGCCCAGGATGTTTTAAGGAATCTAAAAAGGAATTTATTTTGCTATTATAATCTATCAGGAGGTTTTGGGCATGCTTATATTGAATATCCCGATCGCCCATACAAACCGCAACTCCTATCCCAGGATTGCGGGTCCGTCCGCATGCATTTAAGAGTTGGGAAAATTCCCGTATATCCTTTAAAGAGGTTTCATTAGTTAGTAAATAATTAGTGCTAATTAGGCTATTTGCTTGTTTGGATGTCCCATTATGAGATAAAATTAGTTGTGTTAATTGGCTTGTTAGAATTCTTTTTTCATCTATAGATAAATCAGAAATGGTCCTCCAATTTTCACCTGCATATAATGGAATTCCGATATTCGCTAGAAATCGCTCGCACGCCTCTTTATTACCGGTTAATTCGGGTAAAAAGGGTTCAGTAGTTTCCATTAGTGCTTGAGGAATTGGTTTCATTTCACGATATTGAAAATATAAATCTTTTTCGATTTTTATGAGGCTATGTTCCACCCCTAACTCCGCTATTTTAGCATTCAACCCTTTAAACGAGTGTTGTTTGGCTTTATCTTGCGTATCCCCAACCGCACCAACTAATGCCAAAGGCAAGAGATCGAGATTCTTGAGTGGATCTAAAATGTAGGCGAGAAGAAAACAGACACCAGCCCCTGAAATTTCATTTGAACCATCAATGCCAAAGAGATGCGAATTCACTTCTAAAATATTTGAAGGTTTTTCATCCAAATAAAGCGGTTCATGATGATCTAGAATAATAATAGTCTCTTCTGGAAATAATTTTGCCAGGATTTCTAATGCGCCACTCCCAAAATCTGAAAAAATATAACATTTCCGCTTTTCTTTGGCCAATTCTTCAATGTAAGGGGATTCAAGTTGGGGAAAGATACTAAGATGAAAGTTTGCTTTCATTCGAGCGAGCGCAGAAGATAGAATACCTGCAGCAGCCACTCCATCGGCATCAATGTGACTTGAAACACGAATAATTTCGCCGGCATTTATCCAAGATTTAAGTATCTCGGCTGCTGCGGTCAATGCATTATGAAAATCACTATTTAAATCCAATTGATTCATTGTAAACTTTGACACCGTTTTTTACCGAATCAAAATGGCTGCTTTTCTCCAGTCATATTTCCAGTCTTTTGGAACGACCTCTGTAACTCGATAATATTTCGCGAGCCGATAAATTTTGGCTTCCAATAATTGTAAGCCACGTTTGGAGCTCCTATCCTTCTTATTTTCTTCTAAATGACGCCGAACGTTGATCGCCCGCTTTATTAAATTCGTGATATCCTCTGGCAGATTCGGCTTTAAATTGCGTTCAATTAAAATTTGTGAAATAGTTTTATTGAGGATGGCTTTCACAAGAGGAACTCCATATTGATCACGGAGAATTAACCCAATCATAGAAGAGTTCTTACCTTCTCTTGCTAATTTCACAATGAGATCTTCTATTTCCTCAGGGGTACGTGTAAACCACTCGGGGGCTTTTGCCCAAGGTGGTCTGGTACTCCCAGATTTGCCTTTTTTATTAGAATGCATTCGGGCCATGTGTTTTCACCATTCTTAATTAAAAAATTCAAGGCTCTTATCCACAGATCTTACAAACTGTAGCCTTTTGAAAGTAATAACTAGAAATTAACAATTCTTTAAAATAACAAAAGAATCGTTCTTTTAAAATTTTTTATGATATTCAATTTGTAATTTATGGTATGATATTAAAAAACACTGGTGATTATTTAACTTTATTTTATTTCAAGAAGTGTCGAGGCGAGATGAATTGTGTTCTAACCACTCAATCAATTTTACAGCACTTTGCCGTCTATGCGATACCTTATTTTTTTCATCGATGGACATCTGCCCATACGTCTGACCATTCCCTTGGGATGGAATAAAAATGGGATCATATCCCCAACCGCCAGAGCCCTGTTCAGAAGGGGCGATCACCCCTGGTGTTTCACCAAGGAAGGTAAAGGTTTCGGTTTCAGAGAGGATGAGTGCGAGAGCAGTTCTAAATACAGCGGTTCGGTCAGAAGCACCTTTTAATAATCGGAGTATGCCGGGATTTCCGATTGTTCTAAAGACATAGGAAGAATAAGGCCCAGGAAAACCATTTAACGATTGAATGAAAAGCCCGCTATCTTCCACAAATAATGGCTTTTGCAAAAGCGAGAATGCGTGTTTTGCCCTAAAGAGCGCAATTTCCTCCAGCGAATCGGATTGGAGCTCAGGGACTTCTTGTTGATGGAATGCGATTTCGATATTATATTCGTTGAGAATTTGTTGAATTTCTTGGAATTTGTGGATATTACCGCTTACAAAAATAAGGGTCAATACATCATCTCCAATTTAAGTGGAACCTTCAAAAGAATCGTCTTTAATTTTGCCGTAGAGAAGTCCATCGGCGATTAATAGCAGAATGATATCTTTTATAACATCTAAAGGCAAATCCAATTCCCGAACCATTTCTTGTAATGAAATCACTTTGCTAGCGTTAAGGCTATGCCTCATATAGGAGAGAATCAAATCGTAATTCCTTTCAAAATTATCCTCATCTTCAAATTCATGAGTTTCCAATTGCGTCTTCATTTTTTCTTCAATAAATTTTTCGTCTGCTTCTGTAAAAACATCTTTCATTAAAAAGGGTTCTTCCTTCTTTGATTCGATAGGAGATAATTGCTTGAAGTGCTGTTGTATCTCTTGAATAATCAGCCATAAAAGAATGATTGCGACGAGAGGAATAACGCCCGCCACTATTATAATGATTAACCAATCAGGAATTGCACGAAGAACTAAAAATTTAAGAACTGTAGGAATTACCCATATCCCAAAAAAGCATATAATGCAAATTGTGGCTATTATGTAATATAAATCGGTTTTTTTGACCAAAACTTTCACCATTTGTTACTGCCGTAAAATAAAAAATACCAAATATTTTTAATAATTTCCTTCCTACTAAATATTCATTTAAAAAAATATAAATAAACCATAAATATGATGAACAATTAGAATTTCAAATTCTCTATATAATTTTTAAATGAGGAAAGACGGAATAATGTCCAAGGAAAGAGCCACCATTCAAGATGCAATCAATTCAGCATTGAAATCTTCCAATCGGGCACTTAAATTGAATAATTTTAATAAGGTGGCAGAAATTTATTTCCGCATTGCCTATATGCTGAATGAATTGGGCGATGAAGAAGGGGCGCAAAATTTTGCGACAGCAGCCAAAGAATTCAAAGTGAAAAATCAAATAATAATTCAAATTAATGAAGCAATGAAGAAAGCGGATAATGCCTTTGCGGATGCAAATTTTGCTGCTGTTGCTGATAACTACTTCATGATTTCAAATCTCGCGGATTTACTAGGAGATAAAGATTCAGCAGAAAAATATAAAGCAGCGGCATTTAAATTTCAAGATTCGATGAAAGGCGCTCCGCAAATAAAATCGCAGCGTATCCCAAATATAGGACAATACATCACGGGTATTCAATCGCATATTCCATCTTCAATTAAGTTAAAAACGACTCCAAGGAAAGGGGCTTCGGGTGAGCACCTAAATTTAGATGAAGCTCTGAAATCTTTAGGCCTTGTTTGTGCCTATTGTGGCAAAGAAATCGATCCTGATTTGGCGCAATGCCCCAACTGTAAAAGACCAATATAAAGCTTTTTTAATGGTACCGTCCTCGATGTTCAATATTGTCTAAGCGTTGGAGGATCTCTTTTGTATATTCCGCCCCAAGAATTTGGCTGTAGCCTTCTAAAATTGCTGTAAAACAGCTTTCGAGTATTTTAAAATGGGTACTTTGGAGCGCCCGTCGAATTAAATGTAAATCAATGCCACGGCTCTCAAGCGTTGTTGAATATTCCGCCAAGCCAAAATCAATTAGATAAATCTTTTCGGTGGTTTCTTGAATGATCATATTAGAAGTTGTAAGATCGCCATGAATAATATCGTTTATATGTAGAATCCCAATCATTTCACCTATTCTAGTAAGAAGCTCAATATGATCCGTAGGGTTTGCAATTAACCATTCCTTTACACGAATGCCTTCAATGAATTCCATGAAAATTGTGGCATTCGGGATATCTACATAATAAATAATGGGTGTTGGGATACCTAATTTTCTAACGTCAGTTAGGATCTTAGCTTCATGGATGGTTCGAGCGACTCTAAGCTGCTGATCAAGAACTGGGTGTCGATATGCCTTGGAAACCCGTACCTTTTTTAGAATTTGTCGCCCATACCAATTCTCCTTAAATAAATAGGCTTCCGCACCCATTTTGTAGAGCAATTAATTCGTGCCTCTTATTTCAATTGATTTAATAGTAACGTTTTGTTCTTTTGTATTTCATTGTCAATTTTTGTAAAAATATTATTGCCATGGGAATCAATAGCCACGAATAGGGGCCCGAAGTCTTGTACATTTAAGATCCAAACCGCTTCAGGAATGCCGAGATCGATCCACACAACTTGGTCTACTGATTGAATAAAACTCGCAGCCAAGACGCCAGCGCCACCAGTAAAAGCACAATAAACAGCGTTATATTGCTTCAATGCCATCTCGGTTTGTTTTGCCATGCCGCCCTTCCCGATGATAACTTTAATGCCGAATTTCTTGATAAAATCAGCTTCGAATTTTTCCAAGCGGGTGCTGGTGGTGGGACCAGCCGAGATAATTTCCCAAGAAGAATTAATTTGCCGAACATTAGGCCCACAATGATATAGAACCCCATTTTGGGTGTCAAATGGTAAGGGACGATTTTCTTTCGCATATTGTAGTGCGCGGCGGTGGGCCTCATCTCTTGCAGTGAAAATCGTTCCAGTAATGGTTATATAATCTCCAACCCGCAATTTCTGGGTTTGATCTGCTGAAATTGGTGTTTTTAAGCTGTAATTTGCCACTATGTCACCTCATGGCTCGGATAGGTAATTTCATTGTCAGAAATTTGAGCGGTTGCATAGCGAAGCGCCCAGCATGAGAAGGAAATCCCGACTGGAAGGGAGGCAGGATGGCGCGCAGCATCGAGTATATGGACATCTAGCACAGAGGGACCAAACCCTAAGCCCATTACACCAATTTTCAGTAAATTCAAAGTCTTTAATAATTCCGATTCCAGCTCCTCGAAATTCTTTTGCTCATTTCGTTGATTTGCAGGAATTAATAGCGCTTTTTTTGCTAAAATCATAGCTAAATCCTCAGTACCCCCTAATCCTATCCCTATTGTATAGGGGGGACATCCTTTCGAGCCCGCCTCGGCTACCGCTTGAATTATTGCCCTTTTAACTCCTTGAAACCCTTCCAAAGGTTCAAGCATGACCAATTTTGCAATATTGGAAGAGCCCCCACCTTTCAATTGAACAGTGATCTCCAAGTTTTCACCGGAGGTAGGTTCCCAAAAAATCCAGGGTAGATGGCGTCCTACGTTCGTGCCGGTATTTCCCTCAAAAAAATTCACCGTATTAGGGCGGAGGGGAATTGTCTGAGTAGCCTTTGATGTAACCTCTAGAATAATTTTTTGAATTGTGATGGGATTTAATAAATTTTCACCTATTTTAATGAAGAACGAAATTAATCCGGTATCTTGGCAGATGGGACGTCTTAATTCCTTTGCAAGACGGATATTCTCTTTTATAAGGGAAAGCTGCATATGTCCAATTTCAGATTCTTCTTGATCTATCATTTGGATTAATTGCGATTCTACGGTGAGTGGAAGTTGGATGGCCGCTAATTCCAACAATCTATATATTACCGATTCTAAGGTTTGAACCAAGTCCATGTATTATTCCGCCCAAGAAATAGGTACTTCATCGATACGCCAATTTGGCTTTACTTTACTTTCGTTGATGCTGATTGGTTTCTCATGTTCTGCGTGTAAGATACCATTCCAAGCTATCATGGCGCCATTATCACCAGCAAGTTTGGGTGGAACTCCATAAAAAGTCGCATTATGTTCTTCTGAAATAATATGAATCATTTCTTCTAATCGCTTGTTCGCAGCAACCCCACCCGTTAAAAGAACACAAGATTTTTCCGTATGGGCTAACGCCCTTTCCGTGACCTCCGTTAACATTGAAAAAGCGATTTCCTGCAGACTAAAACAAAGATCCTCTAACCGATTTCCTTCTTTAAACTTATTAATGCTGGCTGTCAGAAGCCCCGAATAGGACAGATCCATACCCTTTACGGTGTAGGGTAAATCAATAAAATTTTCCTGTCCTTTTGCTAAACTTTCTATCTTGGGGCCTCCAGGGTGGGAGAGACCTACTTCCCTTGCAAAAACATCTAATAAATTACCGATTGGAATGTCTAGAGTTTCTCCAAACACTCGATAACGTCCTTCATCGAAGGCGCAAACTAAGGTGTTTCCTCCTGATACATAAAGAGTGAGCAAGTCTCCAATCTTCAACGAATGTAAATGGCGCCCAATTTCCACATGTGCAATGCAATGATTTACGCCATATAATGGAAGATTCCATTGTGAAGCCAGGTAGCGGCTAACAATTGCCCCAATGCGAAGGCAGGGTCCAAGTCCAGGACCCTGCGAGAATGCGATTATATCAATTTCATTTAATTTGAGTTTTGCAGTTTCCAATGCCTGGTTAAGGACCGTTTGAGCTATATTGCTATGGTGTTCTGCTGCTTCACGTGGATGAATTCCCCCTGTTGGAGGAACAAATACGTCCTTTTCATTTGCAAGGATCGCTTCTTCCGAAACGATTCCGACTCCAAATGTATGAGCCGTCGACTCAATCCCGAGGCAGATCAATTTTCTATTTCCTTAACCATGAATAAAAATCTATTATTAATGAATATATTACGTAAAATTTATTATTTTTCTCAATAAAAATTAGAGGGAGATTTTGAAAAAAACAAGGTTTAAAAAGCGATTAGTGTAAAATTTAATTATGGCATCAAAATTTGTGATTGTTACAAAGAAGGACTGCCCTTATTGCAAAAGATTAAAGGCATGGCTGAACTCTAAAAAGGTAAAATACACAGCAATCGACTACTTGGATCCTTCTCTCGACGAATCAGTGAAATTGGATGAAAGTTTCACCTCACAATATTGTGACATGGCGGCTTGCATCACAGACACTCCAGTAATTATTAAAAACGATACGGAATATTTTATGGGAGAAATCTGGGACTATAACGCAGACAAGCTTTTGGAAGATAAGGCAAAGAAGATTTTTGAAGTTAAATAATTCTTTAAACTTTTTTTTCTCTTTTATTATTGCTTTAAAAAGAATTAGAACAGAATTCTTAGTTTAAGTTAAAAAGAGTTAAAGGGTTCATTTTAAAAAAAAGAGTTTATTTCCCTTTCTTTTTGCCTTCTTTTTTCGCAGGTGCTTTTGCAGGTCCTTTTCCACCCTTTGCAGGTGCTTTTTCACCCTTTGCAGGTGCTGCTTCACCCTTTGCAGGTGCTGCTTCACCTTTTACAGGTGCTTTTTCACCTTTCGCACCCTTTCCGCCTTTTGCAGAACCTTTTCCTCCTTTCGCTGGCGCCTTTCCGCCTTTCGCTGGACCTTTTTGCTCTACCATAGTTTTTACTGGTGCTTTTACTGGTGCTTTAATTTTGCCTTCAATTTCTTCTTCTTCCTCTTCAGCAGCAGCAGCTTTCTTTGGACCACGTTTCTTGAATTCTGTAAAACCACATTTACCACACGTGAGGCGGTCGTAGTTGTTTGCCATGAAAAATCCTGGACCACACCTAGGGCAAAAGATATTAAGGCGAGTCAATGTGCCATCAGAGGCGATTTTATAATATTTATGAATGCTCATTTCATTTCATCCTCATTCTTCAGATTCTTTAGGCTCTTCCGTTTTCTTTTCTACATGCCGTTTTAGAATATACTTGCTTTCAATTTGTCTGGCATGTTCTGGGCTGTCATAAATTCTTGCGATTCCTTCGGAATATTCAGACCCGTATCTAGAGGTCATTCGAACAATAATGATTCGCTCTAGATCGACATTGTATTGTGCCGCGAGTTTTTTTCGCACTTCGGATCGGGAGGGAGTCGCCATACTTCGATGCATTACTTTGAAATTTATCGCTTTACGGAATAATAATGGATATTCCGCTTCTTTATCAATTACTAACGTTGACATTTTTTATCACAAAGACTTCTTTTAATTCCATAATTCTAAATGATTTTTAAATTTTATCTAAATGAGTTGGTACGATAGATAAAGTAATTGTTTATTAAATGATAAGTCTGTTATCACAATGAAATTTTTATCGAAATCAATTAATACCTGAAAAATTTTGAATTATTTTTTCCAATGGAGTCAGTTTTAATCAATTTATGCGGTGCTAAATCGGAAAAACTGAATTATTATCATTGATGGGTGTTTCACGATATATTTTTAAAGTTACTTCACCATTTAAATACGTACCCAACAATAAATTGAGTGAGATAAATGAGAAAGCCGATTTATGGAATCTTTCTGATGGTTTTAGTGACTTTTTCCACCTTATCACTGGGGCTAAATATCACAACAAAGTATTTTAGCAAGATTGATAGCCTAAATGCAAAAACTCAGAAAATAGAATCCGAATCCATCACGTTTGGAGCATGGATTATCATTGGCGGTGATAGGTGGGATCATGATAAATTGAATTGGATAAAATATACGTGCAACAAGACTTTCGAGATCCTAAAAAATTGTGGATACAGCGATAGTGAAATTTTTTATCTATATCCTGCTCCGGGAGTCTCTGCGGAGTGTCCCTATGCTGATAGTTGGTCGATAATATCCGAAGTTAAATATGCAATTGAAAATTGGGCTGTGGCTCATGTAGGGGCAGGGAAGGCACTCGGCATTTATATGATGGATCATGGTGGATTTAACGAATTCCCTATTCCAGGAACCCCCCATCTCGATGATTGGGTTAATGCTACCCTTTTGAAATCCTATTTAAACACCTATGAAACAAAGTCTGGTAATAATCAGATTGTCATCGTGATTGATGCTTGCTATTCCGGATCATTCATCGATGATCTGAGTAAGACGAACAGGATCATTGTAACTTCAACCGCGGACAATTTGGAAGCGTATGGAACTCCTCCCATCTTTTTCGAAAATTTTTGGTCAGATGTGTTGGGTGGAAAATCCATAGCGGGCGCTTTTGAAACAGCAACAACTTATATAAAGGCTATAGGCTATGGTAATTCTCAGAAACCCTGGATCGATGATAACCACGATGCAATCGGACACACGGTGGATGCAATGGGAAATTTACCAAATGGAGGCGATGGAACAAACGCCATAAGCATTTGGATCAAGAAATCGCCGTCTCAGTCCTCACCAGTTGTTATCCAAAAATTCCCCCTCAGATTCTTTATCCCTCCGTCTGTCACCACCCCCACCTTCTGGGTCAAAATTTATAATACAACTCCAATCCGGGATCTTAGGCTGCGAATCCGACCACCTGGCTGGAGTCCACCGCCCACACCCCCACCACCGGCACCGGATTACCAAGGGAATAATATGAGCGAAGATTTCAATGTTACTTATGTGGAATTTAGTGATTATGATAATGATGGGAATTATACAGGGGTTATTAGTCCGTTTCATTATTATGGAAAGGGCGAATATAAAATAGATATTCTCTGCAGAAGCGAAGAAGGCGACTTCATATCAGACTCTACTTCTTTTTATGTGAATGATGATGGGACACCGCCTACGGATTCCATAAAACCAACTGTTAGAATCGAGAATCCTGTTCCAAATGCACATGTTTCAGGGCTTGTGCAAATAGTAGCGGATGGAGACGATGATCAAGCGCTAGATAGGATTGAATTATATATTGATGGAGTGCTGGTAAATACAACCTTAATGCCTGATTATTATCCGTACCCTTTGGCAACTTATAACTGGGATACCGCTTTGGCAGGTAATGAGATACATACCATTAAGGCAATAGCCTATGATAAAGCAGGGAATAATATGACTGCGGAAGTAATTGTACATCCCCCTCCAGGGGGAATCCCGAGTTTCTCGTTTTCCCTTATACTTACCGGTTGCATCCTTGTCGTCACGATCGCTTACCTCCTAAAAGTGAGGAGAAAGGTAGTTCAAGATCTTTCATTTTTGTAGTTCAAGAGGAAAAGTAGAAACGAAATAAAAGAATTTATTCCTTTTTTACGGGTTTTTTTAGTATTAGACTACCTTGAGGAGTTTTTCATAGTTATGAGCTGATCTCATCAACTATTTCCATGGCATTGAGATAGTCAATAAATTCATTCTTTTTTTCATCGGTCACAGTAATCATGACTAACCCGGCACTCATATTGAATGCGGGGAGAGGGGGCTGACCATAAAAAACGATGCTTTTCAAAGGGGCGAGCAGAACAGAAGGGAGGGTCAGGAGGTCTTCTTCACCTTTCACAAAAATTTCAGTTCTTTTATGGGATTTAATGGCTTTTTCTACAACATCCCAAGCTTCAGGGATGAGGTAGCCTTGCGGGTTCTCAAGTTCGACTGTAACTTCGGCAGAAACATCAACGAACTCCTCACTGGTTCGTAATGTCTTACCATCTATGATAGAAATGTTGAGTTTGACGCCCTTTTGGAGGAGGCTTCGAACGCAGATATCGCCAACTCCGACAAGCAGAGGAGGGCTCTTGCCTTCTAGAAGCTTGAGAGCCTTTTTGGTGGTATCTTTTACCGTCCCCTCAATTAAAAGCCCTAAAGGCTTTTTTAAAATGGTGCGAAGCTCCTCTGTAAGGAGTAAAATAGAATCGCGACGTTCCATTTTATCGAACCTTTAAGGCGTATTTACCGGGTTCATCTATATTTAATTTAGTCGCAACCTTAGAACCTTCGGGGTTAACAATGATCACGAGACCGGACCAATCCGGAGAAAGCGTATAGGTTTTACAAGAGGCGCATTGCTGGGTATCGAGTTCCAAGCGGTGGCAAGTTCTGCAGGCTTTATCACGCATAATAATCCCTCATTATTTATTGAATTTAGTAATTACCTTTTTCCTTTTTTCTTTTTCTGCTGTTTTCTCGCAATAGCTTCGCCTTTTTTCTCTCTTCGTCCTTCTTTTTCTTCTGCGCCTTCCTCTTTTTTCTTTTCGTATTTTTCGGGATGGACATGTTTGTCGATTTCTTCGGCAATCCACTCGATTTTTCCAAGGAAGGGTTGGCGCATTGTGAGTCCGAGCTTTCCAGATCGACTACCACCGGTACCAATGGAAACGGCTACGATACGAGACCGTACATTATCGCCTGCAGTGAGGACTTTCCCCGTTTCTTTACCTAATAGGGAAGCGTTTTTAGCATTAAAGGTGATAAAGTCATCGGTGACCTGAGATACATGGCAAAGCCCATCAAGAGGTCCAAGGCGAATAAAAACACCAAAATCTACGACTTCGACTACTTCACCTTCGACTATTTCGTGCAAATCGGGCTTAAAAACGAGGATTTTGCAGGTTATATTATGATAGGCAGCGCCATCTCCAGGAATTAGCTTTCCGACTCCGATATTAATAACCTCAATAACCGTTATAATGTAGCCTAAATTGCCCGTGATTTTGTCTTCATATTCTTTTCGGACAATATCCAGAGCTACACTCTTCAAGGCCTCCCGTGGCTCAAATCGATTGGGAGGTATGCGAACAATGTCTCGAATTGTGATAATCTTAAACAATCCAAACCAACCTTCAATCTGTCAAGAAAAATCTTGCCATTTTTCGATTTACTTCTCTATTCGTTTGAAAATTCTTAATTTGTAATGACTTTTTTTTAACCTTAATAATTTTTTCAACCTTGAATATTTTTAAAAAGTTATTCGTTTTGCATTTTTATCTTTTATTTATATTCAACCAGACAATGCTATGAAGAAGGGAAATCGCCTTCGATGATTAAGTATGCCTTGTTTCGTAAAGTAATTGTTGGAAGCTGTTGTGATCGTAGCTTTTTCCGTAGGGCCGCGTCATTAGTAGCGACAATCCATCTATTTTTTATGGCTAATTTGAGAATAATATCATCTACCCCGTTTGAACTTATGAGAGGAAAATCTGAATTAGTTTCCATTATTTTACATTTTTTCGCCAGTTCTAAGGCGATCCGAGCTTCATTTTGATTTTTTCTCGATTTTTTTCCGAATTCATTTAATTCATTAATTATATGCGGAAGCGTGATGAGATCATATTTCTGTGTTATGAGACGATCAATTTCTTGGAATATATCGACTCTGAATTGAGCCGGAATTAATAAGAAATTGGTATCAAGTAAAATCTGCAAATTGCTAAAAGTCCTCGCCCCTAGGTGAAGAAAGTTCCAATAATTTAGGTAACAATTCCATAACCAATGAGACGCCAGCGTCCTCCAATTTGGCGGCTAATGGCCACCCGCTGCCCAACATCCGTACAAACCGGGCGTTTCAACGTCATCGCAATATGATCTTTAACAACAGAGTTTACAACGCCTACGGTCATGGAAATACCAACATTCAGCATCAATGGTTCTTTCTCTTTAACACGTTCCGTTTTTATTATTTCATCAACCTTTTTGATCCCGACCACGCGCTCAAGTAATTTAATATCCATTTCCAAGTCATATCGGATATCTGGTAGAGTGCCTGGAGCCCCAGCTATATGTCCGATTAAGCCGTCAGCCTTGGTGAGAGAAGGATCCAATTCAGTGCCGACTCCAATAAGTCCACCTGGATAGGCTTTTTCAAGTGGGACGTTTCCGCCTGCATGTAAACTATCCACTTTAGTAATAAGGGGTTCATACCCTTCAGGGGTTTTCAACCCCGGGCGGATCTCAATTTCATCGCCTATGTTGAGCAGACCTTCCGTAAGAGTCACGCCAACAACACCTCCAACCAACTCATCCACCCGTGTTCCCGGCTTATTTACGTCAAAGGATCGGGCAACGAACATATGAACGGGTTTGGAAGGGTCTCGTTTTGGTGTGGGAATATACTCTTCGAGAGCTTGGACTAAAGCATCCAAATTAGCTTTGTGAATCGCAGAAATGGGAATAACAGGGGCATTTTGAGCAAAAGTTCCATTCACAAAATTTCTGATATCACGATAATTTTTGCGAACTTCCTCAACGGGCTTCAATTCGACCTTATTTTGGGCGATGACCAAGTGTGTTTTTTCAGAGATTATTAGAGCTTCTAAGTGCTCACGTGTCTGAGGTTGAGGGCAGGGCTCATTGACCGCAATTACCAGACACGCGCCATCCATAATAAAAGAGCCGGAAATCATTGTCGCCATTAAAATCTCATGTCCAGGGGCATCCACAAAACTGACACGTCTTGAGAGTTCCAGATCTGAACCACAATTAGCGCATTTATAATCAGGGGATAGGGCTGAAGTGGTGTAACATTCAGGAGCTTCGCAAGAAGGGCATTTCAGAAATTCAACATCAGCGTAGCCTAATTTGATGGAAATTCCTCGTTTTTTCTCTTCAGAATGCCGATCGGTCCATTCACCCGTTATAGCTTGAACGATCGTTGTTTTCCCGTGATCGACGTGCCCGCAGGTCCCAATATTGACTTCACATTGACCCTTCTCGATAGCCGGCAAGAACTCTAGTCCTCCAATCCCTTCTTATCCCATTTTGATTGGGAAGCGGAATTCCTTCTCTTCTGTTACCTCTTCCTCTGCTTTTTCTTCGAAGATTACCGTTTTACCCCATTCAACCACTTTTAAATTAACCTGGACTATCTCATCTGTGATAGTATTTCCTTGGACCATCTTTCGCTGTTTTAACCCTCGTTCTTTTGGGTGATAACAAGGGGCTTTACTTAAATATATTTTTTTTCGAACTCCACCATGGACATCGAATCGCATCGGAGTTCCAGTTTCGGATGAGCCACCAGTAACTTGAAATTCATATCCGGGAAAACCAAAGGGGTTTCCGGAGATTTTATCGCCTATTTTTACCCCAATCAAATGGGAGGCTTTCTCATCTTCAATTTCAATCTGCTTTGTCTTTCCTAACTTTGGATCTGATATCACTAATCGAACACCTGCTTCTTCTTTCGACAAAGAATCATCACCATCTAATTTTTCAAAGGTTAAATTTGTTCAGCTACATAGCATTTCAATGCATTAAAAATTTTTCTTAAAATTCTATTTTTTTCCAGATATTTCGTAACTGTTTATATTCCCCAAAATTTCTTGACCTGCCGTTTTATTTTGGCAAGTTCTTCAAGGGTTTCGATATCAGCTTCGGTTAATTCATCTTTATATTTGGATTTGAGCAATTTAAAATCATTTTCGGGGAGGTTTACATAATATATTTCGTTTTCCGTTTCCTTTATGGATCTTCCTACAACTGCATTCCTAATTGAAACGGCGACTTCTTGATCTTTTATAGCTTGAGCAAGGGATTCTCCCTTATCTTGAATTTGATTGATGATCCCAATGATTTTACCTGTTGCATCAATTAAAGTTTGCTTGGGTTTGATCAAGCCAGTAAGCACGCGCACGCCTATGACCGCGGGGTTGGACCGCCGGAAGATAAATTGTGGAAGAAATAGAATTTTCCCGGGTTTCATGATTTTTCCTAATTCACCAGATTTTAGTTCTTCGGTTTTTTGCTTGTACCAAGCAACATAGTCATCAATTAAACCATATATTATGTTGTTTTCATAGATTGTAATATCCTGCTGTATTGCTTCTTCTTTGGCATCGGGAAGAATTTTGGTATTAAAAGCCAAAATAACTCCCGAAAGGGGATCGCTTTCTTTTACGATAGCAGCATCAAATACATCACGTTTTGAGACATATCCGACATCGGCCTTTCTGATTTTAATTTTTTCTTTGCGGAGATTATCAACTAGTGCCTCTAAGGACCCAAGTGTATCGGCTTTAAGTATTATTCCGGAGGAATCTGTATCGATCCGGATGCTTTTTAATTCAGAGTCGATGGCTTGGATAGCCTTTTCTTGTTGCTCTGGAGAATTTGCAACAAACACGGGACCGCCTGCGATTGCATCAGCAAGGTCTGGAGCAGCAATTTTAATCCCTGCGGCGGCAGAAATTTTAGCAACAGACGAAAATTTCTCGCGTGGATCTCGCATTTCATCCAGTGGCTTTGGTAAAAGTAGAGCTCGGATTTTTGTTTGGATAGAATGGGTCAAGCCACCCACGATAATAGTATCACCCTTTTTAATGATTCCATCGTAGAGGATCATATCAATGGTATGTCCAAGACCCGGTTCCTCCTTTACCTCTAATACCACGCCTTTCCCAGCGCCCTTAGAAATTTTTAGGCGCTGCTGTAGATATTGGGTTGTAAGGCCTGAGAGAACCATCAGTAACTCGGGAATTCCCTCGCCAGTCTTTGCACTCGTTGGAACAATCGCCACAGTTGTAGTGAAATTATCAACACGATCGAATCTATCGGCCATTATCCCCTCCTCCGATAAAATCCCCATCAAATCATAAATTCGCCTATCAAATTCGTCCTGGACGCTAGACGCTTGCTTTTTGAAAGATTCTAAGAAAGAAGTATCGTAGAACTTCCAGCCAGGAACCATATCAATTTTATTGGCAGCAATTAAGAATGGTGTTTTTCTTTCACGCAATATTCTTAAAGACTCAAAGGTCTGCTCCTGAAATCCTTGGTTAAGGTCTATAACCAAAATGGCAATATCTGAAACAGCGCCTCCACGTCGTCGTAAATTGATAAAGGCAGCATGTCCGGGTGTATCTATTAAGAGAAGGCCTTCGATGTTTTTTAATTGAAAACCGGTTTTTTGAATTAACGAACCGCAAATTTGATTAATGACCTCAACGGGTAAGAAACTGGCACCGATATGTTGGGTTATTAAACCCGCTTCTCGGCTTGCCACACTAGTAGAACGTATTTTATCAAGTAAACTTGTTTTTCCGTGGTCTATGTGCCCTAAAACACAAATAATGGGCTGACGAACTGACAAAATTCTCACCTTTTCAAGTATTTTCAAGTAAAGAAGACTTTAATAATGTCCTTCGTTTGTTCTGCAAACTTTGGGAAATATTCATTAAATAGTTCAAGAGTACTGGATTCTTTAGAGCTGAAAATAATGAAGAATTGTTCATCTTCGATATCAACCTCCCGAAACACAATAGATTGTTGATCCTGAAGATCCACTGTTATCTTTTCAGGAGTAATATTTCGTTCTTTTAGCACCAAATACATGTACATACATTGTGTGGAAATGCTTTGACACGAATATGCGCTCATTTCATTTGCATATTCGGCAATCAAATAGCCATTCTGATTCAATAGTATGATTGCATTTGCAAGAATTTTTTGGGCAAATTCGGCTAAATTTTGAGAAAGTAATTCAGTTTTGGTGGAGAGACTGCGCAATCCATGAGAAAATGCTTTTATCAAGGACCATTCATCATAAATAGACGTCTCAAAAAAATCGACTTTGAAATTACTGGACCCTTCCTGAAATATATCCGTGAGAATCTTGATATTTTTACGAATTTCAGGCGTATTTTTCGTATCAGGATCCACTTTATTCAAAAGAATAAGGATTGGAGGAAAAGTGTTTGGATTTAATTCTGTCAGAATTTCTAATATTTTTTGATAAAAGTCAAAGGCCACCTCATAATTTTTAGCGTCTTTAACATCAACAACAAAAATAATCAAGTCGGTTTCTTCAAATAAAACATTTTTCTGAAGAAAAGCCTTTCTATATTCCTCTTGCCCGCCTAAGTCCCATGCGCTCACTTGAAATCCAAAAATTTTGAATGTCGAGCGCTCAATGCCTTTAGTTGGGGTTAGAGACCCTAGAAGGCTATACTTTCGTTCTAAGGTACGCAATATTGATGTTTTGCCGACATTCGCTAAGCCCAATACCATTATCTTTAGCGTTTTTGCATCCATTTTTATTTACCTTCATTTTCGCGAAACCTAAACCTAAACTCTCAAAAACTCGAATGTTTTCGCGGTAATAAAATTTTTCAATTGAATAAATAATTTTTATAAGATAAATAATCTAAATTAAAAAGTATTTTGATAAGGGTGTATTAAATTTGACTTCAGAAGAATGTTTGGTCTTTTTAAAACCGGACGCAACATTGAGGCGAAAAGTGGGAGCTGCCATTTTACAAGAATTTTTGAATAATCGAGATCTGTCCATTTTGGCATTTCAAGAAATATCTGTGACTGAAGAACTAGCGGAAAAACACTATCAAGAACATGAAGGAAAGCCTTTCTTCCCGTGGCTGGTGAAATCAGTTTGCACGGCACCAGTTTTGGCAATGATCGTCCAAGGGAGTATTCAGGACATTCGAACTTTTCTAGGAGCAACCTTTGTTCAGAAAGCTGATTCAAATACGATAAGAGGCAAATATGGGATTTGGGGGGGTGTAAACTCAGTTCATTGTTCAGATAGTATAGAATCGGGATTACGTGAATTAGAACTTTGGAAAAATCTTGCTAATTTACATGAGGATTCCAATGCTATTAAAAACATTAAAGCCTACGTTAAAAAATGGATTAAGTGCAAAAAGGATTCGACGCTTCAATTGCGTGAGCTTTGTAGAACGCTGAGTGAAAATTCAGATGTAATAGATCAAGTGAAAGAACAGTTAATAGTATTATTAAAAGAAGATTGCCCCGAAATAACTGAAGAACTAATTGAAAATTTTACGGACGTTATTGTGGAAAATGTCCTTCTCTAATTTATTTTTCATTATAATTTTTATTTTTCATTATAATTTCTTTATTACAATGGTAGCAATCGGAGACATTCCAAATTTTTGAAAATAATAGTTTAAAAAAGGAAGGTTTTCATTTTGCAGATAAACCCCAACTTTGTCCATCTGAATTTCTTTGAAATATTGAATGGATTTATCAATTAAAGCGGTCATGGTTCCTTGCGTACGGTATTCTTCTTCAACATAAATTAATTTAATATAACCACAGGTTTCTTGAGTTGCTTCAGTTACAATTTCCGAAAAGGATAATCCTACGACTTTTTTTTCAGCTAGATCGAAAGCCACTAGTGTGTAATATTGTTGAAAATAGTTCCGCTTAGAGAAGAATTTTTTACTTTTTTCTAAATCAAATTGCAATCCATAGAAGGAGCACAGATGTTCATAAACTTCGATTGCAGATTTCCAGTCTGTGGTCCGATATTGACGAATTTCGATATCTGACATTTAATTCAACTAAACAGAAATAATAAAAATTTATTTTTGTTTTTGATAAAATTTGGTCCATTTCAGTTTGCGCGGATTGCGTCCCAGTTTCAAGCGGGATTTATGGCATTTTGTGGAGCAGAAGTAAAGAACAGTCCCATCCTTACGGACATAGAGGCTGCCAGTACCAGGTTCAATATCCTTGCCACAGAAAGTGCATGCTCTAATTTTAACCATTTTTTATCACGCGTCCATAATTTGTATTTTAAAATTTAATCTTGCGCGCTTCACGTTCAGTTTCACGGAGCATTACGATATCTTTTAGTCGTACCGGTCCTTTGATATTTCGCGTTAGGATTCGACCCTTATCTCGGCCTGAGAGTATCCTCACCTTTACTTGAGAAATCTCACCGGTGGTTCCCGTACGCCCAATGATTTGAATCACTTCAGATTCTACGACTTCTTCAATTTCGTATTCTTCGGTCATTTCTACTCACAAACAACCTTTTACTTTTAAATTGATTAAAGTGAAGCCAACTTTTCAGCTAGATCCTTGATTAAATCTTTTGCATCGCCAGCCTCAAGAACTGCCACGCAACTGGTATTTACGTCGATCCCTGCAGATTTCCCAAGTTTCTTTTTATTTCCTGGAAAAGTTAAGGGAATTTTCTTTTCTTCACACAGTAATGGAATGTGTGCGACAATTTCAGGTGGCTCTACGTCTGAAGCCACTAAAACCAGTTTCGCAAGACCTCGTTCTATAGCTTTTGTAGCTTCGTTTATACCGCGTCGGATTTTTCCAGTATCTCTAGCTATCTCAAGGGCTTCTAACGATTTCTGATTTAATTCTTCAGGAATTTCCTTGTTCATATACATGGGTTTAGACATCTCTATACCTCCAAATTCTTACTTTTTCATTGGTATTCTAAAATAATTCATTATTATTGTAAAATTACTTATTTTAAATTTTATTAAAAGTCTTTAAATTTTATTAAAAGTCTTTCCTTTGTCAATAAGATTTGGAAAATTTCAGATTTAAATTTATTTAGCAGTGTGGAGGATTT